>WNFU01010870.1_pt1 | contig 16221 bp, 16 predicted proteins | sample 5400121 | NCBI WGS metagenome assembly WNFU01 (sample SAMN13153360, study PRJNA577476) | soil metagenome | isolation source: 100 cm soil or saprolite under grassland replicate 1 | place: USA:California | collected 2016-06-15
TGTGGCGTCGCTGACTACTTCGACAAGGCCAAGGGCGCCGTCCACCGGGACCTCCGCCGGGCGGTCAAGGCCATGGCGATGAAGTACCGGATTCCCACGCAACTGCTGCGCCAGCAGACCATCGAAGACCGCGACCCCACCCCTGCGGCGAAGATCGCGTGGAACTTCTTCGCCTGCCTCTACCACAAGGCAGGAGGGTTCCCTTGGGTCCCGCACGGCCTGCAGCCCGGCACCTGCTTTGTTGGGATCTCGTTCTTCCACCCGCTGGGGTCCCGGAACAACACCCTGCAGACAAGCCTGGTGCAGGCGTTCGACGAGCATGGTGAGGGGCTCATCCTCAGGGGCCGCGAGTTCGAGTGGGACCCCGAGAAGGAGGGGACCAAGGCGCCACATCTCAGCGAGGAGCAAAGCAGCCAGCTTGTCGACATGGTCTTGGACCGGTACGAACGGGAGGTGGGCACCCGACCGTCCCGAGTGGTGATCCAGAAGGCGTCCCGCTACTGGCCGGCGGAACGATCGGGCTTTGGCGAGGCCCTACGCCGCCGCGTGGCCCGCTTTGATCTCCTCGCCCTCGACGGCCGCCAAAGCAACGTCCGCCTCATCACGACCAGCAAGTACCCGCCCCTCCGAGGGACGCGGTTCAGCGTCGGCGATCTGGACTTCCTCTACACCACGGGCTTCATTGCCGCCCTGAGCGAGTTCCACGGCATGCACGTACCCTCTCCGATTCAGATTGCCGACCATGTTGGCCAGGACACACCACGAAGTCAGCTCCTGCGAGAGCTACTGACCCTGACCAAGCTCAACTGGAACTCGGCCGCCTTTTGCGGCAAACTGCCCGTCACGCTGCGGTTCGCGTCACTGGTCGGTGAGATCATGAAGGAGATCCCGGGCGACCGAGAGCCGCTTCCGCAGTTCAAGTTCTACGTCTGATCCTCTCGGTGCAGGCGCTGTGACCAATTGTGGGCTTCTCGAAGGGCGAGAGTGAAGGCGACTGCCTCTGCCTGACGCTTCCGAGGAGCAATTCCGAGGAGCAACAGGAAATCTGTCAGCAGCAGCCCCTGATCACCGCGAGGCGTTATGGCCCGCCAGCGCGCTCGTAGACGGGCGCCAACACCGTCGTATATGGCGGGCACAAGAGCTGCATCCAGCCGGGAAGTCGGTCCGCTCCAGCTCAGCCTGCCACGCCCCGGCCTGCCAGGCGTCGCCAAGGTCCGGCGGGCTGACACCCGACCGGACGTGGGTGACGAGCTTGACCGCGAGCGCGGTGAGCGACAGGCCGCGCTGGTAGCGGACCCGGCCGCCGCGGACCAGCGTGTCGATCCCCGGCCCGCCCGACACCTCGTGCACGGCCACCTGGCGCATCCGCTGGACGGTTGGCCCGTCGCACCAGGCCACCTCCCAGCTCCACGCGTAGCCGTCCCGCACCCACCCGGCGCTCCAGCGCAGCTCGACGCTGCCCGCTGGCGGCTCCCACCAGGCCCACAGGCCCCGGGCCAGCCGTGCCGCCTCCCGGCTCCGCGTTGACACCCCACCGTCCCCTTCCTCGCCGCCGACCAGGCCCGGCCCGGCGGGCCCGAGCACCTGGACGGGGCACGTCCCAAGGACACGCCAGGACCCTCACCGCGAGGCTCAACGGGAAGCTCACAACCCGGCGGCGGCAAACCTCACAACCCCAGCAGCACCGGCAGCGCAGACACCAGCAGCGCACCGGCAACCTCACCGCGCAGTGCACCGGCAACCTCACCGGCATGGATCCGGACCTCACACCGGACCTCACACCGGAACTCACCCGGAACTCACCCGGACCTCACACCGGACCCACCGGCGCGCCCGAGGCACTCACACCGCCGTCTCCACCACTGACAGACGGGTTGCCGCGCCCGCGGTCGCACCGCGCCAGGGTCGTGTGAGCAACCCGTTGAGGCGCGTGCGTTCTGCTACCGGCAGCGCTTCGCCGACCTGCCGGAGGCCGCACGTGCCCGACCGCCGCCACCCCGCCGACCCGACCGGCGCCCGCCCGCCGGGCGGGCAGCTCGTCGCCGGGCAGCACCCCGCGCCTGGCCACCTTGCCGCGGCGCAGGACGCGCGGCCCGGGGTCCTCCGCTCGACGCTGGCCCGCACGTGCATCGACCAGGCGGTCAGCGGCCGTGCACCGAAGGGGTGACCCGAGCCCCAGCGGGCCACGGTGCACCGGGCGGTCGGGTCGTCGGCGGGCCGGGGTGCCACCGCGCCCGGGGATGCCTGCCGGGCATGCTCCATGCGCCAGCGCGCAACGCCCCGTCGCGCGGGAGGAGCTGAGCGCGGGTGCCTGAGCGAAGCCCGGGGCGGGCGCCACGCGCGCCGCAGTGGGCCCCGCCAGCGCCGGTGAAGACGGTGGCGGCGCGGGTGGCGGAGCTGCTGGCGCTGGCGCCACCCATGAGCGCCGAGGAGCACGCGGCGCTGTGCCAGATGTTCACCCCACCACGCCGCTACGACGCGCGGTCGGGGTCGAAGGCGGTGCCCGGGCGGCGCCAGGGCTCCCAGGCCAGCACCGACACCCGGCCGGGGTCGAACGCGCCCCTGCCGCGCCGACCGGTCGGGAACACCACCAGCGACCCGGCGGTGACGCGGGCGATGATGCCGCGCTTGCGCGCCAATGACAGCTCGTCGGAGTTCCACAGGCGGCGCAGCTCGGAGGGCGGAATGCCGTCGAGTGCATCCGACCATGCCGCGTCGGCCTGAAGGGCGTCCAGCTTGGCCTGGAGTTGCTCCCGTTCGGCGGACAGCTCGGCGGCGGCTGCCTCCACTACTTGGCGGGGCATGGCCTTGTCGCGGGCAAAGTCGCGGCCGACCTCGGCAAGGCGGGCATCCACGGCGTCAAGCTGGGTCTTGAGGGAGAGGATCTCCTCCTCGGCGGCGGTGCCGTCGTACAGGGGCCGAACCTTGCCCTGCTCGGCCCGGCCAATCACCAGATCTTCGACCATCTTGTCCAGGCGGGGCTGGTCGATGCTGACCTTGCCGCAGCCGGGCTTGCGGCACTGGTAGCGGCGCGTGCTGTTGCGCACGCTGGCCTGCTTGCAGCGAAGCGGGCTGCCGCACACGGTGCAGTACACGATCCCAGACAACAGCCACCTTCGGGAGTTGGTGATCCCCTTGGGCCGGCGGTCGGGGTTGCGCAGGACAGCGCACACCGCCTCCCAGGTCGCATGGTCCAGGATCGGCTCCCAGGCGGCCTTGCCGATAACCTCGCCCTGGTACTGCCGCAGGCCCGCCGTGCGCGGCGCGGTCAGGGTCTGCACGATGGTGCGCTTCTGCCAGGTCGACCCTGTCGAGGTGTGGACGCCGCGGGCATTGAGGTCACGCTCCAGCACCCCCAGCGGGTCGCCGGCCAGCACCCGGCGGGCAAGCTCCCGGATCACCGCCACCTCCCCGTTGATGACCTCCCGGCTACCGAGCGTGCAGAACGGCCAGGTATGCAGGGTGGTCCGGTCATGCAGGAAGCCATACGGGCGGCGCCCGCCCCCGGAGTTCTTCCCGGCCTCGGCAAGCTCGCGCTGCTTGCGCTGCACCCGTCGTCCCATCTGCTCGGCCTCGTGCTTGGCGACCGCGCCCTTGATCCGCGCCGTCAGCCGCCCCTGCGGCGTGCTCAGGTCCACCTCCCCGCCGACGTTGGCCAGCTCCAAGTGGTAGCGGTCGGCCAGATCGATGAACTCCTCGAGTTCCTTGGGCTGGCGGTGCAGGCGGTCAAGGTCCCACACGATCACGCCGTCATGGCCGCCCGCGCGGATCGCCTGCATCATAGCCTCGTAGTCGGGGCGGCGGACGCTGCTGCTGGCGGCGGAGAAGTCGTTGTCAGAGTAGACGCGGCTGATCCGGTCGCCGCGGCGGGTGGCGAGTTGGCGGCAGTCGTGGATTTGCCGGGTCACGCCGAGCAGGTCGGTCTTGTCCATGACGCGGCTGATGCGGGCGTAGATCGCGCCGTTGTGCATGGCCATCCTCCCAACAGGGTACCTGAGGTTTTGTCGGCAAGTCCACCACCATGCGGCTGATCCTCGGCCTGGACGCCCCCACCACAGGCACAGCCACCGTCGGCGGCGTCGCCTATGGCCGGCTGCGGCGGCCGCTGTTCCAGGTCGGCGCGACGCTGGAGTCGGCCGCCGTCCATCCCGGCCGCAGCGCCCACGCCCACCTGCTGGCATTGGCGCAGGCCAACGCGATCGGTCGTCGCCGGGTGGACGAGGTTCTCGGCCTGGTCGGGCTCGAGCGGGTCGCGGGCCGGCGGGGACCTTCTCGCTGGGCATGACCCAGCGGCTGGGCGTGGCCGCCGCGCTGCTCGGCGACCCGGGCGTGCTGCTGCTGGACGAGCCGGTCAACGGGCTGGACCCCGAGGGTGTGATGTGGATTCGCACCCTGCTTCGCAGCCTCGCTCGCGAGGGCCGCACGGTGTTCGTCTCCAGCCACCTGATGAGCGAGATGGCCCAAACCGCCGACCACGTGATCGTGATCGGCCGTGGCCGGCTGATCGCCGACACCAGCGTCCAGGAGCTGGTCCGGCGCGGCTCCGGCGGGCAGGTCCGGGTCCGCTCCCCAAAGGCCGACCGGCTGGCCGCGCTGCTTCGCGCAAAAGGGGCCACAGTCGAGATGGGTGCTGACGGCACCATGGTGGTGCGCGGCGTCGACGCTGCTGCGGTGGGGGAACTGGCCGCCCGCCACGGCCTCGCCCTGCACGAGCTGGTGGCCCGTGAGGCCTCCCTGGAGGAGGCGTTCATGGACCTGACCCGCGACGCCGTCGACTACCAGCAGCAACCCCAGAAGATGACCCGCGCAGGAAGGGTGCCCTGACCATGACCGCCACCGCCGGCAGCCCCGAACCGTCCGCACCCCCACGCAGTCCGTCCACGCCACTGGCTCGCCCGCCAGCCGCCCGGCCGCTGGGTCCCGACCTGGTGCGCGCGGAGTGGACCAAGCTGCGCACGGTTCGGTCCACCTGGTGGACCATTGCTCTCACCATGGCGGGCATGGTCGTGCTCGGCGCGCTGTTTTGTGCCCGCTACGGCATCGGCGGGATCAGCCCCTCGGACCGGGCCACCTTCGATCCGGCCGCCTACAGCCTCAGCGGCTTCTTCCTGGCCCAGTTGGCCGTCGGGGTGCTGGGCGTGCTGACCATCACCAGCGAATACCAGACCGGGTCGGTGCGGGCGACCTTCGCCGCCACCCCGCAGCGCCAAGCCGTGCTGGCCGCCAAGGCGGTCGTGGTGGGCGTCGTCACCGCGCTGATCGGGACCGCCTCGGCCTTCGCGGCCTTCCTGGTCGGCCAGGCCGTCCTGGCCCAACAGGGCCTCCAGGCCCACCTCGGCGACCCGGGGGTGCTCCGCTCGGTGGTTGGTGCCGGGCTCTACCTGGCCGTGCTGGGGCTGCTGGCGGTTGGGCTTGGCACCCTGATCCGCTCCACCGTCGGCGCCACCGCCGTGGTGGTCGGCCTGGTCTTCGTCCTGCCCGGTATCGTGGGTGCCCTGCCGTCCTCCTGGGACGAGGCGGTCACCCCCTACCTGCCGTCCGACGCCGGCCAGGCACTCATCGGCCGCACCAAGTTCGCCCCCCAAGGCCTGCACCTGCTCTCGCCCTGGATGGGCTTTGCCGTCGTGTGCGCCTATGCGGCCGCCGCCCTGGCCGCCGCCGCGGTGCTGCTGAGGCGGCGGGACGCCTAGCACCTGCACGGCCCGCGTCGGTCCGGTCGCACCGATGCCGAGCTACTTCATCATTTCATGAGACGATGTAATACTGGCCGAGGGAGGTGCACCGCAGATGGCCACGCCCACGACTACCATCGTCACCTGCGAGCCAAAGCCGGCGCTCCAGGACCGCCCACCGATCAGCCAGCCCGAGGCCCACCGCCTAGCCGCGACGTTCAAGGTGCTGGCCAACGACAGCCGCCTACGGCTGCTGCACGCCCTGGCCCGCGCCGGGGAGCTGTGCGTCACCGACCTCGCCGCCCAGGCGGGTATGCGCGCCCCGGCGGTCTCCAACCAGCTCGCCCGCCTGGTCGACCAGCACATCCTGGTGGCCCGCCGCGACGGCAACCGCATCTACTATCGCATCGAGGACCCCTGCGTCACCCAGCTGCTGGAGCTGGGCTGGTGCCTGGCCGAGGACGCCGCCACCGCGACCCGGGCGAGGGTGGCGCGGTGAGCCAGCCGACCACCAGCCCGCCCCGGGCCACCCACCCAGCGCGACAACCAGCACACAGCCGCTTCCGGGTCGCCGAGGGCTGCCTGGACTGCGCCGGCGACCTGGAAGGCGCACTCAGCCACCTGGCGGGGGTCCAAGCCGTCGAGGTGCTCAGCGCCGCCAGGATCGTCACCATCAGCCATGACGGCCGCCTCGACCCTGCGGCGGTCAGCGAGCAGGCCGGCCGGCTCAGAGTGCGCCTGGCGCCTGCCGACACCCCAGCGGCCCGCGCGGCCGCCGCACCCGGGCGGGGGTGGTGGCGCACCCCACGGCTGCTGGCCCTGGCCGCCGCCGAGCTGCTCCTACTGGCCGGCCTGGCCGTCGACAGGCTCGCCCACCAGCACACGCTGGGCACCACGCTCTACCTGGCCACCGTGGCGGTTGGCGGCGTCTTCCCGTTCCGCACCGCCATCGACGTGCTCCGCCGGCGGCGCCTGACGATCGGCACGCTGCTGGTCATCGCCACCGCCGGGGCGCTGGCATTGGGCGTGGTCTCCGAGGCCGCCATGCTGGTGGTGGTCTTCTCGCTCGGCGGGGTGCTGGAGGACTACGTCAGCGACCGGGCACGCGGCGCGATCCGTGCGCTCATGACCCTGGCCCCACCGACCGCCCACCGCCAAAGCTCCGACGGCTGCCTGGAAGAGGCCCCGGTCGAGCAGTTGCAGCCCGGCGAGGCGGTGCTGGTGCGGCCCGGCGAGCGGCTGCCCACCGACGGCGTCGTGCTGGCGGGCGCCTCGGCGGTCGACCAAAGCCCAGTCACCGGCGAGTCCCTGCCCGTCGAGGTCACCGCCGGCACCGAGGTGTTCGGCGGGACCGTCAACGGCACCGGCGCCCTCACCATGCGAGTCGCCAAGCCCTACCAAGACACGACCCTGGCCCGCATCATCCGCCAAGTCGAGCAAGCCCAAGCCCACCGCGGCCGCGCGCAACGCTTCGCCGACCGCTTCGGCGCCACCTACACCCCCCTGATGGTCGTCCTGGCCGTGCTGGTCGCCCTCGTCCCGCCGCTGCTGGCGGGCGACTGGCGCGGCTGGCTCTACCGCGGCCTGGTCGTGCTGGTGGTGTCCTGCTCCTGCGCGCTGGTGATCAGCGTGCCGGTCGCGGTGGTCGCGGCGGTCTCCCGCGCCGCCCGCGACGGCATCCTGATCAAGGGCGGCGCGCACCTGGAGACGCTCGGCCGGGTGCGGGTGGTCGCCCTCGACAAGACCGGCACGCTCACCCGCAGCCACCCGCAGCTCACCCAGGCCATCGGCCTCGACTGCCAGGACGCCGGCCAGGTCCTTGCCCTTGCGGCGGCGGTGGAGGCCACCAGCGAGCACCCGCTGGCCGGCGCGATCCTGGACGCCGCCAGCAGCCGTGGCCTTGCCTGGACGCCCGGCCAGAAGCTGCGCGCCATCCCAGGGGTGGGGGTCGAGGCGACCGTGGCCGGCCGGCGGCTGTTCGTCGGCCGCCCCAATGGCCGCCTCGCCCTCACCGGCCAGGCGGCCCAGCGGCTGGCCGCACTCGAGCGGGCCGGCAACACCACCATGGTGCTGGCCGCCGGCCATCGGCCGCTGGGGCTGCTCGCGGTCGCTGACCAGCTCCGCCCCGAAGCCACCGCCGCGGTCGCCCAACTGCACGCCCTCGGCCTGCGGGTCGCCATGCTCAGCGGCGACCACCAGCGCGTCGCCCGCGCCATCGCCGCCCAAGCCGGCATCCACGACTGGCACGCCGGACAGCTCCCCGAGCACAAGACCAGCGCCATCGAGGCGCTGCGTGGCACTTACGGACCGGTGGCAATGGTCGGCGACGGCGTCAACGACGCTCCCGCCCTGGCCACCGCCGACGTCGGCGTGGCCATGGGCGCGGCCGGCGCCGACGTCGCCATCGAGACCGCCGACCTGGCGCTGATGGCCGACGACCTGGCCAAGCTCCCCCAAGCGATCCGCCTCGCCCGCCGCGCACTGACCAACATCCGCCAAAACGTCGCCCTCTCGTTGGCCACGGTCGCCGTGCTGGTCGGCGCCGCCCTGGCCGGGCATCTATCGCTGACCGCAGGGCTGCTGCTCAACGAGGGCACCGCCCTGCTCATCATCGCCAACGGGCTGCGGCTGCTGCGGCTGCGCCGCGCCTGACACCCGCAGCACGCTGCCCCCAGCCGCTCTCGGCATCGGCAGCCCAGCCTCCACAGCACCAGTCCACGACATCCGTTGCGCACCGGCTACAGCAAGCCTCGCACCATCTGACCAGCAGAAACCCAGGCAACCACCGGGCCCGAGACCCGAACTCACCAAGAGAACTCGCAGCCTCTCCGAGATGAACGCGGTGGAGATCGACCCCGAGGGCCGCACCGCCTGGGCGCAGACCGGCATGACCGCCGGCGACTACACCAAGGCCACCGGCGAGCACGGGCTCGCCACCGGGCTCGGGGATACGGCAAGCGTCGGCGTCGGGGGGATCACCCTCGGCGGCGGCATCGGCTTCCTGGTCCGCAAGCACGGGCTCACGATCGACGACGTCCTCGGCGCCGAAGTGGTCACCGCCGACGGCGAGCTGCTCGAGGTGGACCAGGACACCCATCCCGACCTCTTCTGGGCGCTTCGGGGCGGCGGCGGCAACTTTGGGGTCGCGACCAGGCTGCGGTTCCGGCTCCACGAGATCGACGAGGTCGTCGGCGGGATGCTGATGCTCCCGGCGAGCGCCGAGGTGATCGTCGGGCTGGTCGCCGCCGCGGAGGCGGCCCCCGAGGAGCTCTCCGTCATCGCGAACGTCATGAAGGCTCCGCCACTGCCGTTCATCCCCGCCGAGCAGCACGGCAAGCCCGTCGTGATGGCCCGGATGGTCTACGCGGGGGATGCCGAGGCCGGTGAGCGGGCGATCGCGCCCATCCGCGCGCTCGCGACGCCGCTCGCCGACATGGTCCGCCCGATCCGCTACCCGGAGATTTACGAGGGGCCGGAGCCGCGGCCGGCGATCGACGGGGGGACGAACGTGCTCGTCGATGGCTTGGCCCCCGGGGCGGGGGAGACGATCCTCGAGCACCTCGAGACCTCCACCGCCCAGATACCCGCCGCCCAGCTCCGCGTGCTCGGCGGCGCGATGGCGCGCGTCCCCGACGACGCCACGGCGTTCGGCTATCGCGGGGCGAAGCTGATGGTGAACGTCGCCGCGATGGATGAGCGCCCGGAGGAGGGCCCAGAGCATAAGGCCTGGGCGAGCAGCCTGGCGACGGCACTCTCGGATGGCACCGCCGCGGCCTATGTCGGCTTCCTCGGCGACGAGGGGGAGCAGGGCGTTCGACGCGCCTACCCGCCCGCGACCCTCGACCGGCTCGACCAGGTGAAGCGCCAGTACGACCCGGACGACCTCGTCCGGCTCAACGAGAACATCCGCCCGGCCAAGGAGTGACCGACGAGGATCCGGGCGAGGTTCGGCGCTGGCTCTCTGGCGACGTCCTCACCGGGGGCGACCGACCCCGCGGGCCATTGCGTGGTCGACGGTGGGCTCGTCATCGACCTCTCGCGGATGCGCGACGTCGTGGTCGATCCGGAGGCCCGGATCGCTCGGCCGGGCGATGGGAGCGAGCTGCCTCGACTTCTACGCTGCTTCTTTCGCATGGTTGTGAGCGGTTCGGGGCGGAGTTGGCAAGCCCGGATGGGACGAGGACCAAGAGCCCATGCGCTGGCCGCGCTTGGTGGTCTGGCCCGTAGGTTCGTCGGGGGTGTGATCATGCGGCCTTCGGGGTGGTCGGTGGGGCGGTCTGCTGCTGGTGCTGGTCGATCCTGTGGGGGCCGGGCGGTGGCGTTGTAGCGCTGCTGGAAGTCGGCCAGTCGCTGCCTGAGCTGGTCAAGGTGGGTGAAGTCGTCGGGTGCCACGACCTTGCGCTGGACCACCGAGAAGTAGATCTCGATCTGGTTGAGCCAGGAGGCGTGCCGTGGAGTGTGAACCATGATGGCGTTGGGGAAGCGCTTGGCCGGCCGGTCGATGGCGGCCTGGCCGCGATGGGAGGAGCCGTTGTCCACGATCCAGAACACCCGGGGGGCCGAGGCGTAGGGCTCGCGGGTCATGACCTGTTCGACCAGAGCCATGAACGGCTCGATGCCAGTGGAGGCCGCGCAGTGGCCGAACACGCGGGTGCGCCGGTGTCGTAGGCGGCCAAGTAGGCCAGCGCGCCGCGGCGTCGTAGTCGTGGTTGACCCGCCTACTGCGGGTGAACCTCCACGAACCGGTCGTCGGGGGATCGCGGCGCCGGGCAGCGCGGCCGAGGCCGTCGCCTTGCGCCCTGGCTACTCGATGACACCAAGGACGACCTTGCCATGTTTGCCCCGGGCTGCGCTGCGCATGAATGCCGCCTGGGCCTGGGCAAGCGGGAAGACCGAATCGATCTCGGGCCACAGGTCGCCGGTGTCGACGAGCCGGGCCAACTCGAGCAGCTGTTCATGGTTGGGCTCGACGACGAAGTAGTGGGCGCCAGGCGCCTCGGCGGCGATCGTCACGATCCGACCTGCCTGGCCGGCCCAGCGCGCCAGTGCTTGGCCTCCCACGGTGTCAAACAGCAGGTCGCACGGCGCTCCCTCCTCCACCAGCGCCGCGCCCCGGCTGCGGGCGAGCTGCACGGCCACATGCCCGACACCACCGTGCGCGCCCGTGACGCCGACGCGGTCACCAGCCTGCAGCCGGCCATGGACAATCAGCGCCTGCCAGGCGCTGAGGCCGGGCATGGGCAACGCCGCCGCCTGGATGTGGCTCAGCGAACCCGGCTTGGGCGCGAGCACCTCCACCGGCACCAGCGCGTAGTCGGCCGCCACCCCGTCACGGTCGAACGGCGTGAGCGCGAACACGTCCTCACCGGCCCAGAACCCGTCGCTGTCCTCGACGACGACGCCCGACAGCTCATAGGAGGGGATGGCGGGTAGCCGGTCGGTTGGCCACTCCAGCTCGGCACGGGTGATCGCCGCAGCGTGGACCCGCACCAGTACCTGTCCGGGACCGGGCTGGGGCGGCGCGACCTCGTCCAGCCGGAGCCCCTCGATCCCGCCAGGCGCGTGGAGCCGGATCGCCCGCATACTCAACACCTCTCCATTAACGGTAGTTTGTTGATTACGGCGGCAGGTAGAGGTAGATCGGTCGTCCAGCCTGGACCCAGTCAAGCGCCAGCCGCAACGCTGGGGGCGGCACGCTGGTCGACCATCCGCGCCAACAGCGCCGCAGCCACACCGACGGAATCAGCCAGCCCCGCACCCCGCGCAGTGCCTTGGGCCACGACATCCCCGCCACGCCCGCCGCCGGTAGCGACGGGGTCTGGATCGAGACGTTGCGGTGCCCCCCGCGCGGGCGCCTGGCCGGCAGCGGCCGTCGGCCCAGTCGCGGTGAGGGGCGATGCAGGCGGGGCCGGCGCCGCCTCGGTCTGGCCGGCGTGCCAGCAGAAGCTGAATGCGCAGCACACCAGGGTCCAGTGCCGCCGGATCGCCCGGTCGGCTCTGACCTGGAAGTCGGCCCAGCCGAGCTCGCTCTTGACCTGCTTGTAGCCCTGCTCGATCCAGTTGCGCAGCCCATACAGCGCAACGATCTCCGAAAGCTGGGCCTGCTCGGCGCGGCGGCTGGCCGGGCGGGGCAGGTTGGTCAGCAGATACCAGCTGCTGTGCCCTGGCAGGCTGGCGGGATCGGTGGTGGCCACCACCAGCCGCAGCGGCCGCTGCGGCCCCCAGCCGCCAAGCTGCGCGTCGCCTGCCCACCAGGCCTCGGTATGGCCGTCACGAAAGCCCCGCTGGACGCGCCGCCACCGGCCAGGCCGGTTGGGACCGCGCCAGCCAAGCTCGCCAGCGGCCTCGGTCGGGCTATGCGCCTGCTCTGCTGGCGCCCAGGTGCCCTTGCGGGGCTTGAGCGCCAGCACAAACGGCGCGCGAGCGGCGCCAAGCGCTTGGGTGAAGCCGGGGTTGTCGCCGTAGGCGCAGTCGGCCACCACCGCCCGAAACGGGATGCCGGCTGCACGGGCGGACTGGACCAGCTCGGTGGCCAGCTGCGGCTTGGTGCGGAACCTGCCATCCCGCTCACCAGCTGGCAGCCGGGAAGCTGGGGTGTAGGGCACGGCATGCACCGGCCAGTAGACCCGCTCGTCGGCCCACAGGCTGGTCACCGCGACGATGCCGTTGTCGATCTTGCCGACCGAGCCCAGGTACTGGCGGGCCACATGCGCGGTGGCGGTGCCGTCCTTGCGGTCGCCGGTGTCGTCGATCACCAGCGCGCCGCGCTCGTGGGGTGCGGTGGCAGGATCCTCACGCAGCAGCTCGACCCGCCGGTCGTTGACCTGCTCGTGGTCCCAGGCCGACTCCGAGAGGAACCACTGCAGCCGCTGGACCTCAGGATGCTGCGCACCGGTGATCGGCTCGGCGCCGGCCAGCCCGGTCAGGGTCTTGTTGCGGTCGCGGGGCAGCAGCAGGCCCTGTAGGTAGTCACGCAGGCCACGGCGCTGCGCCAGGCTCGACAGCAGCGGGTCGAACCGGGCGGCGTAATCCTCCAGCGGGCCAGGCGCGGGAGGGCAGGGACGACGGGTGGTCATCGGCGGCGGCGACTCCTGACGGCGGGCAGGACCATGAACGGGGACCGCGGGAGCCTATCCCATCTCAACAAACTACCGCTACGGGACCTTGGGTGTCGCCTTGACGGCGATCCCGTGCTCACGATGGCAGGTGGCCGTAACACTCCTGTACCGCTGACTTGGCAGCAAGAGTTGCTCGGGATGCGAACAACTGCCCAACCAGAAAAGGTCGCTGGCTCGAATCCGGCCAACCGCGGCGCCCCGCCCCGGCGCGGGCTGCCCGGGGCGAGGCGGGACGGCTATCACCCGCTCACGGCCGGCTGCGGCTGGTCGCCTCGACCGCGCTCAGGACCAGCCGCGTCACCGCCTCCGGCTGCGACACCATGGACGCGTGCGAGGCCGCCACCTCCTCGATCCGCGCGTTCCCACGCTCGGCCATGAATCGCTGCCCCGCCGGCGGAATGGCCCGGTCCTCGGTGCCCAGCAGGTACCACGACGGGATCGACCGCCACCCCGCCGGGCCCGAGGGCGTGGCGTACCCGGCGCCGCTCCATGGTCGCTGCGTCGCCGCCATCACCTTGGCCGTCTCGGGGTCGACGTCGGCGGCAAACGCCGCGGGGAACGCCTCACGATCCAGGTACAGGTCCACCCCCTCGCTCCCGTCGGGGTTGGTGAACGGCACCTGTCGCAGCGCCGCCGGCACCAGACTGCCCGCGAAGGGACCTCCAGACTCAAAGAGCTGCTGGATGCTCTCACCTTCGTCGGGCATCCACCCATTGACGAACACCAGCGCCTGCACCTGCTCGTTCCCGATAGCGGCGTTGGACATGACCGCGCCGCCGTAGGAGTGGCCGACCAGGACAATCGGGCCGGAGATGGTCCGCAGCAAGTCCCCGAGGTAGGCGGCGTCGCCCGTTAGGTGGCGCAAGGGGTTGGCCACGCCGATGGCGGCCAACCCGCGGTCGCCCAGGGCGCGGATCACCCCGCCGAAGCCGGTGGCGTCGGCCCAGGCGCCGTGGACGAACACGATCGTCGGGCTCTCAGCAGCCATCGTCGTCACCGCTCCCTTTGTCGACGGGTTGACCGGTGCCGCGACTGTACCCCCCCGCAGGCGTGCGCAGCCTAATGGTGCGTCTCTGAGGTGTTTTGACAGGTGAAGGGCGTGGTGGAAGCGTCAGTGGATGCCAGCGTCCGCCGCCGCCCTGCAGGACGGGTGGAAGGTGGTCGAGGTGGCCCGGCGTTTCTTGGTGTGCCGCCAGAGCATCCACAGCTGGATCGCCCGCTACCGGCAGGGTGGCCTGACGGCGGAGCCGCGGCGCATCGAGCGTCAGCTCGCGGGTGCAGGGGTGGGTGCCGTTGCGTCGCGCTCGAGCATCTACCGGTGCCCCAAGCGCCGCGGGTTGAGCGATCTCTGACGTCGGCGCAAGCGCCGGGCTTCCGTCGCTGGGAGCGGGACCGTCTCATGCAGCTGTGGCAGATCGGCGTGATGGGCGGCGTCATGCTCAAGGACGGTGCCGGCCTCAGGGTCGTCACCGGTCTCGACCCAGAGAACGGAACGACAGGCGCTTTTTCCCACCCGCCCCGAGGTCGGGCGGTGAGGAGAACATGGTGGCGCGCGGCCGTCGAGACGGCTTGCAAGCGAGCCGTGAGCTCCGGCCGGGGGTTCACGCGCTTTGGGTGTCAGCCGAAGGAGCAGTCGACGATGACCTTGTTTAGAGCGCGCTCGAGGAGGGCGAGTTCCTGGTCATCGAGTTGGTCGACGAACAGCTTTGAGATCCCGCGGGCGTGGACGGGCGCCGTCTCCCCGAGGCGGGCGATGCCGGCCTGGGTGAGCGCCACCACGACACCACGGGCGTCGGTGCCCGCTTTGTCTCGGCGGAGGAGGCCTTCATCGACCAGCCGGGCGACGCGGCGGCTCATGCCCGACCGGGAGATGAGCGCCCGGTCCGCCAGCTCGGTCATGCGCAACGCACCGTGGGCCTCCGCCAGCTGCGCGAGCACGTCGTAGTCGGCCAGGGCCAAGCCCGTCTCTTGCTGGAGATCGGTGTCGAGTCGGCGCATGAGCGTGGCGTGGGCCCGTAGCAGCGAGCGCCAGGCCTTCAGCCCACGGCGGCCTGGCACCTGATCCTCCACGAGCCGGTCGAGGAGCGCTGCGACGTCGGTCTCAGGAAGTATTTGCATGTGCACCTAAGTGAGGGGTAAGGTATTTGCAAGTGCAAGTATACAGGGCGAAGCAGCCCCGGCAAAGGAGCGCGCAGCGCGGAATCCGCACGCGCAGCCGGCGACGTGTTCGAGCGTGGTGTTCGCAGACCACGAGCAGCTGGTGACCCAACCAGACATCTAGGAGGCATGAGATGGCGCAGACCGCGGCCCAGGGCCGGGAGTACCAGGGGGTGTCGATCCCGCCCGCCGGCACCTACGAACTTGACCGTACCCACACCGTCGTCGGGTTCATGGCACGACACATGCTGTCGAAGGTTCGGGGGCAGTTCACGGAGTTCACCGGAACGATCCAGGTGGCCGACTCGCCGGAGGACTCGCGGGTTGAGGTCGAGGTGAAGACCCAGAGCATCACGACGCACACCGAGAAGCGGGACCAGCATCTGAAGAGCGGCGACTTCCTGGAGATCGAGAAGCACCCGATGCTGAGGTTCACGAGCACCGCCGTGCGGCCGACTGGCGGCTTGTGGTTCGAGCTCGACGGCGACCTCACGATCAAGGACATCACCAGGCCGGTCACCCTCTCGGGGGAGTTCCTGGGGTGGGGGCCGAACATGCAGGGGGAGCCGATGCTCGCCGCGTCGGCGAAGACCACGATCGATCGCGAGGACTGGGGGATGACCTGGAACGTAGCGGTCGAGACGGGCGGCTTCCTGGTGGGCAAGAAGGTCGACCTGGAGATCGAGGTCGAGGCCCATCGCGTGGGCTGACCCTCGACGAACGCCTCGCGGGAGCCCCGCCCCTGGCGCATCACGAAGAGATGGATGCCGTTTGGGGAGTTCAAGGAGGAACCAAATGACCACCGCAATCATCGGTGTTGGCAACATCGGCAAGTCGGTCGCGCGGCATCTGGTGGACGGCGGGGAACGCGTCGTCCTGGCCGCGCGTGACGAATCGAACGCGACCGCGTTGGCCAACGAACTGGGCGAGCTGGCCAGTGCCACCTCGGTCGAGAAGGCGATCACCGAGGCGGAGGTCGTGGTGTTCGCGGTTTGGCTCGCCACGCTCAAGGAGCTGATCGCCCAGCACGCAGACCTGCTCAGGGGCAAGGTCGTGGTCGATCCCTCGAACCCGATCGCGCAGGACACCAACGGCGGGTTTGTTCGGACGCTTCCCGACGGCCAGTCCTCGGGCGCTGTCGTCGCCGGGCTGCTCCCCGCCGAGGCGCACTTCGTGAAGGCGTTCGGCACCCTCGGCGCCGAGTCACTGGCCTCGGAGGCCAACCGGACCCCGCGCGCGGTGCTGTTCTATGCGACCGATGACGACCAGGCTGC
>WNFU01005231.1_pt1 | contig 16217 bp, 17 predicted proteins | sample 5400121 | NCBI WGS metagenome assembly WNFU01 (sample SAMN13153360, study PRJNA577476) | soil metagenome | isolation source: 100 cm soil or saprolite under grassland replicate 1 | place: USA:California | collected 2016-06-15
CGCGGGGGCCACGGTCCTCGCGGTGGCGTCCGCGTTGTTCAAGGCCGACGACCCCACGGAGGCCGCGCGGGAGCTGGCCCTCGTGGCGAGAGGCGGCTGAGCCATGTCCGAGACCATCCTCGTCGTCGACGACGATCCGGACATCGCCCGGTTCGTCGAGGTGAACCTGCGTTCGGTCGGCTACGACGTCCTCGTGGCCGGCGACGGCGAGGAGGCGCTGAAGCGGGCCGACGAGAACCGCCCCGACCTCGTCCTGCTCGACGTGATGATGCCGCGGGTGGACGGGTTCGAGGTGGCGCAGCGGCTGCGCCGGAACCCCCGGACCGCCAACACCAGCATCATCATGCTGACCGCGAAGGCGCTGTCCTCGGACAAGGTCCTCGGGCTGACCAGCGGCGCCGACGACTACATCATCAAGCCGTTCGACCCGATCGAGCTGCTGGCCCGGGTGAAGACCACGCTGCGCCGGGCCCGCGAGATGCGGAACCTCTCGCCGCTGACGGGGCTCCCCGGCAACATCCGGATCCAGGACGAGATCCAGCGCAAGGTCGAGGACGAGACCCCCCTGGCCGTCCTGTACTGCGACCTCGACAACTTCAAGGCGTACAACGACCACTACGGGTTCGTGAAGGGCGACCGGGTCATCCAGGCCACGGCGCGGATCCTCCAGGAAGCCGTCGAGGAGTTCGCCAAGGCGGACGGGTTCCTGGGCCACGTCGGCGGCGACGACTTCGTCGTGGTCGTGGCGCCCGACGTGGCCGAGACGACCGCCGCGTGGATCTGCCAGCGCTTCGACCAGGAGGTCGGGGGCTTCTACGACCGCGAGGACCGCGAGCGGGGCTTCGTCGAGGTGGAGGACCGCCAGGGCAAGCTCCAGCGGTTCGGGCTCGTGGCCATCTCCATCGGCGTGGCCACGACGTCCCGCCGAAAGTTCCAGCACTACGGCGAGGCCGTCGACGTGGCCACCGAGATGAAGCAGTTCGCGAAGCGCCAGGGCGGCTCGTCCTACGCGGTCGACCGCCGCCTCGACTGACTCGCGGTCTCCCCAAACCGGCCGTTCTGGTTCTCCCGCCGCTGGCTATACTCCACGGTAGGTAGCTCGTCTTCGGGGCGGGGCGCGATTCCCCACCGGCGGTGAGAGTCCGCGACCCCTCGGCGGCCAGTCGAGGGTGGACCCGGTGAAACTCCGGGACCGACCGTGACAGTCGGGATGGGAGAGGACGGGCGGATGAGGTTCGGCCACCGGCCGGCCCTTCTCTCGCCTCTTCCGTGCATGCCCCGTGGAGGTGTGTGCATGGACGACGAGGCGACGATGCGCCGGGCCCTGGCCCTCGCGGCGCGAGGGCGCGGCCTCGTGTCCCCCAACCCGCTCGTCGGCGCCGTCGTGGTCCGGGACGGCCGTGTCGTGGGGGAGGGATGGCACGACGGGCCGGGGAACCCCCACGCGGAGGTCCATGCCCTGCGGTCCGCCGGCGCCCTCGCCCGGGGCGCCACGCTGTACGTGACCCTCGAGCCCTGCGACCACCACGGCCGCACGCCGCCCTGCACGAACGCGCTCCTCGAGGCCGGGGTGGCCCGTGTGGTGGCCGGCGCTCGCGATCCGAACCCCGTCGTCGACGGCCTGGGCTTCGCGCGGCTCCGCGAGGGTGGGGTGGAGGTCACCACCGGCGTCCTGGAGGCCGAGGCCGAGCGCCTCAACGAGGCGTTCGCGAAGCACGTGCGCACCGGCATGCCGTGGGTCGTGCTGAAGATGGCCGCGACGCTCGACGGGAAGGTCGCGGCCCGCGACGGCTCGTCCCGCTGGATCACCGGCGAGGAGGCCCGGGCCGAGGTCCACCGGATGCGCGGCGGCGCGGACGCCCTCGTGGTGGGCGCGGGCACGGCCCTGGCGGACGACCCGGCGCTCACCGCCCGCGACCCGGAGTACCGCGGCCGCCCCGTGCTGCGCGTGCTGGTGGACGGCCGCGGGCGGGTGCCGGCGACGGCGCGGCTGTTCTCCCACGAGGCCCCCACCCTCGTCGCGACCACCGAAGCCGCGGTGGAGGAGCGACGGCGGGACTGGGCCGAGGCCGGCGCCGAGGTGGTCGTCCTCGACGCGTCCGATGCGGCAGAAGGCACGGTTCCCCTGGAGGCCCTGTTCGCCCACCTCGGGAAGCGCGACGTGCAGCGCGTGCTGATGGAGGGCGGCCCGACGCTCGCCTGGAGCGCGGTCCGGGGCGGCCTGGTGGACGCGCTGGTGCTGTTCCTGGCCCCGAAGCTCGTGGGTGGGACCGAGGCGCCCGGCATCCTGGGCGGCGAGGGCCTCGCACCCATCGCCGAGGCCCTCGACGTCGAGATCGTGGAGGTGGCCCTGGTGGGCCGCGACATCAAGGTGGAGGCGCGTGTTCACCGGGATCGTTGAGGAGCTGGGCACCGTGCGCGAAGCCGGGTCGAACCGGCTCACCGTCTCGTGCCGGACCGCGGCCGAGGAATCCGACGTCGGTGCGTCGGTCGCCGTCAGCGGCGTGTGCCTGACGGTCGTGGAGCGCCACGAGGGCGGGCTGGCCTTCGACCTGTCGGAGGAGACCCTGCGCCGGTCCACGCTGGGCCGGCTGAGGCCCGGCGACCCCGTGAACCTGGAGCGCCCGGTGACGCTGGCCACCCGCCTCGGCGGGCACCTGGTGCAGGGACACGTCGACGGGGTGGGCCAGGTCGTCCGGTCGGACCGCACGGAGATCGGCGCCGTGCTCGCCATGCGGGCCCCGGCGGAGCTCCGGCGCTACCTCGTGGAGAAGGGGTCGGTGGCGGTGGACGGCGTGAGCCTCACGGTGGCCAGGCTGGACGGCGACACGTTCGACGTGGCGCTCGTTCCCCACACGCTCGCCGTGACGACGCTGGGCGGAGCCGCGCCCGGCACCGACGTGAACCTGGAGGTCGACCTGATGGCCAAGTACGTGGAACGGCTACTGGCGTGGAGGCTGCCATGACGGAGAACGGGACGTTCGACTCCATCGAGGGGGCGATCGAGGACATCCGGCAGGGCCGCATCGTGATCGTGGTGGACGACGCCGACCGCGAGAACGAGGGCGACATGATCATGGCCGCCGAGAAGGTGAGCCCGGAGGCGATCGCGTTCATGGTGCGCCACACCAGCGGCGTGATCTGCATGCCCGTGGAGGGGTCGCGGCTGGACGAGCTGCGCCTGCCGCTGATGGTGACGGACGGCACGGATCCGCAGCGAACCGCGTTCACGATCTCGGTGGACGTCAGGGACGGAACGACGACGGGGATCTCGGCCTCGGACCGGGCCGCCACGATCAGGGCGATCATCCAGCCGGGCACGAAGCCGGAGGACCTCCTTCGCCCGGGACACGTCTTCCCGCTGCGGTACCGGGAGGGCGGCGTGCTGAAGCGAGCCGGCCACACCGAGGCCTCGATCGACCTGGCCCGCCTGGCCGGGCTGTACCCGGCCGGGGTCCTGTGCGAGGTCGTGAACGAGGACGGAACGATGTCGCGACTGCCGGAGCTGGCGAAGTTCACGAAGCAGCACGGGCTGAAGCTGATCTCGATCGCCGACCTCATCGAGTACCGGCGCAAGCGCGAGAAGCTCGTCCTCAAGGTGGCGGAGGCCACCATCCCCACCGAGCACGGCGAGTTCCGTTCCGTCGCGTACGAGAGCCTGGTGGACGGCCGGGTCCACGTCGCGATGGTGCTGGGCGAGGTGGGAGACGGCGAGCGCATCCTCGTGCGCGTGCACTCGGAGTGCCTGACCGGCGACGTCTTCCACTCCCTGCGATGCGACTGCGGCACCCAGCTCGGGTCGGCGCTGGCCCGGATCGGAGAGGAAGGCCGCGGCGTGGTCCTGTACATCCGGGGGCACGAGGGGCGGGCCATCGGGCTCACGCACAAGCTCCGGGCCTACCAGCTCCAAGAGGCCGGGCGTGACACCGTGGAGGCGAACGTCGAGCTGGGATTCCCCCCGGACCCCCGCGACTACGGCATCGGCGCGCAGATCCTGGTGGACCTGGGGGTCCGCTCCATGCGCCTGCTCACGAACAACCCGTCGAAGCGGGCCGGCCTGGAGGGCTACGGCCTGTCCATCGTGGAACGGGTCCCGCTCGAGACCAGGCCCACCGTCCAGAACATCGAGTACCTGCGGGCGAAGCGGGAGAAGCTCGGCCACCTCCTGGACAACCTGGAGGGCGTCGGCGTCGAGGAGGGGGCGCAGCCGTGACCACGTTCCGGGGATCCTTCGAGGCCCGGGGACGCCGCGTGGCCATCGCCGCGTCGCGGTTCAACGAGGTGGTCGTGGACAAGCTCGTGCAGGGCGCCACGGACTGCCTGGGCCGCCACGGCATCGCCCAGGAAGACCTCGACGTGGTGTGGGTGCCGGGAGCCTTCGAGCTGCCGCTCGCGGCCTCCGGGCTGGCCCGATCGGGGCTGTACGACGCCGTGATCTGCCTGGGCGCGGTCATTCGCGGGGAGACCGCGCACTTCGAGCACGTCGGGGGCCAGGCCGCCGCGGGCATCCAGCGCGTGGCGCTCGACACGGGCGTCCCGGTGATCTTCGGCGTGCTCACGACCGAGACGTTCGAACAGGCCGTGGACCGCGCCGGCGGCAAGCACGGGAACAAGGGGTGGGACGCCGCGATGGCGGCCATGGAGATGGCGGACCTCCTCGGGTCCCTCCCGAAGGGGGAAGCACAATGATCGTCGAGAAGCCGTGGGGGAAGGTCACCACGTTCGCCCTCAACCAGCCCTCGTCGGTCCGGCTCATCACGATCGAGCCGGGCCAGGAGACCAGCGAGCACTACCACCAGCTCCGCGACGAGATGTGGGTGGTGCTGGACGAGGGCCTGCGCGTCCAGATCGGCAACCGGCAGGTGGACGCGAGGGTGGGGGACGAGTTCGTCGTGGCCTCGGAGGAGCCGCACCGCATCACGAACATGGCCTCGAAGCGCGGCCGCGTGCTGGAGATCGCGCACGGGTACACGACCGAGGACGACGTGTTCCGGCTCCAGGACGACTACGGCCGTCCGCTCGAGCCGGAGTGGTAGCGAGAACGGCCTTCTGCCAGCACGGATCGAGCCGGTCGGAGCATTGCGACGGCCTGGGGCCGATGCTACGCTCCGCGCGCTTCCCCGCCGGGGAAAGACAGAACGCTGGCGTCTGATGAGCGCCGGAAGGCAAGGAGGTAGGAGCTTGGCCACGCAGGGAACCGTGAAGTGGTTCAGCAACGAGAAGGGTTACGGGTTCATCGCCCGCCCGGACGGGGACGACGTCTTCGTTCATTTCTCGGCGATCACCGGAGACGGCTACCGCACGCTCGCGGAAGGCCAGACCGTGGAGTTCGACGTCGTCGACGGCCCCAAGGGCAAGCAGGCCGCGAACGTCCGCCCGGTCGCCTAGCCGGACCGTCTTCACCGCGCGCGCCCCGGACCCTCCCGGGGCGTGTGCGCGTTCAGGGGTACGGTCCAATCCGGAGATCGACCCGGAGATCGACGATGATGGGCCCGACGATCACGGTGGCCCTGGCCGGCGACACCATGCTGGGGCGAGGAGTGGCCGAAGGGCTGGCCGGCTCTGCTCCGCAGTCGCTCTTCTCGCCGGAGGTGGTGGAGGCGGCCCGAGAGGCCGACCTCTTCCTCTTGAACCTGGAGTGCTGCATCTCCGATCGAGGCGAGCCCTGGCCGGCCCCGGGGAAGCCATTCTTCTTCCGAGCGCCCCCGGCGGCGGTGGACGCCCTGGCCCACCTCGGCGTGGACTGCGTGACCCTGGCCAACAACCACGCGCTGGACTTCGGAGAGCCGGCGCTCCTCGACACGCTGGGCCACCTTTCTGGTGCCGGGATACGGGCGGTCGGCGCCGGCCCGGACGTGGTGTCCGCCCGAGCACCGGTGGTGCTCGAGGCCAACGGCCTTCGGCTGGGGGTCGTGGGCGTCACCGACCATCCATCCGACTTCGCGGCGGCCGACGAGGCGCCGGGCGTGGCGTTCGCGGACCTCTCCGACGGCGTGCCGGCGTGGCTCACCGACACCGTCCGAAGCACGGATGCCGACGCAGTCCTGGTCACTCCACACTGGGGGCCGAACATGGCCGCCGAGCCGGTCGGCCACGTCCGTGCGGCGGCGCCTGTGCTGCTCGACGCGGGCGCCGCCGTGATCGCCGGTCACTCGGCGCACGTGTTCCAGGGCGTGCAGGGCCGGGTCCTGTACGACCTCGGTGATTTCGTGGACGACTACGCGGTCGATCCGGTCCTTCGAAACGACCTCGGGTTGCTCTGGTTCCTCACGCTGGGCGCATCGGGCCCGATACGCCTGGAGGCCCTGCCGCTTCGGCTGGAGTACTGCCACACGAGGCTCGCTCGGGGCGAGGACGCCGATTGGATCAGGGCGCGGTTTCGCCGGGCCTGCGCCGCCTTCGGGACCGACGTGTTCGAAGACGACGGGCGGCTGGTCGTGCGGTGGAGAGACGGTTGAGCGTCCGGCGACGGGGGGACGGGCGGGACCGCTCCGCGACCTTCCTTCGTCCTCGACACCTGGCGAGGCGGACCCCTATACTTGCTCGCGCATGAGTCACGCTGGAATCACGGGCGCCGGCGGATCCGTCGGTGCCCTTTGTTCGGTAGGGCTTCAGCCCACGCCGACCGACCGCACGAGGAGGTGATGCGGGGTCTCGGCTGATCCGCGCATAAACGACAGGATCCGGTCGCCGCAAGTGCGACTGGTGGGCCCGGACGGGGCGCAGATCGGGATCGTTCCGACGCAGGACGCCCTCCGCCGGGCCCGCGAGCTGGACCTCGATCTGGTGGAAGTGGCGCCGCAAGCCGTGCCGCCGGTCTGCCGGATCATGGACTACGGGAAGTTCAAGTACGAGCGCGACATCCGCCAGAAAGAAGCCCGCAAGAAGCAGGCCCGGATCGAGGTCAAGGAGATCAAGTTCCGCCCGAAGATCGATCCCCACGACTACGCCACGAAGAAGGGCCACGTCGAGCGGTTCCTGAAGGCGGGTGCGCGGGTGAAGATCACCATCATGTTCCGGGGACGCGAGATGGCCCACACCGAGTTGGGCCGCAAGATCCTCGATAGGCTGGTGGAGGACCTGAAGGACCTCGCGGTGGTGGACACCTATCCGAAGCTGGACGGGCGCAACATGGTGATGGTGATCGCGCCCACGAAGAAGCAGGTGCAGCACGAGGCTGCGCAGGCGTAGCAGCAGGGGACGAGAACGATGCCGAAGATGAAGACGCACCGGGGAGCGGCGAAGCGGTTCCGGGTCACCCGGACCGGCAAGGTGCTGCACCGCCGGGGCACCGGAAACCACTTCCTGCGCAAGAAGTCGGGCAGCCGCAGGCGCCGCGTCGAGGGGATGGCGACCGTCACCTCCGAGGCGCGCGTCGTGAAGCGGATCCTGGGGGCATAGCCGATGGCCAGGGTGAAGCGAGCCGTCCACGCGCGGAAGAAGCGCCGCGAGGTCATGGAGGCCGCGAAGGGCTATCGCGGCTCGCGGTCCAGGCGCCTTCGCGTGGCCAAGGAGCAGGTCATGCACTCCGGTGTGTACGCGTACCGCGACCGCCGCGACCGCAAGGGCCAGTTCCGCCGCCTGTGGATCACCCGGATCGGCGCCGCCACCCGGGCCGAGGGCATGAGCTACTCCCAGTTCATCCACGGGCTGTCCAAGGCGGGCGTCGAGCTGGACCGGAAGATCCTCGCGGACATGGCCGTGCGCGACCCGGGTGCGTTCAGGGCCCTGGTCGAAGCGGCGCGCGCCGGCCTCGCCGCGTAGGGTCGGCCTCCGTTTCGTGGGCCGGGGCTCGTCCCCGGCCTTCATGCTCTACTGACCCTCGAACCGGACCTCCAGCATGTCGCACACTGGCCGGTACCCGATGGCGGCGTACACGCTGTTCGACGTGGGGTTCGCCAGGTCGGTGTACAGGAAGCATGTCCGCCGGCCCTCCAGCATGAGCTTGCGGCTGAGCGCCGCCACGCACGCGGTGGCGTAGCCGCGGCGGCGGAGCTCGGGCGGCGTGTACACGGGCCCGACGCGGACCCCGGAGGGCGTGAACCCGCCGAATCCCGCCAGGGACACGGGCTCCGGGTCCTCCCACAGCACGAGGCCCGAGTCGGGCTCGGGGCCCAGCCGATCGTCGACCACCTGCGCCGTTCGTCCCGGCGGCTGCTGGGGTACCGCCTCGGCCAGGAAATCGTCCACCCACCGCAGGAGCAGCTCCCGATCGTCCGCGGTCGCCGCCCGCATGCCTCCCGGCCGGTCCGGCTCGGGCGGCACGTCGTCGAGCCGGTAGATGCGCTGGCGCATCCCGGGAACGGCTCGCTGGCCGGCCACGCGGCCCCAGGCCTCGGCGAACGCCCGGGCCGTCTCGGGCGTGGAGAGCACGCTGGGCAGCGCGTCGTACCTGGCCCTCACGTCATCGGCCACGGCCGGGGCGTCCGCCAGATCGGCCAGGGACACCAGGACGCCGAACGGCGGCGTCCGCATGGCCACGCCGGCGACGCGCCCGCCGCGCTGCAGGGCCGCCAGGTAGGGCGGATACGCGTACAGCCCCGGGCGGGTCCGGAGATGGGAGACGATGCCGAGCTCCAGGTTGTGCCTGGGCTCGTCGGCGACCAGGAACGGGCCGGCGGCCTCGTAGAACTCGTCGGCGTCGTCGTAGCGCCGTAGCTCCATGGGCCGTTCTAGCACCGGCCGACTCGACCGGTAAAGTCCGGGTCGTCGTGATCACCTCGCTGAAGAACCCCCGCGTGGCCGAGGCGCTGAAGCTTCGCAAGCGAGGGCTTCGCGAGGACCGCCGGCAGTTCCTGGTGGAGGGCCCCCAGGCCGTGGGGGAGGCCATCGGCCGCCGGCCCGGGGGAGCGCTCTCGGTGCTGTTCCACACGCCGGCCGAGGGCCTGCACCCCGTGGTCGGGCGGGCCCGGGACGCAGGCGTTCCACTGGTGGAGGTGAGCGAGGAGGTCGTCCGCCACCTCACGTCGACCGTGACGCCGCAGGGCCTGGTCGGCGTGGCCGGGTTCGTCGACGTCTCGCTCGCGGAGCTCCCAGCAGACGTGTCTCTCGCGGCCGTGCTCTACGAGGTGCGGGATCCCGGGAACGCCGGGACGGTGCTGCGCTCCGCCGACGCGGCGGCGGCGGACGCGGTCGTCTTCACGGGGTCTTCCGTGGACGTGTACAACCCCAAGACCGTTCGGTCCTCGGCCGGGTCGCTGTTCCACCTGCCGGTGGTGCGCGACGCGGCCGTCCAAGACGCCGTGACCGAGCTGAAGAACCGGGGCCTGGCCGTGTACGCGGCGACCGCCGCCGGGGATCGCGACCTGTACTCGCTCGACCTGGCGGCGCCGGCCGCGTTCCTGTTCGGCAACGAGGCCTGGGGGCTGCCCGACGAGGTCGCTGCCCTCGCCGACGCTTCGGTTCGGGTCCCGATCTCGCCGCGCGCGGAGTCGCTGAACCTCGCTGCGGCGGCGTCCGTGTTCCTGTTCGAGGCCGTCCGGCAGCGCACCGCCGGGGGCGCGGACCTGGCCTCGCTCGTGGCCGGAGCCGCCCACGACATCCGGTCTCCCCTCACGGCCGCCCGCGGCTTCGCGACGACCCTCGTCTCCAGGTGGCGGACGATGGGCGACGAGGACCGGGAGGCGATGCTCCGGGCCATCGCGCACGACGCCGGGCGGATGAACGCGATCCTGCGCGAGCTGGTGGACGCCGCCCGGGCCACGACCGGGCATCTCGAGCTGTCGCCCGAGCGCGTGGAACTGGGGGAGGTCGTCCGGGCGGCGGTCGAGGCCGTCGCAGTGCGCCCGGACTTCCCCGCCGTGGACACGCGGATCGATGAGGGCCGGGCGCTCGTGGACCGCGCTCGCCTCCAGGGAGCGGTCGAGGCGATGCTCGAGGCCGCGGCGTGGTGGGGCGAGGAGGGGCCGATCCGGCTCGAGGTGGGCTCACGGTCGCGCTCGAGTGGGAACGCGGTCGACGTGGAGGTCTCCCGGGAGAGCACCTCGCTGACGCGGGACGAGGCAGCCGCGCTCCTCGCGCCGCGCAGGGCCGGGTCCGGCGGGGGGAGCAAGCTCGGCCTGTTCGTGGCCCGGGCCGTGGCGGAAGCCCACGGCGGGACGCTGACCGTGGACGTCGAGGGCGGTATCCGGCTGAGGCTGGTCCTCCCGGGCGGGGGCTAAACTGGCCGGACCCATGGAACCGGACGCGGCGCAGCGCACCCTCGATCAGGAGCTCCAGCGCGGCCTGGAGCTCATCGCCCAGGCCGACTCGGTGGACGCCGTGGAGCGGGCCCGGCAGGCCGTCCTCGGACGCAAGTCGGCGTTCTCGGAGGTCCAGCGCTCACTGGGGTCGTTCTCCGAGCAGGACCGGCGCTCGATCGGCCACCGGGCCAACGAGGTCCGGGATGCGCTCGAGCAGGGCATCCGGCAGCGCCGGGAGGCGCTCGCGGAATCGGAGGAGCTCGAACGGCTCGAGCGCGACCGTGTCGACGTCACCCTCCCGGGACGCCGTCCTCGCCCCGGCGCGATGCACCCCCTCGCCGTCACCGAGCACGAGATCGTCGACATCTTCACGCGCATGGGCTACCGCGTCGTCGAGGGGAACGAGGTGGAGACCGACTGGTACAACTTCACGGCGCTGAACATCCCGCCGGCCCATCCGGCCCGCACCGAGAAGGACACCATCTTCCTCGACATCCCCGGGCACGACGACCTGCTGCTGCGAACCGAGACCTCGGCCATGCAGATCCGAACCATGGAGAAGCAGGAGCCCCCGGTCTTCGTGATCGCGCCCGGCCGCGTCTTCCGCCAGGAGACGCCCGACCCCACCCACACGCCGGTGTTCCACCAGGTGGAGGGGCTGGCCGTCGACGAGGGCATCACGTTCGCCGACCTGAAGGGAACGCTCCACGCCTTCGCGAAGGCCATGTTCGGCGAGGACACGCGGGTCCGGATGACCCCCGACTTCTTCCCGTTCGTGGAGCCGGGCGCGCAGCTGGCCGTGTCGTGCTTCCTGTGCGGCGGCGCCGGCTGCCGAACGTGCAAGCAGACCGGCTGGATCGAGCTGCTGGGCTGCGGGATGGTCCATCCGAACGTCCTGCGGAACGTGGGCTACGACCCGGAACGGTACACGGGGTTCGCCTTCGGCGTCGGCATCGAGCGGGTGGCCATGGTGCGCTACGGCGTGCCCGACATCCGCCTGTTCTATGACGGCGACCTGCGGTTCCTCGAGCAGTTCGCGAGCCTGGGGTGACGGGAGCGGGCGCATGAAGGTCCTCCTGTCCTGGCTCCGCGAGTTCGCCCCGACCGAGTTCTCCGCCGAGGAGCTCGCCGAGGTCCTGACGGCGAAGGGCGCCGAGGTGGCGGCCATCGAACGGCCCTGGCAGGGGCTGGAGGGCGTCGTCGTGGCCCGCGTGGTCGACGTGCGCGACCATCCCGACGCCGACACGCTGTGCCTGGCCCGGGTCGACGCCGGAGCAGGGCCGGTCGAGGTCGTGGTGGGCGTCCGGAACATGCGGCCCGGCGACCTGGTGCCGTGGGCGCCCCCCGGTTCCAGGGTGCCGACGCGGCCGGAGCCGCTGGGCGCGCGGAAGCTCCGGGGTGTCACGTCGAACGGGATGCTGTGCTCGCCGGACGAGCTGCGAATCTCTCCCGACCACGGAGCCATCCTCGTGCTCCCGGCGCACACGCCCGTCGGCGCGGACGTGAAATCCCAGTTCGGCCTGGACGACGCGGTGCTCGACGTCGAGATCACGCCGAACCGGCCGGACCTCATGTCCGTGGTCGGCGTGGCCCGGGAGGTGGCGGCCGCCACCGGCGTGCCGTTCGCGCCCCCCGACACGCCGGTCGAGGAGGGGGACGAGAAGGCGGCTGACGTCACGACCGTGGAGATCCGGGACCTGGAGCGCTGCCCCCGGTATCTGGCCCGGATCGTCCGTGGCGTTCGGATCGGCCCCTCGCCCCTGCGCGCGCAGGCCCGGCTGACCGCGTCCGGCATGCGCCCGCTGTCCAACGCGGTGGACGCCACGAACTACGTGCTCCTCGAGATGGGCCACCCGCTCCACCCGTTCGACCTGGCCCTGCTGGATGGGAGCGGGATCGTGGTCCGGCGGGCCGAGGAGGGCGAGCGCATCGTCACCCTGGACGACGTCGAGCGGACGCTCACGGCGGACGACCTCGTGATCGCCGATCACGAGAAGGCGGTCGCCATCGCCGGGGTGATGGGCTCCGCGCCGGCCGAGGTGTCGGCCGGGACGCGCGACGTGCTCCTGGAGAGCGCCTACTTCGAGAGGACCGGCATCGCCCGGACCTCCCAGCGCCTGGGCCTCCGGAGCGAGGCCTCGGCCCGGTTCCAGCGCGGGGCCGATCCCGAAGCGGTGCCCCGGGCCGCGGACCGCTCAGCGGCGCTGATCGCGGCGTGGTCTGGCGGCACCGTCCTCGCCGGGGCCGTCGACGTGGGCCGGGCGCCGGAGCGCCGGCGGATCCAGATTCGCCCCGCCCGAGCCTCGCTCGTGCTGGGGATGGAGGTCTCCGCCGCCGACGTGGTGGACAGCCTGAGCAAGGTTGGGATCGCCCCCGAGGAACGGTCCGGTGCGATCGAGGCGGAGATCCCCGGCTTCCGGCCCGACATCGAGCAGGAGGTCGACCTCATCGAGGAGGTCATCCGGGTGCTCGGCTACGACCGGCTCGGCGAGACCCTTCCCCCCGTCCGGCAGGCCGGCGGCGTCCCCGAGGAACACCGGCTGCGCCGGCGGATCCGAGAGGCCCTGGCCAGGGCGGGCCTGCTGGAGACCACCTCCTACTCGTTCGCGTCCGCAGCCGACCTCCGGCTGGTCGACGACCATGAAGGAGTCCGGGTGGTGAACCCGCTAGCCGCCGACGACGAGTTCCTGCGGACCAGCCTCGTGCCCGGCCTGCTCCGGGCGCTCTCGAAGAACCTGGCCCGCCAGGTCCGGAGCGCGGCCCTGTTCGAGGTCGGCCGGATCTTCTATCCGAGGAGCGCTTCGGGACCTGGAGACATCCCCGTCGAGGAGCACGAACGGGTGGCCTGGGCGCTGACCGGGGTGGCCTCGCCGGGCTACCCGGATCCGCCGCGCAACTTCGGCTTCTTCGACGCGAAGGGTGCGCTGGAGGTCCTGATGGACGCTCTGGGAGTCCGCGACTGGACCCTCGGGCCGCCCCCGAACCGGCACCTCTTCCATCCCACCCGCTCGGCGTCCGTCTTCGTGGGCGAGGAGCTGGCCGGCGAGGTGGGGGAGCTGCACCCGCGCGCCGCGGAGCGGCTCGACTTCGCCGGCCGCGTCGCGCTGGCCGAGATCGAGGTGGCGGTGCTGGCGAAGCACGCCTGGGCCGACGTGGCGTACCGGGAGATCCCGCGCTTCCCGCCGGTTCGGCGCGACCTCGCGTTCACGGTGGACACCGCGACGCCGGCGGAGGCGCTTCGGTCCGCGCTGGTCGAGGCGGCCGGAGGCCTGGTGGGGTCGGTGGTCCTGTTCGACGTGCACACCGGCCCACCCATCGCCGAGGGGAAGAAGTCGCTCGCGTTCTCGGTGGACTTCCGGGCTCCCGACCGGACCCTCACCGACCAGGAGGCGGAGCAGGCCGTCCGGGCCATCGTCGACCGCCTGGCCGCGGACTTCGGCGCCGAGCTCCGCGCCGGCTAGCCAGCTACGGCGTCACCGTAAACGATCGCTCGGCCTCCACGCCGTATCCGTCCTGTTCGTAGATCAGCGCCGTGACGTGGTACGTCCCGGGCGGGACGTCCGGCACCTGGAAGCTAACGTCCACCGTGCACTCCGACCCGAGCTGGACCTCGGCCAGCTTCATCTGCGCTTCTCTGGGCGGGCTGGTTGGCAGGCCCTTCTTTGTCCACCACACCTCGATCTTGTCTGCGGGGTACCAGAACCAGAGCCCGTCTCGACCGGTCGGCAGCTCGAGCCCGGAACACGGACTCGAACTCCGCCCGGTACAGCTCCTGGAACCCCTCGTCGACCCTCACGCACTCATCCGCTTCAAGTCACCGCCGCCCGCCTCCGGTTTACCGGCATCGTCCTTCCGGCCGCTTCGTCCCAGCGGATAGACTCCGCGCATGGCCCGGGATTTCCTCTCCATGGACGACGTGACGGCGTCCGAGCTGGACTACCTGCTCGAGCTGGCGGAGAAGGCCAAGGTGTCCCCCGGGGACTTCGCGGAGCGCCTTCGCGGGAAGTCCGTGGCCATGATCTTCGAGAAGCCCTCCACCCGGACCCGCGTGTCGTTCGAGGTCGCGGTGGCGGAAGCGGGCGGGCACCCGGTGGTGCTCTCGGGTGGCGAGCTCCAGCTGGGGCGGGGCGAGACCATCGAGGACACCGGCCGCGTCATGTCCCGCTACGTGGACGCGATCGTGCTCCGGACGTTCGAACAGGAACGGCTGGAGGTCCTGGCCGATGCGGCCTCGGTCCCGGTGGTCAACGCGCTGTCCGACTTCGAGCACCCCTGCCAGTGCCTTGCCGACCTGCTGACGGTCAGGGAGAAGAAGGGGGACCTGGCCGGCCTGACGCTCGCCTACCTCGGGGACGGGAACAACGTGGCCCATTCGCTCCTGCTGGGGGGCGCGCTCGCCGGCATGCGGGTGCGTGTGGCCACGCCGCCCGGCTTCGAGCCGATCCCTCAGGTCGTGCAGCGGGCCGAGGAGATCTGCACGGAGACGGGAGGGTCCGTCGCGGTCATGCACGACCCCGAGGCCGCCGCGGTGGGGGCCGACGTGCTGTACACGGACGTCTGGGCCAGCATGGGCCAGGAGGCCGAGGCGGACGACCGGTCGCTGGTGTTCCTCTCGTACCGGATCGACCAGGCGGCCGTGGATCGGGCCAAGGACGATGTCATCGTGCTGCACTGCCTCCCGGCCCACCGGGGACAGGAGATCACCGACGAGGTGATCGACGGGCCGCTCTCGGCGGTGTGGGACCAGGCCGAGAACCGCCTCCACACCCAGAAGGCCTTGCTGGTCTGGCTGCTCGGCGCCGCCTAGGGCTAGGGGGCCGCCGCCGTCCCCGGAGCGCCCCCCTACAATCGGGGCCATGGCCCGAGCCAACGAGATCGTCGAAGCCCTCCTCCAGGAATACTCGGACGTCCTCGCCATCTCCGGCGGCGATCCCTTCCGGGTCCGCACGTACGAGAAGGCCGCCCGGTCCGTGGGCGGCTACCACACCGACATCGCCACGCTCGACCGGGACGGCCTGCTGAAGATCCCGAACGTCGGCTCCTCCACCGCCGACAAGATCCTGGAGGCCCTGCGCACGGGCACCTTCCGGCAGCTCGAGGACCTCCGCGAGCAGGTCCCGGCGGGCGTGCGCGAGATGATCTCGATCCCCACCCTGGGGCCCAAGAAGGCGATGGTGCTGTACCGGGACCTCCACATCTCCTCCGTGGAGGAGCTGGCCGACGCGATCCACGAGGGACTGCTGAAGGGGATGAAGGGGTTCGGCCCGAAGACCGAGGAGAACATCCTGCACGGGATCGCGCTGATGCAGCAGTCCGGGGGCCGGGTCCAGCTGGGCGTCGCGCTCGATCTGGCCGAGGAGATCATCGGCGAGCTCTCGCAGGTCCGAGGCTGCACGAAATGCACGTACGCGGGGTCGCTCCGGCGCATGGCCGAGACCATCGGGGACATCGACATCCTGGTGGCGTCGAAGCGGCCGGGGCCGGTGATGGACGCGTTCACGTCGCTGACCTACGTGTCGGAGGTGAAGGCCCGGGGCGACACGAAGACCTCGATCCTCACGACGAAGGGACTCCAGGTGGACCTGCGGGTGGTCCCCCCGGACGTGTGGGGCGCGGCGCTCCAGTACTTCACCGGCTCGAAGGCCCACAACATCCGGACCCGGGAGATCGCGGTGCGCAAGGGGCTGAAGCTCTCGGAGTACGGCATCTTCGATGCCGAGACCGACGAGCTGATGGTGGCCCGAACCGAGGAGGAGGTCTACGAGCAGCTCGGCCTGCCGTGGATTCCCCCGGTGCTCCGGGAGGACCGGGGGGAGATCGAGGCCGCCCTCCGGGGCGAGCTGCCGGTGCTGGTGGACCTGAAGGACATCCGGGGCGACCTCCACACCCACACGAACCTGACCGACGGCCTGGCCACGCTGGAGGACATGGTGGCCACGGCCGGGGAGCGCGGATACCGCTACTACGCCATCACCGACCACGCCCCCAACCTGTACATGCAGCGCATGACCGACGAGAAGATGCTGGCCCAGCGGG
>WNFU01005233.1_pt1 | contig 16209 bp, 15 predicted proteins | sample 5400121 | NCBI WGS metagenome assembly WNFU01 (sample SAMN13153360, study PRJNA577476) | soil metagenome | isolation source: 100 cm soil or saprolite under grassland replicate 1 | place: USA:California | collected 2016-06-15
TGGCCGGGCTTGCGGATCTCCGCGATGCGTGGGGCGAGCACCTCCAGCCGGTGCACCCTCGGCGAGAGGGGCATGTTCGCCAGCAGGAGGTGCACACGACCACGTCCGCCGGGGAACGCTTCCTCGCTTTCGGTTGCCGACACGGCACACCCCTTGGCGCGCAGAGATTGCCGCGATCGTATGAGCGCAGCGAGGCCCGACGATCGAGGCTTTGGTCCCTTTTTCCGGCGGGGCTTCCGGCACATATCGACACCCGGGTCCGAATGTGGGGTGGTTGTGGTCGCCATACAGGCTGTCGCAAAATGATCTGCGTGCCGGGCGAGAGTCGTGCCCGGCGCTGCGAGACCGCGAGTTGAGAGGCGGTCGCGGCGAGCCGGGATGTGTGGGGCCGATGAGTCCTGGCGCGGGCCCCGGGGCGCGCCTGCTGGAGGTCAGGCCAGCGCGGGCGTGTCGTGGGCGAGACGGTGGCCGAACAGCTTGGCGATGTTGTGGCTCGTGTTCATGAGCGCCCATTCGCTGCGCACCGCGGGCAGGCCCCGGCGGCGGAAGCCGCGCCAGCCACGGTTTTCCTTGTGGTCTGCGAAGACCGGCTCGACGGTGTGGGAGCGTTGCGCGTAGGTGTGGGCTCCTTGGGTGGTGCGAAGGCGGTGTTCCATGGCTTCGAGCGTTGAGGCGTCCTCGGGGGGCAGACCGCTGGTGGTGCCCATCTCGCGTGCGGCTCGGCGCTGCTTCCAGTCCTTGAGCGTGGCGATGAGCCGTTCGGGGCCTTTGGCGGTGGCGTTGTCGTCTGACCAGTAGCCGGCGTCGGCGAGCACCATCCCGATCGGCTCGGTGATACCGGCCGCGGCCAGCGCGTCCTGGGCGGCGGTCACCATCGGCTGGTACTGGTGGACATCGTTGGCGTCTTGGGTCACCGCGCAGGCCACCACGATCTGGTGCTCGTTGACCGCGGCTTGGGCGTTGTAGCTCTGCCCCCAGCCGCTGGCGGTCTTCATGATGCGGCTGTCGGGGTCGGTCACGTTGGCCTGGGCGGCGGCCGGGGCGGCAGCGTTGGCCGCGGCTCGGGCCGCCTCGAGCGCGGCGGCGGCACGTTCGACGCTGTCATCAAGGCGGGGCCGGCGGCCGCGGAGTTTGCCGCCCGCAGCCATTGCCGCCTGCTCTTTGGCCGTCCGCTCGGCCGCTTTGGCCTCGGCTCGGGCCAGGGCGGCGGTGTACTCGGCCTCGGCTCGGGCTCGCGCCGCGTGGGGGTCTTTGGGTTTGCGGCCCGCCAGCTTGCGGCCCTCGGTCGCCACGGCCCGTGCCCTGGCGGCTCGCTCCTCGGCCTCGGCCCGAGCAGCCGCGTCCTGAGCCTCGATCTCGGCCAAGGCGGCCTCCAAGCGGGCCAGGCGACCGGTGCGGGTGGACAGCTCGGCGGGCAGCTCATCCGCGCCGAACAGGCCGGGCTGGGCGTCCTCGGCGGCGTCGGTGGCGAGCGCCTCGGCCAGGATGCGCTCCACCTCGGCGCGGATCCACTCGGGGCCACGGTTCTTGTCGAGGGCGGCGTCGGCGCCGATCTTGGTGCCGTCGATGGCGATGGTGCCCACCGACACCAGTCCCGCAGCCGCGCACAGGCGCAGCACGTCAACGAACACCGCCTCGATGGCGGCTTGGTGGTCGACGAGGAACCGGGCGATGGTGGCGTGGTCGGGCGTGGCGCCCCCGCAGATCACCCGATGGGCGGCATCGGTGCGACAAGCCGCCTCGATGCGGCGGCTGGAGCGGACCCCGGTCCCGTACGCGTAGAACAACAGCGCCAGCATCATGTCGGGGTCATAGGCGGGCCGGCCCGGCCCGTCATTGGGGTGGCGGGCGTGGAAGGCGGCAGTGTCGACCCGGCCCACCAGGTCGATCACGAACCAGGCCAGGTGCCCCTCATCCAGCCAGTCGCGCATGCTGGTGGGCATCAGGAACAGCTGGTCCCGGTCCCCACCCACATAGAAGTACGCCATAGCCTGCCTCCCATCCCCGGCCGCGTCTGTCTGCCAGTCTGCCAACTGAAAGACAGGCACGGGGGGATGGTCGGCAGGACAGCCTGGAGGTGCCACGCCATGCCCAAAGGGACGCCACGGGCAAGCGACCAGAGAGCACAGCAACGACTGGCCAGGGCCATGAGCGAGATCGGCTTCGCCCTCCCGGGCAGCATCGTGGTGCGCCACACGCGCTGCGGCAAGGCGGTGTGCCGCTGCCGGGCCCAGCCGCCCCAGCTGCACGGGCCCTACATCCAATGGACCCGAAAAGTGGAGGGCAAGACGGTCACCCGCGTCCTCAGCCCCGACCAGCTCGAGCGCTACCAGCCCTGGTTCGACAACGCCCGGCGCCTGCGCCAACTCGTCGCCGCCCTCGAGGACCTCTCAGTGCGGGCCGCCGAGGGAGCAGAGGGGTGGCCCCCCAAGCGCACAGCCGGGCCTGAAAAGGGGCCAGAAACGCGGCTCCAGAGATAGACGGCGGCATTCTGCGACAGCCTGTATAGCGACCACAACCACCCCACATTCAGGCTGGGGGCGTCAGCCGTTGGCAAGGCGAGCCCGGGTCTCCTCGACGTCCATGCCCTGCAGACGCAGCAGGTTCTCGCCCAGGATCTTGCGCTTGGCCTGCTCGGTGAGCTGCGGGTAGCCGTAGCCGTCGCACAGGTCCTGGGGGATCTCGAAGTTCCAGAACGCCTCGAGGGCCCACTGCGGATGGAAGATCGGCGCCTCGCTGCCGTAGATGATCTTGTCCTCGCCGCACCAGAAGAGCAGCTTGCCCAGCGTCTCGGCGAACATGCGCGGCGCCCGCACGAGGAAGTTGATGGTCGCGGCCACCGACGCGTACAGGTTGGGATACCGGATGAGCTGCCAGCACACCTCGTCGAGGAACGGCAGCCCGACGTGGAAGATCACGAAGTTGATGTCGGGGAAGTTGGCCGCCGCCCCGTCCATGTCCCAGGTCTGGGTGTGCTCGATCGGCTGGGGGCCGAGCGGCACCCCCTTGTGGACGCCGATCAGGTTGACCCCGAGCTCCTGGGCCTTCTCGAACACCGGGAAGGCGACCTGCGGGTCGTCCATGCGCCAGGGGAACGGCCGGCCGTAGTCGTAGCGGACGTTGTAGAACTTGAACGCCTTGGCGCCGAACTCGCCGACCTGCCGTTCCATCAGGTCGATGGCCCGGCGGCCCTCGAGCGGGTTGACCGAGCCCCAGAAGACCGTCCGGTCGGGGTTGCGCCTGGCCAGCTCGGCGCACTCCTCCCAGGGTGACAGCCCGTCCCTGAACAGGTCGGTGAGCGGCAGCGGCATGGCCACCAGCATGTCGGTGTCGCTCTGCCGGTAGACCATCTCGTCGATCTCGTCGAGGGTCCACTGGCGCAGGAACTCCTCAGGCGGCAGTACCGTCTGCCCCTCGGGGGTCAGGGCCGCGTGGAAGGCGTACAGGTGGTTGTTGAACATCTCCCCGGCCGGGCCGAAGGCGTTCTTCTTCTGGAAGTTGAAGACGTGGGCCACGCCGTCGAAGACGATCGCGTCACCGATCATGCCCGTCCCTCCTGTTGGCTGGTCGGCAGGGCGTTGGGATGTGGCAGGAAGCGGAGCTTGCGCCTGGCGTCGTCGGAGAGCCGTTCGGTGGTCCACGGCTCGTCCCAGACGATCTCGACGTCGGCGCCGGCAAGGCCGGGCACGGCGGCCACCCGCTCGGAGATCATGCCGACCAGGTTGGCCGCGAACGGGCACCAGCCGGTGGTCAGCAGCAGCTCCACCCTGGCCTGGTCGCCGTCGACGGCGACCGAGCGGACCAGCCCCATGTCGACCACGGAGATGCCCTTCTCCTGGCAGCATGGGTCGTAGACGCCGCGGAGCGCCTCCATGACCGTGGTCTGGGCGTCGGCCATCTCCACCTCGCAAGGGGGTCGGCGTCCTTGCCGCCACCATGCGCCCGCCCCGGCGGCGGCGTCAAGCCAGCGGCTGCCGCCCCTCGACCAGGCCGTCGCGGAAGGCGAGCTCCACCCCGAGGGCGCGCAGCAGCCGCACCATCGGCCGGTTGGTCGGGTCGACCAGGTAGACGAGGGTGACGACGCCGGCGCGGGCGGCGGCCGGGCGGAGCGCGTCCAGCAGCAGGCGCCCGATGCCGCGTCCCTGGAAGCGGTCGGTCACGGTGACGGCCACCTCGGCGGCGTCCGGCTCGTCGGGAAGCCGGATATAGCGGGCGATGCCGGCGCAGTCCTCGCCGACGCTGGCGACCATGGCGACGTGGCTGCTGCCGTCCACAGCGGCCAGCCGCCGCACGGTCGCCTCCGACAGCCGCGGCATCGGCTGCAGGAAGCGGCGCGACCTGGACTCGGCCGACAGCCCGGCGAAGAAGCGCGCCACCAGGTCCCGCTCGCCGGGACGCAGCGGCCGCAGCCAGACCGTGGTGCCGTCGCGGGCGAGCCTGACCGGACGATCGGCGCGCGGCTCCGCGGTCAGGGTCGGTGGTGGCATGGCCATCGGGGCCTCCTCGGTGGTGGGTCCTCCCCTCCTGAGGCTCCGGGTGCGGCTGCCGGGGCGCTGCCGCCGCGCTGGCGCCGCGCTGTCATGGTGGGTAGCGTGCCCACATGGCCTGGCGAGGAGGCTGCTCGTCCCCGTGACCGTGCGGTTTCGCGTGCTCGGGCCGGTCGGCCTGCACGGCGCGGACGGGAGCCCCTTGCCGCTCGCCGGCGGGCGGCAGGGAGCGCTGCTGGCGGCCCTGCTGGCAAGGGCGGGCGAGGTCGTCAGCGCCGACCGGCTGGTGCACCTGCTGTGGGGCGAGGCGCTGCCGGACAACCCCGCCGGGGCGTTGCACAACCAGGTGGCGCGGCTGCGCCGGGCGCTGCGCGCCGCCGGCGGCGACGGCCGCGAGCTGGTCACGCGGGCGCCCGGCTACCTGCTCGCGGCGCAGCCGGCCGAGGTCGACGCCGGGGTGTTCGAGCGGCTGGTCGGCCGGGCCGCCGCGGCGCCGGCCACGGAGGCGGCGCGGCTGCTCGCCGAGGCGCTGGCGCTATGGCGAGGACCGGCCTACGCCGGCTTCGCGGACCTGGAGGTCGCCCAACTGGAGGCGATCCGGCTGGAGGAGGCGCGACTGGTGGCGGTCGAGCGCCACGGGGCCGCGCTGCTGGCCGCCGGCAGGGCCGCCGACGCGGTCCCGGGGCTGGAGTCGTTCGTGGCCGAGCACCCGCTCCGCGAGGCAGCAAGGGTGACCCTGATGCGGGCGCTGTACGCGGTGGGGCGGCAGGCCGATGCGCTCGGCGCCTACCAGGACTACCGCTCCCGGCTGGCCGAGGAGCTGGGGCTGGAGCCGTCGCCGTCACTACAGCACCTCCAGGCGCAGGTGCTGCGGCAGGAGCTGCCGCAGCGCGAGGATCCCGCCGCGCTGACGGCCGCGCCGCCGTCGGGGCTGGCGAAGCTCCAGGTCCGCTACCTCACGCTGCCGGACGGCCAGGCGCTCGCCTGCGGCACGGCCGGCGACGGGCCGCGGCTGGTGGTGCTGCCGAGCTGGGTCACCAGCCTCGAGGTAGTCGCCTCCGGCCGGGACCCGCGCTCGTCGCTGCTGGAACGGCTGGCCGCCCGGGTGTCGCTGGTCCTCTACGACCGCCGCGGCACCGGGCTCTCCGGCGGGCGGGTGACCGACTTCGGGCTGGCGCCTGCCGTCGCGGAGCTGCGGGCGGTGCTCGAGCGGACCGGCGGCCCCGCCACCCTGCTGGCCATGTCCCAGGCGGGCCCGGTCGCGCTGGCCCTGGCCGCCGAGCGGCCCGAGCTGGTCGAGCGGCTGGTGCTGTTCGGCACCTACGCCGCCGGGCCGACGACCTTCACCAACCCCGAGCTGCAGCGGCTGCTGGTGGCCATGGTCCGGGCCCACTGGGGCATGGGCTCCCGGCTGGTCGCCGACCTGTACCGGCCCAACCCGTCCGACGAGGCCGCCAGGCACCTGGCCAGGGTGCTGCGCGATTCCGCCGACCGGGAGGTCGCCGCCGGCTACCTGGAGGCCGTCTACGAGGCCGACGTCGCGGCGCTGCTGCCAAGGGTGCGCGCCCCGGCGCTGGTGCTTCACTACCGGGACGACCGGGTGATCCCGTTCCGTGGCGGCCAGCAGCTGGCCGCGGCGCTGCCAGCCGCCACCTTCCTGCCGCTCGACGGCGCCTACCACCTGCCCGACGCGGCCGACCTGGACCGGGTGGTGGAGGCGGTGGCCGGCTTCCTTGGCGCATAGGTCCCGGCCGGTCGCGCCTCCCGGCTACCCTGGCCGTGGCAGCGGCGCCGGCGGCACGGAGGGAAGCGTTGACGATCGAACGGGAATGGACGCGACGGCTGGCATGGGAGGGGTTGCTGAACGCCAGGGACCTCGGCGGCTACCCGACGGCGGACGGGCGCCAGACCCGCTGGGGCGCGGTGGTGCGCTCCGACAGCCCGGCGGCGCTGACCCCGGCGGGGCGCCTTGCGCTGCTCGACTACCGCGTCCGGTCCATGGTCGACCTGCGACTGCCCGCCGAGGTCGCCGCCCACCCCAACCCCTTCGCCGAGCCAGACACCCACGGCGTCGCCTACGCCAACGTCTCGTTCGTCGACCCTGCGGTACCGCCGCCGGGGGACGACACCAGGCTGGCCGACGACTACAAGGGGATGCTGGACCGCTTCCGCGGGCCGGTGGCGGCGGCGATGGCCGCCATCGCCAACGCCCCGGAGGGTGGCGTGCTGATCCACTGCGCCGCCGGCAAGGACCGCACCGGGCTGATCGCCGCGCTGCTGCTCGGCCTGGTCGGCGTGGCGCCGGAGATGATCGCCGCCGACTACGCCCTGACCGCCGAGTGCCTGCGCCCGCGGAACGAGGCATGGCTGGAGAACGGTCCAGGAGACCGTGACGAGCGGGCGGCGCTGCTGGCCAGGTTCGCGCCGACGGTCGAGGTGATGCTGGAGGTGCTCGACGACCTGAGCGAGCGCTACGGCGGCGTGGAGCCCTACCTGCTGGAGGCGGGCGTGACGGCGGCCGACATCGCCCGCCTCCGGGCCAGGCTCCTGGTCGACGGTTGACAGGCGACCTCCCGCTCCGGCACCGTGCTGGCATGGCCGTCCTGCTGACCCGGAACCGCGCCCTCGACCACGGACACGTGGTCTCGGCCGCCTGTCCGGGGGCCCGGCGGCCGTTCCGCGCGCCCCAGGTCGTCGCGGCCGCCTGAACCGCCGGGCCCGCCCTCCCCCCGCAGCGCTCCCGACCTGAGGACGGTCGCCATGTCCACGACCATCGCCCGGTTCGCCCCGACCGCCGACCCCTACGACGACACCGACGTGATCGACGCCCGTGCGCCCCGCTTCAACCAGGCGACGATCGGGGTGCTGAGCGTGGTCGCCCTGCTCACCGGCTGGTGGTGGCTGCTCACCCTGCTGGCCCTGCAGCTGGTCGTCGGATTGAGATTCGGCCGCCGCTTCTGCCTTGCCTGCGTCGCCTACTTCCGCTTCGTGCAGCCCCGGTTCGGCGAGGGTCCGGTGGAGGACGCCCGCCCGCCGCGCTTCGCCAACCTGGTCGGCGCCGTCGTCCTCTCGGCGGCCACCCTCGCCTACCTGGCCGGGTTCCCGCTGGTTGGGGCCGTCCTCGGCGGGGTGGTGGCCACGCTGGCGCTGCTGGCGGCGGCCACCGGGCTGTGCATCGGCTGCGAGCTGTACCGGCTGCTGGCGCGCGTCCGCGGCGTGCGGCCCGGCAGCGTCGGGGTGATCGACCTGGAAGGGCTCGGCGCCGCCGGCGCCGGCGAGGTCGTGGTGCAGTTCACCCACCCGCTGTGCAGCGACTGCCGCGAGCTGGAGCGGCGCCTGGCCGCCGGGCCGCGCCCGCTGCACAGCGTGGACGTCACCGAGCGGCCCGAGCTGGCGCGGCGCTACCACGTCGCGGTCGTGCCCACCGCGTTCGCGGTCGCCGGCGACGGGACCGTCATCGAGCGGCTCGCCTAGCCGGCTCCGGCCGAGCCGGGCCACGACAGGGTGGTCGCCCGGCGGGGCCCGGAGCCGACCCAGACGCCGTCCACCTGACGGGTGCCGGCCTGCAGCAGGGCGTCGGCCACCTCGCGGTCCCGGTCGGCCGGCAGGCAGAGCCGGCGGCGGGTGAACGCCACCAGGTCCTCGAACCGCTCGAAGCCGAGCCGGTCCTCGCGCTCCCAGTCTTCGCGCTGCGGGGCGAGCCCGAGCGCGCGCAGCGCCTCGGCGGCGTCGCCCGCGGTCGGCCCGGCGGGGCGGTCGAGGTCGTGGAAGCGGCGCCACAGCGGCGCGAGGCCGACCAGCGGGTGGCGCTCGGTGAGCTCCACCACCACCCGGCGGCGGGCGTGGCCGGTCAGGGCGGCCGCGAACGGGGCCAGGTCGGCCACGTTGTAGAGGACGTGGTGGCAGACGACCACCTCGGCGGGACCGACCCGGCCGGCGACCGCCGGCCAGCGGCCCTCCACGCCGTCGGCGGCCACCCCGGCCGCCGCTGCCGCCGCCAGGAACGCCGCCACCATCTCGGCCGACTCGTCGACCGCGGTCAGCCGGCCGGCCACCCCCGCCAGCGGCAGGCTGGCCGCGCCGCCGCCGGCGCCGACGTCCAGCACGGCGCCGCCCCGCGGCAGCCAGCGGGCGGCCTCCCGGTCCGAGGGGGTCGCCGGCCGGTCGCCGGCCCGCTCGGCCCTGGCGCGGAACAACCCCACCGGGAAGCCCCACGGCGACTCCGGGGCGCCGGCGAGGATGTGCTCGGGGATCGCCCATGCCTCCAGCTCGGCCCGCCAGCGGGCCAGCGTGTCGCGGTCGGAGGCGTCCATGACGGCAGGCTACGCGGCCAACGGCGCCTCGGCGAGGACAGCCGGCGGCGGCGGTTGGCGGGAATCGGGTGACCGCCTCCCCGGGTTCCCACTGCGAAGCGATCGCAGGAGGATGCCATGGGACGCACGCTGCTCGCGGTGCTGGTGGTGCTGCTCGCGCTCGGCCTGGTGGTGGCCGGCTGCCGCAAGGACAACGGCTCCGGCGACGGCGGGTACCTGCCGGCCCCCACCCGCAGCGCCACGGCCGCCGGCGCCTAGCGCGGCCTCCGGTCGGTCAGGAACAGGCCGGCGTCGGCGACCCGGACGGGCTCGCCGCGGAGGCGGGCGCCGGCCAGGATCGCGGGGGCGATGAAGCGCAGCCGCGGCGGCATGATCGGCCGGTCCAGCCGCATGCCGGCGCAGAGTGCGCGCAGCCGCAGCTCGTCGAGCCGCCCGTGCTCGACCCCGTACAGGGCGCGCACCGGCGGTGGCAGGGTGGCGAAGGCGAGGAAGCTGACGATCCGCCACAGCCGCCGCCGCGGCACCTGCGCCGGCGGGTCGCCGACCAGGGCCGCCACCGAGGCGGTGCCGTCGGTGCGGCGCAGCACGCCGCCGGCCACCACCCCGTCGACGTAGGCCTGCAGGCCCTGGATGGTGGGCGGGACCCGGTCGCGGGGCAGCCGCAGCGGCTCCACGGCGCGCAGCTGCTCCTCGTGGAAGGCCTGGCGGCCCCGGTCGTCCAGCCGGCCGATGGTGAGCCGCTCGAACAGCAGGAAGCTGGTGACCAGGCTGGCGTGGACCCACAGCAGCAGCTCCGGGTCGCGGGCGTCGTAGCGCATCCCGGTGACCGGGTCGATCCCGTGGATGCCGCCGTGGACCTCGTCGATCCGCCTGGCGGCCGCGCTGGCCTCCCGCTCGGTCCCGAAGACCACCGTGAAGGTGAGGCGCAGGGTCCGCTCCAGCCGCCGCCACGGGTCGCGCTCGTACATGCCCGTCTGGCGGGCGCCGGCCACCACCAGCGGGTGGGCGGCGTGCAGCAGCAGGGCCCGCACCCCGCCGATCATCACGGTCGCCTCGCGCAGCACCCGCCAGGAGACGCTGTCGGGGCCGAACAGCCCGGGATCCGCCTGCCGTGAGAGCGCCATGCCGCCTCCACGATAGCCGACCGGCTGGAACCGGGCCCCGACAGCTAGCCCCGATCGTCAGGCCCGGCCCGCTCGCGTGGGCCGGGCCTGCTCGTCGGCGGCCAGGCCGAGCCGGTGGGCCACCGCGGCCGCTTCGACGCGGCTGGCCACGCCGAGCTTGGCGAGGATGTTGGAGACGTGCACGCTGGCGGTCTTGGCGCTGATGAACAGCGCCTCGGCCACCTGGCGGTTGCTGCGGCCCTCGGCCACCAGCCGCAGGACCTCGAGCTCGCGGGCGGTGAGGCCCAGGTCGGCGCCGCCCGCGCCGGCCTCCGACGGGGCGGTCCGGTCGCCGGCCGCGGTCGGAGCCAGCCGGATGCGGCCGAGCCTGGCGAGCCGCTCGACCTCCCCCCGCAACGGCTCGGCGCCGAGGGAGACGGTCGCGGCGTGGGCCTGCCGCAGCAGCCGCCCGGCCCGATCCCGGTCGTCCCGCCGTGCCAGCAGCGCCGCGGCCGCCCGCCAGCGGGCGTAGGCGGCGTGGTAGGGATGGTGGGCGACCGCCTCCCAGGCGGCCGCGGCAGCCTCCCAGCGCTCGGGGTCGGAGCTGCCCTGCGCCCGCGTCCAATCGGCCTCGCAGGTGGCGATGCTGGCCCTCCGCCACGGGACGCTGGGTGCGTCGTGGCCGCTCCGGACCTGCCGCAGCAGCTCGGTGGCCACCCGGCGGGCATCCCGGACGGCGTCGTCGTCCTGCCGCGTGCGGGCCTGCTCCACCCTGTCGCCCTCGACCCGCAGGCCGACGGCGCGCAGCGCATCCGAGTTCCGGTCGCTGCCGACCGCCTGCGAGGATGCCAGGCCGGCGACCACCGCGGCCCTGGCGTCGTCGTGCCGGCCCTCCCAGGCGGCGACCTCGGCCTCGGTCGCGCACAGCCCGGCGGTGTACTGCGCCGCGACGAACACGTCACCGCCGAAGCTCCTGGCCGCCTTGACGTGGGCGAGGGCGGACCGGAAGTTCCCGCGCCCGGCCTCCAGCTGCGCCCGGACGCTGTGCAGGAACAGCGCGTTGACGTCCTCGGCGGCGCTGGAGGCCGCCGCGGCGGCGGTGACCCGGTCGACCTCGTCCCAGCGGCCCAGCTCGAACAGCGCGCTGGCGGCGTTGGACGCCAGGAAGACGCCGTTGGTCCGCTGCAGCCCGGAGCGGCGGGCGACCTCCATCCCCTCCATCGCGGTCGCCACCGCCTCCTCCAGCCGGTCCAGCTCACCAAGCACGTCGGACAGGTTGATGCAGGCCCGCACCTCCTCCCGGGGGGCGCCGGCCTCGGCCGCAAGGCGTCGCGCCCGCCGCAGGTCGGACAGGCCGCCCTCGGGGTCGCCGAGCCAGTAGACGGCGACCCCGCGGGTGTTGAGCAGGTGCGGCTCCACCGACCGGGCGCCGGTGGCGCGGGCGACCGGGATCGCCTCCTCGCACACCGTCAGGGCCTCGGCCATGCTGGCACGCAGCATCAGCGCCTGCCCGAAGGCGGCCAGGACGTTGGCCCGCTCCACCGTCGGCGGGGTCGGCGGCACCAGCCGCACCGCCTCCTGGTAGGCCTCGAAGGCGCCGGGCCGGCCCGCGATCCGCAGGTGATGGGCCAGCCGCGAGGTGAGCAGGCCGGCCCGACGCGGGTCGCGCTCGGGGTCGACCTCGGCGAGGGCCGCACGGACCAGCGCGATCGCCCGGTCGATCGAACCGACGTTGGCGGCCGCCTCGGCGGCCCGGCCGAGCAGCTCCAGCCGGTCGATCCCCCGGTCCACCTCGGCCGGGACCTGATCCCACAGCTCCAGCGCCCGCTCGAAATGGCGCTGGGCCTCGGCGAAGGCGTAGGCGCGCTCGGCCGCCAGGCCGGCCTCGACCGCGGCCGGCAGGGCCCGCTCCAGGTCGTGGGCGGCGTACCAGTGCCAGGCCAGCTCGGCGGCGCGACCGGGGCCGTCGGCGGCCCCCTGCGCCGCCCACGCGGCCAGGGCGGCGGCGAAGCGGCCGTGCAGGCGGCCGCGCTCGCCGGGCAGCAGCTCGGCGTACACCGCCTCCTTGACCAGGGCGTGGCGGAACCCGTACCCGCGATCCCCGGCGTCGGCGACCAGCACGTAGGTGGAGACGGCCTCGCGCAGCGCCTCCAGCAGCCCCGGCTCCGGCAGCTCGGCCACCGCGGCCAGCAGGTCGTGGCCGACCTGGCCGCCCGCCGCCGAGGCCGCCCGCAGCACCTGCTGGGTCGGTTCCGGCAGCAGCTCGATGCGGGCCAGCAGGGTGTCGCGCAGGCTGCGGGGCAGCTCCTGGTCCTTGCCGGCCGCGGCCGCCAGCTCCTCCACGAAGAAGGCGTTGCCGCCAGAGCGGACGTGGATCCGCTCGGCCAGCCCGGCCGGCGGCGGCGCGCCGAGGATGCCGGTGAGCTGGGCGGCCACCTCGTCGCGGGCGAACCGCTCCAGCTCCAGCCGCTCCACCCGGCCGCGCTCCAGCTCTGCCAGGAACGGGCGCAGCGGGTGGCGGCGGTGCAGCTCGTCGCTGCGGTAGGTGAGGATCAGCGCCAGGCGCCCCTGGCGGAGGTTGCCGATCAGGTAGGCGAGCAGGTCGCGGGTGGAGCGGTCGGCCCAGTGGAGGTCCTCGACCATCAGCATGACGGTGCGCTCGGCCGCCAGCCGCTCCAGCAGGCCGAGCAGCAGCTCGAACAGCCGCCCCTGAACCGACCAGAGGTCCAGCTCGCCTCCCTGGGCGCCGGTCGGGACCGGGCCCAGCTCCGGCAGCAGCCGGGCCAGCTCCGCCCGGGCCGGTCCGAGCCAGCGCTCCAGCTCGGCGGCGTCCACGCCGCGGACAAAGGTGCGCAGCGCCTCCACGATCGGCGCGAACGGCACCCCCTCGCCGCCCAGCTCGACGCACCCGCCGACCAGGACGGTGGCGCCCAGCGCGCTGGAGTCGTCCGCGAAGCGGCGCAGCAGCCGGCTCTTGCCCACCCCGGCCTCACCGCCGACCACCACCACCGTGGGGGCGCCCCCGGCGGCGCGGTCGCGCGCCTCGGCCAGCCGGGCCAGCTCCTCTGACCGGCCGACGAAGGTGGCGCTGCTCGGTCTCGTGGCCATGCCACGCAGTATGGCGCCGGCCGGCCCCCATGCGAACGAGCCGGCGAACTCGCCGGCTCGTTGCTGCTTGCCGCGGTCGACCACGGTCATGCCGCCCTCCTAGCGCGCACCCTTCCGGATGGTCGGCCGGGTGCTGCGGGCGCGGGCCTTGGCCAGCAGCCTGGCCCGGCGGGCCCGCCGGCGGAGCTCGTCGATGTGGTCGTCGGCCGCGATGTCCAGGATCGTGTGCATCCTCGCTCACCTGCCTTCGTCCCGATTGGTCGTCTGATCGTCACGATAGGGCTAAGCCCCGTCGGCCCGGATCGGACGGATACCTTAGGTTCGCCGCTGCCCTACCTCATCTCCGCCTCGGGCGCTGATTGCAGGGACGCCTTTCCTCCCAGGACACAAACGGCGATGATCTCGCCGCCGGGATCGTCGACGGAGGAAGGTGGCCCATGGCAACGCACGAGGTGCGCGTCGACTATGCGAAGACGCTCGCGGAGGAGCCGGAGACCGGCCACAACCGCTGGCATCCGGACATCCCGCCGATCGTCCGCTGCGATCCCGGCGACGAGGTCGTCCTGCAGACTCGGGATGCCTTCGACGGCCAGATGGGCCCCGCGGCGACCCTCGAGACGGTCCGTGCGCCCAACCTCGCCGTCGTCCACCCGCTGACCGGGCCGGTGTTCGTCAACGGCGCCGAGCCGGGCGACCTGCTCGAGGTCGAGATGCTCGACGTGGAGCCGGACAGCTACGGCTACACGGTGCAGGTGCCCGGCTTCGGCTTCCTGCGCGACCAGTTCCCCGACCCGTACATGGCCCGCTGGCGGATCGCCGACGGCTGGGCGACCTCCGACGACCTGCCCGGCGTGCGCGTTCCGGGGGCGCCGTTCATGGGGACCATCGGGCTGTCCCCCGACCGGCGGCTGCTGCAGGCCACCACCGCCCGCGAGCAGGCCGCCCTTGACCGCGGCGGCTTCGTGCTGCCGCCCGACCCGACCGACGCGGTGCCGTCCGACCCGGCGATCGCCGGGGAGGCGCTGCGCACCATCCCGCCGCGGGAGACCGCCGGCAACGTCGACATCAAGCAGCTCTCCACCGGCACGCGGCTGCTGATCCCCGTCTACGCCGAGGGCGGGCTGTTCTCGGCCGGCGACGCCCACTTCGCCCAGGGCGACTGCGAGACCTGCGGGACCGCCATCGAGATGCGTGCCACCCTGCACGTCCGCTTCGCGGTCCACAAGGGCAGGGCCGCCGCCCTCGGCATCAGGGACCTCCAGTTCACGCGCGAGGACTACTTCCTGCCGCCGGAGTTCGCGGCACCGCGGCGCTTCTTCGCCACCACCGGCCTGTCGGTCACCCGCGACGGCGAGAACCGGCCGGAAGACCTCACGCTTGCCGCGCGGAACGCCCTGCTCAACATGATCGACCACCTGATGGAGCACGGCGGCTGGACGCGCCAGCAGGCCTACGCGATCTGCAGCGTGGCGGTCGACCTCAAGGTCAGCGAGCTGGTCGACGTGCCCAACTTCGTGGTCTCGGCGTTCCTGCCGCTCGACCTGTTCACGGGCTGAGCAGCACCCGGCCGTAGGCGAGGACGCCGGCGGGGCGGCGCAGCACCGCCAGGTCCTCGAGCGGGTCGCCGTCCAGCAGCAGCAGGTCGGCGGCGGTTCCCGGCTCGGGGGCCGGGGCGTCGCCCAGCCCGTTGAGGGTGCGGCTGGCGACGGTGGCGGCCAGCAGGACCTGCTGGCGGCTCATGCCGGCCTGCTCGAGGAAGCCGAGCTCGGCGTGCAGCCGCGGTCCGATCGGGTTGAGGTCGGCGCCGGTGACGATCGGCACGCCGGCGGCCAGGCACAGGCGCAGCGACTCCCGGTGCTTGGGCGCGACCGCCAGCGCCCGCTCCAGGGCGTAGTCGGGCCAGCCGTCGGCCCGCATCATCGCCTCGTCGTGGGAGACGCCGAGGGTGGGGTCCAGCCAGGTCCCCGCCTCGGCCATCCGCCTGGCGGCCCGCTCGTCCAGCACGTAGCCGTGCTCGACCGTGCGCCCGCCCAGCTCGGCGAAGCGCTCGGCGGGCCGGGCGCCGCCGCAGTGGGCCGCCACCGGCAGGCCGCGCAGGTTGGCCGTGGTCATCAGCGCGACCAGCTCCTCGTCGCTGAGCTGGGCGCCGTGCACGGTCTCGTGCGGGCTGGCCAGGCCGCCGGTGAGCAACACCTTGATCCAGTCGACGCCCCGCTCGGCCTGGGAGCGGACCGCCCGCGCGACCGCGGCGGGGCCGTCGGCCTCGACCGCGTCCTCGAACTCCAGGAAGCGGCGCGGGAAGACGCTGCCGTGGCCGCCGGTGGTGCGGATCGCCTGGCCGGCGCAGCGCAGCCGCGGGCCGGGCGGCTCGCCGGCGCGGAACGCCGCCGCCCAGGCCAGGTCGATGCCGGAGACCTCGTGCAGGCAGCGCATGCCGGTGACGCCCATGCGGGCGGCCTGGAGGAGATTCTGGCCGGCGCGGACGGTCCGCGCCGCCACGCTCTCGAAGAAGCCGGCGCCGGAGGGGTCGAACATCATGCTGCCCGGGTGGGCGTGGTTGTCCCACAGGCCGAAGGTGACCAGCAGGCCGGTGGCGTCCAGCTCCTCCGGGTGGTCGAGCGCGGCGGGCTCGACCACCACGCCGCCGGCCACGCCGAGGTCGGCGCGGCGCCGCCCGCCGCTCACCACGTCAAGGACCGTGCCGCCGCGCAGCAGCAGCGGGGCGGCGGGGCCGGGAGCGTGCGCAGTCACCGACGACACCTCCACTGGGACAATTGCGAACGAACGTTCACTCGAATATTATCCGCCCAGGTGGGATCCGTCGTGGCGTGCGCCGGTCGGCTTGACGCGCCAGGCGAACTAGTGTTCGATAAGGCCGATCCACGCCCAGCGTTCCAGCAGGACGCAGAGGACACTATGGCCGCTCGTCGCAGCTTTGTGGTTCCTGCTGGCTGGGTCGCGCGTGGCTTCCGTTTCGAGGTAGAACCAGCCAACCCGGAGCAGCGGTCGCGGATCGCCCAGCAGTTCGGTGGCCGGAGGTTCGCCCATAATTGGGCGCTGGCGCAGGTCAAAGGCAACCTCGATGCCCGCGAGGTCGATCGTGGCATCCCCTCGCTTGCATGGAACGCCTACCAGCTCCGCAAGCAGTGGAACCAGGCTAAGCACCAGGTCGCGCCTGGTGGCGGGCATGCTCGAAGG
>WNFU01005245.1_pt1 | contig 16195 bp, 24 predicted proteins | sample 5400121 | NCBI WGS metagenome assembly WNFU01 (sample SAMN13153360, study PRJNA577476) | soil metagenome | isolation source: 100 cm soil or saprolite under grassland replicate 1 | place: USA:California | collected 2016-06-15
GGCATTTTGTCCCCGAAGGAGTGCTGGGCGTTCCGGCGGTTCGCCGCCATCAGCGGCGGCGGCACGGTGGGCAGCGATTTGAAGAACGCGTTGTTCTTTCCCCAGGCCCAGACCATCGTGCCGCAGACCGCGACCAGCTCCGTGACCGGGGCCGGGCTGGATTTCGATCTCTGCGACGGCCCGCTGCACGCCATCCTGCAAGTCGGAGTGGTGAGCGGCACGTCGCCGACGTTGGATGTGAAATTTCAAGCCTGCGATACGACCAGCGGCGTCTACACCGACATCGGCGTGCCCAAATCTCTGCATCCGACGGTGACGGCCTCGGGCCAATGCTCCGTGACCGACTTCAAGCGGCCGAAACGCTTCGTGCGCGCGCTGGCGACGATCGGGGGAGGCTCGCCGAGCTTCGCCTTCTCCGTCGGGATATTTGGCGTTCGGAAGGTCCAGTAGACCGATGCGCAGATCGGGGCAACCGCGTGCAGGCCGCCGGTGGGCCGGCCTGACCCAAGCCGTCGCCGTCGCCCCGGCGCACGCGTCCCGGTGTGCGCGCATGAGCGGCGTCGGCAGCCCATTCCTCTCCGGAGGCGCTGATGGGCGACGTGGACGTTGACAGGCTCTTCGATCCTGACCTCGCCGCGCGTCGGTTCGTCGCCAGCCTCGCGGCGCTCGATTCGGAGCGGCGCGTCCTGCAGCTCGTGACCCTGGGTCGCCTCGTCCGAGCGGCCGAACAGTATCAACTCGTCCCCGATGCGGCGAATGCATGGACGCTCGAATTCTGGTCGGCGCTCGACCGCCTCGAGGCCGAGCGGTGAGGCGCGATCGGCTCCTGATGCGTCTCTCGATTACGGCCGAGACCCAGGACCTGCCCGCTGCCGTCGCTGCCATCGGGGCCGCCGTGCAGCAGGCCATCCTCGCCGTGACGGAGTCAAAGGTGATCGGCAACTCCACATGTAGCCTCCAGATCCTGGACCCGCGGAGAAAACGCTGGCCCCGGGAGGGCGCACGATGAGCGAGCCGGGCCCGTTCTACGTCACCGTGGTCACCGACGCAGACCAGGGCCGGGCGCTTGAACGGGTCTGCGACCGCGTGCGGAGCGCGCTCGAGGCCGCCAGGGAGGCCGGGGAGGAGACGAACCCGGTTCAGCGGAAGATCATCGTGTCGGTCGATGCGCCGCGGGAGGCTCCCCGGAAGCGCCGGCGGTGGAACAACACGATGTCGGATGATGACGAGTGATGGCGGCTGCGAATGGGAAGCGCAAAGGCGCCCGCAACGAGCATCGGAGCCGGCGACTGCTCGAGGCCGCGGGGTATCGGGTGACCCGGGCCGCGGCCAGCCTCGGCCAGTGGGATCTCATCGGGATCGGCTCGCAGGACCTCGTCCTGGTCCAAGTGAAGACGCGCGACTGGCCGGGAACGTCGGAGCGGCGCATCCTGGCCGAGTTCCCGGCGCCAGCCAACGCCAGGAACCTCCTCCACCGCTGGCGGGACCGGCAGCGCCAGCCGGACATCCAAGAGCTATAAACCCATGGGCGAACCCTCTCCGACGCCCCAAGACCGCCCAGAAGCCGCACGTGCGGGCTACACGGCCTCCGTGGTAGCCTCCGGCCGGTGCCCGGCGTGCCAGGGCGAGCTCCCGCCGGGCCGGAAGGCCTGCTCCGGCAAGTGCCGGGCCCTCTTGAGCCGCGAGCGGCGGGCCGAGTCATACCGGCGCCGGGAACAGGGGCTTGAAGCCCGGGTCGAAGTGCTCGAGAAGGCCAACCGTGAGCTCCTGGCCGTCATCCGGGCCGTCGGCTGGCTCGCGAAGGTGACGGATGGCCGGCACGGCGGGGGCGATGGGTTAGCAGGTTGCTAGAAGGAAATACCTCTTGACTTGTTACCGACAGAGAACATAATGACCCACAGAGAGAGGCTGGCGGTGCGACTCAAGCGGTTGCGAAAGGCCCGGCACCATATGACCCAGGCGGAACTCGCCAAGCGGGCCGGCCTGACGCGCGGGTATATCGCGCGCCTGGAGACGGGCCGACACGACCCGGCGCTCTCCACGCTCGAAAAGCTGGCGAAGGCACTGCGGGTCAGCGTGGCGAGGTTGCTGGAATAGGAGACGGGGATGAGCGAGACGCATGCGACGCTGGGCGAAGTGGTCGAGGCCGCTAGGATGGGCAAGCGGATGGACCGGGCGATTCGCGGCAAGCTCTCCCGCGAGATTCACCGAGGGCGCCCCGTCGCTATGAGCATCCTCGGGCAATGGGCACGCGAGCGATATCCCGAGGAATTTGATGACGACGCGACGGCGCGCCGGTTCGTGGAGGAGATCGCGCGAGACTGGATGGCCAGGGCGAGGTATCGACCGAGTGGAGCACCACCCCGCAGAGCGACCGATATCCAGGAAGAGGCCTGAGCGATGATCGCCGTCTCCCGCCTCGCCCTGCTCCCCGACGCTCCGCCGAGCGCCCCATGCGTCGTCTGCGGCGGGCCGCGCCCCGGGTTCATTTGCGAGCGCTGCGGCGGCGCCCTCTTCCATGCCGATTGCTACTGGCAGAAGGTCGCGACGGCCGCCGAGCGGCACGAGATCGAAACGGTCGAGCAGGATCCGCCGACCTTGATCTTCTTGTGTCAAGGCTGCCGGCAATGACGCTCGAGATTCGGATCAACTTCCGGGATCGAGGATGGACGTGGCTGTTCAAGGACGGGGATGAGATGCAGATCTACCGCGACGGCCGGCCGCTCGGCGCCTTCACGGCCGAGCACATTCGAGAGCTCCTCGGCTACCACATCCGCGGGATCGAACTGAACGCCGGCCTGCAGGAAGCTCTGCCCGGGCTCGCGAAACCGCTCAAGCGATTGCCAGATCCCGGCGTGCTCGAAGCCTTGGCCGAACCGATGGCGACGGAGCGGACGGGCGAGGACTTGGGATTCTAGGATGAACCAACACGGATGGAGCTCGGAGGAGCTGGAGGCGGTTAGGGTCGCACTCCAAGTTGCGAGCGCCCAAAAACTCGCCTGGCGTTGGCCCCTCGATAAGGTACTCGAATACGCAAGCTTCTGGCTCGAGCCGGAAAGCGTGCGGGCGAGGATAGAGGAAGCGGGTCCGGTCCCCGATTCCCAGCTCTATGGATTTGCCTTTGTGCGGCCGCACCCGCCCTACTTGCCCGAGGGCGGCTATAAGATTGGCCCGGTGGTCCACGATGGGTGCCGATTTCCGTTCCTGCTGATCGTCATCCCGGCGCCGATAATGGAACTTGCTAGTGCGCTGCCCGAGGACATCCGCGCCCTCGCTGTCTTGGAGCGTCAGGCGGTGCAGCTCCGGGAAAAGCACGAGTGGTCCGGGGTCCCGCTGCCTCCCAGAGTCGCGCAATTCCTCAAGGATCTGGAAGGGCCCCAGCGAGAGGAGGGCTGAGCGATGATCCCCGCCATCTCCGCCCCACGCTCTATCATCGTCACCCTGCTTTGCTGCCTGCTCGCCCTCGCCAGCTCGGCCTCCGCCGAGTGCGCGTGGGTGCTGTGGATCGGCAAAGTGCGCGGCGGGCCCGGGTGGCAGGTTGTTCAGGCCTTCTCCAACCAGAATGAATGTCGGGAGTACTTCGACGGGCACGGGCTGGCCAGCGCAGGTATCACTACCGGAGATATGTGGAAATGCCTCCCCGATACCGTGGACCCGCGCGGGCCGAAAGGGAAGTGACCGATGAGCGCCGCCCGAGCACCGAGTATGACGCCACGATCTATCGGAATGAGGGAGGGGCACATGACAACTCGTCTGCTCTACGCACTGGTCGGGGTGGTAATGCTCGTGAGCTGCTCGCGCGGCGACGGCGTGCCCGGTGAGAGTATCGGCCAGCGTCTCCACCGGGAATGTACTTCGATCATCGCGGCCGCGCTGAGCGTTGAAGACGGAATCGACCTCACCGCCGGCGCGGAGAATCCGAAAGCCTGGAAAGCCCAGCTCATTCAGACCTGCATCCTTGCGCGCGGTGGCGTGCGCGGGGGTAACACGGGGAATACCGAATGATCGCCGCCCTCTCCGCCCACACGAGCACCGACGAAAGGAGGAGCTAATGGGCCAACTCTACCAGCGAGGCCGGATCTGGTGGGTGAAGTATTACGTCAACGGCCGCCCCGTCCGCGAGAGCACGGGCACGGCGAAGGAGAAGAAAGCCGAGCAGGTCCTCAAGGCCCGCGAGGGCCGCGCGGCCGCCGGGCTTCCGCTCCTCCCGCGCGCGGATCGCGTGCGGTATGACGAAGCGGCCGAGGATCTCCGGACGCACTACGAGACGACGGGGGAGCGCGGCACCAAGGAGGCGGCGCGCCGGTTCGCCCACCTGACGCGCTTCTTCCAGGGGCGCCGACTCGCTTCGCTCTCGGGCGCGGACGTGACGGCGTACGTGGCCCAGCGCCAAGCCGAGCAGGCCTCCAACGGCACGATCAACCGTGAGCTCGGCGTCCTGGGCAAGCTCCTGCGGCTCGCCTATCGGCATAACAAGCTCGCCCGGGTGCCGGCGTTTTCCTTCCTCAAGGAGGCCGCTCCGCGGCAGGGCTTCTTCGAGCGCGAGCAGTTCGAGGCCGTCCGCCGGCTGCTGCCCGACGACCTCAAAGCCGTGGTCACGATCGCCTACACCTACGGCTGGCGGGTGCCGAGCGAGGTGCTCACGCTCGAGCGCCGCCAGCTCGACCTCCAGGCCGGGACGCTGCGGCTCGATCCCGGAACCACCAAGAACGACGACGGGCGGGTGGTCTACCTCACGGCCGAGCTCACGGCTCTGCTCGCCGCCCAGGTCGAGCGGATCCGCACCGCCGAGCGTCGCCTCGGGCGGATCATCCCGTGGCTGTTCCCCCACCTCACCGACGCCGGCCACCTCGGCGAGCGCCGGACGAAGCTGCGGAAGGTCTGGCACACCGCCTGCCGGCGCGCCGGTGTTCCCGGCCGGATCCCGCACGACTTTCGGCGGACCGCCGTGCGGAATCTCGAGCGCTCCGCCGTGCCGCGCTCCGTGGCGATGAAGATCACCGGGCATCGGACCGAGGCCGTCTATCGGCGCTATGCGATCGTCTCGGACGCGGACCTCCAGGAGGCTTCCCGGCGCCTGACGGGCACAATTTCGGGCACAGTCGCCCCGGCCGATGCTATCCTCGCCGGTCGGGAGGCTGAGAAATCAGGAAGTTAACCGGCATAATTGGGTGGGTAGCCGGGGCGTACGCCGCCTCGGCCTCCTTGTTTCATCTCTGGACGGCCGGGTATGGCACGTTCGAGCCGCGCATTCAGCGGTCGGTGCATCTGCTGTTCCTTGTCCCGCTGATCTTCCTCGTCTTTCCCTTCAACCGGCGCTCGCCCAAGCAGCGGCCCAGCGCCTTGGACTGGCTCTGGGCGGCCCTCTCCGCGCTGGCGAGTCTCTATCTGATCTGGGACAAGGATCGGCTCAATATGCGCTGGGAGGGCGCGTCCTCAGTTCAGCCCATCGAGGTGGCGATCGGCTGCGTCATGGTCCTGCTCGTGATCGAGGCCTGCCGACGCTCGCTCTCGCCGTGGATGGCGCTGACGATCTCGGTCTCGCTGATCTACCTCGGGACGAGTCAGTGGTTTCCTGGCGTCTTCCACTTCAAGGGGTATACCTTCCCCCGCCTCGTGGAATTCATGTACCTGGCGGGTGACGAGGGGATGTATGGCTTCCTCACGGGCATCTCGGCCAATATCCTCTTCATCTACGTCCTCTTCGCTGCCGTGATGATGAAGGCCGGCGTGGGGGAGTTCATCATCGACCTGGCCGTGCGCCTGGCCGGCTGGGCGCGCGGCGGCCCGGCCAAGATCGCCGTGATCGGGTCGGCGCTGTTCGGCACCATCTCGGGCTCGACTGTGGCCAATGTCTACGCCACGGGCTCGTTCACGATTCCGCTGATGAAGAAGGGCGGCTATACGGCCAAGAACGCCGCGGCCATCGAAGCCATCGCGGGCACGGGCGGCCAGATCATGCCACCGGTGATGGGCGCGGGCGTCTTCATCATGTCCGAGGTGACGGGCATCTCCTACTTCCAGATCATCAAGGCCGCGGCCATTCCGGCCATCCTCTATTACATCGGGCTCTTCGCCATGGTGCACTTCCTGGCGCTGCGCTATGGCATGCGGGCCGTGGCCAGGACCGAGCTGCCCTCGTGGACGCCCGTCCTGCGCCACGCCTACTTCGCGATCCCGTTCCTTCAGATTGTCTATCTGCTCGCGAATGGGCGCTCGCCGACGGCCGCGGCCTTCTGGACCATCGTCGTGACGTTCGCGCTGTCCTTCCTCGATCGGAAGACCTGGATGACGCCCCGGAAGTGCTGGGAGGCGCTCACCGAGGCGGCCTGCAGCGCCGGCACCATTGCGGTGGCGCTGGCGGGCTCGGGAATGATCGTGGGCGTGCTGACGCGCACCGGCGCCGCGCTGGCGTTCAGCGGTGTCGTCGTCCAGGCCGCCCAGGGCGTCCTGATCGTGGCGATGATCCTGATCTTCGTGGTGGTCTCCATCCTCGGCACCGGCATCCCGACCACGGCCGCCTATGTGATCTCGGTGACCGTGGGCGCGGCAGCCATGGGCAATCTGGGCGTGAGCCTGCTGGCGGCGCACCTCTTCGTCTTCTACTATGCCGTGCTGTCCGACCTGACTCCGCCCGACGCGGTCACGGCCTTCGCCGCCGCCAATATCGCGGGCGCCGACATGTTCGCGACGGGTCTCGAAGCCTTCCGGCTGGGCATCGCCGGCTTTCTGGTGCCCTTCGCCTTCGTCTACCACGAGGAGCTGCTGCTCCAGGGGGACTGGTCGCAGATCATCCTGATGTCGGCCTTCGCGGCCGTGTCCGCTATCGCGCTGGCCTCGTTCGTCGTGGGGCAGGGCTGGAGCCCGATGGCAGGCTGGCTGCGCTGGCTCTGCCTGGGGGCGGCGGCCCTGATGGTGGTGCGGACGCCGGGGCTGCAGCTCGCGGGGGTGGCGCTCTACGCGATGATCCTGCTCGTGAGCGCTTGGCAGCGCCGCGGGGCCGTGGCCGTCAGCCGCGGCTGAGCCGCTCGATCAGCGCCGCGTCGGCCGCGGGGAACTCGTAGCGACCCAGCTCGCTGGGCGCGACCCAGACGATCTCCTGACCCTCCAGCGGCCGGGGCTCCCCCTCGACGGCGCAGCGGTAGAAGGCGAGCCGCACGCGCTTGTCGGGATACGCCCACTCCACGGTTTCCATCGCCTCGCCCACCGTGACGACCGCGCCCAGCTCCTCCCGGATCTCGCGCCTCAGCGCGGCTTCCGGCGTCTCGCCGGGCTTGGGCTTGCCCCCGGGGAATTCCCAGAGCCCGCCCTGGTGTGATGCCCGCGGCCGCCGGGCGATGAGGATCCGGCCATCGCGCTCGATCACTGCGGCGACGACCTCGATGGCTTCCAATGGAGGTCCTCCTCACCCCGCCCTCTCCCCCTCACCCTGCCCTCTCCCCCTCAGGGGGAGAGGATAAAGGTGAGGGGGAGAGGATAAAGGTGTGGGGGAGAGGGGAACACGCTACGACGCGGTCCAGCCGCCGTCGACGGCGAGGATGGCGCCGGTGACGTAGCGGGCGGCGTCGGAAGCCAGGTAGAGGCAGGCCGCCGCGACGTCGTCCACGTGGCCGGCGCGGCCGATGGGCACGCGGTGCTTGAGCAGATGGCGGCGGAATTCGGGGACGCCGTGGCCGATGGGCGTGTCGATGGTGCCCGGCGCGATCACGTTGACGCGGATCTCCTCGCTGATCAGCTCGACGGCGGCGGCGCGCGCCAGGGAGTGGAGCCCTCCCTTGGAGGCGACATAGGGCGAGAAGTCTGGCGCCGCCACCGTCCCGAGGGCCGAGCCGATATGGATGATGCTGCCGCCGCCCCGCTCGCGCATGCTCGGGACTACCGCCTTGGTGAGGATGAAGGCCCCGACCAAGTTGATTCTCAATACTTCGGTGAAGTCCACGGCGCTGATCTCGGTGAGGGCCGAGCGCAACCGGACGGCGGCGCAGTTCACGAGGACGTCCACACCGCCGTACTCACTGCGGGCGGTGTCGAGCAGCCGGGCGACGTCTTCCTCGCTGCCGGCATCGCCGCTGACGGGCAGCGCCGTGCCCCCGGCCGCTTCGATGGCCTCCACGGCGGCCGCCAGGGGGTCGGGGCGCCGGCCGAAGACGATGACACGCGCGCCCTCTGTGCCAAACAACTCGGCCGTCGCGCGGCCGATGCCGGTGCCGCCGCCCGCGATCAGCGCGACTTTGCCGTCAAGCGCGCCCATCGCCTCTCCCGTTGGCGGTGCCGTAGAGCGGGTAGCTCGCGCAGAAGCCCTTCATGGGGCAGGGCCGGCAGCGCGGCGCCCGCGCGGTGCACCAGATAGCGCCGAAGTCCATGAGGGCCTGATTGTAGTCGTAGACGCGCCCCGGCGGAAGAAGCGATTCCGCGAGCTCCCACATGACCTTCTGGCCGCGTAGCCGCGCGAGGCGCTTGGGCCCGAGGAACACGCGCCCGAGGACGCGCCGCACGTTGGTGTCGACGATCGCGGCCTCACGCCCGTACGCGAAGGCCAGGATGGCGCCCGCGGTGTAACGGCCGATGCCGCGCATCCCGCGAAGGGCGGCGGCATCGTCGGGCAGCCGCCCGGCGTAGCGGGCCATGGTCTCGCGGGCGATGCCGTGGAGATGCACGGGCCGAATATTGTAGCCGAGGGGATACCAGACGCGTCGCACCTCGGCGGGGCTCGCGCGGGCCAGCCGGCCGAATGTCGGGTAGCGCCGGAGAAACTCGCGGTACTTGGGGATGACGCGCTCGACCTGCGTTTGCTGCAGCATGACCTCCGAAACCAGCACGCGGTAGGGATCGCGGGTGCGCCGCCAGGGCAGGTCGCGACGGTGGCGCGAGTACCAGCCGAGCAGCCGCCGGTGGAACCGATTCCGGGCGACTGCGCTCGGGAGAAAGGCGGTCATCAGGCGGCCATTCTCACCGACGCGCCTCTCCAGCGCAAGTTGACAGGGCGCGCGCCCGCGTCAACAATGAGGCCATGCCGAACCAGCTCGCTCTCGATGCGGCGCACCGCGCCCAGGGCGCCGCGATCCGGGAGCTCGACGGATGGCTCTTGCCCGCGAGCTACGGTGATCCGACGGCCGAGTACGCGGCGCTGAGGGATGCGGCGGGCGTCATCGACCGCTCGCCGCTCGGCAAGGTCATCGTGACGGGGCGGGACCGGCAGTCATTCCTCCAGGGAATGCTCTCGAACGATGTCAAGAGCCTGGAGCCGGGGCAGGGCACCGCGGCCGCCTTCCTGGACGCCCATGGCAAGGTGATGGCGCTGCTCACCGTCTACGCGCTCGAGGACCGGCTGCTGCTCGAGCTGCCGCCGAGCCTCACCGAGAAGACGCTCCAGGCGCTGGACAAGTTCCTGATCTCCGAGAAGGCGGCCTTCGAGGCCGCCGACGAGGCGTTCGCGGTGCTGGCGGTCCAGGGGCCCGGCGCGCGGTCCCTGTTGGAGAAGCTTGCCGGGCGGACGCTGGATCTGGCGCCCTATTATCACGTCGAGGCGCCGATCGCGGGCGCGCCGGTCCGGGTGATCAATCGCGCCGAAGGCCACGTGGCCGGCTTTCATTGCTGGACCGCGGCGGCCCATGGCGCGGCGCTCTGGCGGGCGCTGGTCGCTGAGGGCGCCCGGCCCGTGGGCATGGAGGCGCTGAACGTCTTGCGGATGGAGGCCGGCATGCCCTGGTACGGTCACGACGTCGACGAGACGGTGATCCTGCCCGAGACGAGGCTCGAGCAGCTCGTCTCCTACACCAAGGGCTGCTATATCGGCCAGGAAGTCGTGGCGCGCGTCAAGTATCGCGGTCACGTCAACCGCGCGCTGAGCGGCCTGATCGTCGACGGCGACCGCGTCCCGGCCCCGGGCGCCGCGGTGATGGCCGATGGCAAGGAGATTGGACGGATCACGTCGGCGGTGCGCTCGCTCGCGCTGGGCCGGCCCATCGCGCTCAGCTATCTCCGCCGCGAGCACTTCGCCCCCGGCAGCGCCGTCGGTGTTCAGGATGGCGGCGCGCTACTCCCCGCCCGCGTGGCCGAGCTGCCCTTCGTGCGGCCCGCCTAGGAGCCCTCACATGGCCGAGCGAGTGACGATCATCGTGCCGCGCACCGCCCCCGCGCTCTACGCGTATCTCAAGGAGAAATTCGCCGACGACGCCACCGTATCCGTGGTCGTCGACCGGCGGGTGCGCGAGCGCCGGCAGAAGGCCGCCCCGCCGGCCACCGAGCGTCGACGCATCGAGCGGCGGCAGTCGTCCCGGACTTCGGCCGTCATCGTGAGCGAGAAGTAGTAGAGGGGTGCCGTGGCGCAGGCGGCTCACACCAACCGTCTCTCCCGCGAGACGAGCCCCTACCTGCTTCAGCATGCCCACAATCCCGTCGACTGGTACCCCTGGAGCCCGGAGGCCTTCGAGCGGGCACGCCGCGAGGACAAGCCCGTGCTGCTCTCGGTGGGCTATTCGGCCTGTCACTGGTGCCATGTCATGGAGCGGGAGTCCTTCGAGCACGAAGAGATCGCCGCCCTGATGAACGAGCTGTTCGTCAATATCAAGGTGGACCGCGAGGAGCGGCCCGACGTCGATCAGATCTACATGCAGGCCGTGCAGTCCATGACCGGGCACGGCGGCTGGCCGATGACGGTCTTCCTCTCCCCCGATGGCGTGCCGTTCTACGGCGGCACCTATTTCCCGCCCGAGGATCGCCACGGCCTGCCGGGCTTCCCGCGGCTGATCCAGGCAGTGGCGGAGGCCTATCGAGCGCGGCGCGGCGAGGTTGTCGAGTCCGGCCGGCAGCTCGTCGAGGCCATGAAGCAGCACGAGCGGCTGCGGCAATCGGCGAGCCTGCTCACCGACGATATTCTGTTGACGGCCTACCAGGGGCTGGCGCAGGACTTCGACGAGCGGGAAGGCGGCGTGGGGCAGGCGCCCAAGTTTCCCCAGCCGATGAACTGGGAGTTCGTGCTGCGCTTCTGGAAGCGAACCGGCAATTCCCGCGCGCTCGACATGGCGCGTCTGACGCTCACCAAGATGGCGCGCGGCGGGATGTACGATCAGCTCGGCGGGGGCTTCCACCGCTACTCCGTGGACGCGCACTGGCTAGTGCCGCACTTCGAAAAGATGCTCTACGACAATGCCCAGCTCGCCACGCTCTATTTCCGTGCCTGGCTGGCCACCGGCGATGCCGAGTACCGGCGGATCACGGAGGAGACGCTCGACTACATCCTGCGCGAGATGACCCATCCCGCCGGCGGCTTCTTCTCCGCCCAGGATGCCGACTCCGAGGGTGTCGAGGGCAAGTTCTTCGTCTGGTCCGCCGAGGAGATCCGGGCGGCGCTGCCCGATGGCGAGATGGCCCGCGCGGCGCTCGCCTACTGGGGGGTGACCGCAGGACCCAATTTCGAAGGGCACAATATCCTGTGCGTCCCGCGCGATCCGGGGGCCGTGGCCCAGGAGCTCGGGCTCTCGGCCGAGCGTCTAGCCGGCCTCGTCGCCGAGGCGCGCAAGATCCTGTTCGCTCTCCGCGAGAGACGCGTGCATCCGGGTCTCGACGACAAGGTCCTGGCCTCGTGGAATGGCCTGGCGCTGGCGGCATTCGCCGAGGCCGGCCGCGCGCTGGACCGGCCCGATTACATCGCCGCGGCCGTGAAGAGCGGCGAGTTCCTGACCACGGCCATGCTGGAGGGGAGTCGGCTGCTCCGCTCCTGGAAGGACGGGCAGGCCCGCATCAAGGGCTACCTCGAGGACTACGCCATGGTGGGCGCGGGGCTGCTCGCGCTGTACGAAGCCACCTTCGATCGTCGCTGGCTCGACGAGTCCCGACGGCTGGCGGAGGAGGCGGTGAGGCTCTTCTGGGATGCCGAGAAGGAGATCTTCTTCGACACCGGCACGGATCAGGAGACGCTGGTGGTTCGGCCGCGCAATCTCTTCGACAATGCCGTGCCGAGCGGCACCTCGGTGGCCATCGACTGGCTGCTGCGGCTGGCCGTCTTCTTCGGCGAGGAGCGCTACGAGCCCCTGGCGCTCAAGGCCCTCCGCCCCGTGGCGGATCTGATGGGGCAGCACCCATCGGGCTTCGGCCGCTATCTCACCGCGCTCGACTTCCAGCTGGGGCCCGTGCAGGAGATCGCGCTCGTCTGGCCGGCCGGGCCCGAGGAGGCGGCGGCGCTCGTGCGGGAAGTCTTTGGCCGCTATCTCCCCAATCGCGTGGTAGCGGGCGCCGCCCAGGGCAGCCCCGCCGCGGCGGGGATTCCGCTCCTGGCCGATCGGCCTGCCGTCGGCGGCAAAGCGACGGCCTATGTCTGCCGGCGCTTCGTCTGCCAGACACCGGTGACAGAGCCTCAAGCGCTCGCCTCGCAGTTGGAGAGTGAGGTATAATTCCAATCGCGTCGTGGGGGGAGGTCTCCTGAGAACCGGGTGCGGCCCGGGACCCCTCGAACCTGCTCTGGATAATCCCAGCGAAGGGAACGCGGCGCGATAGAGCCGGCTCTTCAACGACCGCACCCGACGAGGTGCGGTTTTTTTATGAAGGTCACCGTCAACGGGAAGTCCATGGATCTGCCCGAGGGGCTGACGATCGACGCCCTGCTCGCCCAGCTCAAGGTCCAGCGCGAGTATACGGCGGTGGCGCTCAATCGCGAGGTGGCGCCCAAGGCCCGCTACGCGGAGACCGTGCTTAAGGACGGTGACAAGATCGAGATCGTCCGCCCCATGGGAGGCGGTTAAGACCCCTCACCCCGGCCCTTCCCCTCACCCCTCCCTCTCCCCAGTGGGGAGAGGGCCAGGGTGAGGGGAGAGGGCAGGGTGAGGGGAGCCAGGAGGCTCAGTTATGTACGACACGTCATTGTGGCTCGGAGGCAAGGAGTTCAAGTCGCGCCTGATCGTGGGCACGGGCAAGTACGCCTCGTTCGAGAACATGCGCGAGGCCATCGAGGCCTCGGGCGCCGAGATCGTGACCGTCGCCGTGCGCCGCGTTCACGTCCCGGGAGAGAGCGGCTCGTTGTTGGACTACATCGATCCCAAGAAGTACACGCTTCTGCCCAATACGGCCGGCTGCTACACCGCCGACGAGGCGGTCCGCACGTGCTATCTCGCGCGGGAGGCGGGGCTGGGAACGCTGGTTAAGCTCGAGGTGATCGGCGATGCGCGTACGCTGTTCCCCGACATCGAGGGTCTGCTCGAGGCGACGCGGACACTCTCGCGCGAGGGGTTCAGCGTGCTGCCCTACACGAACGATGACCCGGTGACGGCGCGCAAGCTTCAGGATGCCGGCGCCGCCGCGGTGATGCCGCTGGGCGCGCCGATCGGCTCGGGGCTCGGCATTCGCAATCCGTACAATATCAAGCTGCTGCTCGAGACGGTCACGGTGCCGGTGATCGTGGACGCGGGGGTGGGCACGGCCTCGGACGCCGCCATTGCCATGGAGCTCGGCTGTGACGGCGTGCTGATGAACACCGCCATCGCCGGAGCCAAGGACCCGGTAGCCATGGCCACGGCCATGAAACTGGCGGTGGAGGCCGGCCGGCTCGCGTTCAAGGCCGGGCGCATCACGAAGAAGCTCTATGCCACCGCGTCCTCTCCGATCGAGGGTATGCCGGAGTGGACGAGCTAGGCTTCGCGCTCTACCTCGTCACCGACCGCTCGCTCACGGCTCGCCCGCTCCTCGATGTGATCGAGGAGTGTCTCGACGCGGGTCTCCGGGCCGTTCAGCTTCGGGAGAAAGACCTGGCCGTCCGCGTCCTGCTCGCCGTGGCCCGGCCGGTCCGGGCCGCCACGCGCCGTCACGACGCGCGGGTGCTGATCAATGATCGCGCCGACGTGGCGCTCGCGGTGGGAGCCGACGGTGTTCAGCGCACCCACGCCTCGCTGCCCGTCTCGGCGCTGCGCGGAGTCGGTCAGCCCGGCTTCCTCATCGGCGCCTCGGTGCATTCAGAAGCGGAGGCGCGCGAAGCCGCCGCGGAGGGCGCTGATTTCCTCCTCTTCGGCCCCGTCTATGACACCCCCTCGAAGCGGCAGTATGGCCCGCCGCAGGGACTCGAGCCTCTCCGCCGGGTCGTGACGGCGGTGGACCGGCCCGTGCTCGCCGTGGGTGGCGTGACTCCCGCGCGCGTGCGCGAAGTGCTCGACACCGGCGCCCGCGGCGTCGCGGTGATTTCGGCGATCATGGCGGCCGAGCGGCCGGCCGACGCGGTTAAGTCCTTCCTCGACACGCTCGGGAGAGCGTGATGGCGCTCACCGTTGTTGTGATCGGCGGCGGTATCATCAGCTGCTCCATCGCCTACGAGCTGGCGAAGGCCGGCTGTCACGTCATCGTGATCGAGCGCGCCACGCCCGGGGTCGAGGCCTCCAGCGCCGCGGCGGGGCTCCTGGCGCCGCTGGGGGAGTCCTCGAAACCCGATCCATTCCAGGAGCTCGCGATCGCGAGCTGGCGGCTCTATCCCGGCGTGGTGGCCGAGCTCCGCGATATGACCGGCGTGGACGTGGAATACATGACGGCCGGCACGCTCTATCCGATCACGTCCGCTGAGGATCGCCGCGAGGCGCGGGATCGAACGGCCTGGCCGGCGGCCCGCGAGTTCGGAGTGCGGGTGGTGGAGGCCGCGGAGCTGCACCGGATGGAGCCCGCGCTGTCGCGCGATGTCACGGCCGCCCTCTTCGTCCAGGGCGACCATTGGGTGAACAATCAGCGGCTCGTGGCGGCCTATGCCGCAGCGGCCGCCAATCGTGGCGTGACGATTCGGAGCGGAGTCGAGGTGAGCGGTATCGTGATCGAGCGCGGGCGGGCCGCGGGCGTGATGGTGGGATCCGACCGCGTCGAGGCGGACGGGGTTGTGCTGGCCGCCGGCGCCTGGTCCGGGGCGCTCGCGGCGCAGCTCGGCCTCAACCTGCCGGTGAGCCCCGTGCGCGGGCAAATGCTGGCGGTGAGCAATGTGCCGCCGCTGCTCACTCATGCCATCCACGGACCTCAGGGGTATCTCACGCCGCGCCCGTCCGGCGAGCTGCTCATCGGCGCCACGGTGGAGCACGTAGGGTTCGCGCGCGCGGTGACACCCGACGGCCTGGCCTATCTCCTCACCGGCGCGCTGGCCACCGTGCCCGAGATCGGCCGCCGCCCCATCATCCGCTCCTGGTGCGGCTTCCGCCCGTGGGCGCCCGACAGCCTGCCCGTGCTCGGCCCGTGGCCCGGCATCGAAGGGCTGTACGTCGCCACCGGGCATTACCGCAATGGCATCCTGCTCACGCCGATCACCGCGACGCTCCTGACTCGGTGTATTCTCGCCGGCGTGACGCCACCCGAGCTGAAGCACTTCCTGCCCGACCGATTCGCTAAATAGGGAGACTCCCGGTACTATGCCCACACGTGACGACGTGAAGCGCGCGGTATGCGAAGTCATCGATCGTCATGCCGAGCGCATCATCACCCTCGGCGAGCAGATTCGCCGCAACCCGGAGCTGGGCTTCAAGGAGTTCAAGACGGCGCGGCTGGTCGAGGAGACCCTGGGCTCCCTGGGCTTGAAGCCTCAAACGGGCTTGGCGCTGACGGGAGTGCGGGCCGTGGCCGAAGGGGCCAAGGACGGTCCGACCTTCGCTCTGCTCGGCGAGCTCGACGGCCTCGTAGTGGCGGGACACCCGGTGGCCGATCCGCTCACCGGCGCGGCGCATGCCTGCGGACACAATGCTCAGGTGGCCGGGCTGATGGGCGCGGCGATAGGGCTACTGGGCGCTCAGGCCTTCGAGCACCTGGCCGGGCGCGTCGTCTTCTTCGCCGTGCCGGCGGAAGAGTACGGCGATGTCGAGTGGCGGGTGCAGCAGGCGCGGGCCGGGAAGCTTGAGTTCCTGGGTGGCAAGCCCGAGCTGCTCCGGCTCGGCCACTTCGACGACGTAGACCTGGCCATGATGATCCACCTCACGCCCCAGAAGGAGATGAGGAAGGCCAGCATCGCCGCCTCGAACAATGGCTGCATCGTCAAGACCGTGCGCTACCTGGGCCGCGCCTCCCATGCGGGCGGGGCGCCGCATCTCGGGATCAACGCGCTCTACGCCGCCCAGATCGGCTTGGCGGCGATCAACGCGATTCGCGAGACGTTCCGTGACGAGGACTCGATCCGCGTCCACCCGATCATCACCCACGGCGGGAGCCAGGTGAACGTGATTCCGGCCGAGGTGCGGTTGGAGACCTA
>WNFU01009328.1_pt1 | contig 16190 bp, 18 predicted proteins | sample 5400121 | NCBI WGS metagenome assembly WNFU01 (sample SAMN13153360, study PRJNA577476) | soil metagenome | isolation source: 100 cm soil or saprolite under grassland replicate 1 | place: USA:California | collected 2016-06-15
CGCCGCGGGGCGCCGGCTGCGCCGACCACTCGCGCTGGAGCTGGTTGCGCAGGCTGGACTGGCCGGCGTTGGTCACCGCGTTCGTGCCGACGAGCTGGTACACCAGGAAGTAGAGGACGAAGGCCCCCATGCTGATGAAAGTCCAGCCTGTTGCCCGTAGAGCTCTCCGCACCGTCACCTCCGAAACCGCCGGCGCAGGACGAGGTCTTCGCGCAATCCTACGCGGTTGACGCTGCAATTGCGTTCGACCCCCTCAGGGGTCAGGAACCGGACAGCAGCTCGTCGATGCGAGCGCGCAGCTCGGCCGCGGTCACGGGCCTGGCGAGGCGGCCGGCGCGGGTGCCGTCGCGTGCGACGAACCAGGTCTGGGGCAGGGCGGTGACCGACCAGCTCGTCGCGACGCCGCCGCTGAGGCCGTCCTTGTCGAACACCGTCGGGTAGGTCACTCCCGCCTTCGTTAGGAAGTCGTTGGCCGCCGAGCGGACGTCGGAGGCGTCGACCCCCACAACGGTCACCGGCCTGCCCGCGTCCGCGTAGGCCCGGCTGACCTGCTCGAGCGCCGGCATCTCGTCCCTGCAGGGGCGGCACCAGCTCGCCCAGAAGTTGACCACCACCACCCTGCCCCTGAGCGTTGCCAGGTCGGCCTCGAACTGGGCAGGGGTGCGCGGCACCAGCGGCCGGGACCCGAGCCGGTCGGCCGCCGAGGGCGGGGCGACGGTGCTCCCGCCGGCCTCCCCGCCCCCGCAGGCCGCGAGGGCGAGGCAGGCGAGCAGCATCGCTATCGCCGGCCGGCGTCCGCGCACGGTACGATCAATGGTCGTTGCCGCCCGCCCGCGCCGGACCGGGCGGCGCCCCGTGAAAGGAACGCCTCGCATGCCCAAGTCGCGCTCCAAGCGGAGCCGGTACCAGCCGCCGCCGCGGCCCAGGCCCAAGCCGTCCCCTCCATGGGTCGGTCCCACCATCGTCGTCAGCCTCATCGTCGGTCTCATCTACATCCTGCTGTTCTACATGGGCGCGCTGCCCGGATTCCTGGATCAGCGCGGCAACCTGAACCTGGCCATCGGGTTCGGGCCCCTCGTCTTCGGCCTCCTGCTGGCGACACGCTGGACCTGAGCTGCCGAACTACACCTCTGTCATTCTTTCCCCAGTTGGGGATAACTCTGGGGACAACCTGAGCGGAGCCGCCGGCTGATGCCCGTCTACGAGTATGCCTGCCGCGCCTGCGACGCGGTCGAGGAGCATCTGCAGCCGCTCGGCAGCGGCGCCCCCGGACCCTGCCAGGCGTGCGGCGGCGAGCTGCGGCGACGCTGGTCCCGGGTCGCCGTCAAGTACCAGGGCTGGGGCTTCACCAGCACCGACAAGCTCCTGTCCGAGGACCGCCACGGCCAGGACTTCCGCGCCCTGCGCGAACGGGCCGAACGGATCGCCGACGGCGAGTAGTCGTCGCGGCGCCTACGGAAGGTCGAACTCCCCGTCGCGCACGCTCCGGAGGAAGGAGCGCCAGTCGGCGCGCGTGAACACCAGCATCGATCCCTGGCGATCGTTCGAGTTGCGGATCGCGACGCTGTCGCCCCCCAGGAATGCGATCTCGACACAATTGCCCTCTGCGCTGTGCGAGCTTTTTCGCCAGTCCGCTCCAGACACGTCCAACATCCCCCTCACCTCTTCAGGTGTCGCAACGCCTCCTGGACCTCGAAGGAAGGAAGCGTCTTGTTTGACCGGTCCGGCGTACTTAGTCAACGACGGTGCATCGCGGCCGTCAATGGCAGCTACGCAAGGTCACAAGATGGCCGGCTCCAGTCTTGGCGGAACCGCGTGGCCGCCGATGACCAGCAGGAACCAGGCCAGTGCGAGCAGCAGCAAGACGTCGGACCACGGTTCAGCCAGGCCGGCGAGCTCGTCACCGAGGACGCAGTCGACGACGCTGCCGTCCGGACGGAGCCGTACGAGTGGATTTCCGAAACGGTCGGCGAACTCCCACAAGGGCCGCCACCAGCCGACCCGGCGCCACTCCAAGCGGCCGCCCTGCGCCAACCGTAGCGTGCCGCCCCGGCCTGACCAGTGTCGGTCGAGGGTGGCCACCACCACGCTTCCTTCGGCGGTGTTGCAGATCTTGATCCGTTGACTCCCCACCCCCTCGACGCTGAGCGTGAATCGGTGACCGTCCACATTGACGTCGGCGCTGGTGATCGCGATGCCTTCCAGCATCAGCGTGGCAAGCACGCGACCTCCCATGCGGAGCTCGAACCGGTCCTTGAAGGGATTGGCCCGCCTCCACCCCCAGGTCGGCGTCCCAGCTCCACGGTTGCCCATCGTGGCCTCCTCGGGCGGGACCGGGTCGCCATGGTCCAGATGTGTGTAGAGCATTCTCTCTTATGCATATGCATATTGCAAGTGCAGCTTGTACTCGCTATCCGCACTTGTTTTCTGCACTTGCAGGCAGGGGTCCTGACGCGGACACTACTACTCGCATAGGCAGCGAGGAGGGAGGGGCATCCGTGACAGCCCGAACGAGCCCCACTGTGCGACGGCGGCGACTTGGCAAGGAGCTGCGCCGGCTGCGGATGAGCGCTGGGCAGACCATAGATCAGGTGGCCAAGGAATTGGAGTGCTCGGAGTCCAAGATCTCGCGGATCGAGACCGGACAGGTCACAGCCTTGCCGCGTGACGTCGGCGATATGCTGAAGCTCTACGAGGTCGGCGACGAGCAGCGCGACGAGCTGATGCAGCTAGCTCGGGACGCTCGGAAGACAGCATGGTGGCGTACCTACGGCGGTGTCCGGCGCTCCGCATACCTTGGCTTCGAAGCCGCCGCGGAGCAGATCTCCACCTATGAGTCGATGCTGGTTCCCGGGCTGCTGCAGACGCCTGCCTACGCCCGGACGGTCTTGCGGACCCTCTACCCACGCTTCTCCGCCCAGGAGGTCGAGCAGAGAGTCCGGGCACGAAGGGTTCGACAGGCCCTTCTCACACAGGATGATCCTCCGACGGTTCGGGCAGTTCTCGACGAGGCGGTGTTGCGCCGTCCGGTCGGCGGGCCAGAGACCATTCGCGAGCAGCTCTACCAACTCGCCGAGGCGGCCAAGCTTCCCAGCGTGACCATTCAGGTGGCGCCGTTCAGCGTCGGTGAGCACATGGGCCTGTGTGGACCGTTCACGATCATGACCTTTCGAGAGCCGGACCAGCCCGCCGTGGTGTATCTCGAGAACGTGACCAGGGAATCCTTCCTCGAAGCCCAGGGGGAGATCCGTCAGTACGAGATCGCCTTCGACCAGCTGAGCGGCGTGGCCCTCAAGCCGGATGAATCGATCGCCTACCTCGTCGCCCTCGACAAGCAGCTGTAGACACCGTCGGGTTACCGGCGTGTAGTTACATGCTTGTAATTTTATGGTAGGGTCCGCTGGCGTGAGAGTCGTTCTCGTCGCACCCGACAGAGGAGTGAGATGCTCGATCTGTCCCGCCTGGAGTGGCGGAAGAGTTCGCTCAGCGCGGAGAACAACTGTGTCGAGGTTGCGTTCCTCGATGGTGCCCGCCACGTAGCGATCCGTGACTCCAAGAACCGGCAGGGCCCAGTGTTGGTCTTCACCGCCGCGGAGTGGCGGGACTTCCTCGATCGCGTGCGGCGGAGCGAGGTCCGGCCTGACGGCCTTGCCTAGTTGAACCTCGGGTCGGCCTGGGACCCTGGGGTGGGGACCCGGCGCAGGACCATCTTCTCGGCGCAGTGGCGGGGCGGGACGTCGGTGCCCTTGCGCAGCAGCACGAGCTGCTCGCCGCAGGTCTCGCAGGCGAACACCAGCAGCGTGCCCTCGTCGTCCACGTCGACCGGCGGCCCGGTCGGCCCCTTGGTGACCGAGTAGCCGCGGAACACCGCCCGCCCGGTCGCCAGGACCAGGGCGCCGAGCAGGACCGCCAGCACGACGTCGCCGCGGCCGACGGCGAACAGCACCACGGCCGCGGCCACCGCCAGCAGCAGGCCGAGGCGCCACCAGCTCCGCGACATCCGCCTACCCGTCCAGCCGCTCGAGGACGGTCGCGTTGGCCATGCCGCCGCCCTCGCAGATGACCTGGAGCCCGTAGCGGCCGCCCCGTCGCGCCAGCTCGGCCACCAGGTCGGTCATGATCCGCGCCCCCGAGGCGCCGAGCGGGTGGCCGAGCGCGATGGCGCCGCCGTTGGGGTTGACCCGCTCCCAGTCCGGCTCGACCTCGCGGCCCCAGGCGAGCACGACGCTGGCGAACGCCTCGTTGATCTCGACCACCTCGACGTCGCCGAGGCGCAGCCCCGCACGCTGGAGGACCCGCTCGGTCGCCGGGATGACGCCGGTGAGCATCAGCACCGGGTCGACGCCCGCCAGGGCGAAGCTCACGAACCTGGCCCGGGGACGCAGGCCGAGCCGCTCGGCGGTGGCGCGGCTGGCCAGCAGCAAGGCGGCGGCGCCGTCGGAGATCTGGCTCGAGTTGCCGGCGGTGACCTGGCCGTCGGGCCGGAAGGCCGGCTTGAGCCCGGCGAGCTTCTCCATGGAGGTGTCGCGCCGGATCCCCTCGTCGGCCCGGACCCAGGCGGAGGTCCCGTCCGGACCCGGCACCTCGACGGGCACGAGCTGCCGGTCGAAGCGGCCGGCGTCCTGCGCGGCGGCCGCGCGCTGGTGGGAGCGCAGGGCGAAGGCGTCCTGCTCCTCGCGGGTCAGGCCCCACTTCTCGGTGATCAGCTCGGCCGAAATCCCCTGCGGCACCAGCCTGCCCTGGTAGCGGGCGTGCATGGCTGGGCCGAACGGGACACCGGGGCCCTCCATCGTCGAGCCCATCGGCACCCGGGTCATGTGCTCGACGCCGCCGGCGACGACCAGGTCGTAGCCGCCGGCCATGATGCCCTGGGCGGCGAACTGCACCGCCTGCTGGGAGGAGCCGCACTGGCGGTCGATGGTGGTCGCCGGCACCTCCTCGGGCAGCCCTGCCGCCAGCCAGGCGTTACGGGCCACGTTGACGGCCTGCTCACCGGTCTGGGAGACGCAGCCCATGATCACGTCGTCGACGCGGACCGGGTCGACGCCGCTGCGGTCCACCAGGGCACGCAGGGCCGCCGCGCCCAGGTCGACCGCGTGCAGGCCCGACAGCCCCCCGTTCCGGCGCCCCACCGGCGTCCGTACCGTTCCGACGATCACCGGCTCGCGCTCGGGTGCCTGCATGGCCTGCCCCTTCCGTTGCTTCGCCTACCGCGAAGGTGGCACCGGACGCGCCGCGCCGTCAACCATCCGGACCGCTCGCCAGGGCGCAGGCCCTGGTCAGTCCTGCTGCTCGATGACCACCCGGTCCAGGTGGAGGTCCTCGAGCGGCCGGTCGCGGGCGTCGCGGTCGCTCGCGGCGATCGCGTCCACGACCTCCATGCCCTCCACCACCTCGCCGAAGATGGTGTGCTTGCCGTCCAGCCAGGGCGTCGGCACCTGCGTGATGAAGAACTGCGAGCCGTTGGTGTTCGGGCCGGCGTTGGCCATGGCCAGGTAGCCGGGCGCGTCGAAGCGCCGCGGGCCGTCCACCTCGTCCTCGAAGCTGTAGCCGGGGCCGCCGGTGCCGGTGCCCAGCGGGTCGCCGCCCTGGATCATGAAGTCGGGGATGACCCGGTGGAACACGGTGCCGTCGTACAGCGGCCGCTGCTGCTGCGAGCCGCTGCCGGGGTCCCGCCAGGGCTTGCTGCCGGTGGCCAGGCCGACGAAGTTCTCGACCGTCCTGGGGGCGGTGTCGGGGAACAGGCGGACGCGGATGGCGCCCTTGGTGGTCTCGAGGGTCGCGAAGGTGCTGGACACGGGTGACTCCTCAGCGGTCGGGTCCGGTCGCCCGCCACCCTACTCGACGCCGAGCAGGGCGGGCAGGCCGGCGACGCTGTCCAGGACGGCGTCGGGCACGACGGCCTCGCCGCCGGGCTGGCTGGGCTCCGCCCCCTTGCCGGTGCGGACCAGCACCCCCCGCAGGCCGACCGCCTGCGCGCCGGCCACGTCCGCGGCGAGGTCGTCTCCGACCACCAGGGCCTTCGCCGGCGCCACCCCGGCGGTGTCGAGGGCGAGACGGAAGAACTCCGGCGACGGCTTGCCGAGGACCCTGGCCTGGACGGCGGCCGCGTATTCGAGCAGGCGCACGAACCCGCCGGTGTCCAGGTGCTCGCCGTCGTCGCGGCGCGCGCTGCGGTTGACCTGGCTGGCGACCAGCTCGGCGCCGTCGAGGACGGCCCGGAAGGCGGCGTCCAGGTCGTCGTAGCAGGCGCCGAAGCTCGGGTCGCAGACCAGCACGTGGGTCGGCCGCTCACCGGGGCCGGCCAGCGCCCCGCCGAGCAGCTCCCGGACCGCCGGCGCGGCCACGGCCAGCACGCGGCTTCCCGGCCGCTCGCCGAGCAGCCTGGCGGCGAGCGCCACAGGGGTCAGCACCTCCCCGGCGGCGGCCTCGACGCCCATGCCGCGCAGCCGCTCGACCAGCGTGGCGGGCGGGACCGAGTCGGTGTTGGTGAGGAAGCGGAGGGCGAGGCCCGCGCGGCGCAGCGACGCGACCGCCGCGGCCGCCCCCGGCACGGGCCTGCTGCCCTCGTACACGGTCCCGTCGAGGTCGAGCAGGACCAGCTCCATGTCGGCGAACCCGGTCATGCCGCAACCTTACGACCTCGCGCGGGGGCCGATCGGCGACAATCGCGGGATGGAAGGCCGCCGACGCCTGGACCCCGAGGGCTACATCGTCCCCGAGGCCGACCTGGCGAACGTGCAGCCGCAGTACCGGGGCGTGCCGGAGGCGGCGGCGGACCTGCTCGTGCGGGAGCTCGGGCCGCGGCTGCACAGCGGCTACCTGTACGGCAGCGTCGTGCGGGGCAACGCCGTCCCCGGGCGCTCCGACCTCGACCTCGCCGCCGTGCTCTGGACGCCCGCGGAGGCGGCGGACCGGCTCGCCGCCGGCCGCATGGAGCGGGGCCTGATGGCGCGGTTCCCGGTGCTGGCGGACGCCGGGGTGACCTTCACGCACCTGCGCGAGGTGATGTCCCCCCGGCAGCGGTACGGCGGGCAGGTGTTCCTCCGCGACCTCTCGGTGTGCGTCTGCGGTGAGGATCTGCGGCCCGGCCTGCCGCGGACCAGGCCGTCGGCGGCGGTGGCGGCCGCGTTCCACGAGGACACCCCGCTGGTGCTCGGGCGCGCCAGGGAGACGCTCCGCGCGCGGGCCGACCCCGACGCCGTCCGGCGAGCCTGCCGGATCGCGTCGAGGAGGATGGTGCAGGCGGGGTTCGCGGTGGCGATGGCGCGCGACGGCGTCTGGGCCACGGTGCTGGAGGAGCAGGCGGTGGCGGTCGGGGCCGCCTTCCCGGAGTGGGCCTCGGCCGCGCGGCGCGCCGTGGAGCAGGGACGACGGCCGGTCGCCGACCCGGACACCGTGGCCGAGCTGCTGGACACCTTCGGGCGCTGGGTGGAGGAGGCGCTCGGGCGGCTGCCGCCGGCCTCGTGACCAATTCGAGTCGGTAGCGCGGCCAGTCGGATGCGCCGCCGTTCCTGCGGCGTGACCAGGGCGGTGGATGCTCTGGGAGGAAGCTGTTCAAGGAAGGGTGGTCGCCATGCGGCTCGTCCGGACCGTCGTTCTCACCGTCTGCCTCGCGGGCCTGGTGCTCGCCTTCGCCGCGGCACCCGCTGGCGCCCAGTCCACCCCGACCCTGGTCGACGTCCGCGCGGGCCGCCACGCCGGCTTCGACCGGGTCGTGTTCGAGTTCCGCGGCGCCGTGCCGGCCACCCGGCACGTCCGCTACGTCGACCAGCTCACCCAGGACGGCTCCGGCGAGCCGGTGTCGGTGGCCGGCGACGCCGACCTCGAGGTGGTGTTCGAGGGCGCCAACGCCCACGACGGCCGGGGCAATCCGACGGTCTCACCGCGCCGCTTCTCGCCCGGCTTCACGGCCCTGAAGGAGGTCGCCCAGATCGGCGACTTCGAGGCCGTCGTCACCTACGGCCTGGGCGTGGACCGCGAGCGGCCGTTCAAGGTGTCGACGCTGAGCGGCCCGTCGCGGCTGGTGATCGACATCCAGACCACCGGCTCCGCCGGCGCGGGCACCTCGGACGACGGCGGTGCGCTGCCGTTCACCGGGTCGAACAGCCGCGGCCTGCTGGTGACCTCGCTGGCGCTGCTCGCCACCGGCGCCACCGTCATGGCGCTGGCCCGCCGCACACGCACGCCCTGACCCGGACCACGAGGCGGCCGCCCAGGTGGCGGCCGCCTTCTCGTTGATCCCGTCGAACTGGGCAGGACCCGTTCAAACCCCCGCCGAAGTGGGATATCGTCCGACGCCGGATGAATACCGACCCCGCACGCGAACCGGTCCCGCGCGCCGTAGGCCCCGGCGGCGTCCTCTTCCTCAACTGGCGCGACACCTCGAACCCGGAGGGTGGCGGCTCGGAGGTCTATGTCGAGCGGGTGGCGGCCGGGCTGGCGGCCCGCGGCCACCCGGTCACGCTGTTCTGCGCCGCCCACCCTGGGGCCCCGGCCGACGAGCAGGTCGGCGACGTCCGGGTGGTCCGCCGCGGCTCGCGCCTCACCGTCTACCTGCACGCCTGGTGGGCGCACCTCACCGGGCGCCTCGGCGGGCACGAGGTGGTCGTCGACGTCCAGAACGGCCTGCCGTTCTTCTCGGCCCTCTGGTGCCGGAAGCCGGTGGTGGTGCTGGTCCACCACGTCCACCGGGAGCAGTGGCGGGTGGTCCTCCCGGCGCTCCAGGCCCGCCTGGGCTGGTGGGTCGAGTCGCGGCTGGCGCCACGCCTGTACCGGCGAGCCCGCTACGTCGCCGTCTCGGAGGCGACCCGCCGGGAGCTGGTCGGTCTCGGCGTGCGGCCGCAGGCGATCAGCGTGGTCCACAACGGGATGGCGGCGCCCGGCCCAGCCGAGGCCGTCGCGCGGACGCCCTACCCGTCGATCTGCGTGCTCGGCAGGCTGGTGCCACACAAGCGCGTCGAGCTGGCCCTGGAGGCGGCCGCCCGCATCCGCGGCCACCTGCCGGGGCTTCGGGTCCGGGTGGTCGGGCAGGGCTGGTGGGAGCCGCGGCTGCGGGAGACGGTCGCGCGGCTCGGCCTCGAGGGGGCTGTCGAGCTGCTCGGCTGGCTCGATGAGGACGCCAAGCAGCGGGTGCTCGCCAGCTCGTGGGTGCTGGCGATGCCGTCGCTGAAGGAGGGCTGGGGCCTTGCCGTTCTGGAGGCCGCCGCCAGTGGGACACCGACGATCGCCTTCCGCGCCGCCGGCGGACTGCGGGAGTCGGTCGTCCACGGCAGCACCGGCCTGCTCGCCGACGACCCGGACGAGTTCACCCGGCACCTGGCCTGGATGCTCCTCAACCGGCACCTGCGCCAGCGACTCGGCGATGCGGCCAGGGCCCACGCGGCGCGCTTCACCTGGTCGCAGACGGTGGCCGGGTTCGCGGCGGTGCTGGACGGGGCGGCCGCCCCGAGGACGCTGCCGGCGGGCTCCGTGCCGGCCGGGGCCGGCGAGGAGCCGGCCGCGGGCCGCGTGTCGGCCTGACCCTCGCGCGAACGCGCCGGGTCAGCGAGACCCGTACTGGACCAGCGGCCTGGTGGATACCGAAGAGGCGCTCTGGCTGCTCACCAGCACCAGTGAGGTGACGAAGGCCAGGACCAGCGCGCCAGCGGCCAACGCGGCCAGGACCCGCAGCGTCAACCCGCTCATACGTGACCTCCTTCGGAATGCCGGCCGGATGATACCAACTGGCGCGGCCTGGCGGGAAGGGACAGACCGGACCAGGCCCAGAGGACCACGGCGACGGCCAGCAGGTCGGCGACGAGCACCGGGACCGCCGGAGGCGTGGCGGAGCGCACCTCGACCGGCCGCTCGGGCACCCGGTACAGGACGAGCTCCGGGCGGTCGACGACCGGGTCCAGCCCGGCCAGCCGCGGCTGGTAGACGGGCCAGTCCCCCGACCTGAACAGCAGCACGTAGCGGACGCCGGCGGCCGGCATCGCCGGCCCGAGCGGTGCCGAGCCCCTGACCAGCGGTCCGAGCCTGGCGCCGTGGGGATCCTCGCCCGGCACGGTCAGGCCGACCAGCTCCAGGTCGTCGTTGCCGACCGCCCGCCTGGTGAACCAGCGCTGGGCCGGGTCGAGCACCACCCGGTCACCGTTCCAGGGATGGGCCATGTACAGGTGCCACGGCAGCACCAGCACGGCCCCGGGGACCGGGTCGGCGGCCATCGCCGCCCTGGCCGCGGCAAAGGCGGGCGGGTAGTCGACGGCGGCGAGGCGGCCGGCGGCGCCCCACGCCAGGGCCGGGAGCAGCAGCACCGGGGCGGCGACCAGCCCGGCGGCGGCCGCCCGCCGCATGCGCCTGGCCTGTGCTTCCGGCCCACCCCAGGGGGCCGCAAGGAGCCGCTCGACGCCCAGCCCGAAGGCGACGGCCTCGACCACCGCCAGCGGGGCGACGAACTTCTGCGCGTCGCGGACCAGGCCGCCGCCCGGCAGGTGGGCGACGGCCAGGTCGACCAGCGCGCGGAGCCCTGGGATGGCATACGCGGCCGCGGCCAGCAGCCCGAGCGCGGCGGCGAGCAGCAGCCCGAACGCCGCTCCCCGATCCACCGGGGCCCGTCCCATCGGGGGACCCCCTTGGGGTCCCCCGAGCCCCCCCGGCCCCTGGGGTTCCCCGGACCCCTCCCGTGCCACCGGGGCACCCCCCTGGGGTTCCCCGGACCCCTCCGGTCGGGCGCGCCCTGGCCGCGCTCGGCCTGGGCGTGGCGCTCTGGACCGCCCTGCCGCTGTGGGTCGCCGGCCAGGGGCTGGACGCCGAGCAGGCGGGCCAGCTCCTCGGGGGGCCGCCGGGCCGCGGGCCGCTGGGGGCGTCGCTGGCCGCGTTCCCGCTGAGCTGGCTGCTGGCGGGCGCCGGCCTGGCCGCCGCCATCTGGGCCTGGCGCCCGAAGCCTGCCTTGCGGAGCGCGAGGCCGCCTGCCGTGCGGAGCCCGAGGCCCCGCGACGCTCGGCTGCTCGCCTGGGTCGCCACCAGCGGGGCCGGCGCGCTGGTCGCCGTCCTGCTCGGCTGGCCGGTCGAGCAGGCGCTGCCGTTCGCGCTGCCGGCCGCCGCCGCCGCCGTCGGGGTCGCAGGGAGCTGGTCGCCGGCCGGGTCGCCGTGGCGGCGACGGTGGCGGTCGGCTGCCTGATCCTCGCGCAGGGCGTCGACTGGGCCAGCCGCTACGGCGGGCTCACCGACGACGGGCTCGGCCGGCTGGTCGGGGTGGTCGACGCCCGGCTCCCGGACTGCTCGGCGGTCAACGCCGGCGGGCCCGACGACCGCGCCCGGCTGCTGGCCGCCGGCGTCAACGTGACCGACTTCACCAGCGGCCCGGCCGCGCAGGCCGCCGGCGTGCGCTACTTCGTGCTCACCGGCGGCTCCGCGGCCTCGCGGGGCGGTTTGGCCCCGCCGGCCCTGGCCCGCTGGGTCCGCCAGCATGGCAGCCCGCTCGCCGACCTTCCCAGCCCGAGCCTCTCGCGGGTGCAGCTCTGGCAGGTCGACGCCGCGCCGCTCGACCCTGCGGCCGACAGCGTCGCGGCCCCCGGAGGCGCGTTCTCCAACGTGAAGGGGTCGGCGTGCGGCGGCTACCGGGTCCTCGACAACGACAGCGGCACCTTCTACACCGCCTACCTCGCGCTCGGCGGCAAGGCGGTCCTCGGCCGGCCGCTCTGCTCGGTGTGGACCAGCGACGGTCCGGCCCTGCAGGCATTCGACACGATGATGCTCGGGGCGGTCCCCAACGCCGCCGGCAGGCGCCCGTCGGTCCGTCCGGTCGACCTCCCGCTGCTGCTCGCCAAGCTGGACCCGCGCGCCGTCGCCGCGGCCGGCATCCCGCGGCCGTCGGCGCCACCGCCGACCACCACGACCGGTGTGCGGATGCTCATGACCCAGCCGGCGATCACCCGCGCCTACCTGGGCGTGGACCCGGCGACAGCCACGCCTGGCGACTGGCGGCGGGCCGGCGAGCGGTTCGGCCGGCCCCTCGGCGTGCCGAGCGTGCTGCCGGACGGGGCCGTGCGCCAGCCGTTCGAGCGCGTGGTCATCGAGCTGCCCCCCGGTGGCGGGCCGGCCAGGCTGGTCCCGCTGGGGCAGCTCGCCGTGCGCGTGGGCTTGGTCCCCGAGCGGGCCCGCCGCCTGGAGCCGGCGCCGAACCTGCCGGCCCGGACCCCACCCACCGCGGTCGAGCCGGGCCCGTTCCTGCGGCTGCTGGCCGGCGGCCTCGGGCTGCTGGCGCTCGCCGGCGCCGCCGCCGTCGCCGCGGGCCGCGCCAGGACGGGCCGGCGGCCCGGCCTCCCGCCTGGCGACTGACGTTGTTGACGTAGCCCAGGGGCCTCCGTACCCTCTGCTCGAAGAGCAACGGCGCTCGCCCCAGCGGGCGCCGTTTTCGTGTCCCGGGACATCGTCGTCCGCTCCGTGACTCCGGCGCCTGCGCAGCAGTGCGAACGGAGGCGAGATGGACGGGGCCCGGTGGAACCTGTACGACCCGCGCCGCGACGAGCGCGATGCCTGCGGCATCGGGTTCGTGGCCGACGTGCACGGCCGTCCGAACCGGGCCGTCCTCGACGCCGCCCTCGGCGGGCTCGAGCGCCTGCGCCACCGGGGCGCGGTGGCGGCCGACGCGCGCACCGGCGACGGAGCGGGCGTGCTGCTGCCCCTGGCCGAGGGGTTCTTCGGGGATCCGGGCCGGGTCGGGGTGGCCATGGCCTTCCTGCCCGCCGACCCGGAGGCGGCCAAGCGTGCCCGCCGGGCGGTCGAGGAGGCCCTCGCCGCCGAGGACCTGCGGCTGGCGCGCTGGCGGGTGGTCCCGGTCGACGAGGCGGCCCTCGGCGAGCTCGCCCGCGCCACCGCGCCTCGCATCGAGCAGGCACTGTTCCTGGCGCCCGACGAGGACGCCGAGGCGGCGGAGCGGCGCTGCTTCCGGGCCGGGCGGGCCGCGACCAGGGCAACGCGCGCGGCCGGTGTGGCCACCTACCTCGCCTCCTGCTCGACGCGGACGGTGACCTACAAGGCGCTCTGCGCCGCCGACCAGCTCGCCGCCTTCTACCCCGACCTGTCCGACCCGGCGCTGGCGGTGCCGTTCGCGATCTTCCACCAGCGCTACTCGACCAACACCACGCCCTCCTGGGAACGCGCGCAGCCGTTCCGGTTCCTCTGCCACAACGGCGAGATCAACACCCTGGACGGCAACGAGGCCTGGATGCGGGCGCGCGAGGGCAACCTCGGCGCCGCCGCCGTCGGGCTGGCGCCCGAGGAGCTGCTGCGGCCGGTGCTCGACCCCGACGGCTCGGACTCGGCCAAGCTCGACAACGCGGTGGAGCTGCTGGTCCGCGGCGGCCGCGACGTCTGCCACGCGCTCGCCATGCTCGTCCCGGCCGTCGAGCCGTCCCCGGAGGGGCCCGGCGAGGACCATGCCCTCCGCGACTTCTACCGCTACCACGCGTGCCTGACCGAGCCGTGGGACGGCCCGGCCGGCCTGGTGTTCACCGACGGACGGCGGGTCGGCGCGGCGCTGGACCGCAACGGGCTGCGGCCGCTGCGCTGGGAGGCCTGCGAGGACGGCCTGGTCGTCTGCGCGTCGGAAGCCGGCGCGGTCGACACCGGCGGCCGCGGCCGGGTGCGGCGCGGCCGGCTCGGTCCCGGCCAGATGCTCTGCGTCGACCCGGAGCGGGGCCTGCTCACCGACGCCGACCTCAAGGCCGAGCTGGCCGCCGCCCGGCCCTGGAGCGCCTGGGTGGCCGAGCGGCTCGGCGCGGCCGACCCGGGCGCCCCGGTGACCGCCCCGGCCGCCGACGGCCCGGAGGGCCGAGCGCTGGTCGCCGCCCAGGTCGCCTACGGCTTCACCAGGGAGCTGATCACCACCGTGCTGCGGCCGATGGCGACCGCCGGCAAGGAGCCGACCGCCTCGATGGGCGACGACACCCCGCCCGCCGTGCTCGGCGTCACCGCCCGGCCGGTCGGCCACTACCTGCGGCAGCGCTTCGCGCAGGTCACCAACCCGCCGATCGACCACCTCCGTGAGCGGCACGTGCTCTCCAAGCGGACCCTGCTCGGGCGGCGCCGCCCGCTGCTCCGCGAGGAGCCGGAGGCCGCCCGGCTGGTCTCCCTGCCCACCTTCGTGCTGACCCCGGACGGGCTCGAGGGTCTCGCCGACCCGGCCCTGGGGCTCGCGCCGCGGGTGCTGGACGCCACCTGGCCGGCCGGCGATGGCCCCCGCGGCCTGCGCGCCGCCTGCCTGCGCCTCGGCGAGGAGGCGGTCGCCGCCGTCCTGGCCGGTGCCGGCCTGCTGGTCGTGTCCGACGCGGGACGCGGGCCGGACCGCGTCGCGGTGCCGTCGCTGCTGGCGGTCGGAGCCGTGCAGCAGCGGCTTCTCCACCACGGCCTGGCGACCAGGACGAGCCTGGTGGCCGACACCGGCGAGCCCTGCGACTCCCACCAGGCGGCCGCCCTGCTCGGCTACGGGGCCGACGCCATCTGCCCCCGGCTCACGCTGGCCACCGTGGCCGCCCTGGCGCCGGACGGCGCCCAGGCGGCCGCCGCCCAGGACCGCTACGTCCACGCCCTGGAGGAGGGCGTGTTCAAGGTCATGAGCAAGATGGGCATCTCCGTCCTGGACGCCTACCGGGGGGCGCAGATCTTCGAGGCCGTCGGCCTGGACGACGAGGTGGTCGAGGCCTGCTTCGCCGGCACCGCCTCCCCGCTCGGCGGGATCGGCTTCGACGAGCTGGCCTGCGACGCGCTCGACCGCCACCGCGCGGGTGCTGCCGCGGTGGCGCGGCTGGAGAACCCCGGCTGGTTCAAGCACCGCCCGGGTGGCGAGTACCACGCCACCAACCCCGAGGTCATGCAGGCCCTGCACCACACCGTCCGCGAGGGCGCCGAGATCAAGGGCTCCAAGCGCGGCGCCCACCTGCTGCAGCAGGCGGTCAAGGGCGGAGGCTTCGAGCGCTACCGGCACTTCGCCAGCCTGGTCAACGACCGTCCGCCCGCCGCCCTGCGCGACCTGCTGCAGGCCCACCCGGCCGGCCCGCCGGTGGCGCTGGACCAGGTCGAGCCCGCCGAGGCGATCCTGCGCCGCTTCTCGACCGCGGCCATGAGCCTGGGGTCGCTCTCGCCGGAGGCGCACGAGACGCTGGCCATCGCCCTCAACCGGGTCGGCGGCCGCTCCAACTCCGGCGAGGGCGGCGAGGACCCGGCCCGGCTCGGCACCGAGCGCAGCTCGGCCATCAAGCAGGTCGCCTCCGGCCGCTTCGGAGTCACCCCCGCCTACCTGGCCAACGCCGTCGAGCTGCAGATCAAGATCGCCCAGGGCTCCAAGCCCGGCGAGGGCGGCCAGCTCCCCGGCCACAAGGTGACCCCCAAGATCGCCCGTCTGCGCCACACCCAGCCCGGGGTGGCGCTGATCTCGCCCCCGCCGCACCACGACATCTACTCGATCGAGGACCTGGCCCAGCTCGTGTTCGACCTGAAGCAGGCCAATCCCGACGCCGAGGTGTCGGTCAAGCTGGTCGCCGAGGCCGGCGTCGGCACGATCGCGGCCGGCGTGGTCAAGTCGCTCGCCGACGTGGTGATGATCTCCGGCGCCGACGGCGGCACCGGCGCCAGCCCGCTCTCCTCGATCAAGCACGGCGGCGCGCCGTGGGAGCTCGGCCTGGCCGAGACCCAGCAGGCGCTGGTGGCCAACGACCTCCGTTCGCGCTGCCGCGTCCGGGTCGACGGCGGCCTCAAGACCGGCCGCGACGTGCTGCTGGCCGCCCTGCTCGGCGCCGACGAGTTCGGCTTCGGGACCGCCGCGCTGCTCGCCGAGGGCTGCCTGATGGTACGCACCTGCCACCAGGACAACTGCCCGGTCGGCATCGCCACCCAGCGGCCGGATCTCCGTGCCAAGTTCTCCGGCACCCCCGAGATGGTCGTCAACTACCTGGAGTTCGTGGCCCAGGAGGTCCGCGAGCTGCTGGCCGCCCTCGGCCTGCGGAGCATCGACGAGGCGGTCGGGCGCGTCGACCTGCTCGCCCAGCGCCGCACCGGCGACCCCCGCGCCGACCGGCTGGACCTCGGGCCCCTGCTCGCGCCCGGGGTCGAGGGGGACGTGCCGCGGGCTTTCGTCGCCCCCGACCCGGTCCAGCGCCCACGGTCGACCCTTGGCGACCGCGTCTACGAGGACGCCTACGCGGGCC
>WNFU01011727.1_pt1 | contig 16187 bp, 22 predicted proteins | sample 5400121 | NCBI WGS metagenome assembly WNFU01 (sample SAMN13153360, study PRJNA577476) | soil metagenome | isolation source: 100 cm soil or saprolite under grassland replicate 1 | place: USA:California | collected 2016-06-15
CCGCCAGCAGAAGCGCGAACAATCCCCCCAACACGGCCACGATCGCCGTGGCGAAGGTCGATGCTGTGACGGCGACCATCATTCTGGGCTGACTCCTGACCCGGCGGCGCCAACAAGGTCGACGCGATTCCAGGTTGAGCCCGCACCGGCGGGGTGCGTCAACTGGCATCTACAATCCGGAGGGGCGGAGCAAGGATGGGCGACGATCCTCTGGCTCGGAGACTGTCAGATCTCGAAACGGCCCGCCTTGCTCTGGTGCGCGAGCTCGAGGCCCTGGGGCAAGCCGTGGAGCTGAACCGGGAGCTCAGACGCAGAGGCACCACGGTGACCGACATCTTCCGCCAGAGTCCTGGCCCAGCCACCCGGCGAAGGGTCCGCCAGGCCTTGAACAGGCTGAATGAGGCTCTCCATGCCTACCGGGCCGAGGCAGTCCGCTGTCTGGTAGAAGAAGAAGGGCTGTCGATCGCGGAGGTGGCAAGGCGCACCGGCAACGCCCGGCAAGTCATCTCAAGGCTCTACCAAGCAGCAAGGCGAGACTAGAGTCTCTCGAGAGCCGTTATTGCCGGGCCAGCGACCCTGTCGTGAACCGGGGGATGGCCGGGTTTCGCCCTCGTGCCTCGCACCGAGCGAGATGTGTCGTCCTCAGAGCAGGATCCGGGCCCTCACGCCGTGCCACGAGCGACGTGCTACAGTGCAGCTTGGAAAAACCGACCAGTCGGTTTCCATGAGGAAGCACTGCGGAGGAGCAGATGCCCAAAGTAGCGACCGCGGTTCGAGAGGGGCGCCGTCAGCAGGTGATCGAGGCGGCCTGGCGGTGTGCTGCCCGGAGGAAGTTCGCAGAGCTGACCGTGGACGAGATCTGCGCTGAGGCCAGTCTGAGCAAGGGCGCCTTCTACGCCTACTTCGTCAGCAAGCAGACGCTTCTCTTCGCCCTGCTCAACGAGGAGGCGTCATCGATTGACCGCCTGATGGCAGAGCTCGAGGCCGCCGACCTGACGGGAGTCGAGCGGCTCAGGCGATTCGCTCGGGGCATGCTGGAGCGAGGGGAGAGCCCGGGGCATGCGCAGGTCCGGGCCGATCTGTGGGCGGAAGGCCTGGCCGACGAAGGCGTCCGCGATCGCCTGTCCGTCGTGATTCGGGAACGGCGGGCCAGGCTCCGGCGATGGATCGAACAGGGCATTCGCGTCGGCGAGTTGCCGCCCGTTCCTGCCAACGCGCTCGCGGCCATCGTGCTCGCGCTCGGCGATGGGCTGCTTCTGCACGCAGGCCTGGACCCCGCGGCGTTCTCGTGGTCGAACATCCGACGGGCCTTCGAGACCCTCGTGGAGGGCGCGTCGAAGGTCCGGTGACGAAGCCGGCCCGAGGGCCGGCAGCCGGGTGGAGCGCGATGGCGAGGTTCTCCCGCTCGGCGAATGTGAGAACGAAAGGAGGTAACCCTAGCTCCAATGACCGTGACTCCTGGGATGAGGAATACGCCTTCGTGTGTTTGCGGTGCGGCCATGAATGGAGGGCCAAGTACGAGGTTCGGCGATACCGAGGCTCGGGTGACCATGAGTGGATCGTGTACTGCCGGGGCGGGCAACCGGTTCGCCCACCCCACCTGGACCTCTCGTGTCCGCGCTGCGGAGGTCTCCGGGTGAAGCTCCTGCCGCCGGGGGTGGGCAAGATGGACGCCCGGTCCGACGCGCCAAACGGCGCACCCGCGAGGATGAGCGCTATCTAGATGAGGTCCGGGCCCGGCTCTTCCGGCTCGGGCCCCCCGAGCGGCCCTCCTCGAAGGACTTGACGCAGCGCTTCGGCCGACTCGATGTGGGTCAAGACGCTCAGGACATCACCGGGTTCCAGCACCGTCTCCGGTTCGGGGAAGTGCAGCTGGTTCCCCCGCTGGATTGATACGACAACGGTCCCCGCCGGCCATCCCACTTCGGCGATCGTCCGGTTCGCGAACCTGGATCCTTCACTGACTTGCTCCTCCAGGAGGGCGGTCCCCTGGGGAGCGCTGGCGACGCGTCGAAGCGCCGCCTGGAGTGCCATCCGCTGCCCCCGAATGAGGTCTGAGGCGGCGACGATCCCCACCACCCGACGATCCGCATCGAGGACGGGGACCCAGTTGGTCCGGTTCGCCGCCAGGGCTTCGACCGCCGCGTCCAGCGTCGCCTCGACCGGGATAGCCGGCGAGCCGACCTGAGCGAGTTCCCCCACCGGCCTGTCCCCGTCGGGTTCCGCCAAGCGTGAGGTGTCCACGGAGCCCCTGAACGTTCCCTCCCCGTCCACCACCGGAGCGCCGGCCAGCCCATCGGCCCGGAGGCGCTCCAGTGCAGCTTCTGTTGAGCCATCCGCGTGAAGGATCAGCCGGGGGACCGACATCACGTCCCTGACCGGCACGGAGGCCAGGAGGGGGAGGCCGAACCGGAATCGGTGGGCCGGGGATTCCGCCCTGGTCTTCAGCTGGCCGCTGTAGATGGTGTGGTCGCCTGCCAGGAGGGTGGCCAGCCCGACGGCGACCATGGCCGGAGCCAGGAGCTCCAGACTGCCGGTCATCTCCGCCACCATCAGCATCACCGCCAGGGGAGCATGGGCGATGCTCCCGAAGCAGGCGATCATCCCCACAATGACGAACGGAGCCGGGGTGTGGGGGACAGCCGGGGCGACCGGGGACAGGAGGCGCCAGGCCGCCGCGCCCACGAATCCTCCGATGACCATGCCCGGGCCGAAGATCCCTCCCGAGCCGCCGGACCCGATGGAGAGGGAGGTGGCCAGGATCTTGGCGAAGGGCAGGGCTAGGACCACCCACAGGGAGAGGGTGATCAGGTCGGGTCCCATGGCCTTCTGGACCCACCCGTAGCCGGTCGCCAGCGAACCGGGGAAGGCCAGGCCGAGGAGCCCCACCAGGACGCCGGCCACGGCGGGCTTGAACATCCGGTTCCCGGGCAGGCGGTGGGTCACGTGGATGAGCCCGTAGAACGACTTGGCGTACAGAATCCCGACCAGCCCCGCTGCGAGGCCGATCCCCGCGTAGTAGATCAGTTCCAGAGGATGGCTGAACCGATACCCGCGGAGGAACCCGAAGATGGGGGTGAACCCCTCGAATGCTCCGAAGATGGAGAACCCCACGATGGAGGCCACGACCGACGGGATGAGCGCCTCGACCTCGAAGTCGTCCCGGTACAGGATCTCCGCCCCCAGGACGGCACCTCCGAGGGGGGCCCGGAAGATGGCCCCGATGCCCGATCCGATGCCGACGGCCACGGCGATCCTGGCGTCGGCGGGCGTGAGATCGAGCCGTCGTGCCAGGAGCGACCCGAACCCGGCGCTGATCTGAGCGGTCGGCCCCTCCCGTCCCCCCGAGCCGCCCGACCCGATGGTGGCGGCCGAGGCGAGGATCTTGATGAGGGAGACCCGGCCCCGGATTCCCTTCGGACTGTGGTGGACGGCGGTAATGGCCGCGTCGGTCCCGTGCCCCTCCGCCTCGGGGGCGAACCGGAAGACCAGGATCCCCGAGATGAGGCCCCCCAGCCCCACCACCAGGGGCAGGGCCCACGGCCGGACGAAGTGGGCCGATCCGGCTGCGTTGCCCTCACCGACGGGAGACGGCGGCGTGTAGCCGGCCAGGACTGAGAGGAAGAGACGGTTCGCCCATTCCAGGGCGGTGATGAAGAGGACGGCTCCCAATCCGGCGACGATCCCGATGAGGGCGCCGAGGATCAGCCACTTTCGCAGGTAGCTGGCTTGCTTCAAGCGGGCCAGAGCCCGACTCGCCACTGAGTCCCTAGTCGATCTATCCACAGGACATCGCCGTCATTCCCGGAAGAGGAAGGGCGGGACGGATGGGATCGGGGATGGGAAGCAGACGACCCGGGGTGGGATTATGCGGGTCGCCGGGGCGGTCGAAGCCCCTCAGCCGATCCTGGGTAGGCCTCAGGGGTGCCTCGAGCCAGACGGTAGGCGTGGCCTTGGCCCTTGGGGCCGCCCTGGCTCTCTTGGGGGGCGTCCTGGTCTGGTGGAATCGGCGAAGAAACTCAGCGTTCACGCTCTCCTATGCCACGTCCCACGAGCCCTGCTCGAGGGCCCCATCCAGCAGGCTCATGGCACGCGCCTTCACGAGGTCGTTTGGCGTGACTCTCAGAGCCTCTTCGATCCGCTGTCGAGCCAGGACCACGGAAACCCGTCTCCCCGCGCTGCAGTCCAGCAGTTCCGCGACTGCATCCTCCGTCACGGAATCTCCTTCTGCGAGCGCAAGGGCCCGTTGCAGCACTTCGTCCGCGGTCGTCATGACTGACCCCCTTCTCCGATGCGACCCAGACGGCTGGCAAGAAGGACGAGAAGGAATGAGCCCGATGCCAGCCAAGCCGTCACGGCAGGATAAAGGATATAGGACATCTAATGACGGCATGCAACTAACATATTGCCGTTCGCCCGGCCGACGGTGCGGATCGTGGCTCAGGTGTCGGGCGACAGGACGTCACCGATCGCGTGCAGACCCTGATCGAGGTTCTGCGGCAGGCGCCCTGCATGCGACCGGAACAACCTGGCGACCAGGCGACGGCGACGATCGATCACGGTAGAGCGGACTCGAGCGCCGGCAGCCGTCAGTCGGACCAGCGTTGCCCGGCGGTCGCTCTCGTCCCGTTCGGTTGTGACGAATCCGGCCCGCTCCATGCGGCGGATGAGCCGGCTCGCGGAGGGCGAGGAGGCTCCGATCCGCCGGGCGATCTCGCTCACCCGAACGCCCGAAGGTCGCCCTCCGACCACGACCAGGACCCTCCACTGGGGAAACGTCAGCTCCCCAGCCCGGTTTGCCTGGGCGAGGGCCACGGTGGTGATCCCCACCGCGGCGACGATCACCTTGTCCAGTGCATCTAGAGTCGATCGCTCTATACGCACGGTCGACGTGGGACACCACATGCCATAAGAAGAGACATTGTATGGGAGGCTGGCCGAAGCCTTGCTTGTGGCGTGGGGTGACGAGATCAAGGCGCCATGATCAGAAGCGCGTCGATGCCGGCAGTCTGACGGCGGCGTATTGGAATCGACGATGCCTGGGCGATCCTCGGCGCAGCGGGGCTCGGCAGGGGCATGCCATGTTCACTCGACCTGGCTGAGCTCGAGGGTGTTGCCCTCGCTGTCCTTGAACCAGGCCGCCTTGATGTTGCCCATCGTCATCAGGCCGTTCTCGGTCCTGAAGGGATGCTCCTATTGTTGGTCAACCCCGTCGAGACGGTGATAGACCTCCCGCGCCACGTATGGTTTGAGACACCGGATGATCTCCTTCTTGGACAGTCCCTCCTTGATCCGCCGCTCCACGTAGTTCCTCGTCCTGGGGTCGGTGCTGATCCGGACCATGACGATCCGCCACAGCGCGTTGGTGGCGATCCGGTCCCCTCCCCGGTTCAGCCGGTGCCGGTTGGTCTTGCCGGAGGAGGCCGGAAGCGGTGCCACTCCGCACAGCCGGGCGAAGGCCGCCTCGCTCGACAGGCGCTCGGGGTTGTCCCCGGCGGCGACCAGCAGGGCTCCGGCGACGTCGGTCCCCCCCAGGAAGGGCGAGCAACGCTGGGGCGACGCCGCCACCAGCGCTAGGTCCGGAGTCGATCTCCGCTCAGCGCGGCGTGCCGACGAGCGAGATGCCGAAGGGCGAGCTTCGTCGCGGCCGCGGGATCGACCAGAGGCCCGCGCCGGAACCGGGCGGCCACCCGGACCACGCTGGGCACGGACAGACCGCGGAGCGATCCACGAAGTCTCTCCGGCGACGTGAGCACCAGCGCCAGGAGCTGGTTGGTCGCCTGGGTCCTCGCTTTCAAGGCCGATCGGCGCGCCACCCGCAGGGAGCGGATCATCTCCACGCGGCCGTCGCCAGCCTTGGGGCACCCGCTGGCCGTTCCGGCCAGCACCGCCCTCGCTGCCGCCTCGGCGTCCACGGGGTCGCTCGTGCCCTGCAGGCGCCGGGTCCTCCGGTCAGGGCGGTCCACCTCCACCACGGTGTGGCCCACCGCTCGCAGGTGCCGGGCCAAGGCTGCCCCGTAGCTCCCGGTTCCCTCCACACCGAAGCACCGGACCGGCCCGAACCCCGTGGCCCCGCCCACCAGTTCGCCGAACCCGGCCGGGGTCGTGGCCACGACCGTGCGCCGAGGCTCGACAGGACAACCGCCACGTGGATTGTCCGCGTGGGTGTCGACCCCTACCACCACTCCGTCCCGTTCTGCCACGATGGACCTCGCCATCCGATCCTCCCTTCACTCGAGCGGACGGGTGGCACCAGCCGGCCGGGAGGGCGGACGGTACGGTGATGGGGCGTGTTGGCCGAGCTCCTGACTTGTTTGGATGCTGTGAGCACCCGGGCAACGCGAGCCAGTAGGGTGCGAGGTCGATGGCCGGCTGGCTCCCAGGCTCCTTGCCCACCCGGCGGTGTGGCTCGCTCATAGCGTGCTGGCCGGTCACCGACCGCCGTTGGCGTGGCTCGATAGAGGCGTGAAGCGCTTGCTTGAACTCAGGTTGCCCGCCGCGGTCCCCACCGTCGGAGCCTTGAGGAAGGAGGCGCACGTGATCACGATTGGTGTTGATCCCCACAAGTGCTCGCACACAGCGGTCGCGCTGGATGAGGGCCGAGAGGTGCTCGATGAACTTCGAGTGCCGGCGAACAAGGCCACCCTGACCCGGCTCCAAAGATGGGCCCGCCACTGGCCCGAGCGAACGTGGGCGATCGAGGGCGCGAACGGTCTGGGCCACCTGCTCGCCCAGCAGCTTGTTGCCGAAGGGGATGCCGTGGTCGATGTGCCGGCGACGCTTGCCGCGCGGACCCGCCAGCTTGACCGGGGCCATGGCCGAAAGACCGACGGCATCGATGCGCAGGCCGTGGCCACGGTGGCTCAGTGCCATCACGACCTGCGACGAGTTGTTTCCTCAGTCTCCTCTCTGACCGTAGGGACGAGCTGGCCGGAGAGCGCCGGCGGGGATCGGACAGGCCAGCCTCGGGCCGTCATCGCGACGGGTTCCGAGATCCGATCCGGGCGCTCGTCCCCCAACCACGGCGCTAGGCTCGCCCTCCAAACTTTTCCGCGTGGGATGTCGAGGATCGGCAGGCGGCTACGACCTACGGATGAGAGCGCCCACCGTGGGCCGAGGAGGAGGAAGACCGCATGAAGTACCTGATCGCGTTGTTCGGGGACCAGGCCACGATGGTCGAGACGAAGTCCACGGAGTGGATCAAGGACATGATCCGGTTCATGGGCGAGCTCGACCACGAGCTCGCCGACTCGGGCGAGCGCGTCGACAGCGTCGGGCTGGTGGATCCGACCCAGGCGAAGACCGTCCGCTTCGTGCAGGGCGCCCCCGTAGCGACCGACGGGCCGTTCGCCGAGGCGAAGGAGTCCCTCGCCGGCTACTACCTCGTCGACGTCGAGAGCGAGGCCCGGGCGCTGGAGATCGCCTCGAAAATCGTCGGGCACATCCACGAGCCGGTCGAGGTGCGCCAGCTCGCCGACGCACCGCCGGAAGAGTTCACGAGCTGAGCCGAAGGTTCACGACCTGAGGCCAAGAGGATGAGGAAGGAGCACACGATGTCGCAGAAGATCACGCCGTTCCTGTGGTTCGACGACCAGGCCGAGGAGGCCGCGAACCTCTACGTCGACCTGTTCAAAGCGCGTCCCGGGACCCCCGCCGGCCAGTCGAAGGTCACCGACGTCGCCCGCTACGGCGAAGCCGGGCCGGGCGAGCCCGGGAAGGCCATGACCGTGTCGTTCGAGCTCGACGGGCAGGAGTTCACCGGGCTGAACGGCGGCCCCGAGTTCGGGTTCACCGAGGCCGTCTCGTTCCTCGTGCACTGCGGGTCACAGGAGGAGGTCGACTACTTCTGGGACGCGCTGACCGCCGACGGCGGCGAGGAGAGCCAGTGCGGCTGGCTGAAGGATCGCTACGGCCTGTCGTGGCAGATCGTCCCCGACCGGCTGATGGAGCTGCTCGGCGACCCGGACCCCGGTCGCGCCCAGCGAGCGATGCAGGCGATGCTCCAGATGCGGAAGATCGACATCGCGACGCTGGAGCGTGCCGCCGACGACGCCGCGTAGGGAGCGGTCGCTGGACCGACCGAACGCCACCCGCATCGAGGACCTGCTGCGCGAGCTCGCGCCGCAGGTCCTCGGCGCGGTCGTACGGCGTCATCGCCGGTTCGACGCCTGCGAGGACGCCGTCCAGGAAGCGCTGCTCGCGGCTGCCGAGCGCTGGCCGGCGGACGGCGTTCCCGACGACCCGCGATCGTGGCTCGTGACGGTCGCCAACCGCCGGCTGGTCGACGAGGTGCGCAGCGAGACCGCTCGCCGGCACCGCGAGGAGACCGACGCCGTGCTCGACGTCTGGGGTCGGCAGCCGTCCGAGCGCGACGACACCCTCACGCTGCTGTTCCTGTGCTGCCATCCCTCGCTGTCGGCGCAGTCGCAGCTGGCGCTCACGTTGCGAGCCGTCGGCGGGCTGACGACGAAGGAGATCGCGAACGCCTTCCTGGTGCCCGAGGCCACGGTGGCCCAGCGGATCAGCCGGGCGAAACAGTCGATCAAGGGCAGCGGCATCGGGTTCGAGGATCCTCCCGAGGACGAGCGGGCCGAGCGCCTCCGGGTCGTCCTGCACGTCCTGTATCTGCTCTTCAACGAGGGGTACACGACGAGCGCGGGGCCGGCGCTGCACCGGGCCGACCTCACCGCCGAGGCGATCCGGCTGACGCGGATGCTGCTCGGGCTCGTGCCGGGTGAGGCGGAGGTCGCCGGCCTCCTTGCGTTGATGCTGCTGACCGACGCCCGACGAGCGGCACGGACGGATCCCGACGGATCCATCGTGCCGCTGGCCGAGCAGCGCCGGGACCTCTGGAACGCCGCGCAGATCGAGGAGGGGGTCGCGCTGCTCAGCCGCACCCTGGGCTCCGGTCCGGTCGGTCCGTACCAGCTCCAGGCGGCGATCGCTGCGGTCCACGACGAGGCGCCGAGCGCCGAGGAGACCGACTGGGGAGAGATCCTCGCGCTGTACGAGGTGCTCGAGGAGGTGTCGCCCGGCCCCGTCGTCACCCTCAACCGCGCGGTCGCGGTCGCGATGGTGGACGGTCCGAGAGCCGGCCTGGCGCTGCTCGGGACGCTCGACTCGGACCAGCGTCTGGCCCATACACACCGCCTCGAGGCGGTCCGAGGACACCTGCTGGAGATGGCGGGGGAACGGGACGCCGCCCGCGAGTCCTACCTCCGGGCCGCGAGGATGACCGCGAGCCTCCCGGAGCAGCGATACCTCTCGCTCCGTGCCGCCAAGATCGGCTGATTTCGTGCATCCGGGCTCTGGTGACGCCGCGGATGTCGAGAGCCGCGAGGCCGCTCCGACCTATGGATGAACGGCGCCCACAAGGCCCTCATGGACGGAGGAATGTCATGTCAGACGAGACGCAGGCACAGCCACCGGCACCGGACCCCGCCCTCAGGCGCCTGGACCGCTTCGTCGGAACGTGGAGCATGGAGGGCCACCTGATCGGTTCCGACGACATCACCGCCAGGGGCCAGACGACGTTCCGTTGGCTGCCCGGGGGGTTCTTCCTCGAGCAGCGCAATACCCTGAACTTCTTGGGCATGGAGATCGACAGCCTGGAGTTGATCGGCTACGACCCCGAGACCGGGACCTTCCCGTCGAGCGTCTACTCGAACCTCTCCCCGGCGCCCCTGCCGTACCGGTGACGGTCGACGACACCGTGCGGATCTCCGTGACCTACGGCCCTCTGGACGCCACCTTCACCGGCAGCTTCGACGACGACGGGGAGAGCTTCCGTGGCGGCTGGCGCCCCAACCCCGGCGCCGACGAAACGGTGAACGTGCCCTACGACATCGGTGGGCGCCGCCTCTCGTAGGCTGTTGTCCGCCATCGAGATGAACGATCCGAAAGACATCCAAGCGGTCGCAAGATCGATCATCGACTCGAACAAGTACATGACGCTCGCCACGGCCGACAGCGACGGGGTGCCGTGGGCATCGCCCGTCTGGTACGCGCCGGCAGAGTACCGCCAGTTCTTCTGGGTGTCCTCTCCCGAGGCGATGCACTCTCGGAACCTCGCGGTGCGCCCCCGGCTGGCCATCGTGATCTCTGCTCGCACAGGGCCGGCGGTTGGAACGCGCTCTACATGTCGGCGGTCGCCGAGGAGCTCGCCGACGTCGACGAAGTGATCGAGATCTTCTCTCGCAGGGGAGAGGAGCAGGGATTGCGTCGATGGACGCGAGATGACGTGCTCCTGCCCGCGCGCCATCGCCTCTACCGCGCGATCGCCTCCGAGCACTTCGTCCTCGATCCGCAGGACCGTCGACTCTAGGTGACCCTCGCGTAGACCAGCCCCCCGGGCCGATCGACCTCAGTCGGCGAAGGTGCTCTCCAGCGGCCGATCCGGTCGCCAGGTCTGGATCAGGAGGTGTGGCGGCGATCCCTCGAGCTTGATCCGCACGACACGCTCGATGTCGAGCGCGAACAGTGGATGCGCGTCCGGCGGCGTGTCCGTATACCTCGCCCGCTCCTCGGGATCGGTGATCTCGCGCGCCCGCCCGGAGATGCGACCGTCGCCGGCCCAGGACATGTCTTCGCCCTCGGCGATGAACGACCCTGAGTGGACCTCGGTCCTCGGGTCGCGCCGAAGATCCGGTGCCTTCCGCGAGCGAGGCATCATGCCGAACGTCACATCCCCGGCGGTGAACTCGAGCTCGAGGCCGCAGGCGCGGCGAGCCGTCCCGGCGCAGCGTCGCGATCGTCTTGTGTCTGTGTGCGTCGAAGACCTGCTGCACCTCGGCCGCGAAGTGCGGGTCCGAGTCGACGACATCCTGCCAGCGTGCCATCGGATCCTCCGGATGCGCGTGCGTGGTCGGACGGCCAGATGCTATCGACGGAAGCCATGGCACCTCGTGATCCGATCGCCTCGTCGGAGCGAGGGTCGATCAGGCTGGTCGTCCCGCCGAGTGCAGGGGACCGGTTGGGACACTCCCTTCAGCGGTGGGGACACTCCCTTCAGGAGGACCGAGCCGACCCGCGTGAAGGCGACTCCCTCCGAACCGACGGCGTCCACGACGCCCCGGCTCACCAGCACCTGTCCCGGTTCCGTCTGCTCGGCGATCACCCGCCCTTGCCTCGCGAAACATCCCATGCGGGCATGGACTGCATCCTTCTCCCGCTTCAGGGCCTCGGACACCAACTCCGGCGTGGCCCCGCTCCCCCAGTTCGGCCTCCACCTAGTGCCAGTACCAACCGGCATCGCCGGCGCCGTGGATCAACGCGAACGTTGTCATCGTCGGCCTCCTTTCCTGGACATGGATGCCATCGAATGCTTCTACCGACCCGCCGGGGTTACGGGCGGCGCGCCTTCACGATCCAGGCGCGCGAGTCGAACCAGACGCCGTCCTCCCGAACATGAGCGACGAGCGTCTCGCGCAGGCGCTCGAGCACGAGCTCTCTGGCGGTGGGATCGAGGCGATCCAAGATCTCCTTGGCGCAGGCGAACCCACCGACCCACTCGAGCGCGGTGGCAACGTCCCGACCGTAGTAGATGGGCTGGCGCACGTCGGTGAACGTGATGTCGGTGAAGCCGGCAGCGTCCAGGACCCGCCGGACCGTCGCCGGATCGGCGAGCGAGAACGGGTCGAGTCCCTCTGAGGCCGGAACCGGCGATCCAACCGTGGCCGCAAGAGCGCTTTCGATCGACACGGACCACTCGTTTCGTTCGTGTCCTTGCCACACCATCATCAGCAGGCGCCCGGCACGGCGTAGCCCCCTTCCGATGTTGGTGAATGCGGCGACGGGATCGCGGAAGAACATCGTGCCGAACCTGCTGATGGCCAGATCGAATCGCTCAGGCGGGAACCGGTGGTCCTGTGCGTCGGCCTGTTCGAACGCGATGTTGCGGAGCCCCTCGCCCTCGGCGAGCGCGTTGGCCCGCTCGATCATCTCCTTCGAGATGTCGACGCCGAGCGCCCACCCGTCGCTGGCAAGGCGGGCCGCATCACGGGTGGTCTGCCCCGCTCCGCAGCCGATGTCCAGCACCCGCTCCTCGGGACCGATCTCGTAGGCACGCCGCAGCGCGTCGTTGTGCAGGCGAAGCTCGGCGTCATAGTCGACGTGTTCCATGTCGCGGTCGCTCATGTGCTCTGCCCCTCGGCAGTTGAGCATCGAACTGGCAACCTCTCAAATGCTGGGGGATGTTGTCATGGAACCGACAACTCAGGAGACGCCAACAACGGTTCCGAGGCGGCTTCATCGCAACGAACTCGAAACCGCCGCGCGGACCACTGCGGGGCACGTTCCTCGAGGCGGCCGCCGAACAGCCCGACGCGGCTGCTTGATTCGGCCCTCGCAAGGAGGACGGAACGACCGCACCAGATGTGATCGCCGGCAATGAATCAGCGCTCGAGGGCCGATAGATCGAGCCCACTGAGCCGGTCTGGATCAGCCAGGACGTCGATCTCAACGACCTTGCCGCCCGCGATCGTGAAGCCGAGCACGGAGAACAGACGCCCGTCCGGACGGCGCGCCACAAGGCCGATGTTGCCGTTCACGAGGACCACCTGACTGGACGACGCGAGGTTCGAGAACGTCGCCGCTTGTGCCACGATCGCCTGAGCCCCACGCACCAGGCGCGACATGCCCTTGTTCGCTCCGCCATCAGCCCGCAGCACGATCGCCGGATCCAGGACGGCGACCAGCGCCTCGAAGTCGCCGTCCCGGACGGCCGCGAGGAACGCCTCGACGACGCGGCGCTGTGTCCGCAGGTCCGCGTCCGAGGTCGGCGCCTGGCCCTGGACCCGTCGGCGCGCGCGACTTGCCAGCTGGCGCGTTGCGACGACCGAGCGATCCACGATGGGCGCGATCTCCTCGAAGGTCATCGCAAACACATCGTGGAGCACGAACGCCAGTCGTTCCGCCGGCTCCAGTTTCTCGAGAACGACGAGCAGCGCCAGACCGACCGAGTCGGCGAGCATGGCGTCCGCCTCGGGCCCTTCGTCCCCGCGACCGATCGCGCGGGCGATGATCGGATCTGGCACGTGCACGTCCAATGGATCCTCCCGGCGCGACGCTCGCGTGCGCAGCATGTCCAGGCACACGCGCGCCACGACCGTCGTGAGCCATCCCCGCAGGTTGTCGATGTCCCTGACATCCGTGCGGCTCAATCGGATCCAGGCTTCCTGGACGGCGTCCTCGGCCTCGCTGACCGATCCGAGCATGCGATACGCGGCCGCCCGCATGTGCGGTCGGTGCTCCTCGAATTGCTCGGCGAGCCGCTCAGGTGTGGCCATCACGTACCTTCCCGTCGCGGTCCGTCATCGTACTGACGCACGAGACGTTGCAGTTGTGACAGGAGCAGGCAGTCATGGCGTGGCGACCTGCCGTCCAGCGGCTCCTCGCGGCGGAAGCCGCAGGCGCGCGGCAGGTCCCGCAAGCGGGCCGATGCCGCTCCGGTCACACTTCTCGGTTGAGCTCCGTCATAGCACTAACGGGCCGAGCCGTGCCGATGTGACGGCGGCCGAGGCTCAGCGAGCGAAGGAGGGCAGCGTGCCGGTGCAGGTGATCACGATCATGTATCCAGGAGCTCCGCTGAGTCGTCCCGAGGAGGTGCTTCGCAATGGTTGAGAGGAAACCTGCAAGGACGGCCACACAGAAGTCCGCCACGCGTACCACCGCGGCCGGCAAGACTTCCCGGGGATTCACGGACGAGGAACGAGCCGCGATGAAGGCTCGCGCCGCAGAGCTGAAGGCAGAAGAGCGCGCGAGCAAGAACAGAGCGGAGGGGGAACGCGACGTGCTCGCGGCGATCGCCGCGATGAAGGAACCGGATCGCGTTATGGCCAAGCGACTCCATGCGATCATCGAAGCAACCGCGCCGAACCTCTGGCCGAAAACCTGGTACGGGATGCCCGCGTATGCCAAGGACGGCAAGGTCGTCTGCTTCTTCAAGAGCGCCGGGAAGTTCAACTCGAGGTACGCGACGTTCGGCTTCGAAGAAGCAGCGAACCTCGACGAAGGCGCCATGTGGCCGACTTCCTACGCGCTGAAGGAGTTGAGCGCCGCCGACGAGGCGAGGATCGGCCCGCTCGTGAAGAAGGCGGCGAGCTGAGGACACCTCCTCCCTCGAGTCCGCACCCATCGTGGGTACACGCTCTCGTCCGATGACGGCTCGCCCGGTCCGCGGATCGGCCTGCTTCTCCACGCCGCCACGCTCCACAGCGTGCTCACGCGGGAGTGCAAGGCCGGGGCGTACGTCTAGCTGTAGTTCCCACGAAGGTTGTTGACACGGGAGAGCCTCCCGTCACGGTGTGGGGCTGACAAAGGTCCCTCGCCGGAAAGGAGGCTCTCCATGGCCCATCGTAGGGCCAGACTCACCCCGTTCGGAAGGCTCCTCATCGTCCAGAGGATCGACGAGCTGGGATGGAGCGCGGCCGAGGCGGCGAAGGCAGCCGGGGTGTCCCGGGCCACCGCCCACAAGTGGGTCCGCCGGTACCGGGCCGAGGGCGAGGCCGGCCTTCAGGATCGGTCCTCCCGGCCCCGCCGCCGCCCCCACGCCCTGCCTCCCCGGAGGGTGCAGGCCGTGCTGAAGAAGCGGACCACCCTGAAGCGGGGTCCGCACCACCTGGCCTCTGTGCTGGGGATGCCGCGGTCTACGGTCTACGGGGTCCTTCGCCGCCATGGGGTGAGCCGACTGGACCACACCGACCGTCCCACCGGCGCTCCCATCCGCTACGAGAAGGACCGCCCAGGGGAGCTCCTGCACGTGGACATGAAGAAGCTGGGACGGATCCCCGACGGTGGAGGCCATCGCATGGTGGGCCGGTGGCAGGGCAACCGAAACAAGGGACACCGCTACACCATCGGCTATGACTACCTGCACGCCGCGGTGGACGATCACTCCCGGGTCGCCTACGTCGAGGTCCACCGGGATGAGCGGGGGGAGACCGCCGCCCGGTTCCTGGCCAGCGCCGCCTCGTTCTTCGCCGCCCAGGGCGTGAAGGTCCAGGCGGTGATGACCGACAACGCCATGTGCTACCGGCGCTCTGCCGCGTTCCTGGACGCGATGGCCGACCTGGACATTCGTCACGTGGCCATCCCGCCCTACCATCCCCGGGCCAACGGGAAGGTCGAGCGGTTCAACCGCACCATGGCCGAAGAGTGGGCCTATGCCCGCTTGTACCGGTCGAACCGAGCCCGACTGGACGCCCTTCCTCGATGGCTCGAGTTCTACAATCGGCGACGTCCTCACACCGCGTTGGGAGGCCGGCCGCCGGTCACCCGGCTGTGAACAACGCTGGTGGGAACTACACCTAGGCTGGAAAGGAGGGGTGGGCGTGGGAGCGCAGATCGGTCCACGAGAACCAGACCTGTTCGACCTGGGACGTCCGGACCTGCTGCTCGAGGTCAGCGGACTGAAAGCGGAGGCCGAGGGCAGGCACGTACTCTTGGACGCCGCCGGTTTCAGGTCGCTGCAACGGCTGGCCCTCGCGGAGGTTGGCGGAGGTCTCGTCGTCGGTTTCTGGCCTGCGGAACTCAAGCCGCAGGCCCAGTATGTTTATTCCAACGCCAGGGGCGAGGCGCTCGTCGAGGCCGCTCGGGCGGGCGGATGGAATGTCAGGCCCAACCCCCACATGGGCTTCTTCAACTCCATGGCTCGACTGCGCCTCTATCTGGATGCCGGTCTCGACCCAGGCCAGTACGTTCGCCGGTGGGAAGGTCCGGACGCTGATCAAATCCGGGCCTACTCTCTGGGGGAGGTGCGCCTCTCCCTGTGGCCATGGCTGAAGGACCGCGGCTACGCCACGGACGACGACGACAAGGTGTTGGAGGACTTCCTGCGGATCCTCGGACGCCGAAAAGCGCATCTCAGGCCGGGATTGCATCTGGATCGGCGATGGTCGCGAGATGAGGTGAGAGGCCGCTCACGGCAAGAGCTCGCGGCCGAGATTCGGGACGCGGTCAACCGGGTGCTCCGATCCCTTGAGGAACCACCGCTTCCCGTCCGGTAGCCTGCCGCTCCCCTAAGACTTGCTTCGACGGTGCATCAGGTGTGGGTCAGAGCGCTTGCTTCGCGGCCACCCCGTGGGGATGCTCCTATTGTGTCGTCAACCCCGTCGAGGCGGTGATAGACCTCCCGCGCCACGTATCGTTTGAGACACCGGATGATCTCCTTCTTGGACAGTCCCTCCTTG
>WNFU01017548.1_pt1 | contig 16181 bp, 17 predicted proteins | sample 5400121 | NCBI WGS metagenome assembly WNFU01 (sample SAMN13153360, study PRJNA577476) | soil metagenome | isolation source: 100 cm soil or saprolite under grassland replicate 1 | place: USA:California | collected 2016-06-15
CGCCTTCCTTCTCGGCAAGGCCGACGCGGTCGAGGTTCTCGCGGGCGACGCGGGTCGCCTCCTCCCTGCTGCGCTTGAGCACCCGCCGCTGGGCGATGGTGAGGTTCTCCAGCGCCGTCAGATGCGGGAACAGGTTGAATGCCTGGAAGACCATGCCGATCTTGCGGCGCACCGCGTCGATGTCGACATCAGCGTCGGTCACCTCCACCCCACCGACGAAGACCTTCCCCGAGGTGGGCTCCTCCAGGCGATTGATGCAGCGCAGCAGGGTTGACTTGCCGGACCCGGACGGGCCGATGACGCAGACGACCTCGCCGCGGTCGACGCGGAAATTAATGCCCCTGAGGACCTCCAGCGGGCCGAAATACTTGTGCAGCTCGCGCACTTCGATCGCCGCGCCGTCCGGCCGGGCCGTCACCACTGTCACCGGGCCTTGGCCGCTTTGGCCTCGAGCCGGCGGACCACATAGCTGAGCGGCACCGTGATGATCAGGTAGCACAGGCCGGCGACCAGGATGGGGGTCATGCTGACGTACTGGTTCAGGGCGTCTCGGCTGAACTTGGCAAGCTCCCTGTCCTGGAGGGTGAGGCCGAGCAGGTAGACCAGCGACGAGTCCTTGGTCAGCAGGATCAGCTCATTGGTCAGCGGCGGCAGGATGATCCGGAAGGCCTGCGGCAGCACGATCGAGACCATGGCGCGGCGGTGCGACATGCCAAGCGATCGAGCCGCTTCCGTCTGTCCTTTGGGCACGGCCTGGATGCCGGCGCGGATCGTTTCGGCCATATACCCGGCGGCGACCAGCCCCAGGCTCGCTGCGATCGTCCCGAGCGTGCCGCCGGGAAAGGTGGTGTTGAACGCGATCGGAATGCCGAAGCCGAACGCGAGGATCACCAGCAGCGCCGGTACGCCGCGGAAGAACTCGATGTAGACGTTGGCCACCCAGCGGTATGGCGCCACGGACGACAGGCGCATGAGCGCCAGGACCAGGCCGAGCGCGAGGCCAAAGCCGAAGGCTGCGGCGGTGTAGGTGACCGTGTTCAGCAGGTAGGTCGTGAGGATCTGGGGGAAGATCGCGTCGACGACCTCAAGGTCGAAGAATGCCTTGCGGATCTTCGCCCAGTCCGCGAACCAGGCGAGCAGCAGGATCGCGGCGGCGAGGAGCGCGTACTGCACGCCACGCATGATCCTGGCGCGCTGACGTCGGCTCAGGGTTGCGGTGCGGACGGCCATGTGCGGGTCTCCTCGACGGGCGGCCAGAGGACCTCACCGGTCCCCCGGCCGCCATTGTCGTCGAACGGTCGTCAGCTCTTTGGCTCGACGCCGAACCACTTCTTGTAGATCTGGGCGTAGGTGCCGTCTTGCTTGGCCTTGGCGATCTCCTCGTTGACAACCTTGGCGAGCGCCTGGTTGCCCATCTTCATGCCGAAGCCGTACTGCTCGCCGGTCTCGAACGTCGTTGCGACCTCGACGTCGGCATTCTTCTTGGCGAAGTCGAGCAGCACCGGGATGTCGTTGATGGCCCCGGTGACCGCGCCGGTCTGGACGGCCTTGAGCTCAAGCGCCAGATCCTCGAAGTCCTTGAGCGTCACGCCCTTCGGGGCGGCGTTCTTCTCCGCGTACATCTTGCCGGTCGTCGCGGTCTGGACGCCGAGCAGCTTGCCCTTGAGCTGGTCGAAGGACGCGATGCCGCTGCCCTTCTTGACCAGCAGGGCCTGGTCGGCGTCGAAATACGGATTCGAGAAGAGGATCTTCTGCTTGCGCTCCTCGGTGATGGTCATCGCGGCGGCGGCGACGTCGCATCGCCGCGCGTTCAGCGCCTCGCCGGACTGGATGCCCTCGAACGGCGTGTCGAAGATCTCCTGCTGGACGTCAAGCCGCTTGGCGACCAGATCGATCATGTCGACATCGAACCCGGCGACCTTGCCGCCTTGCTCGAACTGGAAGGGTTCGTACGGCAGGTGCGTGCAGGTGACGATCTTGCCGGACTTGATCAGGTCGACGCCGCCGGCCTTCGGCGTGGTGGTCTGTTCCCCTCCTCCGCCGCAGCCGGCCAGCAGCAGGGAAACCGCGGCCACGGCCACGCCGAGGAACCTGTGCACAGAGCGGGGATGGCGTGTGGACACGATGCCTCCTCATCCCACTTGGAGGTATGCGGAGTGACGGCAGAGGCCCCCGCCTGTGTTCCGTCGTCCGCCGGGAGTCGACAGGCGCCCGTCGGGGGGCCTGGTGTAGGTGTAGCACTGCCGGGTGGTCGGTTTCCATCACATGGTTGAGGAGCACCTGCTCCACGTAGGTGCGGAAGCGTTGCTGGGCCCGCCGTCGATCCACCAGCCGTCCCTCGCCGATGCGGGCCTCGGCCTTCCGCCACGCCCTGTCGGCGAGCCTCCTGGTCCCATGCGTGCGCGCCGAGTGGTCCCGTCCCCAGCAGATCCTTTTCTGGGTCGAGGAGCACTGGGCGGCGGCCGCTGGTGGTCAAGCTCTCCGATCCGGCAGCGCTCGTGGGTCAGGCGGGCTGCGTGGGCTGGTCGAGCTCCTCGATGCGGGCGGCGAGCTGGAAGTCGCTCTCGGTCAGCCCACCCTCGGCGTGGCTGGAGAGGACGAGGGTGACCTTGTTCCAGCGGATGTCGATGTTGGGGTGGTGGCCGGCCGCCTCGGCCGCGCCGGCGACCTCGTTGACGAACGTCATCGCGTGGGCGAAGTCCTCGCGCACGAACGTCTTCATGATCTGGTCGCCGCGCCGCTCCCAGCCGGGCAGGCGCTGCAGGCCCTCCTCGACGGCGTCGTCGTCCAACAGTGGCATGGCCCCTCCTTCCCGGCGGGCACGATTGTCCACCACGGGCGGCACCGATGAAAACAGCAGGTCGGCCAGCCGCCTGCCGCTCAGCGGCTGGCCGCCCAGCTCGGGGATCTCATCCGGGCGGATGTCGAGGTCCTGGACGGCGCGGACCAGGCCGGCCATCCCCTGCATCATGTGCGGCTCGACGTGGCAGTGGATCAGGAAGTCGCCGCGCACCCGCACGCGTTCGGGCTCATAGCCCGACCCGGTGCCGTGGGAGCCGCCACCGTGCGGCCCACCAGCATGAGATCCACCACCGTGCGGCGGTCCCGGATGGCCAGGACCGCCGTGGGCGGAAACGGTCTGGGGACGGCGCGAGGTGAACGGTGAGCGCGCCAGTGACCATGCCGGCGAGACTGAGACCGGCGGGACGACCGGCTCGCCTCGCCTCAGGCGGTCAGACGCCTGAGCCTCGCATTCGGGGTCGGGCAGCAGCACGACCGGCGGCACCACGGTGTCGGCGACGAACGACTCCGCCGAGCTCAGCCCGCGCGTGTCGACGATGTCCCCGGCCCAGCGCCACCTGGCGCCGTGCAGGTGGAAGTTGTGCCAGGTCATCTCCAAGTCAAGGTTGAACACGTACCAGCGGATCCGCCGGCCGCTCCCGGCCACGATGATCGGGGTGTTGCCCACGAACGTGCGGCCGTTGAGCGAGTACGACAGCAGCGTCCCGGCCGCGGCCTCGGTCGCGGTGTGCTCGTTGATGCCCTTGTTCTCCCAGGTGACCATGCCACCCATGCCGACGGTGACGTCGCTGGGGTCGAACACGTTGTCGCGGATCTCCACCGTCGCGGTCGGCTGGCCACCCATCACCACGCGCACGACCCCGGTCATGGCGTGGAACCGGCAGTAGTAGCCGAACTCGCCCTCCTGGAGGAAGGTGAACGAGTACGTGCCGCCCAGCTGGCCGCCCCGGGCCGGCTGCAGCGTGCCGCTGTCGAACAGCGCGACCCGGCGCGCCCCGGCCATCCGGTGCAGGAACAGCGGCACCTCGTAGTCGGCGTCCTCCCAGCGTGGGTCGCGGACCACGATCCCGCCGAACAGGCCACGATCGACGTTGGCCATCACCTCGTGGCAGTGGTCGTGGAAGGGCCAGGCGCCGACGGTCTCCTCGGTGGCGTCGAAGACGTAGGTCCAGCTCTCCTTGGGGCAGATCTCATCGGAGCGGCGGCCGTCCGCGGCGGCCAGCCCGAACGGCCAGGTGCCGTCGGAGTCGACGCCGTACCACAACCCGTGCAGGTGCAGGCTGTGGGGCACGTCGTCGTTGAGCACGTGGATGAACAGCCGCTCGCCCGGCTCGGCGTACAGCACTGCGCCAGGGACACGGCTGGAGGCACTCGGCTCGGTGAGGTCGGCGGCCACCAGCTTGGCCGGGTTCAGGGTCGTGTAGCCGGGGTCCAGGTACTCCCGGTAGACGACCGCGTCCAGCCGCCGCTGCTCGGTCTCGGCCGGCGGGATCCGCCCGTCCTCGTGACCCTCGCCGCGCATGCAGTCGCGCTCGTACAGCATGTGCTCCTCGGGCTCGGGCGCGACGGGGCTGTAGCCGGGCAGCTTCTCGATCTTGAGATAAACGTCCCTTCTGCGCACACCACACCTCCAGCGCGACGTGATCGACGATCGGGACGACCAGTCAGATCCTCGGCACCCAGCCGTGGTGGCGGGCCTCGATGTGCCCCGCGATCGCCGACGCGATCACGAACTGGCCCGGATGCGCCCGCTGGCCATACTGCTCAAGCGTCGTCGCGAACAGGTCGTCGATGTAGAAGTGCAGCTGCCAGAAGGGCCGGAAGAAGATGTTCTGGCGTGGATCCATCATCGGCGTCCCGGTCGCCATGCCGATCCCCATGTGCGCGGTGTTGTGCCAGCTCTCGACGGAGATGGAGAAGCTGACCAGATCTTCGAGCGTTTCGACGCCCGCAAGGTCGGCCTGGAACGGCTGGACCTGCATGTCCTGGAACTGCTGGTCGGTGAACGGGTCAATGGCCGGGTCGACGGCGGGCCCGACGATCGCCTTGAAGGAGCGCACCACGCGGTTGTGGAACAGCAGGAACCCGTAGCCGCGGCTGGCCTCGGTGTGCCAGTCGTCGTGGATGGGGCTGAGGCCTTCCAAGAAGCCGCCTGGATCCTGAGCGGTCGATCCGGCCAGCGCAACCAGCCGGTCTCGAAATGGCCCGTGGGACATACTGTTCCTCCTGGAATCGTCGCGTCAGGGCGGCACCACACAGCGAACGACCTCCAGGCGCCGGCCGCTGTCATCACCACAGCTGGGACTGCGTCAGTTCCGGTAGAAGTCGGCCCGCAGCGCCAACACCTCGACGCAGTCTCCCTGCACAGGCCTGCACGACGGAGCGTGACTTCTGCCGGTCGGGCTGCAGCAGCCTTGACAACCACCTCCTTGAGTCGATCGATGACAAGCAGAAGCCCGCCGTGGGGAGGGTGGGCGAGCAGGGGGTCACCGACGCAACCGAATGGGTCCCGGGAACACCGGGAGACCGGAAGATTCGTCGAGCGCCTGCTTGAGCGCGCAACGGCTCGGCTCTCGGGCGCACGGATCGCGGCGCCGGCCGCCCACCCGGCTCACGGCGGCACAGCCTCAGCCCAACTACGGCGAGCACGACCGATCTCAATGACGATGGCGTATACCCCCCACACACAGTAGCCGTCGCGTTCCGTGCGGATCTTACGTTCAGCATTGCCACGACGAAAGGCTCTTCCTGCATGATGGGATGACCAACTACGCGGGTCGGCCGGCGCCCCGGTCGCCACTGACGTGGGACTCACCCAGAAGACGGGTGGGCGGGCCTGCTTGACCGGAGCCCTACCAGAGCCGAGGAATGTGTTGATAGGCTCCGCAAACGAACCAGATCGCATATCAGGTGGAACCGGCGTTCTGCCCCACACCCATCGGCCTTCGCTCCGACCGCAACGACGCAAGAGGGGAAGCGCGATGCGACGATCGTGGACCACCATCACTATCCTGCTCGCTGTCATGGCGCTGCTGGCCGCGACCGCCCCAGCCAACTCGGCGGCGCAGCGTCCGCTCGGACCCGACCAGCGCCTCGACCGCATGGTGAACCGTCTCCAAGCCACCGCCAGCGGCCAGCCGACCGCGGCCACGCTCGACAACTTCAAGTTCGTCGGCCACTCCGCGCTGGACGGCTTCGGCGACTACGGCGACCTGTTCGTACACGGCGACTTCGCCTACGTCGGCAGCCGCTGCGGACAGGGAGCCGTCGGCGGCGACGGCGTCCAAGTGGTGGACATCTCCAACCCGCGGCAGCCGCAGGTGGTGAGCACGCTGGCCAACCCGCCCTTCACCCGCGCCGAGGACGTGACCGTGCGCGACGTGCAAACCCCGTCGTTCACCGGCGCGCTCGCGGTGGTCGGCATCCAGGCCTGCTTCGGCTCGGGCCACGAGGCCGAGGTCGTGCCTGGCCTGCGCTTCTTCGACGTGACCCACCCCCGACACCCTGTCTTGCTCTCCCACTGGGACCTGCCGCAGGCCACCATCGGCTGTCACGAGATCGACGCCGTCCAGCGCGCCGACGGCAAGGTGCTGGCCGTGTGCGCCCGCAACCTGATCGACCACATCAACTCGGGTGGCGCTGTGGCCATCCACATCGTCGACGCGACCGACCCCGCCAGCCCGCAGGCGATCACCAACTGGTCGCTGGGCCTGGACCCGCTTGGTGGGGTGGGCTGCCTGCCGTTCCAGTTCGCCCACAGCGCCCGCTTCACCGACGGCGGCACCGCGCTGTACGTGTCCTACTGGGACGCCGGCACCGTCCACCTGGACATCACCACCCCGACCTCGCCCGTGGTGGTGAGCGACACCAAGATCACCCCGCCCGACGAGGACGGCGACAACCATTCGATGACGCTGGCCAAGGGCGGCAAGTGGCTGGTGATCAACCCCGAGGACTTCTCCCCCGGTGACTGCCCGGGCGAGCCGGGGCTGGACGGCTGGGGCGAGGCCTACGTGTATGACAACAGCGACCCGGCACACCCGGCGTTCCTGGGCACGTTCTCGACTCCCAACAGCCGCTCCACCCGCACCGACGGCAGCTTCACCGTCCACAACACCGAGGTCACCGGCGACCAGTTCTTCTCGTCGTGGTACTCCGACGGCGTGGTGTGGTGGACCATGGCGTCGCGATCGACTCTGCCCGCGACCTGATCTTGGCCAGCGACATCAACACCGGGCTGTGGATCGTCAGGCCCAAGGGGCTCGCCAACTTCTGATCCCCTGGGGCGCTCGTTCCGGTTCGCCTGCGGCGCCTCGATCGAGACCGGCCTGGAGGCTCCGTCCGTGCGGACGGAGCCTCCAGGCGGGCTTGCCGCAGAACCGATGTCGACCGGCCCGGGGCGGGGATGGCGGTCCCGCGGACCTGGCCCGGGGCCGCACCACAGGCGCTGGCGCGGCTACCTCCCCAACCCGATCGGGGACAGCGTCGCCGCGCGTACCGCAGTGCCTGCGGCTCCATGAGGTGGGCCGTGCTGCCACGCTGCGTGGGGACGCTGCGGCGAGGTCGGCTGGCACACCTCAACAGCCCGCCCAGAATACCCGTACCGGGTAGCGCTATTGGACTTGTTGCAGTTGGGGCGTCCGGCCCAGTCAGCGGACGGCCGGCGCGCGCGCTTGACCTCAGAGGCGGTAGACCGCTCGCCTTGCGGACCAAAGGAGATGCACGATGCCCACCAAGGACGACAAGCGTCTGTCTGGCATGCTGCTGGCCGGCGCCGCCCTCGCGGTCGCCCTGGTCGCGGCGCTGACTGCTTGGACGGCCGAGCTCGGCGGGGGCGCCTGGCTTCCGGATGGTGCTTGGCCTCGGCGAGCTGCGGTTGTGGTGTCATGCCGCCAACCGGGCGTCCCGGCGGGTGGCCGAGCATGCCGGGTATCGGCGGGCGCCGCAGCACGACGGGCAACGCGCAGTCACGGGGCAGACCTGGCCGGTTGTCGGCGTCACGACATGGCTGGTGCTGGGCGTGGGAACAACCGGGTGCTGTGACGGACCAACCAATCCGACCGCTGCTCCTGCGCCGCCGCGCCCTGCCCCGCCAGATCGTCCAGGGGCGCTGCGCAGGCGGCATCGTCCAGCTCGTCCGCGACGGCGAGTTGGTGCGCGCCTGGCGGCAACGCCCCACCCGAGCAGGAGCAGCGCCTGCTCCGGCGTCCCAACATGCGGCAGCGCACCGCCAACCCTTGGCCACTGAATCTGCTCCGTGCAGGTCAAAGCCTCGCCGGCAAAGCAGACTCCAAGAAAGACAGGACAGCGGATCGACATCGCCGGAGGGCGATCATGACCAGGACGAATCTGCGATCATGGTGATACCTCCGGATCTGATCTTTGCCGGCAGCCGGCAGAGATGTCCTTGGACGTAGCGACAAGATGATGAACGTGTGGCAGGAATTCCCTTACGACGGTCAGCGGATGCCAGCAGCGCCGTTGCGGCGACTTGCTCGCACGAACTCGGAGCCATCTCGGCAACTTGCCGGGTTTGCTCCTCGCCAACGTCTGTGGGGAAGCGTCCACGCAATGCCACTCAGTGCGATCCTGACCACTTCTGACCAGCCAGTCCACTCGCCAGACGCCCATGTTGGGCAGCCACGATGCGGGTTTCTCCTGGTCAGCGAGGTGCGATGGTCGCCCGGAACTGGATGGCGGCAAGCGATGAGATCACGCCTGCACGTCGAGATCCGTGGTGAGGATGTCCCGCGCGTCGTTGGATTCGTTGTGGTCAGGGGATGCCAGCAGCGCCGTTGCGGCGTCTTGCTCGTACGAGGCCAGAGCCATCCTGGCAAGATGCCCGGCTTGTTCTCGGCCGAAGTTTTCCGGGAAGCGTCCACGCAATGCCACTCAGTCCACTTGATGCCACTCGGTCCACTTGCCTGACGCCCGTGTTGAGCAGGCACGATGCGGGTTTCTCCTGGTCAGCGGGGATGCGAGGATCGTCTGGAAGTGCGTAGTTGTAAGCGACGCGCTCTATCCACCTGAGCTACACGCCCGAGAGACTCATATTCCCAGCTCAGACGCTATATTTCTCTCTCCTTGCTGATGAATGTGATCTCGTCTCTCCGGAACTCTTCCGGGACTCTTCCGGGACTCTTCCGGGACTCTTCCGGGACTCTTCCGGGACTCTTCCGGGACTCTTCCGGGACTCTTCCGGGACTCTTCCGGGACCAGCACCTCCAACTCTTCCGGCAACTTCGACGAACACCGACAGGACACTACCGCATGGCCTGGATCGTCAAGCTCCCACCCACACCCCGTCACCCCCAAACCCGCTGGCAGGTGCGCTATCGGGACGGCACCATCCAGCGCTCCGCCGGCATCTACCCCACCAAGGCCGAGGCGCTCAGCGTCAAACGCGCGGTCGAGCGTGGAGATCACGTCGCTTACCCCGACCAGCTCTCACCGGAGCAGGCATCCATGCTGTTTGGGGAATACGTCACCACGATCTGGTGGCCCGCTGGTGGCCCGCCTGGAAACCCGCCCACCCCCGCTCCACCCACGGCACCAAGAGCAAGCTCACCGCCCGGATCCTCCCCCGCTTCGGCGACCTCCCCCTCGCCCAGCTCGACGCCCACGCCATCGCCGCCTGGCAGCGCGACATGACCCGCGAGGGCCTGTCCCCCCGCACGATCGCGACCTACCTGTCGCTGCTTGGCACCATCTGCAACGCCGCCGTCGACGACGGCCACTTGGACCACTCCCCCCTCACCGCCTCTGGCCGCCGACGCCGACCCGCCGCTCTCACCACCCCGGCGAGACCATCCCAGCCGCGCATGATCTGGCTCACCCGCCCGCAGGTCGACCAGCTCGCCGACGCCATCGACTCCCGCTACCGCGCCTGATCGTGCTGGCCGCCCACACCGGCGCCCGCTGGAGCGAACTGACCGCCCTGTGCTGGATCGACGTCCGCACGAACTACCCTTTGGACGACGGCGCCATCACCGGACCAGGCCAGCTCCGCATCCCCCCACCCGCCGCCACCACCAGCCCCAGCGCCGAGGACGAACCTGCCAGCCCACCGTCGGCACGACCACGATCCCGACCCAGCAGGCGCACCATCGCCTTGGACCCCGACACGATCGCTGCCCTCCGCGCGCACCGCGAACTCGTCGGCGGACGTGCCCGCGACCCGGTCTTCACCAGCCCCGGCGGCACCCGCGGCCCCGGCGGCCAACTCTCATCCGCCAACTTCGCGCGCGTCTGGCAGCGCGCCCTGTCCGCCGCCGGGCTGGACCAGGCCGGGCCCGACCAGGAGCGGCCACACTTCCACGACCTGCGCCACACCCACGCCGTCTGGCTGCTCGCCCAGCAGACCCCCATCGGCGCGATCGCCAGGCGGCTGGGCCACGCCAACCCCGTGGTCACCATGCGCATGTACCAGCACGCCGCGACCCTGGTCGCGGAGGACCAGCTCACCACGCGCTCCCTCGGCCTCACCACCCATCGCCGGCCCCGCTGACCCGCCACCAATGACGGGCGGCAGTGCCGCCCTTCGCAGGACCCAGGCAGCCGGCCGGCCCGAAGGCTGGTGTTGGAGGCCCGACTGGACCACTGGGCCTACCGGAGTTCACAACGCCGGTGACGCTGTAGCGCAGAGATACGACACAACCTTCTCAGCGCCTGGCCCCGCTTTCCCAGGCCCCTGTGCGCTCCGCGAGTCCGCTCCGCCCTGGTGATGGCCTGGTGAACGGCAGCATCACGGCAGCATCGCGGGTGGCATTGCGGGGGCCCTGCCCCTGCGGTGCCCCCGCGGGCCCCTGCCGTGCTCTACTGAGCGCATACCAAGCATGGGAACGCACCCGACCTGGCGGTTCGCATGGGCTCGTTCGGCATGAACTGATCGTGGAAGCCACCATCGCGCTGCCATGATGGAACTGGTTGTTGAGCGAGCACGACCTTCGCCAACCGGCTCATCGTCAGACCCACCCGCATCACGGGAGCCATCAGGGCATCAGTCTACGGGCTCGGTGCCAAGCCACCAGGCCAACCACTCGACCCAACTCGAGTCGACCGTCCGTCCAGCGGCAACACGCCTGCGGCGGCATCGCCGTCGAGGAGGGACACGTAGTGCGGTCGAACCCTGGTCGTGGATGCCGATCGGGCCATGTTCGCGGTGACTATTGACCTCGTCGCCGAGCTCCACCGGCGGCTGCACCGTCTGCCCTCGCGCTGACCTCAAAGCACATCGCCCGTGGGTGGTGCGGTCAGTGGTCGGCCGCTGGGGGGAGGGTGACGACGAAGCGGGCGCCACGCCCGAGCCCCCGGCTCTCGGCCCAGATCCGCCCGCCGTGGGCTTGGACGATCGCGCGCGTGATCGTCAGCCCGATCCCGGACCCACCGCCCTCCGCATGGGCCCGCGCGCGGTCGACGCGGTAGAAGCGCTCGAACACCCGCTCCAGCAGCTCCGCAGCGATCCCCTCGCCCGTGTCGCTCACCGCCAGCTGAACCTCGCGGCCGTGGCGGGCGGCAGCGACCTCCACCCGCCCACCGGCAGGGGTATGCCGCAGCGCATTGGCCAGCAGGTTAGCCAGCACCTCGCCGATGCGGTCGGGGTCGGCCAGCACGCGTGGCAGGTGGGGGTCGACCCGCTCGACCAGGGCCACGCCCTTGGCCTGATAGGCCGCCGCGGCGGCGCGGACGGCCGCGGTGACCAGCTTGGCGGGCTCCCAGCGGGCCAGCCGCAGGTCGAGCTGGCGCTCCTCGGCCCGCGACACCGCGTTGAGGTCGTCCACCAGCCGGCGCAGCCGGACCGTCTCAGTCCGCAGCACCTTCCAAGTCTCGTCGTCGGCCGCCATGACGCCGTCGGCGACCCCCTCCACGTAGCCGTCGATGGTGGCCAGCGGGGTGCGCAGCTCATGGGCGAGGTCGGCCAGCAGCCGCTGGCGGCGCCGCTCGGAGGTCTCCAGCGCCTCGGCCATGGCGTTGAACGCGTGCGCGAGCACGGCCAGCTCGTCGCCGGAGCCGGCCTGGGGGACCCGCGCGGTGTAGCGACCCTGGGCGATCCGCTCGGCCGCGCGGGCCAGCGCACGGATCGGCCGCGTGATCCGCCGGGCCAGGAAGGCGCTCACCGCGACCGCGGTGACCAGCGCGACCCCGGTCCCCGCGCCAAGCGCCACCAGCATGGCCACCCCCAACCCCTCGTCGAGGTGGCGGGCGGTCTTGGGCGGGATCGTGTCCAGTGCCATGCGGGCGTGGTACCAGAACACGCCGGGTGCCACGGCCAGCGCGACCACGGTCAGGGTCAGGCTGCCCGCCACGATCACCAGCACCTGGGCCAGCAGCAGCTTGGCGCCCAGGCTTGCACGCAGCCGCCCGGCGATCATGTGCCTGGTCCCATACGGTAGCCGACCCCCCGCACGGTGCGGACATACCGCGGGGCGGTGGGGTCGTCGCCGAGCTTGCGGCGCAGGTTGGCGATATGGACGTCCACGACATGGTCGTCGCCGTACCACTCCGCCCCCCACCCGCGCTCCAGGAGCTGGCGGCGGCTGAGCACCACCCTGGGATGCTCCGACAATGCGTCCAGCAGATCGAACTCCAACCGCGTCAGCTCGACCAGGCGGCCGCCCCGGTGGACCTCGCGGGCGGCCGGGTCGACCTCCAGGTCCCCGAAGCGACGCGGGAGCGGGGCGGCCTGGTCGCCCGCCGCGCCAACCCTGGGGCGGCGCAGCATGGCGCGGATGCGCGCGACCAGCTCGCGGGGGGAGAACGGCTTGGTCAGGTAGTCGTCGGCGCCGACCCCGAGCCCGACCAGCTTGTCGACCTCCTCGGCGCGGGCGGTCAGCATCACCACGTAGGCGTCGCTGAAGGTGCGGATGCGTCGGCAGGCCTCGATGCCGTCCACCCCGGGCAGCATCAGGTCCAACACGATCACCTCGGGCGCAAAGGTCCTGGCCAGCTCGACGGCGCGCGCGCCGTCGCCGGCGGCCTTGACCTGGAAGCCTTCGCGTTCCAGGTAGCTGGTCACCAGGCGGACCAGCGGCGGCTCGTCGTCGACCACCAGCGCGCGGACCCCGGCGGCCGGCTGCTGGCCCACCGTCTCACCCTGAGCGCCCACCGGCCTCACCCAGCCGGGCTGGTGGCTGGCTTGCGGGCGGCCAGCCGCTCCACGATCCCCGCCTTGAACCGCTCCTGGCGTTCGACCTGGAGCCCCTCGGCGCGGACCTGCTCCAAGGGGCGGCGTAGGAAGTGCTCGCCGCCAAGCGGGACGGTGACCAGCTCCAGCAGCCGCTGGACGGCCCGGACCGGCCGGGCCGAGCCGGCGACGTGGTCGGCCAGCAGCAACTGCCCGCCGGGGCGCAGCACCCGGCGCATCTCGGCGACGGCCTGGCGCTCATCGGGGATGCCACACAGTGAGAAGGTGCACACCACCGTGTCGAACGAGGCGTCAGGGAAGGCCAGCGCCTGCGCGTCGCCCTCTTGCAGGTCCACGGCGCGGCCGAGCTTCAGGGCCCGGTCGCGGGCGCGCTCCAGCATGGCGGGGCTGAAGTCGACGCCGACAAGCCGCACACCGTCGGGGTAGAAGCCCAGGTTCAAGCCTGTGCCGATGGCCACCTCCAGCACGTCGCCGGCGGCTTGCGAGCAGACCCACGTGCGGCTGTCGCCGAACAGGTGCCGGTCGAAGAACTGCATCTGCCGGTCGTAGGCGGGCGCGTGCTTGTCCCAGTAGCGGCGCAGCCGCTCGGTCTGGCCGGTCGTGGCCGGCACTGCCGATCACCTCCTCCGTCAACACATGGTGCGGGTCCTCCGGCAGGGGAGGACCCGCACGCGACCTCAGCGCTCGCGGTGCGGCTCGCCGACCCTCCAGCGGGCCGAGCGCAGCGTCTGCAGGCGGCGGTGGTACTCCTCCTCGTCGATCTCGCCGGCCGCGAACCGCTCGGCCAGGATCTGCTCAGGATCGCGGCCCTCCGGGCGCCGCCAGCTCCCGCCGACGCCGCGAAAGATCGCCACGATCCCCCAGACGATCAGGCCCCAGAACGCCACCATCGACAGGCTCATTGCCAGCCAGGCCCACCAGCTCCAGCCGTGCCAGCCCCACATCATCGCGGATTCCTCCTTGCGGTGCTCGTCGTTGTCGTCAACCGCCACGCTACGGCTCCCACGTCAAGCCTCCAGCTGTGCAACGCTCAAGATTTGCTCAAGCCCCCGCAGGCGCTGCGGCGTGCCCGTCCAAGCAGCAGCGCGGCGTTGAGCCCGGTCGGCCCACCGCCGACCACCACAACATCAACCATGTCGCAGCCCTCCATGTCATTGCGGTTAGCGGGGCGGGGTGATCGTCACCGGGACGCCGTAGGCGGTATAGTCGCGGTCCATGAAGTGGCCTGGGGCATCCATGCGCTCGTGCAGGATGCGGCTGGCGCGGTCCACCCACAGGCGATGGTAGGCGCCGTTGGCCAGATCAAGGAACGCGAGCACCTCGACCCGGGTGCCGTGCCAGGCGGCCGCGCCGAGGTCGACGACGTTGCCCTCCTGGTCGCTCCAGTTGCGCGCCGGGAACCGCAGCACCAGGCCGGGGGCGCGCTCGCGCGTCCACGGGCCGCTGCCGTCACGCGTGTAGCGGTTCTCACCGACCCAGACCGTGTCGGTGGTGCCGTCCGGGCCGCGCAGGTGCCAGCGGGCCAGGTCCGGAGCCTTGAGCTGGTAGTCGGTGCGAAACACCGCGCCCTGCCCGCTGTCCAGAACCTCGTGGATGCGAAACGACCCCGACGCCGCCAGGACCCGGTCGGCAGCATGCAGCCGGGCTGTGGCCGTGCCGCCGCGGGGCAGCGGCAGCCCAAAGCGGGCCGTGCCCTTGTTGGGCAGCACCGCCTCCACGGCGAGCGGGCCGCGGGCCGCCGGCGGGGTGGCAATGTGGGCGCTCATCCTGGGGTTTGCGATCTCCGCGGCCGTGCAGGTGGTGGTGTCGTGTTCCTCATCCCGGCCGCGGTGCTGCTGGTGCGCTTCCTGCGCACCAAGTGTCCCGAGATGCTGCGCACGATGAACGCCCCCTCCACCCCCGGGTGACTGGACGGTCAGACCGTGCCGACGATCTCGGCCATCTGCTCGGCGATCAGGAAGTGGCCGGCACCCGCCACCACGGTGGTGTCGCAGACCGGGAACGAGCTGGGCCGCTCCAGCCACACGCGCGCGGGGACCAGCTTGTCATGCTCGCCGAGCCACAAGCGCACCGGCCCCTGCACCTGTTCGGGCTTGAACCCCCACGGCAGCGGCATCAAGCGTTCGTCGTCCACCACGCCGCGGCTGCCCGCCCCGGCCAGGTCGGCGCCGAACCGGCCGGCCCACTCCGCCCGGCCGAACAGCCGCCGGTCGGCCGGGCTCATGCCGCTCACCAGGAGCCGCTCCGCGCGCCGCGGGTCTCGCCTGGCCAGCGCCACCAGCCCGGCATACACCGCGCGCAGCGCCCAGGGCGCCCGCCGCGCGAGCGGGTAGTACCAGCCCGGCACGCCGAGCTGCCGCAGCGCTCCCGGCGCGTCCAGCGGCGGCAGCGGCGCCACCAGCGCCGTGCCGCTGATTCGCTGGCCGAGCTTGTAGACGCACGCAGCGGCGTGCGGCCCGCCGTTGGAGAACCCCACCACCCCAAAGCGCTCCAGCCCCAGGGCGTCCGCGAGCTGCCGCACATCGTCGGGCCAGTCCAGCAGCCGCCGCCGCGGCTGCGGGGTGGACCGGCCCACGCCAGGCCGGTCGGGCGCGATCAGCCGCACACCCGCTGACCGCAGCTGGGCGTCGGTTGCCCAGATGTTGCGCCGGTAGCCGGGCGTGGCGTGGAAGAACAGCACCGGCCGCCCCTGGGGGTCGCCGAACTCCGCGTAGGCCAGCCGGCGGCCGTCCGGCAGGGCAATGCCATCGTCGATGCGGGGCGCGGTCTGCATCATGGCCTCGGCCCTACCGCCTGTGGGCGGCTGGGGCGCCCTGGAGCATCCAGCTCACGGTCGTTGTGAAGGTGGTGGCGCTCACCGCCGCTGGGCCCAGCAGGCGCTGCTGCAGCAGGCCCCGCCACAGGGCCAGCACGGCGGCGGCGACCTCGGCTTGCGTTTCCATAGCGACAAACGAGGGCGTCACGTCCGCATGCGTGCTGGCACCCAGCCGTCATGGACTCGGGATCGACCGGCGGATCACTCACAGGCCGGGAGGCTGGCTGGGTGGCAGGTTACTGGAGTCTCGTCGATGGCGCCGGCGGCTGAGCCCAGCCCGCCCCAGGACGGCCATCACGCCAGCCAGCAGCAGGCACCCCAGAACCCCAAACAGGATGGAGAGCGTGCCAGTCATCATCCGCACCACCTCCAACCCCAATCACCCATCCGGTCAGGCGCGGTAAGGCCCTCCGGTCCCAG
>WNFU01005787.1_pt1 | contig 16179 bp, 16 predicted proteins | sample 5400121 | NCBI WGS metagenome assembly WNFU01 (sample SAMN13153360, study PRJNA577476) | soil metagenome | isolation source: 100 cm soil or saprolite under grassland replicate 1 | place: USA:California | collected 2016-06-15
CTCCAGGAGGTCACCGCCGCGGCCGAGCGTGGCATCCAGCGGATCCGCCACACCCACCACCTGGCTTACTCGTTCCTGCGCCACTGCGACCTGTCCCTATGGTAAGCAACGATGTCACCGGAACTGGCGAACCTCTTTAGTAGGGCTCTGGCACGTAGGTTCGATCACGTATCCGGGAAGGGTTCGGTGCCGAGGCAGAACTCGTTGTCCTCAGCGCCAGAGATGGCTGCTCAGATGTGTCGAACTGGCGCTTGGGGGTGGTTGAGTTCTGGGTCTAGGGTCGCTCAGCCTCCCGCGCTACTGGTGAGCCAGGTTGTGGTGTACCCGGTCGGCGTGTGGCCTGGCCTGGGCGCTGGGATGGAGAGCGGGCTAGAGTGAGTCGACTTGGCGCCATGCGAGAGGTGAGCTGTCATGGCGGTTCAGCCGACCGGCGGTCCGCCCGGGACCGGGCCGGGGCGTGCGGAGTTGCTGGCGGCGCTGTCGCTGGCGATCGACCTGGTTCTCGCCAGCCGATGGAGCACATGTTGCGCTCCTCGTTGATCGCCACCAGGCTCGCCGATCGCCTTGGCCTGGGCGAGCAGCAGCAGGGCGTGGTCTTCTACGCCAACCTGGTGGCGTGGATCGGCTGCCACGCCGACTCGCATGAGGTGGCCGGATGGTTCGGCGACGACATCGCGTTCCGCGCCGACAGCTACCGGGTCGACTGGGCCGGGTCGCCGTTTCTGGGCCTGCTGCGAGCACGTCGGGCGAGGCCGGCCGCTGCTGGCCGCGGCGGCCGGGCGGTGTCGTTCCCGGTCGCTCCGCGGGGGGCGGTTGTCGGAGCTGATCCACTCCCACTGCGCTTCCGCGGGCGTGCTCGCCGACCGGGTGGGGCTCGCCGCGGAGGTCCGAGAGGCGCTGGCGTACTTCTTCGAACGCTGGGACGGCGGCGGGCTGCCCGTCGGTGCCCGGGGTGATGCCATTCCGGTGGAGATGCGCGTGGTGCAGCTGGCGGACGTCGCCGAGGTGCACCTGCGCCTGGCCGGGGTGGACGGTGCCGTCGCGATGGCGCGCAGCCGCAGCGGCACCCAGTTCGACCCGGCCATCGCCGCGACCTTCGGCCGCTGCGCTGGGGAGATCCTGGACGGGCTGCCCGACGACGTCTGGCGCGCGGTGCTGGCGCAGGCGCCCGACCGCGACCGGCTACTGGCCGAGGGCGAGCTGGACGGGCTTCTGGAGGCGATGGGCGACTTCGTCGACCTCAAATGCCCGTTCACGCTCGGCCATTCACGTGGGGTGGCGGCCCTGGCCGCCGAGGCGGGCCGGCGCAGCGGCCTACCCGAGCCGGACGTCAAGCTGCTGCGCCGCGCCGGGCTGGTGCACGACCTTGGCCGTATGGGCGTCTCCAACGCCATCTGGGAGAAGCCGGGGCCGCTGTCGGCGGGGGAGTGGGAGCGCGTGCGGCTGCACCCGTACCTGACCGGGCGCATCCTCAGCCGGGTGCGCGGCCTGGAGCCGGTGGCGGCGCTGGCGGCCGCCCACCACGAGCGGCAGGACGGGTCGGGCTACCCGAGGGGAGTGAGGGGCGGGGCGCTCACACCGCCGGAGCGCCTGCTCGCGGCAGCGGACGCCTACCACGCGATGCTGGAGCCACGGCCTCACCGGGGCGCGCTGAGCGAGGGCGACGCCGCCGAGCGGCTGCGCCGCCAGGCGCGGCAGTCGCGGCTGGATGCCCAGGCCGTCGACGCGGTGCTGGAGGCCGCCGGGCACCGGGTACCTCGGCGCAGGGCTTGGCCGGCCGGGCTCACCACCCGGGAGGTCGAGGTGCTGCGACTGGTCGCCCAGGGCCGGTCCAACCGCGGCATCGCCGACGACCTGTCCATCAGCGAGAAGACCGTCCGCAACCACGTCGAGCACATCTACAGCAAGCTCGCTGTCTCCAACCGGACCGGCGCCAGCCTGTTCGCCGTCGAGCACGGCATCGTCGGCAGCTTCCCGAGCCCGACAGAGGAAAGATGGGGCAGCCGCCCCATGCCCTGACCGGTCGTTGCCGCCACCATCCCCATCAGCAGTAGCCCGATGATCCGAGGAGAGATTATGGATATCGTCACCGTCAAGCAGCGGCAGCAGGCCGCCTGGGCCTCCGGCGACTACGCCGCCGTCGGCGCCCGGCTGCTGCTCACCGCCGAGCTGCTGTGCGAGGCCGTCGACCTGCGCGCCGGCCAACGGGTCCTGGACGTGGCCTGCGGCAATGGCAACGCCGCCCTGGCCGCCGCCCGCCGCTTCTGCCAGGTCACCGGTGTCGACGACGTTCCCGCGCTGCTGGACCGCGCCCGCCAGCGCACCGCCGCCGAAGGGCTGCAGGCCACCTTCCAGGAGGCCGACGCCGAGGCCCTGCCGTTTCCCGACAACAGCTTCGACGCGGTGCTGTCGACCTGCGGCGCGATGTTCGCGCCCGACCAGGAGCGCACCGCCGCCGAGCTGCTGCGGGTGTGCCGGCCGGGCGGGCGCATCGGCATGGTCAACTGGGTCCCCGACGGCTACGTCGCCGCGCTGTTTCGGGCCATCGGCCGCTACCTGCCACCGCCGCCGGGGCTGCGGCCCAGGTCCAGCGCGTCCAGGCTAACAGCGGCGACTCGATGACCCCGGTGTGGCTGACGCTTAGCCCTGCTCACGCCTCGACGACCTCGCAGCCATCAAGCCAAGGAGATGTGCTGGCTCCGATGGGCCAGCGGATGGATTCCCGCGGAGCGTGACGGTCGCCTCCCACTCCGCTCTCACATGCGCCAGAGTGATGCTCGGGCGCAACCGAGCCGGATCTGACCAGGAGGTTCCATGCACGTTGCTGAGCTGGCGACCACAGTCCGCGATGCGATCACCGTCAGCAGGGTGTTAGCCGAGCCCTACGAGAAGCACGGCGTCACCGTCATCGCCGCAGCCACCGTGGCGGGCGGCGGGGGTGGTGGAGGCGGCCACGACGAGCGCGGCCAGGAAGGCGAGGGCGGCGGCTTCGGAGTGGTCGCCCGGCCAGCGGGCGCGTACGTCATCAAGGACGGCGGGGTGCGCTGGCGCCCGGCGGTCGACGTCAACCGGCTCATCGCCACCGTCGGCGCCGTCGCTATCGCCTACCTGTTCACCCGAGCACGCATCGAGAAGGCACGCGCAATGGCGGCCATCAACCCGCCTGAGCGACCTTGATGTGAGGGTTGGTCAACCGATTGACGGTGGCCGGATCACTCCGGCCGTACCCGCCTCACGAGCATGATGCCGGTGCCGGACGGCACGTTCGGTGGCCGGAGGGGTTGTCGTATCGGGCGGTCTGCCGATCGTCTTTCTGGTAGGAGGGCGGCCTGATGGCTTGCCCTCTGCACGATGGACATCCCAGCAAGGAGGGAGCCAGGTGGCACCGATGACCAAGCCCAAGCCGATCCCGGATGCCTACCGCCGCGTCACCCCCTGCCTGGTGGTGCAGGGCGGCGTCAAGGCCCTCGAGTTCTACGCGGCGGTGTTCGGGGCGACCGAACGTATGCGCTTCCCCGGCCCCGGCGGCACCCTCGCCCACGCCGAGATCCAGATCGGGGACTCGGTGGTCATCATCGAGGATGAGGTCCCGGAGCAGGGCAGCAAGGCGCCGCCGCCTGGTGGCGTCGCCGGTTCCCCCTCGTCGCTGTTCATCTACGTCGAGGACGTGGATGCGGTGGTCGCGCGCGCGGTGGAGCTTGGCGCGACGCTCCAGCGTCCCCCCCAGGACCAGTTCTACGGCGACCGGGATGGGTACGTCGTGGATCCGTTCGGGCATGGATGGACCGTCGCGACGCACGTGGAGGACGTGGCGCCGGAGGAGCTGGCGCGCCGGATGGCCGAGCTGTACGGCCAGGCCTAGCCTGCCGGACGGTTGCAGCGTTGAAGCGAGGAGCGTGTGGCCGTGAAGTATGTGCTGTTGTTCGTGGACACCGAGCAGTTCGCCAACGACCTGCAGGCCATGGGCACGGCCGAGCGTGAACGGGCCTACCAGCGGGCCGAGGAGTGGTTCGCCACCCATGCCAGCAAGCTCCGGGGTGGCAGGAAGCTGCGGCCACCGGAGACGGCGACGACGGTGCGGCTGGAGGGCGGCGAGCCCGTCATCACCGACGGGCCGTTCGTGGAGGGCAAGGAGGTGGTGAGCGGGTACGCCGAGATCGAGGTCGCCGACCTGGATGAGGCGCTGCGCATGGTCGGGACCTGGCCGGGTTGCCCAGTCGTGGAGATTCGCCCGCTGGAGTCATGAGCCCTGGGACCGACGCGTCGCATGCCCGGCTGGCCCGCGTGGTCCGGCAACACGCGGGCCAGCTTGCCGCCTCGCTGATGCGCGTGACCGGCGACTTCGCCACCGCGGAGGATCTGGTCCAGGACGCCGTGGTGGCCGCCCTGCAGCACTGGCCGGTGGAAGGGATCCCCGAGCGACCGGACGCGTGGCTGTTCACGGTCGCCCGTCGCCGCGGCCTGGACGCCCTGCGGCGTGAAGGCAACTACCGCGCCAAGGTGGCGCAACTGCAGTGGCCGGTCCAGCCCGACCCCGACGAGCGGTTGCGACTGATCTTCATCTGCTGCCACCCGGCGCTCCCTCGGCAGGCCCAGATCGCGCTCACCCTGCGGGTGGTGTGCGGGCTGACCACGGCCCAGATCGCCCGGGCGTTCCTGGTGCCCGAGGCGACCGTGGCGCAACGGATCACCCGCGCCAAGCGCAAGATCGCCGACGCGGGGATCCCGTACCGGATGCCTGCCGACGACGAGCTGAGCGCGCGCCTGAGCGAGGTCCTGGCGGTGGTCTACTTGCTGCTGAACGAGGGCTACCTGGCCACCGCCGAGCGGGCGCAGTCCCGCGACCTGGTCGACGACGCCGAGTGGCTGGCCTCCCTACTCCACCAGCTCATGCCGACCGAGCCGGAGGTGGCGGGCCTGCTGGCGCTGATCCGGCTGCACCGCGCCCGCGCGGCCGCCCGCTTCGACCGCGACGGCGGGCTGGTGCTGCTGCAACACCAGGACCGGTCCCGGTGGGACCGGGAGGCGATCGCGGAGGCGACCGGGCTGCTGGCCCGCGCCGCCAAACAGCAGCGCCCCGGCCCCTACCAGCTCCAAGCCGCCATCGTGGCCTGCCACGCCGAAGCCGAACGTTGGGAGGACACCGACTGGGAGCAGATCGTGCTGCTGTACGACATGCTGCTGCACCTGGCGCCGTCCCCCGTCACCCGCTTGCACCGCGCCATCGCCCTGCGCTACACCTCGGGGCCCCGGGCCGCCATGACCGAGGTGGACGCTCTCGCCGGCACGTTGGACCGCTACCACCTCTACCACGCCACCCGGGCCGAGCTGCTGCGCGAGCTCGGCAACCCAGGCCAGGCCCGAGCCGCCGATCGCCTTGCCCTCGAGCTGACCGCCAACCCCGCCGAACAGGCCGTGCTCCAGCAGCGCCTCGCCTGGACCTAGCCTCGGCTTCGACCCCGCCGTGTGCGGCCTGATCCGTGCCCGCCCGATCCACCAGTCTGCTCGGCCAGCCGCTCCACATCCTCCTGCGACGGGCCGATGGTGGGTCTTCGGTCATGCTGCGGTCCTTCCCGGGGTGTCGGGCCGCCCCTCGCCAACCTGTCGGACCACAAGATCACTTCTACAAGATCGCATACACGCCCTCGCGTGATGGCCTTCGTGAGGTTGTCGCATCGGGCGTGCCGCCGATCGTCTTTCTGGTAGGAGGGCGGGCTGGCCGGGCCCTTGGGAGGGGGCGCCGAGCACCTGCCACCTGCGTGCCCTCCACACCAAGCGGATCTCAACGGAGGGACCAGATGGCTCCAATCGTGTCGAAGGTCGAGATCGCCGGTGCGCCGGACGAGGTGGTGGCGTCTGCCACCGGCCCTCGCGGTATCCCAAGGCAGAGCACGTCGTGCGCGGGTGCATGCAGGGAGCTGATCGGGCCGGGGTGGGCTCGAGGTGCATCACAGCTCACAAGATCGGTGGCGCCCAGCGGACGGTGACCCCGGAGGTCACGGGGATCAGCCCCACAAGGAGCTGGGCCAAGCCCAGCCCAGATGACAAGGAGATCGGCTTGCAATGAACCGCAAGTGGTGGACCCTGCTCGCCGTGTCGGTGGCGACCTTCATGCTGCTGCTGGACATCACGGTCGTGAATGTGGCGCTGCCGTCGATCCGCCAGGACCTGGGCGCCAGCTTCACCGACCTGCAGTGGGTGGTCGACGCCTACGCGCTGACGCTGGCCGCGCTGGTGTTGCCGGCCGGCTCGCTCGCCGACCGGCTGGGGCGCCGCCGGCTGTTCGCCGCCGGGCTGGCGATCTTCTCGCTCGCATCGTTGCTGTGCGCGCTGGCGCCGGACCCGACCCTGCTCAGCCTGGCCCGCGCGCTCCAGGGCGTCGGCGGGGCGGTGCTGTTCGCTGTCTCCCTGGCCCTGGTCGCCCAGGAATTCCCCGCCGGTCGCCAGCGCGGCACGGCGATGGGGCTGTACGGCGCCACCATCGGCATGGCGGTGGCGATCGGTCCGCTGGTGGGCGGGGCGCTCACCGACGGGCTCGGCTGGGCGTCGATCTTCTACCTCAACGTCCCGGTCGGGAGTGCGGCGCTGGCGGTCACCCAGTTGAAGCTGCGCGAGAGCCGCGACCCCAACGCCACCCGCATCGACTGGGCCGGCGTGGCCACCTTCAGCGGCGCGCTGTTCCTGCTCGTGCTTGCCCTGGTGCGCGGCAACGCTGAGGGCTGGGGCAGCAGCCTGATCGTGTCGCTGTTGGCCGGCTCGGCGGCCCTGCTCATAGCGTTCGTCGCGATCCAGCGTCGAGTCAGCCAACCGATGCTGCCGCTGGGGCTGTTCAAGCTCCCGTCCTTCACCGGGGTGCAGCTGGCGGCGTTCGCGGTGTCGGGGTCGCTGCTGGCGATGTTCCTGTACCTCACCCTGTATCTGCAGAACTACCTCGGCTACTCGCCGCTGGAGGCGGGCCTGCGCTACCTGCCGATCACGCTGCTGGCCTTCCTGGTCGGCCCGATCGCCGGCGCGCTGCTCTCGCGCGTGCCCGCGCGGCTGCTGCTGAGCGTGGGCCTTGGCATGACCGGGGTCGGCCTGCTGCTGATGTCGGGGATCCAGACCGGATCCGGGTGGACGAGTCTGCTGGGCGGCTTCCTGGTCGCGGGTGCGGGGGTCGGCCTGCTGAATCCGGTGATCGCCGCCGTGGCCGTGAGCGTGGTGCCCAACCAGCACAGCGGCATGGCCGCCGGCATCAACGACACCTTCCGGCAGGTCGGCATCGCCGTGGGCATCGCGGTGTGGGGGGCGATCCTGGTCGGCCGCGGCGCCGACAAGGTCGCCGAGCTGACGGCAGGAACTCCCACCGCCAGCGGCGCCCGCCCGCGCGAGCTGATCGAGGCCGCCTCGTCGGGCAGCCTGGATCAGGCCCTCGCCGCGGTTGCCCCGCCGGCCCGGCAGGTCGTCGCAAACGCGGCCGACCAGGGGTTCCTCACCGGCCTCAACGCCGTGCTGACCCTGGCCGCCCTGCTCAGCTTCGCCGGCGCGCTCCTTGCCCTGTGGCTGGTTCGAGAGCACGAGATCCAGCGCCAGCCGATGGAGCCAGAGCGCCAGCCCCAGTCCGACGAAGCGCTGCCAGAGGCCGCCGACGCCTGAGGCGGGCGCTGGTGCAACTCGCTGGCGTGAGCTGCGACCAGGCGCGGCCCCGGCCGCGATCGACGCCCGTTGCTGGCCCTTGCCTGCCTGCTATACGCCATGAACATAAGCCTCTGTACCCGCAGTACCGTCGCCTAGCGCAGACCAGCGGCCAGCAACGCCCAGCTGCTGTGGATCACCGACAGCTCCGGCTTTCTGGTGGCCGGGTCGCTGATCACCCAGGGACCCTGGGCGACCGCATCGGACGGCGGCGGCTGCTGGCCGGCGCCATAGGTTGTCAGCGTGGTGTCGTACCAGCGCCGGCTTGTAACCGCCACCCGGCTGAACCACGAGGAGGCCCCACGATAGGACGATTGATCGTCAACAACGCCATGACCGTCAACGGCGCCTTCGAGGCGCCGTCGCCCGACGAGTGGCTGGTGCTGGACCCCGACAACAACCAGATCTCGCTCGAGCAGTTCCTGGTGGCCGACGCGATGCTGCTGGGGCGCAAGACCTACGAAGGACTGGCCGCCGTCTGGCCGCAACTGGTGATCCCACATTCTCTGCACCCAACAGGCCGATACGCCGATGGCGGAAGCCAGGCGCACGCAAGAGGCGTCGCTCACGACTCCAGCGACCCACCCAGCGCCACGGCCGGTCAGCTCAACGCCCGCTTGTGCCGAGCTGCGGTCAAGGTCGCGTTGTCGCATACAGCAGCATGTCGCGCCGGGCACCGCCGATCTCCTGGTGGCTGCGGAGCAGGCCCTCGCGCTGGTAGCCGGCCGCTTCCGCAACATGGATCGAGCTCTCGTTCCACGGCTCGATATACAGCTCGACCCGGTACAGCGCCGGGATGGTCCAAGCGAACCTGGTCAGCGCCTTCAACGCGCTGGTCGCGATGCCGCGGCCTCGATGCAACGGGGAGACCGCGTAGCCCGCCGTCGCACGGCCTGCCGACAGGTCCCGAAGCCCCAAGCCGATCGCGCCCACGGCGTTGTCGGACTCGGCCTCGCCGATGGCGAACGAAAATCTCTCCCGTTCGGCGAGCTGGTTGTGCTGCCGGTGGATCCACTCCAGGGCCTGCTCGGCGGTGGGGTGGGCGGGCAGGCTGCCGATGAGGGGGATGTAAGGGTCCTCCCCTAACTCGACAGCCAGGTGGGCGTCCTCGTCGGTGAACGCACGCAGCACGACGGAGCCGTAGGCCGGTGGGGTGGTGGGCCAGGTCGGCAGCTGCTCGGTCATGGGTCGATTGTCGCTGTGGTCAGCGGTCCGTGTAGCCCAGTATTCGCATGCTCATGCCGCGATGCGGGTGGTTCCTGGTCCGGTGGGCTCGATCGCTCGCGGTGTGCCTGCGCCGAAGGCGATCAGGCCCCATTTCGGTCCCCAAGGCGCGGCGCCGCTGGCATTGAGCTGCACGGGCTCCAGCACGACCTTGCTCAGTGGCTTCAACGCCACACCACATTCCTGTCTGCGGGCGCCGCGCGTTTACGAAGTACGCTCCAGGCCAGCGACCTGCCAGATGCGGCTGCGGCGCTGGTAGGTCCGCCGCAGCCCGTGATCCTCCAGTACCGCCAGCATCGCTCCCGGCGGGTGGGCGAAGCCCCGGAAGCTGCTTCGGGTCAGCCGCATGACCAGGTTGAACACCCCATAGAAGGCGCGAGAGACCGGGTTGCGGGGTGGATAGCTGAAGACCAGGGCGCGCCGTGCATGGTCGGCGGCAGCTCCCAGCAGCCGCTCATAGTCCGGATAGCAGCACACCACCCGGTGCAGGACCACCAGGTCGGCCGGCGCCACCGCCCCGGGGTCCTCAGCGAGGTCGTGGATGCGCCAGTCGATCCGCCCCTGGACACCTGCCTGCTCGGCCAGCGTGCGTGCCTGTTGCTCGTAGGCGGGGGAGAGTTCCAGGTTCTGGGCCCGGGCCGCGCCCGTTTGCAGCAGCTCGACCTGGATCTCGCCGACGCCCCCGCCGACCTCCAGCACGCTGGCCCCCTCGATGCCGAGCTCGCGCAGGAACTGGACCATCGTCTGGGCGGTCTGGTCGAGGCCGCGCTTGCGGTACCGGTTGGCGAGCCTGCGGGCGAACCGCTGGTTGAAGAAGCGATGATAGTCGCGCGAGGGACAGCAGCTTGCCATGCAGGGGAGTGTAGCGGCGCATCGCTGGGTCCAAGTCTCATCCTGAGATGCACGACTGGGTTTGTAGGAATCACAGTCGGTGCTGTAGCCATTGCTTAGGGGTCCCCGCACGATAAGTTTGATTCCTGAGTGGCTAGGCGGCGGCTGGGAGCACGGTGTAATTCCACTCCCCATGCCAGGCATGCCGCGTGATCGGCACCGCCGGAGCCGTAAGGCGACGAACGTCGCTCGCCGGTCGCGCTCCTCGGTAGGCCCACTCGGCAAGCCGCGGCCGGTCCGAGGGCTCCGGCTCCTCGAGTCAGGTGACAACGGGTCTCAGCTGGGTGATTCGCGCCCGTTCGTGGTACGCGACCTCTGTCCGGGTCGCTCCAGTGGCCATCATTCGTTCGACTTGCCCGTACAGCGCAGACTCGGACGCGTCGCTCGCCTCGGTCCCTTCCTGCCTCGCGTGCGCGTCGGCCTCCGCGAGGAACTCACGCAGCTCGCCCAGCGATGAGGCGTACACACGGACGTCGAACTCAGAGCGACGTTCCGCGACGAACAACCCGCGCGCGACCACGGTGGCGAGTGCTTCGTCCGCGTGGCGCTCGCCCTCGCCGTCCGAAGTCGATGCGGGCTCCGCGAAGACGACCTGTCCGGCGCAGTGAACCTCGATCTCGGCCGTACCAGGAACGGGGTGGATGTCGATGACGGTGCCGTCGCGCCCGAGCAGGCGATGCGCCTCCCCGAGTGCCGGGACCATGTCGCCTTGCTCCATACAGCACAGGGACCAGGAGAAGATCGCGACGTCGAATGTCGACGAGGCGGTTTCTGCCGCGAACTCGCCGAACGCGGCCCGGCGCAGCACGACGCGGCGCACGAGTTCCGGCGGCAGGTTGTCTTCTGCGTGGGCGACCGCGGGCGCGAACGGCTCGACGGCGGTGACATGTGCCGCCCGATCGGCGTAGCGCCAGGTCAGGCGACCATTGCCGCTGCCGATCTCGAGGACGCGGCGCCCATCGAGGTTGACGAAATCGAGCAGCGCCCCGATTTCGTTCTGCTCGGGATCGACCCTGACCGTCATCTCTTCCGCTCCCGTTTCCGTCGGTGCCCGCGACACGGCTTGCTCGCGTAAGAGCGTGGCGTTCTCGAGACCGGCCACTCGGTTAGGGTCCCTGCACGACTGTTTTGTCCGATAGTTGCCGTGGAGGGATGCCACGGCGGTAGGGTCCACCGTGGACGTCGTACTGGGCGCACTGTACGACCTGATCGCCCCCACCTGACCGAAAAGCAGCGCCGCCTGCTGGCCGGCGCGGCCGCCCGGGCGCTGGGCCACGGCGGCGGCGCGCGCATGGCCCGCATCAGCGGGCTGTCCCGCCCGACGGTGTCCACCGGCGTGCACGAACTGGACGACCCGCACGGCCGGGTGCGCCGCCCCGGTGGTGGGCCCAAGCGGCTGACAAAGCGCCAGCCCGGCCTGCTGTCCGCGCTGGACGTCCTGGTCGACCCGGACACGCGTGGCGACCCGGAGTCGCCGTCGCGCTGGACCCGCAAGTCCACCTGGGAGCTTGCCGACGCGCTTGGCGCGCAAGGATTTCAGGTCTCTGACGACACCGTGAGGCGGCTGCTTCGTCAGCAGCGCTACACGCTGCAGCGCACCCAGAAGACCGAGGAGGGTACCCAGCACCCCGACCGGGACGCCCAGTTCCGCTACATCAACGACACCGCCCGTGCCCGGCTCGACCAGGGCCTGCCGGTGGTCAGCGTCGACACCAAGAAGAGGGAGCTGGTCGGCAACTACGCCAACGGTGGGGTGGAGTGGCAGCCGGCCGGCGAGTCTGAGCAGGTGCTGGTGCACGACTTCTCTGATCCCAAGGTCGGCAAGGCGATCCCCTACGGAGTCTACGACCTGGGCGCCGGCACCGGCTGGGTGAGTGTGGGCTGCGACCATGACACCGCCGCGTTCGCGGTGGCCACTTTGCAGCGTTGGTGGGAGCAGGCCGGCCGGGCCGCCTATCCCGATGCGGACCGGCTGCTAGTGACGGCGGACGCGGGCGGGTCCAACGGCTACCGGCTCCGGGCCTGGAAGACCGAGCTGGCGAGATTCACGGCTGACACCGGCCTGGAGGTGACGGTATGCCACTTCCCGCCGGGCACCTCGAAGTGGAACAAGACCGAGCATCGGCTGTTCAGCCAGATCTCGATGAACTGGCGGGGCCGTCCTTTGGACAGCCACGAGGTGATCGTGGAGTTGATCGGTGCGACCCGGACTCGCTCGGGCCTGCGGGTCCAGGCGGAGCTGGACCGGGGCGCCTATCCGTTGGGTGTCAAGGTGTCCGATAAGGAGCTGGCGGCGGTGCCGATCACGCGGCATGCCTGGCATGGGGAGTGGAATTACACCGTGCTCCCAGCCGCCGCCTAGCCACTCAGGAATCAAAATTATCGTGCGGGGACCCCTTATTACAGTACTGCCTATCGAAGTTCGTGCATGGTCATGAGCCTGTCGGCGGGGTGGGTTGCTGCCAGGCGCCCGGGTCGTTGAGGTAGAGCCCGCAGGCGCAATCCAGCGTCTCCTCAGGGGCGCCAGCATGCAGACCGCTGGGCAGCATCGAGTCCTTGTAGCCATCCTTGCTGGCGAGGACGACTGCTCATCGAACGCACCAGCCAGGCGGGTTATCGGGGTCGGGCGGCGGGACGCACCCGGTGACGGCGTGCAGCCGACCGTCCGTCGCCATGCCCCGTAGCTGGGGCCGGTGAGGAGCGCTATCGTCCTCCCGTAATGGTCGCTTCGGTCGCACCTGAGCTCGGCGCGGGATGGGCAGCGCTCCACCGGGGCGCGTGGGGAGATGCCCGCTCCGCGTTCGCGGCCGTTCTCGCTCGGGCTGAGCACGCTGAGGCCTACGAAGGGCTCGCTTGGACAGCCTGGTGGCTTAACGACATCGACGCCGTTTTCTCCGCGAGAGAACGCGCCTACCAGCTCTTCCGGGGTGGGGGAGATTCCCTCTCCGCGGCTCGCGTTGCAACGTGGATCGCGTCAGATCACCTCGACCTCCGAGGCGACGACGCGGTTGCGAGGGGCTGGCTCCGGCGGGCGCGGCGCCTGCTCGAGGGGCTGGACCCAGCGCCTGAGCACGGCTGGCTCGCCGCGCACGAGGCGTTCACCGCATTGCTGCAAGACAACGATGTGGTGGCCGGGCGGCAGCTCGGCGCCACCGCGGCCGAGCTCGGACGAGCGCTTGGTAGCTCAGCGCTCGAGGCAGTGGGCATGGCGACTGAAGGGCTGGCGCTCGTCACACAGGGCGGGGTGGCAGAAGGCATGCCCCTGCTGGACGAGGCGGCGGCCGCGGCGCTGGGAGACGAGCTCGAGCATCTCTGGGCGATCCCCTGGACCTGCTGTTACCTCATCTACGCGTGCGAACGCGTGCACGACCTGGATCGCGCCAAGCAGTGGTGCCGCAAGGTGGAGGAGTATTCGGAGCGGACCAATATCGACTTCGCCTGGGGCCTATGCCGCGCCCACCATGCCGGCGTGCTCGTGTGGCAAGGGGCGTGGGAAGCAGCGGAGCAGGAGCTTGGCGATGCGGGTCGCGTGCTCGAGCGGACCCGGCCGCCCTGGGGCGTGGAGACGACGGTGCGACTCGGCGAGCTTCGCCGCCGCCAGGGGCGCCTCCAGGAGGCGGCAGCCCTGTTCGAGCTCGCCGAGGGCCACCCGCTGGCCCTCGTCGGAGCTGGCGAGCTGTGCCTGGACCGCTCCGACTGGAGCGCGGCCTGTGACATCGCCGAACGCATCCTCCGGAGCGTGCCAGCTGAGAGCAGGACCGAGCGACTACCGGGCCTGCAGCTCCTCGTCCGGGCGCTCACCAGGATCGGTGATCACGACCGGAGCGTCGCCACCCTTGCCGAGCTCGAGGCCCTCGCCACGCTGATCCCGACCTCCCTCGTCCGCGCCACTGCTTCCTTCTGCTCGGGTGCCGTGGAATGCGGCCAGGGCGACCTCGAGGCGGCCAAGCGGCGGTTCGAGGACAGCGTCGACCTCTACACCCGCGCCGGCGTCCCCTACGAAGCGGCAAGGGCCCGCATCGAGCTCGCGACCGTTCTCGCCGCCACACGGCGCCCTGCCGCCGCCGCCGAACAGGCCGCCCGAGCACATGAGGTCCTCATGCGGTTAGGGGCTGTCCACGAAGCCGAGCGAGCCACGCCGCTTCTTGGACTCCTCGACCACGATGCTTCTGGCCCACAGGACCGGACCACGCTCACAACCAGGGAACGGCAAGTCCTCGCGCTCGTGGCGCAGGGGATGAGCGACGCCGCTATCGCGGCGTCGCTTGCCCTGAGCAGGCACACGGTGCACCGCCACGTCGCCAACATCTTCACCAAGCTCGGCTGTTCCTCCCGCGCCGCCGCAGTCGCCATCGCCGCGGCGCAGGGGCTCCTCGACGTTCCTACGGCGTGAGCTCGTACACGCTGTTGAAGGGGTCGTCGATTGGCACCCGCCGGACCTTCGAGAACCCGGCCTCGGTGGCCAGCTGGCTGAGCCTGCGCTCGGGCAGACCGAGCGTGCCCAGCCCAGCTCCGCCCTCGGCCAGCGAGACCGGCAGGCAATAGGCGAGGCTCAGGCCGTACAGCACCGTGCCGAGCGGCCCGAGGTTGTCCTGCGGGCGGTCGGCGCAGTTGATCTCCAGGCAGATGTAGCGGCCGTCGGAGGACAGCGCCGAGCGGATGGCGGACAGGATCCCCCGGGGGTCGACCGAGTCATGGAGAACGTCGAACGTGGTGACCACGTCGAAGCGCTCGCCAAAGCCCTGGGCGGCGTCCCGCACCTCCAGGCGCACCCGGTCCGCGACGCCCGCGTCCTGCACCCTTGCCCGTGCCGCTTGGATCGCCGGCTCGTAGACGTCGTAGCCGACGAACCTCGATCGCGGGAAGGCCGCTGCGAGCTTGCTGAGCGCCCGGCCCCGGCCGCAGCCGACATCGCACACAATGGCGCCCTCCTCCAGCTTGGCGAGGGTGTCTGGCATCAGCGGCAACCACTGCTGCACGAGCATGTGCTCGAACCAGGGCGCGGTGAACCGTTCGATCGACTCCGCCACCTCGGCGCCATACTCGCTCTGCGGCACGCCGCCACCGTCGCGAAAAGCGTCAACGAGCCTGCGGTAGGTCTCGCCGAAGTTGGTCGAGAAGTCGAAGAACGCGGACCCGAAGAAGAACGGCCCCGCCTCCTCGGCCAGCACAGGAACGTGGTCGGCTGGGAGCGCGTAGCGGCCCGTTGCCGGCTCGTAGTCGAGGTAGCCGGCAGCGGCCATGCCCCCCAACCACTCGCGAACGTACCGCTCCTGCAACCGAGTCCGGGTGGCGAGCTCGTCGCTGGTCGCCGCACCATTGGCGGCCAGCTCCTTGAAGAGTCCGAGCCGGTCGCCGATGCCCGCCATGAAGAAGGCGTTGGCACCGGCGTAGTCGCCAAGAACCCTCTCCGCGAACGCCTCGCCATCTCCAGGGTTGCGGCGGCATGGCCTCTCGGGGCCATCTCTCCCAGAGGTCAGGGGATCCCCACGGGCTGCACGACGACGGGCTGGTGCAAGGTCTCGTCCAGCTCGTCGGCCTGGGACACGCCCGCGGGGGTGATCACGTCCATCGCCTTGGGCACCGTGCCCGGGTCCACCGTGCAGTGCGGGTCGCTCGACGGGGCCGCGCACACGCCGAACTGGAACTCCTGCGGGGTGGGCGCGAACCCGTGCGCTTGAAGCGGTTCCCTAGGAGGTGAAGGTTCCATTGCCCCTGGCATGGATCGCAGTGCAAGGGCGACTGCCCGGGAGGCTACAGCCAGGCCGGCTTGCGGGCCACGACCTCCAGGTAGTCCAGCCGCAGCACCAGTGTGTCGTCGTCGGACACGTCGAAGCGTCTGGCCACCTCTAGCAGCTCGGCCTTCAGCGCGCCGGCTCGGTTCGGCCCCAGCGTCTGAAGCGCGCTGGCAGTCGGGCGATGGAAGCCGGCGAGGAACTCAACTTGGTGCTCGGCCGAGGGGAAGCGCCACAGCAGGCTGCGCCGCGGGGCGGTGATTGCCACCTGGGGCCCGAACTTCTCCTGCAGGACGAGCGGTGGCAGCCGCCTGCCGATGGTGGCGAACAGCTCACCGACGTAGCCGCCGGGGGCCCAGGAGATCATGCCGATTCGCCCGCCTGGCCGGCATACCCGCAGCAGCTCACCGGCCGCGACCTCCAAGTCGGGGGCGACCATGGCGTCGTCGGCCGATAGAACCACCTCGAAGGCGCCGTCGGGGAAGGGAAGGTCGTCGGCGTCACCTTCCAGGAACGTCACCTCCAGCCCCTCGGCTTGGGCGCGCCGGCCGGCCTGATCAAGCAGCTCGGGGTCGTCAGCGACGCCGACGACCCTGCAGAAGCGGCGGGCGGCGGCCAAGGCGGCGTTGCCGCTGCCGCAGGCCACGTCCAGCAC
>WNFU01006330.1_pt1 | contig 16175 bp, 19 predicted proteins | sample 5400121 | NCBI WGS metagenome assembly WNFU01 (sample SAMN13153360, study PRJNA577476) | soil metagenome | isolation source: 100 cm soil or saprolite under grassland replicate 1 | place: USA:California | collected 2016-06-15
AATGTCATCCTGGGTCTGGCGCTGGTAGAGATACTGAACGGCGATCTCTCCGATCAAACCCTCGCGCTTGTGGCGGCAATCAACCGCGATGACGTCCCACCCCCACTAGATCATCTGGTGGGCTTCCTGCACGGTGCAAGCGTCGACCCTGAAGACCGAGCCTGGCTCATCAAGGCCAGCATCAAAGAAATCGAACAAATCGCACGCGAAAAATGGGAGAAGCAGCCATGAACCACAGTCCAGCATACAACCCGCATACCCAAGGCGCTCCACGAACTGGGGCGTTTTGCTTTTCTTAGCCATACTCGCGGTGGCGGCGACGACAATCTCTCTTCGCTGGCACGCCAAAGACATACATGGCAGCGAAGCTGAACAGACACGCAACTGCATTCGCAACAACGGGGTATGGAGGACGTACTGGGAGGGCGACGACATCTATCACCTCATCTGCCAAGACCCGGCCACCAGGACCTTTTTCGATATGGTTGTCCAGAAAATCGGGGATGGCGTGTACAAAGAGAAAACAGCTTTTAGGCCCAAGGATGGCAAGACCTGGAACCTAATCAAGAACTGGCTTGAAGGTAAAAATGGGCCACAAGCCTGGACAAGCCATCCGTCAGGACCATTCGAACTCATCGGTCCATAGTCCCAGAAAAAACACATGGAGGAATGACGATGAGTGATGAACTGAAAGAAATCCCGCAACCTGGCAGTATTATCCGCTACGCGTCGTGGAACGGTGTGGTTCTGGATGTTTTCAAATCCGGCACATCGGATAAACACATCTTGCAAATCATGTTCGCGAAGAACATTTACAAACAACAACCCGCCGAACTCCACATATACGAAGATCTGAGAAGCGGTTTGCTGCTTCCCTCCAATCGTGAAGCGTTGATACAAGAACTGAAACGTCTGATTGAAAATGCGCAGGCAGAGGTTGATAAATTGCTTGCGAAAATCGCAACGCTTGTAGAAAACCCTGCCCCCGCCACGCGCGAATAGCTCCCCACCCTTCTAAATTCAAACTTAATTCACAACATAGCCTCGGTTTTCGCCGGGGCTTTTCATCAAGAACTGTCAGTTGGCCCCCATGCTTTTAAGCAAGCGGAGGGACTGCCTCCTTTCTTTGGGTGCGGAGCGAATATGTGTATGGGTTCGCGATACTGATAGAGCAGTTTCTTCCCCTTTGGGTCCGGCGGGAGCAGCCAAGGTGATGTGGGTTTCAATGGGTTGGACATGCTGGGAAGCGGCCTGATATTGATTTTAAGAATTTGGACATCTATAATAAAAAAGATCTTAGACGAAGACTCTTCACATAATATCTCTACTTGGGGTCTAATGACTTTCCACTGCGCTTACAACCTAGTCGAGCGGCAGGCTGCGTGGGAGCAGCTGACCGGTCGGACCGGCTCGCGCGCTTACACTAGCCCGAATGGAAGACCGAGATGAGACTGGTGCACGCTGCGAGGTTGTCGAGCCAAGGCTCGTGACCGCCCGGGACGAGCTCGAAGCGGCTGCGCGGCATCAGTGCCGCTCTGGCTTTCGCCTCTTCGATCGACTGGAACCGTGTGTCGTCCTCGCCCCAGAGCACGAGCACCGGCTGGCTGATACGCCGCAGCTCGGCGTCCGAGAGCACGTACCTGTGCGGTTCGGCAACCGTCCCTCGGAACATCTCCCGTAGATAGCTTGACACCGTCTCCGCGTACCCCGCGCGGTGGGTAGCCAGGTACGTCGCGTGCACGAGTTCCGGATGGGAGCGCACTGCAGCAGGCCCCATGGTCTCAGCCAAGATGTTCCTATACGCGGGCGGCGGCAACGGCAGCGAGAGGAGCAGCCGCCCGACACCGGGACGGGCTAAGATGCGCATGGCGTCACCCCGCGCGCCGAATGCGACGGCGGGAGTCCCAATCGCGACGACCGAGCGCACCTGTGTCGGCGCATCGAGTGCCAACCAGAGGGCCTGCATGGCCCCCTGCGAGTGCCCGATAAGGCGGACTTCCTTCAGCCCCAGCGCATCAAGGCAGCTGGTCAGCATCTCCTTGTACCACGCCCGTAGGTCGACGCCGCTGAAGTCGACCGCATCTGCCGCGCCGTGAGCGGGCGCGTCCAGCATAAGGCTACGCACACCCGAGAGTCGGCTCACGAGCGGCGCCCAGTGCGCGGTGCAGTGACTGAAGCCATGCAGAAATACCACCGGCTCCCCACTGCCGACTTCCAAGGCGCGTAGCTGCAGGCGTGGTCGCACGAGTGAGAGTGTGTGGACGGCTGGGGACAGCCCATAACCGCCGAAGACACGCGCCTCGGCTTCAACGTAGCCCGGATTCGTTGGCATCCCGCTTACCTGTAGATCGGACACTGTTTCCATCGATAGGTTACCTCCATAGTGAGTTCTTGAATAGCTCGAACCAAGGGGACGGTTCTGCCCCTTGTTGCACATTTAATTACACTGTAATATAACAGTGTTATGATATAATGTCAATATGGGACGACCCAGGGAATATGATGAGCGCACAGCAGATGCTCTGCTCGACGTTGCGGAGCGACTCGTTACCGAAGGTGGTTTGGAGGCGCTATCTGTCAGACGTTTAGCCAGAGCGATTGGCGCCTCAGTTCAAGCCGTGTACAGCCTCTTCGGTTCGAAGGATGGGCTGGTGATCGCGCTAGGCACGCGAGCTTTCAACCTGCTTAGCGATGGACTGGACGTTTTGCCGACTACCGACGATCCCGCGGGCGATTTAGTTGAGGCAGGCATGGTTGTCTTTCGCCGCTTTATCCTCAGCCATCCAGCGCTGTTCACGATCGGTTTCTTGCGGACTGGCGTGCCCGCTGAAATTGCCCGCGAATTCTGCCGTGCTCGGGACGATGCGCTCGCTCGCCTGCACGCCAGAATTGGACGGCTCAAGAATACGGTCCAACCGGGTACACGCAGCGAAGCCCAGGCTGCCATAGAGTTTCACGCGCTCTGCGAAGGTCTCGCCGCCCTCGAGAGTCGCTGTATCCTGCGCTCGGAAGAAGCAGAGCAAACATGGCGGGACGCGCTCCGAGCGCTCGTGGCGGGATGGGTGGCGACGGGGTAAGCGGCGGATTTCCCCAGCAGATTCCCGCTATCGTCCCTACAACCCCGATGCGCTGCGACACCATTCAGCCGTGGCCAAGCGTCAGGGCATTCTCGACCAGGCCACCTACGTGCAAAGTGGGGTGATCGAGGCGCTCGGTGCCGTGTCGGCGCGGTAGTCGGAAAGCCGGCATAAAACGACAAGGGAGGCGACAGGTCGTAGAAAGAATTTGCCCTGCATTATGGAATACCAAAGTCGCTGTTCGTCTAGTTCAGGGTTGCACAACTAAGGAGAGAACACATGACTGAGCTTGTTTGTGAACTGATCGTCAGTCTCGACGGCTTTGCCCGGGGTCAACGTTCACCCGCTTATTATGGCTATTTTGGTCCCGATTTTGCCGACTGGATCAAGACCAACACGGCTGTTCCGCATCGGATGCTCATCGGACGGCGGACCTACGAGATGCTGAACGCACTGCCCACCGAGGTGCGGGACGAAGGATGGAATAGAACGACGACAACGCCCGGCTGGCTGTTCTCAGGCACCCTGGAGGCGACAGACTGGCCGGGGCTAAGAATCGTCCGCGATGACTTGGTGGGCTTTGTGCGCGAACTGAAGCGTACTGGCGGTCCCGAGTTGCGGACTCTGGGCAGCCTGTCGCTGGTCCGGCAACTGCTCACGGCTGGTCTAGTGGACCGCCTCAAACTCGTCGTCTGCCCTCTGGTGCTCCCGCAAACAGGCGTTGAGCCCACCTTTGAAAGGCTCCCAGACATGGGCTTCGACCTGCTCTCGACCAGGGTTCTGGATGGGCGCGTCCTGCTTCTGGAATATCGACCGGCAGGGGCACCGCCGTACAGCGCTTAGTCGCAAATCGCCGGGTCCAGGCTGCTTGTTATCAATCTACGAGACATTGACCGCGACAACGCCCGTAAGCGTACCAATGAAAACACGATTTTGGAATAGTGTGGGTGTCGCAAAGCGCGAGGTCGCGCCAACATTGACAGTCGCAGTACGGTCTTTGCCGGTCTCCAGATCGAGTGCATGCAACGTGCCATTGCGTTCGAGCGTGTAAACCGTGTGTCCACCGATGACGGGTGAGCCGGGCACATTCGCAGCGCGCCATCCGAGCGTGAAACTTCCGTCCGTGCTCATTTGAATTTGCTGCACACCTTCATTGCAGGGCACGAATAAAGTAGAGCCAACCACCGCCGCGCCGCCATACGCGTGGCAGACTGTTTTGGACTGAAGTTGCCCACCTACGCCGCCCAAGGCATTTGCATGTAACGTGTAACCCGTTCCTGATTTGCCTGCAATAAAGACCAAATTGTCAGGCAGCAGTACCGGACTCAGAGAACCGAGGTCCGCGTCGGTGGCATTATCTTGCCTCCACTGTTCTGGGGCAAAACCGTCCTCTAATTGGAGCGTGGGCGAGAGGCGCAGCACCGAATCGCTGTGATCCCAATCTCCGAGTATCTCGGAGCCATTCCCAACGGACACGTAAAGGCGACCCGCTGTATCCACTACCGGACCTGCGGGCGCCCAGATACCACCTTCGCGCGATGTTGGAACTCGGTAGCTCAGCAGGTCCCCACTGCCATCCGTGCGCGACGCGATGACTGTGCCGCGATAATTACCGCAATCGCCAAATAGACCACCGTACGCGATGTACACCATGCCTTGAGCGAGTGCGAGCGCGGCGCGTTGTTGATGGGGCGCAGGTTCCATGCCCGCCACATCCGCCGAGCGGCGCACCTTGATCTCGCCCGTGCGCGCCTCCAATCCAACCAACAGGTGCATGGGACCGCTCACTTCCGCGACGGCAAAGATCAAACCACTGGTCGAGTCATAGACTGGTGTACCCGTGATGCCTAGAGGATCAATATTTCCGCACGGCAGTGCCGAACTAGGCACAGGGCTGCCGATGTTGGTCTGCCACTCGACCTGCCCTGTGTCTGCATTCAACGAATACAGTGAATTGTTTTCGGTCGCGACGAGGATATGTCCACCAACAACGAGTGGTTCGGCGTACACCGCGCCGTCTAATGGAGTATTCCAGGCGACTGTGAGTTGCTGTGGATCCGGCATATCAGGCAGATATCCGGTGCGCGCGTTGTCGCGATGGTAAGTTGGCCAATCTGCGCCAGCCGCGGCAGAATTGGACGCGGCGGGTGATGTCGTATTCGTTGCGGAGAGCGTGTGGATTGCCACGGGTACGGTTGGCGTTGAACCTGTACTACAATCCGCGAGTACAAGCAGTGCGGCGAGCGTCATCCACAATAAACCGCGTGTATTTGTGAATCGGAGCAAAAATTTGCGAATCAATTGAAAAAGTTGAGGATACATCTTTAACCAGCGAGACCTTCAGTTATGCCTGATAACATCCATACATCCGCCGACTCCTAAGCGCGGCGTACACCAATCTGCGTTGGGTTGAAAGAGACCTTTCGACTGAGTGCAGCTCAACCATTGCATGACTAACGAGCAGATTGACACGGCTAACGGGTATGATAGCACAATACTTTGCCAACAATCTGGTTCTCTAGGAATAGCCGTGATTTAGGTACATATGGTGCTGGCTGCGAACAAGCGATAGCCATGCAAGTCTAGGAAGATCCGCTGGAAGAGATGCTGGAGGTTGAAAATGCCATAACAGCGACGTTTGAGGACCTTGACCTTGTTGTTGAAGCCTTCGACAAAGCCGCTGTTCTCTCGCTGAATGAAGTAGTTCGTGATTTCCTCCCACCACGCAGCCAGTAATTTCAGGAAATGGTCAAAACAGTGCAAGTCGCTAGCGTGAACTTGTTGGATCCAGCGCAGGATTTTGGCTTGGGCTTGTTTCTTGGAGAGGGGCATTTGGAAGATGGTTGTGAGTTGTTCTCGCAGCCCGTAGGCTTGTTGAGCAGAAGCAGAATACTGGAAGAAACGTCTCAAGATTTTGCGTTCTTCTTTGTTGAGGTCCTGGGCATTTTTGCGAAAGGCTCGAAAACTACCGTTGAGCTTTTGATATTCTGTTTTGGGCAGTTCTTTCTTCAAACGCAGCAACTCTTGCTTTCTGACTTGGTCTGCAGCCTGACGATAGTGCTTGGCAACATGAAAGCGGTCCACCACAATTCGCACAGTAGGGATTTCTTCCCGCACCGCTTCCGTATAGGCTTCCCACAAATCACAACACACCGTTTGCACACTTTGCAGAATACGTGGTGGGATCGAGCGGAAAAACTCTACTACATCGGCTTTTTCATGTCCGGGCAAGACACCCAAAATCAGGATCTCACCGTCCTGCAAGCGTCCAGTCACCAACGTCACATAATTGCGCTGTCCCTTCTTCAGGGCGATTTCGTCCAACCCCAGAACTTCCACGTCTGCCATCCCTATCCAATCGATCCTACTCTCAATGCGCCGTTCTAATGCCCCGACCACACTCTCATAGGACAACCCTTCCTTGCGGCTGACATCTTCCACAGTCGAATTCACTAACTGCAACAAGATATGGTTGTCATAGGCAAAACTGTGGGGACTATTGACATCCTGCCATTCCAATCTTTGGGTCGTCGTGGGATGCCCTTCACAATCCTGACATTGATATCGCTTGGGACGATAACGTAGGAAACTGGCACGTCCCAAGATCGGCAAGTGTCTGATCGTAATCCATTCATCGTGTCCGTGCAGTTTTGAAATCCATTTCCCGCATGTGCGACATTGGGTTCCTGCCTTTGTACTTTCGATAGTAATAATGATTTTCCCTCGTTCGCCAACTGAGGTTTGCAAAACTCGAACATCTGGAATATCCAGCCGGATGGTGATTTGTGCTTTGGTCATCTTTTATCCGTGTTCTGCAGACTCAAGCTGCATTTTTGCCATGATTTTATCTCTTTTGATACCCCCATATCTGGCGGCTATCACGGCAATTCCTAATGAACCATTACAAGGTTTCGTGATAGCCATTGGCACACAGATTAGAATTTTTCGCTCAATTTCTTCTGGCTTGTCAGCGACTGCTTTGGTTGCAAAGAATTCTTTCAATGTAACTGCAAGGGACTAGATGGGGCTGAAGCTAGAAAGGCAAGCTATACCTCTGCGTGCCAAGGGCGGGAAGCGGTCCGATCCTGATCAAAGAAGTGAATAGACAGCACAAAAAGGGCTTGTAAGTCGATATGCGGGCCTTTTTTAATTTAAGCTGTTAATATGGAACCTTTCTTTCATTTAAGCACTTTTAGGATATGAGTAATCATCAAACCAAAAATGTACCTGCAGGTCTACTGGGGAACACAGTCATCTGATCGGCCTGCTCCGCTGCTTTGGATTCAGTTTCATGTTCAAACAGGAGACAATGAGACTCGCAGAACAATACTTGCAGAACAGGTGGGAAGTATAGACTGATACTAAAGATCTTGGGGGTTATCAGTTTTGTAAGAATAGCATTTTTATCTACCTTGTATTACCGAAAGCTCGTCGGTCAAGGACCCACTCCCCATTTGTTTTTATATGATGTATCTGTAAACAAAAGCGAGTAATGAAGAGGAGTTACAGATGAATCAGTCATTCCACCGGTTAGAAGACCCAATTCTTACCATTCAGGAAGTAGCGCGTTACTTGAAAATGTCAAAGTCAAAAATTTACAATTTGGTTTCTAAGAAGGAAATTCCCCATTTAAAGATTGGCCGAAATGTTAGGATCCGCCAGACGATGTACCAAGAGACGCTACAACCATGACGAGGGCTGGCTAAATGGATAAAGGGGTACGTCGAGAAGAGAACTGAGATGATAGCCTAATGATTATCACTCCTGTTCTCACTACTATCTTCATGTTATTTTCTTCCTCTAAACCACCCTCTTTCTTCCACCGTAATCCGGCGGTGGCAATTTGCACATAATACATCACATTTATCAATCTCCGACTGGATTCTAGCAATTGACCATCCGCCCGATATCAGCCTGGTAATTTCCGTATCCTTTTCTCCGACATGGTGGAACTCCAAAACGCGGGGATCGCTCTCGCCACATTCCTCACAAGGATGGGTAAGAAGGTACTGGTAAACAAATTCCCTTGCGGCTTCACGGACAGCTTCTGTCCTTTCTTTTACCTGCTGTAAATGCCGTTCCTTGGCGTCACCCTCATAGTAGGTCTTGTTAAATCCGTGCTGACAATCACGGCAGGCTTTATTCCTGATTCCCAAGGATCTAAATCTCCAGTTAAACTCTTCCTCGTCTTTGGGTAAACCACAGTGATTACATATTTTCTTTGCCATTTGTTACTCCGTTTGCTAAACTAAATCACTTCACAAGGAGGGCTATGACTTGGAAACTCTCTAAATCTGTAAGGTATACTGAAGGTATACCTAAAATTTACACGCAAGATTTTAAAACCAAAACGCCCAGATTTTTTATGTTTCTGAGCGTTTTTTGGCTAAAATCAGCCATTTTTAGGTGGGCCCAGGAAGATTCGAACTTCCGACCAAGCGATTATGAGTCGCCTGCGCTAACCGCTGCGCCATGGGCCCGGTAGCGGCAATTATACCCGAACTCCGAATGCTGAATATATGCGGCTGGCAGAACAAGAACAGTCCAGATATGGCGTGTGTCCAAGAAAGTGAACCAAAATGGCACGCACTTAGGGACATCGTGAAGAAGTACTTCAGGATGGCAGGTGTACACGGTAATAAGACCCCCCACAGCCTAAGACATACAGCCATTACCAGCGCAATCCGCCACGGCGCACCAGCCGAAAAGGTGCGCGGCACGTCCCGTCATGCGTCGCTGGATACCCTAATGATTTACTATCACGAATCGGACAGGGTTGATAACCCCGCTGAACAGTATATTTCTTACAAGTAGGAAAGTCCCATTATGCTTTGGGGCGTCTAAAAACGAAGGGTAGCTTTGCTAGTTCCCTTTTTATTGGATAACCAAGACCGAAAGGAACCGATTCCCAACCTTGCCAAAGTAAGTGATTCATGACCGCGAAGATATTTGGACCTTGTTTCCAATCAGGCAGTTCTTGACCATTTACGTATCGGGGACGCCCTCCGAAATTGCCGTGTGCATCATCCACCACTATAAATAAATAGTCCCATTTCTGCATAAGATTTTCCTTTCGATACAGGAATATTCTACAACAAAATGCATAGAATATTCCTTAAAACAAACACAGCAGACTATCAGAATCTGCTGTAAATCAATCAGGCACATACTGCCGTATCTGGATTGCCGCTTGCCGATTATGAGTCGCCTGCGCTAACCGCTGCGCCATGGGCCCTTGTCAGTATGCAGTAACCAGTAATCAGAAAGCCAGTAACTGTTTCACTGGTGACTGATTACTAGTCACTGAATCAGAGCGGGAGACGGGATTCGAACCCGCGGATATCAGCTTGGAAGGCTGATGCCTTACCACTTGGCGACTCCCGCGTGCGGTCGAAATTTTACCACAATCATACAGAGGCAGAATTGTTCCATTGAGCAGGCTGGAAGCTCATTCCAACAACTCTGATTTGATTTCATTAAGCCGCTCCAACAGCCGACGTATATAGCCTTTTTCGATCATTTCACCCCAGTGCCCATCGGAGAAGCGCTCGCCCCGCACACAGAATGTCAGCATGGTTTTGATTTGGGATAGAGAAGCAGTTTTGATAAGATTTTCATCCCGAAGCATCTGGTAGGCTTGCTCGGGATTATATTCATAATCAAGCCAGGCGCTACTGATAACACGGAAAAACTCTTCTACTATGCTGTTGTAATTTGGATAAGGCATTGAGAATGAACCATCTTTGAGCTTTTCACCGCCGCTCCAACTTACGATGGGCGAAAAACCTTCTGCATACAAGCGCGGCAGAAACGCTGTTAATTCTTCAATTTGCTGAATGGTAAGTAATGGAGAATTCTTCATATTTATCTGAAATTCTTTGAAGCAGAAATACACTCAAAAATATACACAACGCGCCAAAAATAAACAAGCTTTTATATCCGATCCATGCCCCAGGTTGTGCAGCATTTAGCCAATCCAAGGCGGGGCCTTCGAGGCGCGCTAACGCGCCGGAACCAGCCGTTGCCAGATTCGTCAGCCCGAGATATTTACCTGCTTCCCCCTCGGGCGCGAGGGAGTTTGCCAGCGCCCAATTCGAGGTGAGGAAGAGTCCGATCCCTGCGCCGAGGATGCTGCCAAAGACCATCAGTCCGCGCATATCGGTGGCAAAGAGCATCAGCAGCATCCCTCCGGAAGCAATAAACGTACCAATCGAAAGGACTCGTTTCGCGCCGTATTTATCGGTCAGCCAGCCGCCGAGGAGGACGAGAATGACGAGGGAAATGGTTAACACAGCCAGTAAGTCACCGGTCTGTTTGGGCGGGTCTGGGACACGGAGTACATCCTGCAAATAATATTGAGCAAAGGCTTGCACGCCATAAACGCCGAGGATGAATAATGCTCGTTCTGCGATCAACCACCAATAGGAAGAATTTTCTCGAAAGTTGATGTGGAATTGAGCGATGAATTTCCCGTTACCCGCTTCCACTTCCACTGCGTCTCGCGTTCGCTCACGCAGTGTCCGCTCAGCGCGAATCAGAGAGGGAGATTCTCTAACTCCAAGAATCGTGATCGCGGCAGAGATTGCCAGCAGTCCCATCACCACCAGCATAAGGTTCGTAGGGTCGCGGGTTTCCGAATCAAGTAGTCGTCCCGCGATGAGCGAAGCAAGGATCAGCGACAGCATGTCCATGAAAGTCTTCAGCGAGGAAGCGACTCCCAATTGAGCCCTCGGCACGCGGTCAGGCAGGAGTCCTTGCATGGGTCCATGGGCAATGTTCGAACTAAATTGCAGACCAACATATCCGATAAACAGCCAGACCAACCCGCCCACCCAGGCAAGAATTGAAAGAAAAAGGAAATCAAATAAGGTTCCAAATAAAGCCAGCGGACGCCTGCGCCCAAATCGTGATTTCCATCCATCCGAAAGCGCACCTGTGATGGGCTGAACAATCATCGCAATGATCAGCCCGACAAACGTGAGCAAGCCAAGATACGTATTCTTTTTTGCATCGGGCACGTAGTTGAGCAAGACTGCCGGCAGAAGAATAGGATGGATCGCGTTCCACATGAACGAAAGCCCAACCCAATAGGCATTCAGAACAAGCAGTTGTGGCAGGTTGAGTTTTTTCAAGCGAATTCTCCTCGGAGGTGCATAGGCAAAAGCCTTGTGATGTTTTCCATGATGATCTGCGACGCTTGATCGTCTTTTTCATCCACTGAAAAAAGATGAGGCGGAACATTCAACTCATATGACTCACCAAAATGGAGATGAAAGACTCCGTCCGCTTCATACACGCCAACGGGAATGAATTGCCGCAGGCCTGCCTTGGACAGCAATAACCCAAATCTTCCCAAGCCGGTCGCGGGTCGCGTTAAAACTCCTTCGGGTGGATCATACCCCTCGGGCGCGAGTCCGAGGATTGGATCCTTTGCACGCCTCACATACTCCAACACCGCGCGCACGGACGCCGCACGCTCTTCCACATCCTTTGCGCGCGGCGGCATCGGAGGCATGGTCGTAAAACCATAGATGTAGGCAATGCGCTTCAAGAGGATTCGTGAGCCAATGGCACCTAGGGATTCATACCACTTACCAGGATACGTAAATTCACCCGTCATGATCCAATGCATATTGACGGGAACCAGCGCGGCAATCGCAAGTGCAATCCACTGCGCACCAAACCCAGCGCGATGATAATGATTGACCGTAACGACACAAGGTCCTTGCTGTGGAATATTTTCTCCTCCCAAAACTTGGAAGGCTGGTTTCAAGTTTCCGATACAGGCTTTTGCATCTTTATGAAAATCTCGGTGATGTAAGAGAATCACATCCAGAGCGACGCTTGGGAATAGTCCAGGCGGATAGGAATAATCAGGAGAGTTCATAAAACATTATCCCGCAGATTGTTATCGTTGATGGATTACCAAAACTGCGGGACGTTTTTATTGTAAAAAAATTGTGCCAAGTGATAGATTGAATCTTGAAAGCACGCCGCCGGGGACGGCGGCTGGAGCCTTATATTGAGCGGTCTTTCGGCGCCTGTGACTCCTCGATCAATTCAGGCGGTGTCGCTGCGCCGCAAGCGGGACAGGCATAGTTCTTGTCTGCCGGCACATAGGAACGTCCACAATAAGGACAGTCAATGGCTCGTGGCGCGACCGGGACTTCCACTTCCTTGACAACCTCGCGCGTCACTTCACGAGTTCGACCGGGTCGGCCCAGAACAACGAGCGGGCCAAGATTCGGCATTCCAGAGCCACCCAAGGAAGTGGGTCTCGCCTGTACTTTTGGTTTGCCAGATGATTTCTTATTCGATGAGGATTCAGGAAGGCCTTTTCCAGATCCCAGCACAAAGAACAGCACCGCAACGATCACTACTGCGGCGAATGTCAGAAAGACAATGATGGCTGTCAATCGGATCGCGCGTGGGATATTGTATAGCTCATATCCATAGCTGAACAGGAAGACTCCACCGACGTAGAACGGAGCCAGCACAGCGATCAAAATCAACCCGGTGCTTTGATCCATTTCCCCTTTGAACCAGGTCTGATAGCCAACCAGAATAATGACTGCCAGAGCAGCCAGCGCCACCAACCCACCCGGGATGAGAATATGGAGCGGTTTGCCGGGCAAGGACTCATCGTGGTCGTAATTAATGACTTCCTGTGTTTTTGCGCCGACCTGTCTTGCGCGATATTGTGATTCGGGCATTTGATCTACCTCTATAATTCGTTGGTTGAGTAGCCCCATGCTGTTCGGGGCGTATCGAAACCACCAGGTTTGATTCAAAATTTATATTACCTTTATAATTGATGGTCTCGATACGTCCTCCGCTAGGGCTACGGACTACTCAACCACTGATAATATATCTACGCAAATCACCAGGCAAACGCCTCAGGCGATTCGCCGCCTGGACCCGGCCAGATCTCGTCCAGCTTTTCCATCTGTTCCTTGCTAAATTTTATCTCAACTGCGCGCAGGCTTTCCGTTAGCTGTTCCATTTTACGCGGACCGACGATCGGCGCGGTCACAACGGGATTTGCCAGCAACCAGGCGAGAGCCACATTCGCAGGGATATCTCCCATCTGCTGGCAGAATTCTTCGTACTGGCTCAACTGAGCTGCATATTTTTCCATCTCTTTCGAAACACCTTCTTCGCCGCGCCGCCCAGCCTGCTCCTTGCCACGTGAACCCGCCAGCAGACCACTCGCCAACGGACTCCAGGGGATCACCCCCATTCCGTAGTCACGGCAGGCAGGGATCACATCCATTTCTGCCGTACGGACCTTCAGATTGTAGAGACATTGTTCGCTGACCAGCCCCAAAAAGTGACGTGACTTGGCGATCTCATTGGCTTTGGCAATATGCCAGCCGGCAAAGTTGGAGGAACCCACATACAAAATTTTGCCCTGCTGAACGAGCACTTCCATCGCCTGCCAGATCTCCTCCCAGGGTGTAAGACGATCAATATGATGCATCTGGTACAGGTCGATATGATCCGTTTGTAATCGTTTGAGAGAACCTTCCACCGCCTGGCGGATATTCAATGCTGAGAGCCGAGAGTGATTTGGCCAATCGCTCATCCGACCATAGACCTTCGTGGCGAGCACCGTTTTCTCGCGGCGTCCTCCACCCCGCGCAAACCAGCGACCGATGATCTGCTCCGTCCAGCCCTCCCCTGTTTTCCAGCCATAGGTGTTGGCGGTGTCAAAGAAATTGATGCCAAGTTCATGTGCCTTGTCCATGATGGCAAATGAATCTTCTTCCGTGGTTTTTGGACCGAAGTTCAATGTACCCAGACATAAACGCGATACTTTCAGGCCTGTCCGGCCCAGTTGAGTGTATTCCATTTTTCCTCCAAGAAATTTTGGTTATTGCGAGGAAGCAATCCCATTCTAATGTGGAGGTTGCTTCACCCCGCTTCAATTGCGAAGCACTCAGCCCAATGGGCTCGCAACACTTGCACCCCTGGCACCGTATGTGATTTGCTCACCTGCACTGGCGTGCGGCGCAAGTGTAGCAAATCAGATAGGTGTGCGTGCCAGTGCAAGTGTGACATCAATTGTTCAAATCTTGCGCGGTGTTGTCCATTTGCTTCAAGATCAAGGGTACTTGCCCATCAGTGAGGTCCGGGTGACGGATCGTATCAAACATGTCCCGAAACCCATCTTCGAGCATAATTTTCACCAAACGCCAGGAAGCAAGTTGTGGCGTGTTCGCGCCTTCAGGCAGGAGTTTTACAGCTTCTGTCCATTGTGGATGACTCGCCGAATAATCGGTGAGTAAGGGCATCGTCGAGTCGCGCAGCGGGAAGAGTCCTGTGCTTTGCACCCAGCGCGCTTGATTCTCGGCAGAAAGCATCCAGCGGATGAAAAGCCATGAAGCCAGTTGCGTTACATCATCCGATTCAAACACGATGAATGATGATCCATAAATGACCAGCGCATCGTGTTCATCGCCAGGGAATTTCAACACGGTCCATTCATCCCGGCTGTTCGCGGCAGCAAAGGCGCGGGCCTGATCGGGCAAATCTTCCAGGCTGGCGGTTGCGAAGAGAGCCTGACGTGAAGCAAAACGATCCGCCGCGGGAAGGTCGGGTGAAGCCACCCAGGCACAATTCTTTTGTTGTAAGATCTTTACAAACTTGAACGCCGCGATATTTCCAGGCGTGAGAAAACGATAGCCCTTCTCCTCCTGAATGCCACCGCCAAAAGCGATCATCCACGAAAGCGGTGTCATTGCATTTGTATCGATCAGCCAGCCACCCAATGGATCGTTATTGGGGTCGCCATCTGAACCCAAGGCTTTATGCGCCGCGCAGGCTTGTCCTTCGAATTCAGAAGAGGTCGCGGGGGAAGAAATAAACCCCAGTTCACGCGCCCAGCTTTGATTATAGAGAATGAATCGAGCCGTCCGTTGCGCAGGCATCCCAAAACGTTTGCCATCCACCTCATCCTGATCCCAGATCACAGTTGGAAAATCCGAGATTTCAGAGGGATTGAAACCATATAACGGATCGTTCACATACGGTGTCAAATCCACCACATGTTCTTGCCATTCCAGCGCGTGCTCCGGGAACGCGATCACAATTTGTGGATAGGTCGCATCCTGAAACGCAGCCTCTGTCTGCGAAAATAACTCACTGTAATTTGTTTTGCTCTCCGCGCTGACAACGATACCCCACTCATTCTCCGTATTGAATTTGGCAACCTGTGAATCAATCAGACTCGCCTCCGCGCCAAACCACGGATGCCAGAGCTTGACCTGGACTCCGCGCAGCGCCTCTTTTTCGACGTTCAGGTTGCTGACCGCAGGAACAGACATATTCGCCTCTGACGTGTTTTCCGTCGCGTTCGGAGGCGGAGTACGCGTACTCGGAATAGAGTTGAAAAGAGCGCGATGCAGGCTCTGCGAAAGAGGGGCATTAGTAGGTTACCAGGGGAATGGGAGTGAACAGCAATACGAAAACCAGGAGCATAAAGAAACCGAGTGCGCGACGCTTTCCATCCAATGGCGTGATGTCATCCAAAGGTTGCGTGCGGACGTTACCCAGCCAGAACAAAATGAACACCCACAACAACCAGCTAAAATTGAACGCGCCCAGAGAAAGTGTCAACAATACCGGAAGAAAGCTGAGGGCAATGAGCGCGCCAATGGCAATTGGGAAGATCCTACGCGCTTTTTCGCCAAACAGACCGTAGGCGACGTGACCACCATCCAATGTGCCAACCGGGACAAGGTTGAGTGCGGTGACAAGCAATCCAGCCCAACCTGCCAGTGCAACATTATGAAGCATAACATCCGTTCCATTGAATGGGATGGGGTGAGCTGTTAAGAAATATTGCAGCCAATAGAGGGCAGGCGGCAATCCATTCATGTTGACAGGTTCGGGCAGCAATTTACCAAAAATGACGTATTTCGAAAATAAATAAAACAGTGAATTGCCTTCCAGAAAACCAGAAGCGCCCTGTGGTGCATGTTCAATTGGCCCCAGATGCGAGAGGGATAACCCAATAAATAACACAGGGATGGCAAGCACCAATCCGGCAATCGGACCGGCAACACCCACGTCGAATAAGACGCGCTTGTTCTTTGG
>WNFU01005254.1_pt1 | contig 16172 bp, 9 predicted proteins | sample 5400121 | NCBI WGS metagenome assembly WNFU01 (sample SAMN13153360, study PRJNA577476) | soil metagenome | isolation source: 100 cm soil or saprolite under grassland replicate 1 | place: USA:California | collected 2016-06-15
CGCGACAGCAAGTGGGTCGATGATGACCGATTGCAAAACGCTACATCGAATCCCCAGGTATGACGCGGTCAGCGTTCGCAGGAGACCCTGCGAGCTCCTCCGGCGCCCCGCCAACAGGTGTCTACTCCAGAGCCGCCAAAAAGCGCGTCGCTGCCCGGACCGCCGAACAGGAAATCATTCCCCCAGCTCCCGTACTCTACGTCCGCCCCGCCGCCGCCGAGGACCTGATCGCTCCCGCTCCCTGCGTAGACGACGTCGTTCCCGGAGCCAGCGACGATCAGGTCTGGCCCGCCGAACCCGTGGATCGTGTCCCCACCACCGAGCCCGCAGATCACGTCGGGTCCACTCGTGCCCTTGAGGAGGTCGACGCCGGAGGTCCCCAGGCGCGTGCAGACGAGGGTTCGGATGGAAGCCGAGTCATTCGACGCGTTGGGGTCGCTCTCCTTCCCCAGGACCTGGGCCTGGTCAGTGATGGTGCCTCCCTCCGCTGCCTCCACTACCAGCTTCACGGTGGCGGTCTTCTGCGCGCCCACCGATCCAACGGAGCAGGTCACGGGATCAGTACCCGTGCACGAGCCCTGGCTCGGTGTCGCCGATACCGGGGTTACCGAATCGGGCAGGTAATCGATGAAGGCGACCTCTGTAGCCTCCCCCGGCCCGTCGTTTCGGATGTTGATCGTGTAGGCAAGCTTCGTCCCCACCTTCATGGGATCGGGGGAATCCGAGATCCGAACCGACAGATCTGCCGGCGCACCCTGCTCGATGCATTCCCCCGACGAAGAACAGGTCACGGTGGCCCCGAACTCGAAGCTGGCCCAGGTCGATCCGTCCGGCTCCTGCGTGACGTCCGTGACGGGGAAGCCGAGATGTCCCGAGACCTCACCCGTGGAGAGGTAGTAATCGAAGACGTACCCGTGCAGCTCGTGGGCTGCATCGTCCCCGATCCCTTCCTTGAAGTACATGCTGCCCTGTTCGAACCGGGCTTTGGCGCACGTCTTTCCGGAGCATCCCTCTGGCTCGATGGCGATCACGCTCGATCGCGGCATCCCGAGCAGACCCCCGGACTCACCAAGCGCACGGTACTTGTCGTAGATGGGACCGTATACCCAGTACGCGGCCGCCCTGGCTTCGTTCCAGTAGATACCTCCGTGGGCAAATCGCTGGCGCAAGCCGCCAGGGACGCTCGCCTGACTCGAAGCGGGAAGGCCCGGTGCGCACATGAGTCTGTCGTACTTGGCGCGAATGGCCCCGGTAACCTGGCGGTTGGCGTTGATCCATACCCGATTGTCCTTGAGCCCCAACCCTCTTCGTAGTGAGGTTCCGGAGATGCCCTTCTGCCCGGAGGTGCCCACCACCGTGACCTTCACGATCCGCCCGGAGACTCCCCGGACCGGGTTGGCGAACTTGGTGACGGTGCCGATGTTGCCCGTGTAGGGACGCAGCTTGCTGGTCACGGTCGAGTCAGAGAGGGGCCCCACCTTCCACGTGGTGTTCGGATTCGACTGCGTGTAGTCCCCCGGGTCGCACACTCCACGCAGGTAGGGCAAGGGGCTTCCTCCCCACTGCAGCTCGTTGTTCTCGGTGAACCCTCCGCTGGCCGAGTGGTAATAGGCCTGGATCGGAGCCCCGCCGTACAGGACCACCGATCCCTTGGTGTCGACGACCGCCGAGACCCATCGGCTGCCCTGGGCGCCGCCTTCCTTGTCCCACCCGGCGTAGACCTGATCCCTGGTGTCGTCGTACAGCCCGCAGTTGCAGCCGGACCGATGCTGCCCTGTGCGGGCCACCTTCTCGAACGCGTAGGGTCGCGCCGCCACGGCCTGCGTCTGGAGAGCCTCCATCGGCCAGCTGCTGGGGACCTCGGCCAGACCGAAGAGATAGGACTGCGGCTTAAGCACGATGATCAGCCGTTCGCAATAGGCAACCTTGGAGCAGGCCTTGCTGGGGTACAGGTTGAACTCGATGTACCCGCGGTTGTAGGTGTGTCCCGCCTCGGACACCCTGACCTTGCCCGAGCCCGCGTAGACGGCGTAGATGTTCACTTTGGTGCTTCCCCACAGATGCCCCCCGACCATCTTTCCAGCGCCGTTGAGCACCCGATACCTGCCCGAGCCGTCCACGAGCACTCGCCACGTCTCCCCCTGCTTGATCGCTCGGCCGATCAGCGTGCCTCCGGTCGACCCCACATGGAGTTCCACCGACCCCTGCACCGAGGAGACATGCACCGTCTTGGCCGTCTGCACCAGCCCGATGCGAAGTCTGCCGGGGCTCGAGGGAGCGGTCGCCACCTTCGTGCTCTTGTAGAAGTGCCCCAGGATCTTCTGGTGGCTCCAGCCCTTCAGGGCCAGGCCATATGCCCCCCACTGGGGAAGCCCCAGGCCGTGTCCGTAGCCGGAGCCATAGAAGGTGAAGCTCGTGGCCGCGCTGCTCGTGGCTGGGGACAAGACAGAGAGCGCCAGGGCCAGCGCAAGAAAAGCGGGAGCTCGCCTTTTAGGTGATCGATGGGTCATCCGGATGATCCGACCGACGGGCTCGCGGAGGGCGTGGGGCTCGGAGAGGGCGATGGACACGGGGACGGGGAAGGAGAGGGCGACGGGCTGGGCGAGGGGCACGGAGGGACCGGCTTGATCGTCAAGATGAACGCGGCCGGGCGAGCCTGGCCGCTCGGATTCGAGGCTTTGAGGACCACCCGGTAGACGCCGGGGGGAACCGGCTCGCCTCCAGAGGTGAGGCCATCCCACGTGAGCGAGAACGTCGACCCCTGACGTTTCCAGCTCCTGACGACATGGACATTCGCGTCCAGGACCTTCAGGTTCCAATTCATCCTGGCCGAGGCGGTGGCTTTCCATGTGACGTGACCCTGGCCGGGGATGAACCTCGAGGGCGTTTGCTTCGCGTTGAAGATCTTGGGCAGGCCGAGCTTGTACACCACCGATCGGATCGTCGGCAGGTGCGCATAGAGGTAGTAGCCAGGGCAACTCGTGTACCCCGCGTTCCGGTGTCCCGCGATCGTCCTGAACTTCACCCATGTCCCCGGGGGGTACTTGTTCCCGGTGCTCCCCCTCGACATCATCCAGACCGACGCGCTCGGGTTGACGTGTGCCCAGTCGAGCCGCCAGGCCAGCACTCGCTCAATCGCTCGGATCAATGCCGATGTGGGCCGGGCGATCTGAAAGTTGCCGATGGCGGATACCGCGACGCTCCCCGTGTTGAATCCCTTGGTGGCGCCCGGCAGGACGGGGTTCGTCATCCCGCCGTACCGCCCCTCGAAGACCTGGCCGTACCTGTCCACCAGGAAGTTGTAGGCGATGTCGCACCAGCCCAGGCTCTTGGTGTGATACCAGTAGATCGCTCGCACGATCCCCGGCGATTGGCTGGGACTATAGGAGTTCGCATTCGCCGTGTGGTGCACGAATGCCATCTTCACTCGCGGCGAGTAATACGGCCCGCAGTTGCGGTATCGCTCGTTCGCTCCCCACCCGGCGCGGGTGGTGATGCCCGGCTTGTGGGTCATGGCCTCGGCGGAGGTCACCCCCAGCAACCCGACTGCCTCGAGACGCCAGCCTCGTCTCTGGGCCCCCCCGCGGGCCGTCCCTTCCGTGTTGATGTAGACGGCTCGCATGTCGGAGACCTCGCTGTTTCCCGGCAAGGTCAGTTCGAGGCGGGCACATTCTGCCGCTCCGACCCAGACGAGGTCGGTCCCGGTGCGCCCGGACATCGAGTCGGGCGAGCCGCGGTCCGGTCCGTCCTCCATGGTCTGGGTGGCGAGGGCCCGGCCCCAGTGCAGAAGATCACGCCCGGCCCGGACGCTGGCCCGGAGCGTCCCGCCGCCGATCTGATTCCAGGTGAGTCCCACGGCGGTGAACCGGATCGGCGCGCACATGGCCATGGGGCGCAGCGTGACGCTTCGGCGGGCTCGAACTCCTCCCGGCGTGGCCTGAAGTGAACCGAACGGAGCCTTCGCCAGCAGCGAGGGGCCACGGATGGCCACAGCTCGCGCCTCGGTGGGAGGAAAACGAACGGACAGGGCTCGACCTGGCAAGGGAGAGGGGAACCAGGTGAAGAACGTCAAACCGAGCGCAAGTGAGCCAACCACAGCCATGCGACGTCGGACTGACTGAAGCGAACTGTGAACCTTTCTCGTCCTCAATCGCATGACTCGCACCCACTAAAGAAGCAGGACCGCCGAACCACAGCTCGTCCTAGACATCGGCCGTCCCCCCCGAGCCCCTTAGCCAACCATCGACCACCTCCTTTTGGGAAGGGGGCCGACTGCCAGAAACTGACAAAGGCCCGGGCACCCGTCCGCGCCGATCGCGCGAGCCGGGTGCCCGGGCCTCCCGTGTGCGTCCCGTGTCTACTGAGGCTAGGCCTCGTCCATGGTTCCGAAGGCCCCGCCCAGGGCCTGCTCGGCCTCCTCGCGAGTCATCGTCCCCAGCGGCTGCTGAGCCTCGGCACCGGCTTCTCTGGCCTCGGCCAGCTCGCGCTGCCGGGCTAGCCAGTACTCGGGGATGGAATCGGGGTCGATCCGGACCCTGATGTTCCGGTAACGACCCATCCCGGTCCCGGCCGGAATCAGCTTTCCGATGATGACATTCTCCTTCAGCCCGAGAAGCGGGTCCGATCGCGCGCTGATGGCCGCCTCGGTGAGCACGCGGGTGGTCTCCTGGAACGACGCAGCGGCCAGCCAGGAGTCCGTGGCCAACGAGGCCTTGGTGATGCCCATCAGGATCGGGCGGGCGGAGGCGGGCTCGCCACCCGACTGCACGACCTCGGCGTTGCGCTCTTCGAACCTCTTGCGGTCGACCAGCTCGCCGGGAAGGAAATCGGTGTCCCCGGGCTCGATGATGTGCACCTTGCGCAGCATCTGCCGAATGATCAGCTCGATGTGCTTGTCGTGGATGGTCACGCCCTGCGACCGGTACACCTGCTGGACTTCGTCCACCAGGAACATCTGCAGCGCCTGAACCCCTTCCACGCGGAGCTTCTCGTGCGGGTTGACGGACCCTTCCGTGAGCTTCTGCCCCACCTCCACCTCGTCGCCATCGGCGACGGCGAGGCGGGCGCGCATGGAGACCGCGTACTGCACCTGGTCCCCGTCCTCCGAAGTGACCGTGATGCGGCGGACCTTCTTCTCTTCGTCGTCGTCGACCTCGGCTCGCCCGGCCAGCTCGGTGATGACTGCCTCGCCCTTCGGCTTGCGAGCCTCGAACAGCTCGACCACTCGAGGCAGGCCGTGGGTGATGTCCTCGCCGGCCACACCCCCCGTGTGGAACGTCCGCATGGTCAGCTGGGTGCCCGGCTCACCGATCGACTGAGCCGCGATGATGCCCACCGCCTCGCCGATGTCGACGGGCCTGCCGGAGGCCATGCTCCGCCCGTAACAGGCACGGCACACCCCGACCACGGCATCACAGGTGAGCGTGGAGCGGACGAACACGGTCTCGATGCCATGCTCCGCCGCCGCGTCCAGGATGGCGTGCATCTCCGCATCACCCACGAGGGTGCCCCTGGCCGGCACCATGGTCCGGCCGACCTTGACATCCTCCGCCAGCACCCGTCCGAAGACCTTGGTGTCGAGGATGGCCCGCGTGATCACCTCGAGTCGACCATCCGGGGTTGAGTATCCTATCCGGACCGGGAGGCCCCGGTCGGTGCCACAGTCTTCCTCCCGAACGATGACCTCTTGCGCCACGTCCACGAGCCGGCGGGTGAGGTATCCCGAGTCGGCGGTGCGCAAAGCGGTGTCCGCCAGGCCCTTTCGTGCTCCGTGGGTCGAGATGAAGTACTCCAGGACGGTCAGGCCTTCGCGGAAGTTCGCCTTGATGGGCCGCGGGATGATCTCGCCCTTCGGGTTGGCCACCAAGCCTCGCATCCCCGCGATCTGGCGGATCTGCATGATGTTCCCTCGGGCGCCCGAGTAGGCCATCATGTAGATCGGGTTCCGCTCGGTGAAGTTGTTCTCCATGGCGTCCTTCACCTCGTCGGTGGCCTCCGTCCAGATCTGGATCAGCTCCTGGCGACGCTCCTCGTCGGTGATGATGCCCCGGCGGTACTGCTGCTCGATCTTCTCCGCCCGCTTCTCGTGGATGTCGAGGATCTTGGACTTCTCCTTGGGCGTGACCACGTCGTCCAGCCCGATGGTGACGCCGGCTCGCGTCGAATAGTGGAAGCCGAGCTGCTTCAGGTTGTCGAGGATCACTTCCACAGTGGCCCGGTCGTACCGGTTCACGCACTGGTCAACGATGGCCCCCAGGTCACCCTTCTGGACGTGATGATTGATGTACTCGAAGTCTTCGGGGAAGGCCTCGTTGAAGATCACCCGCCCAACGGTGGTCTCGACCACCGGGCCATGGCCGTTGGCGCCGCCCTCCCACCCCTCGGGGAGCATGTCCTCCGGGAAGGCCTTGCCCGAGAGCCGAACCTTGATGACGTCGTGCAGGTCGACGGTCCCGCTGTCCAGGGCCATCAGGGCCTCGTCCGCGGAGACGAGCCGCTTGACCTGCTCGTCCTTGTCCGGCCTGGGGTTGGCGATCGTGAGGTAATAGACCCCGAGGATCATGTCCTGGGTGGGCACGGCGATCGGACGGCCGTGGGCAGGCGACAGGATGTTGTTCGTCGAGAGCATCAGGATCCTGGCCTCGGCCTGGGCCTCGGCCGACAGCGGCACGTGCACGGCCATCTGGTCGCCGTCGAAGTCGGCGTTGAACGCCGTGCACACCAGCGGATGGATCTGGATGGCCTTGCCCTCCACCAGGACCGGCTCGAAGGCCTGGATGCCCAGGCGGTGGAGGGTGGGAGCCCGGTTCAGCAGGACCGGATGCTCCTGGATGACCTCCTCCAGCACGTCCCAGACCTGCGGCCGTGCTCGCTCGACCATGCGTTTGGCGCTCTTGATGTTCTGAGCCAGGTTGAGGTCGACCAGCCGCTTCATGACGAACGGCTTGAACAGCTCCAGGGCCATCTGCTTGGGCAGGCCACACTGGTGCAGCTTGAGCTGCGGGCCGACCACGATGACGGACCGCCCCGAGTAGTCGACGCGCTTGCCCAACAGGTTCTGGCGGAACCGGCCCTGCTTGCCCTTGAGCATGTCCGAGATGGACTTCAGCGGCCGGTTGCCCGGTCCGGTGACCGGACGCCCTCGTCTGCCGTTGTCGAACAGGGCGTCGACGGCCTCCTGCAGCATGCGCTTTTCGTTGTTCACGATGATCTCGGGCGCCTGGAGGTCCAGGAGCCTCTTCAGCCTGTTGTTCCGGTTGATGACCCGCCTGTACAGGTCGTTCAGGTCGCTGGTGGCGAACCGGCCGCCGTCGAGCTGGACCATGGGACGAAGGTCCGGAGGGATGACGGGGACGGCGTCCAGGACCATCCCCAGCGGCGAGTTCTTCGTGTTCGTGAAGTGCGAGACCACCTTGAGCCGCTTGATGGCCTTCTGCCGGCGGGTTCCCTTCGCCGTCTTGATCTGCTCGCGAAGGGACTCGGCCTCGGCCTCGAGGTCGAGGTCGATGAGCAGCCGCTTGATGGCCTCGGCGCCCATGCCACCCTCGAAGTAATCGCCGAACCGCTCCCGGAGAGACCGGTACACCGCGTCATCGGCCACCAGTTGCTTGACCGAGAGGTTCTTGAACGCGGACAGGACGTCGTCCAGGTGCTGGGCCTCCTGGCGGGACCCCTCGGTGATCTTCTCCACGTCGCGCTGGGCCTCCCGCTTGGCAGCCGAGAGCTGGGCACCCTTGGCCCCCTCGGCCTCCATGTCGCGCATGCGGTCCTCCAGCTCCGACAGCCGCTTGGCGATCGTCTGGTCCCTCTGGGTGTCGATCTGCTTCTTCTCGGCGTCCAGGTCCTTGTCGATCTCGGGCAGGTCCTTGTGCCGCCGCTCGGTGTCGACCCGGGTGACGATGTAGGCAGCGAAGTAGATGACCTTCTCCAGGTCCTTCGGGGCCAGATCGAGGAGGTAGCCGAGTCGGCTGGGAACGCCCTTGAAGTACCAGATGTGCGTCACGGGGGCGGCGAGCTCGATGTGGCCCATTCGATCCCGGCGCACCTTGGAGCGGGTGATCTCCACCCCGCACCGCTCGCAGATGATCCCCTTGAACCGAACCCTCTTGTATTTGCCGCAGTGGCACTCCCAGTCGCGGGTCGGTCCGAAGATCCGCTCGCAGAACAGGCCGTCCTTCTCCGGCTTGAGCGTCCGGTAGTTGATCGTCTCCGGCTTCTTGACCTCGCCGTTCGACCACGCCCGGATCTGGTCGGCCGTGGCCAGCCCGATCCTCAGTTCATCGAAGTAGTTGACATCGAGCACTAGCGCTGCGCTCCCTTCACTCTCGCAACCTGGCAGCCGGCGACGCCGCCGCGTCGCTCCGATTCGCTGCGCTTCGCTCCGCTCATAGTCGCTCCGCCTGCGGCGATCGCCGTCATCACGTCACGGCTAGTCAAAGTCCGCTCCGGCTGGTTCTCTCCTGGAGAGATCGATGCCGAGCTCTTCGGCGGCGCGGAAGACGTCCTCGTCGGTCTCCCGCATCTCGATCTCCTTGCCCTCGGCCGAAAGGACCTCGACGTTCAGGCACAGCGACTGCATCTCCTTGATCAGGACCTTGAACGACTCGGGGATCCCCGGCTCGGGGATGTTCTCGCCCTTCACGATCGCCTCGTACACTTTGACCCGGCCGAGCACGTCGTCCGACTTGATGGTGAGCAATTCCTGCAAGGCGAAGGCGGCCCCGTACGCTTCCAGAGCCCACACCTCCATCTCGCCGAACCGCTGCCCGCCGAACTGGGCCTTCCCGCCCAGTGGCTGTTGGGTGATCATCGAGTACGGGCCGGTGCTCCTGGCGTGGATCTTGTCGTCCACCAGGTGGAGCAGCTTCATGATGTAGATGTAGCCAACCGTCACCGGCACGTCGAAGGGCTCCCCGCTCCGGCCGTCGTACAGCCTGGCCTTTCCGACTTGGTCCACCAGCGAATACCCCTCCCAATCCGAGTTCGCCGAGTCCAGGGCCTCGAGGATGTCGCCTTCCCGGGCTCCATCGAAGACGGGTGAGGCCACGAACATCGACTCACTGGGCCAGTGCTTGCCGGCGACCTGGGAGCCGTCCCGACCCGAGCCATCGCCGAGGGCCGGGGCCGTCTTCTGGCCGTTCCTGAAGCCGACCCTGGCCGCCCATCCAAGATGGGCCTCGAGGACCTGCCCCAGGTTCATCCGGGACGGCACGCCCAGCGGGTTGAGCACGATGTCCACCGGGGTACCGTCCGGGAGGAAGGGCATGTCCTCCTCGGAGAGGATCTTGGCGATCACACCCTTGTTCCCGTGCCGTCCGGCCAGCTTGTCGCCGTCCGAGATCTTCCGCTTCTGGGCCACGTACACCCGGACCAGCTCGTTCACCCCGGGAGCCAGCTCGTCGCCGGCGTCGCGGGAGAACACCCGGACCCCGATGACCTTGCCCGACTCACCGTGGCGCATCTTCAGCGAGGTGTCACGGACCTCGCGGGCCTTCTCGCCGAAGATCGCCCGGAGCAGGCGTTCCTCCGGCGTGAGCTCGGTCTCGCCCTTCGGGGTGACCTTGCCCACCAGGTAATCGCCCGGGTTGACCTCCGCCCCGATCCGGACGATCCCCCGCTCGTCGAGGTCCTTCAGGATCTCCTCGGAGACGTTGGGGATGTCCCGGGTGATCTCCTCGGGTCCGAGCTTGGTGTCGCGAGCATCGACCTCGTGTTCCTCGATGTGGATCGATGTGAGCACGTCGTCCTTCACCAGCCGTTCGGACAACACGATGGCGTCCTCGTAGTTGTGGCCCTCCCACGGCATGAACGCCACCAGCAGGTTCTTGCCCAGGGCAAGCTCGCCCTTCTCCGTGGACGGACCGTCGGCGATGACCTGCCCCTTCTTGACGTGGTCGCCCGTGCGGACCATGGGCTTCTGGTTGATGCAGGTACCCTGGTTCGATCGGCGGAATTTGAGCAGCGGATAGGTCCGCAGCTCACCGGTCCGGCTCCTGATCACGATGTCCTCCGCAGAGACCTCCTCCACGGTCCCGGCGACGTCCGAGATGATCACGTCGCCGGCGTCCACGGCGGCCCGGAACTCCACGCCGGTCCCGATCAGAGGGGCCTCGGCTCGTAGGAGCGGCACCGCCTGGCGCTGCATGTTGGCGCCCATCAGGGCGCGGTTGGCGTCGTCGTGCTCCAGGAACGGGATCAGGGCGGCGGCCATCGACACGATCTGCTTGGGCGACACGTCCATGTAGTCGACCTCGTTCGGCGTGACGTAGTCCACCTCGCCGCCCTTGCGCCGGACCAGCACGTGGTCCTCGGTGAAGCGGCCCCGGGGATCGACCGGCGTGTTGGCCTGGGCGATGACGTGCCTGTCCTCCTCGTCGGCCGTCAGGTAGTCGATCTGGTCCGTCACCCGGCCCTTCTCCACCTTGCGGTACGGCGTCTCCACGAAGCCGAACTCGTTGATCCGCCCGTACGTGGAGAGCGTACCGATCAGGCCGATGTTCGGGCCCTCGGGCGTCTCGATCGGGCACATCCGCCCGTAGTGCGAGGGGTGCACGTCGCGGACCTCGAACCCCGCCCGCTCGCGGGAGAGTCCCCCCGGGCCGAGCGCCGACAGCCGCCGCTTGTGGGTGAGCCCGGCCAGCGGATTGGTCTGGTCCATGAACTGGGAGAGCTGCGAGGTCCCGAAGAACTCCTTGATGGCCGCGACCACCGGGCGGATGTTGATCAGGGTCTGGGGGGTGATGGCCTCGACGTCCTGTGTGGTCATCCGCTCCCGGACCACTCGCTCCATCCTGGTGAGGCCGAGACGAACCTGGTTCTGGATCAGCTCGCCCACAGAGCGAATGCGACGGTTCCCGAAATGGTCGATGTCGTCGACCTCATAGCCCTCTTCCCCCGCGTGCAGCTTGGCCAGGTACTGGACGGTCTTGATGATGTCCTCGAAGCTGAGGACGCCCTTGAACGACGGAGCCAGCTTGTCCTTCTCACCGCCGTAGGGCTCCGCGAACACCCGCCACCTGGGCTGCTCCCAGTCCTTCTTGTCCGGGTTGTCCTTCTCCTTGAGTGCTTCGAACTTGGCCTTGAGCTGCTTGCGCGCGAGGTCCGCGGCGGCCCCGAGCTTCTTACCGACCTTGTAACGGCCGACCTTGGCCAGGTCGTACCGCTTGGGATTGAAGAACAGATTCTCCAGGAGGGTCTGGGCAGACTCGGCGGTGGGCGGCTCGCCCGGCCGAAGCTTGCGGTAGATGTCCTCGAGCGCCTCCTCCTGGGTCTTGAAGTGATCCTTCTCCAGGGTGGCCACGATGGAATGAGCATTGTCGAACAGGTCGAGGATCTCCTCTTCCGTCCATCCGAGCGCCTTCAGGAGGACGGTCACGTTCTGGCGGCGCTTGCGGTCGATGCGAACCCCCACGGTATCCCGCTTGTCGACCTCGAACTCGAGCCATGCCCCCCGTGACGGGATGACCTTGGCCAGGAAGATGTCCTTGTCCGAGGTCTTGTCGAGCTCCCTGCTGAAGTAGACCCCCGGGCTGCGGACCAACTGGGACACGACCACCCGCTCCGTCCCGTTGATCACGAAGGTGCCCTTGTCGGTCATCATGGGGAAGTCGCCCATGAAGACCTCCTGCTCCTTGATCTCCCCGGTTTCCTTGTTGATGAAGGCCGCCTCCACGAACAACGGGGCGGAGTAGGTCATGTCCTTGTCCTTGCACTCCTCGACGGAGTACTTGATCTCCTTGAACTGATGCTTGCCGAAGACGAGCTGATAGGTCTCGGTGAAATCCTCGATCGGGGAGACCTCGGACAGGACCTCGGCCAGCCCGTCTCGGAGAAGCCAATCGAACGACTGACGCTGGATGCCGATCAGGTCGGGGAGGGGAAGGACCTCCGGGATCCGGGAGAAAGAGACACGCTCACGACCAGGCACGATGACCTCAGGCAAAAAGAATCCCTCCTAGAGGAAGAGACGCGACGAACTGACGCTCGCGGGAGACGGCACGGCAAACGAGCAGTATAGGACTCCAGGCACGCAAAATCAAGCGGGGTGTGGGGCTCACAGATACTCCAACAGCCCCCACCCGGCTTCTATTCCGAGGGATTGTAGCGGATTGCGTCTGGCGGGGGAAGACCCTATCTGACCCCCTCCACAAGCCCTTTCGCGGTCACTGCTCCCCTACAGTTGGAGCATGCAGGTCCACAAGCGGAGCAAGGGGGCCCAACTGACCGACACCCTGCTGTGGGCGGCCTCGTTCGTCCTGCTCGTCTTGTCGTTCGTGCTCTCGTGGGGTCCCCCGCCTCATCTTGGCCCGGCCTTCGATTGGAGCGACAAGGTGTGGCATTTCGCCGGTTATGGCGCCCTGTGTGGGACGGTGCTCCTGGCGGCGGTGTGGCGCCCGGGGCGCGGAGGGGGGCGGTTCGCCGGGGCGGGACTCCGGGTAGCGGCCCTGGTTCTTGTCGTGGCCTGGCTGACCGAGGCCCTGCAGGCGCCCTTTCACCGCGATGTGCAGCTTCTGGATGCCGGGGCAGACCTGGCGGGCGTGATGGTGGGCTTCGTCGTGTGGAGGGTCATTCACAAGGAGACACAACCAGCTGTTCCCGGAAGTCGGCCGAAACAGTCTGCCGATAGACTTTGATCGGGTTAGCTCACGTCCTGATCCCACGTCCGGAAGATAGGAAGCCATTGGATCCGGAGATCCTGGAGCAGCAAGACTGCGTGGCAATCCTGACCGACCACGAGACCGTGGACTACGCTGCCCTCGTGCTCTCGGCCCCGCTCGTCTTCGATGCCCGAGGCGTCACCCTAAAGCTGCTCAAGGCCCAACCTGATACTTCCGTAGCCGGTTGGTAGCCGGTTACTTGACGTCGACCGCGGCTCCTGCGGCCTCGAGCTTCTCCTTGGCCGCCTCGGCCTGTTCCTTGGGGACCCGCTCGAGCACCGGCTTGGGTGAGCCGTCTACCAGGTCCTTGGCTTCCTTCAGCCCCAAGCTGGTGAGAGCACGGACCTCTTTGATGACCTGGATCTTCTTGTCCCCGGCCGACTGAAGGATGACGTCGAACTCGGTCTGCTCCTCGGCCTCCTCCTCGGCACCCGCGGCGCCGGCCCCGGTCGCGACCCCAGCTACAGCCATGGGCGCGGCGGCCTGGATGCCGAACTCTTCCTCGATCTTCTTGGAGAGATCGGCCGCCTCGATCACCGACAGTTCCTTGATCGCGTCGAGGATCTCATCAACAGATAGCTTTGCCATGTTCACTCCTCCTGTCTCTGTCTTCTCTCATGCTGTCTGCGCGGTTTGGCGGCCTCGCTCGGCCAGTGCGTAAGCCAGACGCTGGAGCGGCGCCTGGAACAGGTACGCCATCCGGGCCAGCGGAGCCTGCAACATCCCGGCGATCTTGGCGACAGACACATCGCGCGTATCCATGGTGGCCAGCGCCCGAGCATCCTCGGCCCCCAGCACCCTGTGCTCGATGACGGCTCCCTTGACCTCCAGGGTGGGGAACCGCTTCGCCGCGTCCAGCACCGCTTTGGCTCCGGACACGGCGTCTCCCGCGATGAATGCGATGGCGGTCGGCCCCTCCAGCAGCGAGAGAACCTCCTCCAGGTCGGCATCCTTCGCCGCGATCCTGGTCAGGGTGTTCTTCACCACGGCGAATATGGCGTCGTGGTCGCGGAGGGACCGCCGGAGCTCGGTGACATCTTTCACCGTGAGGCCACGGAAGTCGGCGAACATCGCGCCCTGTGAGCTCTTGAAGCGCTCGGTCAGCTCCTTGACCTTGGCTTCCTTCTGAGCCCTGGGCATCTTACCTCGCTCCCTCTTCTCACTCGCCCTGGGGAACGAAAAACGCCCCCGCCGAGACAGGCGGAGGCCACCTGGTGAGTGCTCTCCCGCCTCGGCAGGTACCTCGCAAGAGGATTACGCGCGCTCGCCCCTGCTGTCTTCGGCTGGAGGAAGGTTACGGCCGAGACAGCTCCAGCGTCAACAAAGGAGCGCAGAGGGAGAGAGGGCCTCCCCGCGAACTTCGTGCCCCCGTCCAAGCGTCACTCTTGTCGGTGCGGCGGGCGACACTTCTGGGGGTAGTAGCCCTGTTGGCGGCATGCCACCGGGGTGGCGGACACCACGAGACGTCTCCCCTCCGCCTAGGCCAGCCCGCTAAGGAGAACCCATTCGCCAAGGGCGTGTTCGTATGCCCGGGAGGCTACGACTGGCCCGCCTATGGTGACGTCGTCTACGCGCCGAGCGACTCCCGGATCCCTGCTGCCGACGTCCGTCCGAAGCGGTGCTTCGCCTCGCTGGACGAGGCCCAGCGAGCCAATTTCCACCTCGCTCCTCCTCCGCCGGGTGGCGTCCTGATCGATACGATCTACCTGGTGCCTCCAGAGCCGCCCCTCCTGGGGACCTGCCGGGAAGCGGCTCGCCGACTACGGAAGACGATCCTTTGCCCCACCCTCGTCCCGGAGCCCCCACCGGTCGAGGTCTGCGGGGAGGACAACTGCATATTCGCGAGGGCGTTCGTCCTGTCTTTCACCTTCTCCGGACCTCCCGGGTACGTCGGTATCCCGAACGAGAATGCCAACCACCTGTTCGTCCTGAAGGCCCGGGTCGGGCGAGAGCGGAGCGTGGAGTTCCTGGGCTGCACCGGCGCGCGAAATGTTCAATCCGTCACCGTACGGGGCCACGCGGGCGAATGGATCCATTGTCTTGGAGGCGAGACCATGAATTCCGGCCACGTGATGCTGGTATGGAAGGAGGACGGGGTTCGCTACGCGGTGAGCCTCCATAGCGATACCGGCACCAATCGGGCTATCGCCCCTGCGGTCGCTGCTGGAGTCGAACCGGTTGCGCCTCAAGACGGTTGATTCCGCCTAACTCCCAGAAGTGGCAAGCCTCGAACGGATGAGGCGAGGCGGCGGCGATGCAAGGTTTGCGCGGTGATGCGCTGCCGCCAAGTGCAAGACATCGCTTTTCGTATGTGGAGTCGGTTGACAGTCGAACATCTGTTCGATATACTGATGTCTTCCTCCCCCCAGGACTATGCGAGGTCTGGGGTGCCCGAACCGAACGACTGCACGGACCACGAACTCCTCTTCGGCATTGATGCCGTAAATGGGCGCGTCTGCGCCAGCCAAAGGGAGTTGTTCCGGTTCATCGCCGAGGTTGACCGCCGTGAACTCTGGCAGGACTCGGGGGCCAGGGACATGGCTCACTGGCTGGTCATGCGCTACGGAATCTCCTACTGGAAGGCTAGACGGTGGATTCAAGCCTCTCACACCCTGGAAGGCCTTCCTCTCATCTCCGAGGCGTTCATCTCTGGCGAGCTCGGCATCGACAAGGTGGTCGAGCTCACTAGGTTCGCCACCCCTGAGACCGAAGCAGGGCTCGTCGCCTGGGCGCAGGGGGTGTCCTGCGGGTGTATCAGGGGAAAGGCGGATCTTGCCAATCGGTCGTTGGCGGAAGCCCAAGAGGCCGAACAGGCCCGGTCGCTGTCATGGTGGTACTTCGAGGAGAACTCCAGATTCGGACTATCCGCAGAGCTTCCCGCGGCTGAAGGGGCGGTGGTCGCACACGCCTTGGAGCGTCTGGCCGACAAGCTCCCGGTCATGCCGGGTGAGGATGGCCAGTGGTCCGTGGAGGCCAGACGGGCCGATGCCCTGGTGGCCGTGTGCTCGGCGCAGATCACCAAAGATGCGGACCCGGACCGTGCCACCGTGGTCATCCACGCCAGAGTGGAAGATCTTGGAGGTGAGCTCCACAGCTGTGAGATCGAAGGCGGTCCTGCGATCCACCCCGAGGTGGCCCGACGCCGGGCGTGCAATGGGCGCATCCAGACAGTGATCGAGGACGGGACAGGCCTGCCGGTGCGTCTGGGACGGATCAGCAGGGAGCCCCCGGAGTGGATGCTTCGCCAGCTCCGATACCGAGATCGAGAGTGCACATTCCCCGGGTGCGGCGCCCGGCAATTCACTCAGGCTCATCACATTGTGTGGTGGGACTACGGAGGCCGGACGGACCTAGACAACCTCGTCCTCGTGTGCACCTTCCACTGTGAGACTCGGGGTGCGGCTCTATCCGCAAGAGCCGTGTAAACATCGGCCCTGGCGGGGGGAGCATGACTCGAATTTCCATTGGCCTGCGGTTTGCGGTGCCTTGTTGTGGATCTGTCTGCTTCGCTCCGCC
>WNFU01005255.1_pt1 | contig 16169 bp, 10 predicted proteins | sample 5400121 | NCBI WGS metagenome assembly WNFU01 (sample SAMN13153360, study PRJNA577476) | soil metagenome | isolation source: 100 cm soil or saprolite under grassland replicate 1 | place: USA:California | collected 2016-06-15
GTCGCAAAGTGGACATTGAGCTGGCCACGTTCGAATACCCGAATTACGACGCGCCGCTCTCGTGGCATATGACCAATAAGCAGAAACAGTCCATCGAAAAAGCCTGGAAGGAAAAATACGTGGACGATCCGAACAGCGATCTCACAAAGGTGAAGAAGTTTTTGGCGAGGTGAAGGAGGCGGTGTCGGCGCAGTGAAAATCTGCGCCGACAGGCGCCAGCTTATGCTGCAATCGGCGTAGCTGGCTGGCTTTCAAGCTTATACCCCCAGACGATGTCTTCGGCGCGAATCCCCGCCTTAATCATCGCCGGCTTTAAGCCTTCTTCGATGTTGTCGGTTTCAATGACAACCATTCCGTCAACCAGGCGGGCGTGGAAGAGAACACTATCAATAGCCAATGCTTCGCGTGATGCGCTCGGCGTGAAGAGCGACAGCGCAAGCAACGCCGCGCGCGCGTCATCGCCCAATTGCTCCAAGTTGAACGTGCGGTCGAAGACCCTGAGGGCCGCGTCGCCTTCGCCCTGCCGCAATTCGGCCAACACGTCGCGCGGGCGCTGGGCCTCGTCAATCTGGGCCACGATCCATTGCATCACCAGCGGATTGCGTTCGGCGGTTTCGATGATTATGCCGCGATCCAAACCAGCGAACGACGCGCGGTCATGCGCCTCCTCGATCAGCCGCGAAAGAAAATCCTGCGACTCTTCAATCGACATCGCGGCGATCGGGACGCTGCGCGTGTTATCAATCTTGTCCCGCGTGGTGATTAGAACGGGGCAGGGCGCGACGGTCAGCCATTCGACGAGTTGTGGATGGCTCTCTTCCGAAATCGTTTCAAAATTGTCAAGAACGACCAGCATAGGCGATTCGGCCAAGAGCGCGCGCACGAGTTCGGGCTTATCGGCGGTCGAGGCCGTGCGCAGGTCCGCGCGACCGAGTTGCGTAGCTACCTCGTCGAGCAGCGCCGAGGCCGTGAAATCGGCGCGCAGTTGCGGCCCCGTCCAGACGATTCGGCCTCGGAACTGGTTGGCCATCGCTCGCGCGGCCTCCGCCGCCAGAGTCGTTTTGCCTGCTCCGCCCGGTCCCCACAGCGTGACGATCTGGCGGCGTTCGGGCGCAAGCTCTTCCCGCAAACGTTCGATCAGGTCGCGTCCATTCTGATCGCGGCGCGCGACGAAGCCCACGCGAGGCGGGCGGGGAATGGCCGCGGGCAGAAAGCCGGATTCGCGGATGCGTTGAGCCTTTCGCCCGGCCATCTCTTCAATTGTCTTTCGAATTCCTTGCGCGACGTTCAACCACGCATCGTCGCGGTTCGGCCATGAGGTGACAGGCTTGCCGTCTTTCGGCAGAGCTTGAATCTTGCCGATCGGCAAGCCTTGCAAATCAACTGGGCGCACAATCACGGGTATGATGCGAGCATCGCCAGATTCGTGGCGCAATAATGCCCGCGACATTTCGATCTCGTAGCAGAAGTCGGAATTGAGGAAATTCGCGCTGATCAGCAACAGAATCAGGTCGGCTGAGTCGAGATGCCTCTCGATCTCGTCGCGCCACTCGTCGCCCGCGGTGATCCGGCGGTCGGTCCAGTTCTTGATCGCGCCCTGGCGTTTCAGCGCAGCCAGATGTGTGTTCAGTTCGTCGCACAGAGTTTCGTCCTTGTGCGAATATGAGAAAAAGACTTCGAGAATATTGTCGGCGCTCGACGATGACATAGGGTGTCACTCCGCTGAAGAATCGAAAGGCGCGCAAAGGATAGACTGAATCGCGGAAAATTAGAAGATCGGCGCGTTATCCACAGAGCCTTCGCAAAGCTACTCAGATCGGCGGAGCCTTTGGAGTGCGGCGGTTCGGCGCCGCTTTGGTAGTCCTTCCCGACGCTTGACCATTGATCGAGACTGACCCACGACGGCTCTTTGCCCTATCAATTCTCAAACTGCGGAGAGAATACCAAAGCGGCGCCGAACCGCCGCACTCCAAAGGCTCCGCCGATCTGAGCGATTTTGCAGAGGCGCTGCGCTTCACCCGCCGAACGCCGCGACAATGTGTGGCGTCAGGATCACCAACCGGTCGTGCAGATATTCCAGCAGCATCCCGAAGCCGAACCAGAGCGGGAAGAAATCCCACCGGATCAGCCCGTGCAGGTTGTACCGGCAATGCGCGTAGCTCCAGGGGCACGACCCCAAAGCCCGTCGCAGCGTCCATCCGGCTGTGTATTCGACAAACCAGAAACAGCAGACATAGATCGCGCCGCGCAATAACCACGGCCACGCGCGAATCGTATCGTGCAGCGGCTCGAAGAGCGGCGCGATCAGGCCGTAGAGCGGGATGCTCCACAGGTACGACTGTCCGCGCAGGCTCCAGTTCCGCTCCTTGCCTTCGTATTTGTGCAGGATGGCCGAAACCGTGACTTCGGCGCAGACCCCCAACAGACCGTAGATGATGAATCGGATCAGCATAAGGAATAACGGTTGAAACCTTGCCATGACTCCCCGCGTCAATGCCAGCGGACATTATCGTACTACAGCGATCAGCTTTTGCGGCTGGTCGAATCAGGGTAAGATTGGCGAGCTTTTCCTTGCGGTTTGTATTCGTCAAACCGCCGTATTCAACAATTTCGCTCTGCACGGATTTACAGGAGGTGTTCGATGAAGCGTTCACGTTTGGTCGTTTTCGTTTCGCTGATCTGTCTGACGGCCGCTGCGGTCGTCATCACGCGCGGCGACTTAACCGGCGCGGAGGCTGCGGCGCCGACGTTCAGTAAAGACATCGCGCCGATCCTCGTCAAAAACTGCATAAGCTGCCATCGCCCGGGCGAGATCGCCCCGATGTCGCTGATGAGTTACAAAGAAGTGCGCCCGTGGGCCAAATCCATCCGCGAAAAAGTGGCGCGGCGCGAGATGCCGCCATGGCACGCCGACCCGGCGCACGGCGAATGGACCAACGACCGCCGCCTCTCGCAGAAAGAGATTGACGCCATCGTGGCCTGGGTTGACGGCGGCGCGCCCGAAGGCGACCCGAAAGACCTGCCCCCGCCGCCGAAATTCGCGGCCGGCTGGCAGATCGGCGAACCTGACGTCGTCTTTTACATGCCCGAAGATTTCACCGTTCCCGCCGAAGGCGCGGTACCATATATGTATTTCACCGTTCCGACTAATTTCAAAGAGGACAAATATATCGCGGCGATGGAAGCCCGCGCGGGCGAACTGTCGGTCGTCCATCACATCGTGATCTACGTCCGCGATCCGAAAGCGGCTCGGCCGAAACGGCAGGACATCGGTACGGGCCTGCTCGGCGCGCTCTCGCCCGGCATGACCCCGTTTATCTCCCAGCCCGGCACGGCGAAATTGATCAAGGCCGGATCGAACCTCGTCCTCCAGATGCATTACACGCCCAGCGGCAAGGTGACCAAAGATCGTTCGATGGTCGGATTGAAATTCGCCAAAGCCCCGATTGATAAAGTGATCACGACGACCGCGTCTTGGGACGCCCGCTTCACCATTCCGCCGAACACAGAGAACTACGAAGTCAAAGCTTCATGGGTCGCCGATGAAGACGTCACCATCTGGAGTCTGATGCCGCACATGCATCTGCGCGGCAAAGATTATCTCTACCGCGCGACCTACCCAGACGGGCGTTCGGAGATTCTGCTCTCGGTGCCGAAGTACGATTTCGGCTGGCAGGTCTATTACTATCCGAAGACGCCGATCAGAATCCCGAAGGGGACGAAGATTGAAACCGTCGCCCATTACGACAATTCGACGAAGAATCTGCAGAACCCCGACCCGTCGAAATCAGTGCGTTTCGGCGAACAGACCTGGGAAGAAATGATGAACGGCTTCTTCGATTACACGGTTGACGCGCAGGGCGCGAAAACTTCAGCTTCAGGAAGCAAGGGCGATGGCAAATGATATTGCGATCGTGACTTTCATCTTACTGCCTTGACTCCTTCAATACGGTCTTTCGGGAAAACCAGGCAAACTGCCGGTTTGCCCTACCCTTTTCTCAGGAGTTCAGCATGTCGCGTTGCGACTCCCTGAAAGAATGAAAAGCGCCCCTGGGTACGCATCGCTTCCAGCGTGCAGTCTCGGCGAAAGATGTAATTATCGGAAGCAGAGCATCGCCACAGGTTTGGGGGACTGATTCCGATCAATAGGTCTCTAGCCGAGACTGCACGCTGGAAGCGATGCGTACCCAGGGATTTTCCCAGGAGAACTCAGGTTATGCTCCGCATCAAAAACAGATTGATCATCTATCTGCTCGGCGCGGCCCTTCTCGCTCCGAGTTTCTCCGTCCACGCTCAAACGCCTTATCAGAAACCGCCGAAAGCGGTGCTGGACGTGCTGGACGCGCCGGAGAGCGCGTTGGTCTCGGTCAGTCCTTCGCGGGACAAGATGCTGCTGGCGACTCCGGTTCGCTACCCGTCAATCGCCGAATTGGCCGAACCGATGCTGCGTCTGGCCGGGTCGCGCATCAATCCCAAGACCAATGGGCCGCACAATCCCAGGCGCATCATCAAGCTGACGCTCAAAAACATCGCCGACGGAAAAGAGACGGCGCTGACGCTTCCGCTCAACGCGAACCTGGGAATGCCCGAATGGTCGAATGACGGCAAACAGTTCGCGGCGCCAAACACGACGGCCAATGGAATCGAGTTATGGGTTGGCGACGCTGCGACGGCCAAGCTGCGCCGCATTCCGGACGTAAGGCTCAACGCTGCCTTCAGCGGCGGCGGCGGCGGCGGCGGCGGCCGGGGCGGAGGAGGCGGCGGTGGCGACGACACTGTGCAATGGCTGCCCGACGGCAAGACGTTGCTCTGCCGCACTGTTGTCGCGGGCCGCGGAGCGCCTCCCGGCGCGCCGGCAGTGCCGGTGGGGCCGAATGTGCAGGAGAATTACGGCAAGGCCACTCCCGCCCCGACGTTTCAGGATCTGCTGCGAAATCCGCACGACGAGAAGCTCTACGAATACTACGCTACGACGCAACTAGCGCTGATCAACTCCGCGACGGGCCGCGCCACGCCGCTCGGCAAACCGGCGATCTTCGGCTCGGTCGAACCCGCGCCAGACGGCAATCATTTTCTGATCGCCACGATCCACCGCCCGTACTCGTACCTGCTCTCCGCCGGATCGTTCCCGCGCCTGGTCGAGGTTTGGGATCGCGGCGGTAAGAGCGTCTACAAACTGGCCGATCTGCCGTTGGCTGACCAGGTCCCGATTGAAGGCGTGCCTACGGGCGCGCGCAATTACAATTGGCGCCCGACCGAGCCTGCCACGCTGGTTTGGATAGAGGCGCTCGACGGCGGTGACGCTAAAAAGAAAGTCTCGCCGCGCGACGTCGTAAAGATGATCAAGGCCCCGTTTACCGGGCAGCCGGTTGATCTGGCGAAGACCGAGCACCGTTTCGCCGGGATGACATGGGGAGAAAAGGACGGGCTGGTCTTCGTCCGCGATTTCGACCGCAACCGCCGCTGGTCGCGAACGTTCCTGCTCAACGCTGACAATCCTTTGCAGCAGGCCAGACTCATCTGGGATCGCTCGTCGCAAGACCGCTACAACGATCCGGGCAGCCCGGTGATGAAGCGTCTGCCGAACGGCCAGGCAGTGATCCATCAAAACGGCGATAACATCTTCCTGTCGGGGCAGGGCGCGTCTCCGAAAGGCGACCGGCCGTTCCTGGATCGCTTCGATCTCAAGACGTTGAAATCGGAACGCCTCTTCCAGTGCGGCGACAACAGCTATGAATCATTCGTGGCCCTGCTCGCTGACGACGGCTCGCGTTTCATCACTCGTTATGAAACTCAGACCACGCCTCCGAATTACTTCATTCGCGCGGCGGGGAGCGACGGCAAGCAGGCTCTGACAAACTTTCCGGACCCGACGCCTCAACTGCGCGGGATCAAGAAACAGCTAGTCCGCTACAAACGCAAAGACGGCGTCGACCTTTCGTTCACGCTCTATCTGCCGCCGGATTACAAGGAAGGGACGCCGTTGCCGACGGTCGTCTGGGCTTATCCGATCGAATTCAGCGACGCCGGCGTGGCGGGCCAGGTCTCAGGCTCGGCCAATCGCTTCACGACCTTCGGCGGCATGTCGCACCTTTTCTTCACGCTGATGGGGTACGCGGTTCTGGACGACGCGACAATGCCCGTGATCGGAGACCCGGAGACGATGAACAACACTTACGTCGAGCAGATCGTCGCTTCGGCCGAGGCCGCGATCGACAAGGCCGTCGAGATGGGCGTCACGGATCGAAACCGCGTCGGCGTCGGCGGCCACAGCTACGGAGCGTTCATGACCGCCAACCTGCTGGCCCATTCCGATCTCTTCAAGGCCGGCATCGCCCGCAGCGGCGCGTACAACCGCACGCTCACCCCGTTCGGATTCCAGAGCGAGCGCCGCACGTTTTGGGAAGCGCCCGAGATGTATTTCAAAGTCTCGCCGTTTATGCATGCGAACAAGCTCAAGGAGCCGATCCTGCTCATTCACGGCGAGGCAGACAACAACTCCGGCACGCACCCGATTCAAAGCGACCGGATGTATCAGGCGCTCAATGGCAACGGCGGCAATGTCCGCTACGTGACGCTGCCACTCGAAGCGCACGGATACGCCGCCCGCGAATCAATCGAACACACGCTATGGGAGATGATCACGTGGATGGATAAGTACGTGAAGGGAATGCAGCCCACCGCCCTGCGATAGTCCTGAGGATCGAGGATCGAGGATCGAGGATCGAGGATGGCAAATAGCTGATATTCGATTCTCAATCCTCGATCTTCTATCCTCTATCCTCTATCCTCATTCCTTCTTGGTTTTCCTTGAGAGGCTTACATTTGAACACCTGGACGCAAAATTACGACCCATTGGGTTCCTGGCCGCTTTCGACGTTGGTTGCGGCCCTGCCTGTATTGACGCTCTTCTTCGTTCTGGTCGCGCTCAGGAAGCGGGTCTGGTTTTCGGCGATGTGCGGGATGTTGACGGCGGTGATTCTGGCGCTCGTCGTTTTCCGGATGCCGGCGCAAATGGTCGGCGCCGCCGCCGCGAACGGAGTGATCTTCGGGATATTGAGGATCGCATGGATCATCATCGCTTCGATGTTCCTCTACAACGTCGCGGTCGAGACGGGGCAATTTCAGGTGATGAAGGATTCGATCGCCTCGCTCTCTTCCGACAAGCGATTGCAGTTGGTTCTGATCGCGTTCTGTTTCGGGGCCTTTCTGGAAGGCGCGGGCGGCGGAGGCGCGCCGGTGGCCATTGCGGGATCGTTTCTGATCGGGCTGGGGTTCCCGCCGTTTCAGGCGGCGACGCTGTGTCTGATCGCCAACACGGCGCCGGTGGCCTGGGGCGGCGTGGGCAATCCGCTGCGCGTGCTCGCGGGCGTGACCGGATTGGACGAAATGACGCTGAGCGCGATGACCGGGCGAATCCTGCCGCCGCTCTCGTTGATCCTGCCGCTGTGGCTGGTGCGGAGCATGGTCAATTGGAAAGAGACGCTCGAGGTCTGGCCCGCGCTGGCGGTAAGCGGGTTGTCGTTCGCGGCGATGCAGTTTTACTGGTCGAACTTCATGGACAACGCCCTGGTCGACATCGTCTCAGCGCTCTTCTCGCTGCTTGTGATGGTGGCGTTCTTGAAATTCTGGCGGCCGGCGAACGTCTTGAAGATCGGCCAAGCGTCGGCGATCATCCCGCAACATTCGTCCGTCGTGATTTTGAAGGGCTGGTCGCCCTTCCTGCTGGCTTCGGTCTTCATTTTCATCGCCGGGTATCCGGCGATCAACAAGTATCTGACCTTCGCTTCGCTCAGGCAGCCTATGCCGATGCTGCACAACGCGGTTTTGCGCGTGCCGCCCGTCGCCCCCAACTTGCCGGAAGGCGCAATCGTCGATCTGAACCTTCTTTCGCTGCCGGGCACGGCGATCTTCGTCGGTACGATTCTAGTCTCGTTGTGGCTCGGACTGTCGCCGGGCAAGACATTCAGGCTTCTCGCGCGGACGTTCAGAGAACTGATCCCCTCGCTCGCGGCCATCAGCTTCATGGTCGGGCTGGCCTACGTCACGCGCTATTCGGGAATGGACACGGTGATGGGCCTGAGTCTGACGCGGACCGGAATTCTTTATCCGTTCTTCGGCGCGATGCTCGGCTGGCTCGGCGTGGCGTTGACCGGCACCGACGCCGGGTCGAACGCGCTCTTCGGCAACCTGCAGAAAGTCACGGCCGAGCAGTTGGGATTGAGCGCGGTCCTGATGGGGGCGGCCAATTCGGCGGGCGGCGTGATGGGCAAGATGATCGACGCGCAATCCATCGTCGTCTCTTCCGCGGCGACTCATCAGGCCGGCAACGAGGCCGCGATCTTCAAGGCCGTCTTCAAACACAGCCTGACGCTGGCCTCGTTAGTCGGGGTCATTGTTATGCTCTACGCTTTTGTCTTCAAAGGACTCGTGCCCCAATAATCACAATAGAAAAGCGGCGCGCGATGTACCGTAGGTTGTCCAACCTGCGGAGGGCTGAGGCGCCAAACCGCTTGATTGCAATTGAACGACTCCTAACTGAGCATCCGCAGGTTGGACAACCTACGGTACATTTTCGAGAAGCTATGTCATCAAATCAGTTCACGCGACGCGAGTTCGTCAAAGTTTCCGGCGCGGCGGCGCTCGCGCATTCTATTCCGGCCGTCGCTCAGCGCAGTTCGAAAAAAACGAGCGATTTGCTCCTCTACGTCGGCACGTATACGAACGGCAAGAGCGAGGGCATTTATGTTTATCGAATGAATCCTGACGGCGGAGAGTTGAAACATGCCGCGACGGTCAAAGGGGTCTCGAACCCGTCTTTTCTCGCCATTGATCCGAAGCGGCGGTTTCTTTACGCCGCCAACGAGAGCGGGGAGTTCGCCGGGAAGAAGGGCGGCGGCGTGACCGCGTTCGCGATTGATCGGAAGACCGGCGATTTGCGCAAGCTCAACGAACGGAATTCGCCGGGGGTACCCTGTCACGTATCAGTTCATCCGTCGGGCAGGTATGTGCTGGCGGCCAATTACGGCGGGGGCAACGTCGTGATCTATCCGGTTCTCGCCGGCGGGCGCTTGGGCGAACCGACCGACGTGGCGCAGCATGCGGGCAAGGGCGCCGACCCGAAGCGGCAGGGCGAGCCGCACGCTCATTGCATAATGCCAGACGCGGCGGGGCGGTTCGCGTTCGCGCCGGACCTCGGAATTGACAAGGTGATGATCTACCGCATCGACGCGAAGAACGGGAAGCTGGTCCCGAACGGTTTCGCCGCGACGAAGGCCGGCGCGGGGCCGCGCCATTTCGATTTTCATCCTTCGGGCAAATTCGCGTACGTCATCAACGAACTCAATTCGACCTTGACCGCGTTCGCTTACGATAACGCTAAGGGCGCGTTGACGGAGTCGCAGACTGTTTCGACATTGCCGCCGGATTTCAGCGGGACGAACTCTTGCGCCGACGTCCACGTCCACCCGTCGGGCAGGTTCGTTTACGGGTCGAACCGCGGCCACGACAGCGTCGTCGCGTTCGCGATTGACCAGAGCACGGGCAAGTTAAACCTCATCGCGCACGAATCGACCCGGGGCAAATGGCCGCGTAATTTCGCCGTCGATCCGGCAGGCGCGTTTCTACTCGTGGCCAATCAGCACACCGACAACGTAGTCGCTTTCCGCATCGACCAACAGACCGGAAAGTTGACGGCGACGGGACAGACGACCGAAATCCCGTCGCCTGTTTGTTTGAAATTCATCCCCGCGTAGGCGACAGAGAGGAAGAGGGGGAGACAAGGGGACAAGGAGAGTGGGAGACAAGGAGAATACATTTTCTCCTCTCTCCTTCTCCTTGTCCCCTTGTCTCCCCCTCCCCTTGTCTCTCTGTTCCGTCCCGTTCAAAGTCGCTGAAGCTCAATTATTCGCGCGCGCAGTATGCCCACGTAGAGGGCGGTTTCGGCGGGGTCGTATCCGCTGGCGCAGAAAGCGTCAGTCAGTTGTTTATCGGAAAGGCGTCCGAGAAGGGCGCCCATCCACCGCGCGCATTCGACCGAGACGCTATTGATCCTGTCGCGCGAGTGCGAGCGGCGGACGTTAAAATACACCCGGCCTCCACGCACCTCTCGGATGAATCTCTCATCAGCGAAAGCATACGGATTTCCCTTTGCCTTGTTAGGCGCAAAACTCAAATTCACCGGCATGTTGCCGAATAATGGAATGCCATTCAGGAATGTCCCCGTCCGGGCTAACGTCGCGCCCAAATCCGCGACGTAGTAGATTTGCGGACCAGATTCCTTTTTCCGCTTCACAATGTCGTTGTTTCTCGTCGTGAGGTCCCAATTCTTCAACAGCGCCATCAGAACTTTCAGTCCCTCGAATTCACGCGTGCCCAGGAATGGGTTGTCCTCCCAAGACCAGTTCCCGACCTCTTTGTATCCGTCGTCGCGGCGCTCGAAGCGCACGTCGCGGGCGTCAATACGCTTTTCGCCGACAATATTCGCCCGTGGGACGAAATAGTCCTGATCGACGTGATAGCCGACGGCCCAGACGATGCGCGTGGCCGCGGTCTCAGGCCGCGCCTCAGGCCCGAACTTCACCGTCCACTTACGGCCGTCGACATCTTCGACGACGATCTTCTTCTGTGTGCCGCTTTTTTGGCGGCGCACATATGTGAAGGGCGTCGAAGGATCGGGCGCGCCTTCGCGCCCGCCGGCGCCGTAAAACAGGTCGCGGCATTCGATGTCTTCGGGCGGTTGCCACAAGACCGCGTCCTTGTAGATGTATGAATAGGCGACGGGCTGGGGGTTTTGCGATTCACACTGCTGTTGGATTTGTTGTCCGGGCGCCGCCGTTTGAGACTGCGGATCGTCAGCGGCGCTCGCGCCCTGAAAGACCGAAAAAGTCGAGAACGACAAAGCCAGCGTGGCTGCGACTACGAATTTGAATCCCATGATTCGAACCATATTGGCTCTCCGTGATGCTGCCTGAGCATCTCTTAAGGCCTGCGCAGTTAAGCAGGGCTTACCATAATCGTGAGGAAACGCGTCACTTTGGGGGATATAAGGGACAACCGTACAAATTTAACTGCGGGATTAGGGGCGCAGAACATCACGCAAGCCAGATACCACGGATCAATTGTGTGATGTTTCGAATTGCCGTAAGCTGGCGATATGGACAACACGGGATGGATTCAAAAAGAATTTACGCTCAAAGCCAGGCCGCGCGGGTTTCACCTGATCACGCGCGAAGCGCTCGACCATCTGCCTGAGATACGCGAGATCGAAGCCGGCTTGCTTCACCTCTTCATCCAGCACACTTCGGCGTCGCTGACCATCAATGAGAACGCCGACCCCGACGTGCGCGGCGATATGGAGCGACACTTCAATCAAGCCGTTCCCGAAAACGCCCCCTATTACGAACACACCCTGGAGGGCCCGGACGACATGCCCGCTCACATCAAATCGTCAATTCTCGGCTGCTCGCTTTCGATACCGGTGGGACGCGGCCGGTTACTCCTCGGCGCCTGGCAGGGAATCTACCTTTGCGAACATCGCAACGACGGCGGCCCGCGACGGCTGGTGGCGACTTTGTACGGAAAGAGGATCGAGGATCGAGGATCGAGGATCGAGGATCGAAAATAGAGAGTTGAAGTTCACATCGAAGGTCATTGTTCTATCCTCGATCCTCGATCCTCGATCCTCGATCCTCGATCCTCGATCCTCGATCCTCGATCCCCCTCTCCTTGTCTTTCTTCCTATTTCAACACTCCGACGCTCAAATGCGAGCTCATCCGCGCGGAATGGTAGAGCCGGTGAGTGGCTTTTTGAAAATCAGCGTCGGTAGCGTGGTAGATGTCGACGAATTTTTGCGGGTTGCGGTCGACCAGCGGGAACCAACTGCTCTGAACCTGAACCATGATCTTGTGTCCCGCCTTGAACGTGTGATGAACATCGTTCAGAGCGATTTTGACCTCGTCAGGCTTGCCGGGCGCGAACGGCTCGGGTTTTGAGAGGCTATTGCGGAATTTGCCGCGCATCACCTCGGCCCGCACCAGCATTTGGAACCCGGCCATTTTGCCGTTGGCGCCCAACGACGGGCCGTTCGGCGCATTGTCAGTCCCGCTGTCGGGATAAACGTCAATCAGCTTGACGATGAAATCGGCGTCGGTTCCCGTGGTCGAGACGAACAGGTCGGCGGTTACGGGGCCGGCCAGCGTCAGGTCTTCGCCGAGCGCGGCGGTCTCGTAGGCCAGCACGTCCGAACGGCGCGCGGCGAAGCGCTGATCCTCGATCATATAACCGGTCCCCCTCGAATTCGTGATCGCGTTCGTGAAGGGCACAGGGTTGGCGGGATCGCTCAGGTATTCGTCGAAGGCCTCTCCCGGATTCTCAGGATTCGTGGGCGCGTCGAACGCCAACTGGCCCTTTTCGCGGAAGTAGATCGAGCGCGATTGTAAGTTTTTCGGCGGCCATTGATCGTATGATTTCCACTCGTTCGCGCCTGTGCGGAACGTCGTCGCCTCCGGCAGCTTCAACGCGCCCTTGTCTTTCAGGTAGAAGTTGAAGAAGGGAAGCTCGAGGTTTTCGCGGTACCAGGCGGAGGTCTTCGAACCGAAGTGAATGTCGCCCAGGCTCTCGCCGTCGCCGCGCGACCATTGCCCGTGCGACCACGGCCCCATCACCAGGATGTTCTTCGCGCCGGGATTGGTTTTCTCGATTGTCTGATAGATGTTCAGCGGCCCGTACAAATCCTCGGCGTCGAACCATCCGCCGACCACCATCACTGCCGGCGTGACTTTTTTCAGATGCGGGAGGACGTTGCGCGCCTGCCAGAACTCGTCGTAAGTCCCGTGCGCCGTCACGTCGTTCCAGTATTTGTTCTTGCCCTTGAAATAGTTCTTCTGCGCGTTGGCCACTGGGCCGAGTTCGAGGAAGAATTTGTAGGCGTCCGGCGTCCCCAAATCGAAGTTCTTGAATTGATTCGCGGTCGGTTCGGGCCGCGGCATCCCGAAAAACATGTTGAAGCTGAAGCAATCAAAGATGAAGAAAGCGCCGTTGTGATGGTCGTCATCGCCCACGAACCAGTCGGCGATCGGCGCCTGCGGCGAAGCGGCCTTGAGCGCCGGGTGCGCGTCCATCAGCGCGGTGGCCGCGTAAAAGCCCGGGTATGAAATCCCCCAGACGCCTACGCGCCCGTTGTTGTTCGGGACGTTTTTGACCAGCCATTCGATGGTGTCGTAAGTGTCGCTCGATTCGTCAATATCTTTGGGCGATTTTTTGCCCGGGATGTGCGGGCGAACGTCCTCGAATTCGCCTTCGGACAGGAACGTCCCTCGCACGTCCTGATAAACGAAGATGTAGCCTTCCCGCATAAACGCCGCCGACGGGCCGAGCGAGCGACGATAGGAGTCCGCGCCATACGGCTCCGCGCTGTAAGGCGTGCGCGTCATCAGGATCGGGTATTTCTGTGACGCGTCTTTAGGCGAATAGACGGCGGTGTAAAGCTTCACGCCGTCCCGCATCGTAATCCGATGCTCCGATTTGACATAGTGGTCTTTGACATTGGATGGCGATGATTGTCGCGCGTCAGTTTGCGCCGCAAACGACAGAAGGCATAACGCGACGACGCCGACGATCAGGCGCGGCGCGAATGGTCTTTTTGATTCCATCAATTCTCCTCCGAACATTAGTTCGTAGTCCCGCCTTCAGGCGGAAGCTTTTGGTATGGCGGAATGGATCTGCGGCAGACGCTTCCCCCTGAAGGCGGGACTACGAACTGCGCTTTCTCATTGTTTCAGGGCGTCGTCAGTGACGACAGGACCGACTCCTGCGGAAAAGGGTAGGGCAAACTGGCCGCTTTGCCTGGTCTTCCCGAAAGGCCGCATCGAATGAGTCAAGGCAAAGCGGCCAGTTTGCCCTACCCTCGCGGCGCGCTTTTCATTCTTTCAGCGCGTCACAACGCGTCATGAAGGCTCCTGCGGAAAATGTCCGACAAGCTTCCAGCTTGTCGCTGTCTTCCTGAGTCGCCCACAACCTGAAGCCTCGACAAGCTGGAAGCTTGTCGGACATTGCGCGCCGCGCTTTTCATTGTTTCAGCGCGTCGCAACGCGTCATGAAGGCTCCTCAGATGATTTTAGTCAGGCGATCCTATATTAATTCGGTTTCTTGCGTCGGTATTATATCTCGGGCGCCGGTCATCCCGTCCGGCAGCGGATTCCGTGTCTTAAAAAAACTGGAAACCTGGGATTAAAAAGGCGCGTCTTTAGATTCGCTCACTGAGAAAAGCACCAGCCGGTGTTTCTTCAAAGGGGTATCCTCCTGTAAGGCTGCTGTGAGCCGATTCGGGCCGCAGCAGCCATTTTTTTTCAAAAATTAGGCCAGCTTGCGCCCTCATTTCCGCGTAGTGTATCATCGGTTCGCGGTCGATAAATGGGCTAATCGGGCCTGTCCGCTTCGCCGCTCCGGGCGAGACGAGGATTGAAACAAGGAGCAATATTAAATGTCCATACGCGGCAAACTCACGCTGGTCACACTATCTGCCTTCATCGCTCTTTATTCGATTGTGGGCGGGATGCTTTCCAAATCCAACAATCCCTTAGTCAGGGCGATCGCCAATCCGGGACCTTATCCGCAATTACGCATCTTTGAAGATGTGGTGAGGCATATCGTTCAGGATTATGTTGAAAAGCCCGACCTCGAGAAGGTCCGGGTGGGCGCGTTGCGCGGTTTGACCGAAGGACTCGATCCTTACAGCGCCTATCTGTTGCCGCAACAGGTCAAGCAGTATCAGTCGAACAAGACTCTGCCCGACACTACCGGGATGGTCATCGGGCAGTATTCTGGATTCGCTTATGTGATAGCGGTCATTCCCGGCTCGCCGGCGGAGAAGGCGGGCGTCAAGATCGGCGATGTGATCGAATACATCGACACCCACGCCACGCGCGACCTCGACCTTTACGACGTGAAGTCTCTGCTTTCGGGCGCTCCCGGTTCGACCGTCGAGTTAACCTTGATCAATCGCAAAGCGGAAAAGATCAAACTAGTGCGGGGCAAGGTTCCGCCGACCCCAACCGAAACGCGCCTGCTGGAGTCTCAGATCGGATACGTCAAAGTTCCGATACTCGTCAAAGGGCAATCGGAAGCCGTGGAGAGCGCGATCAAAGACGTCGTCAAGAAAGGCGCGAAGTCGATCGTTATCGATCTGCGCGGGTCGGCGGGCGGCGACCTGGATGAGGGCGTGAAGGTCGCGGACTTCTTCCTCAAGTCGGGCGTGATCGCCAAATCGATCGGTCGCAAAGAAAAGGTTATCGCCACTTTCGAGGCGAAGCCCGAAAACGATCTGACCGAATTGCCCGTGGCCGTGATCATTAACCGCACGACGGCCGGCGCTTCGGAAATCGTCGCCGCCGCGATTATGGAAAACCAGCGCGGCGAAGTCATCGGCGAACGCACGCTCTTCGGCATGGGCTCAGAGCAGGAACTTTTCCCGCTCGATGACGGGTCGGCGCTGCTGCTGACCGTAGCGCGCTACGCGTCGCCATCAGGCAAGATTTTCATGACCGACGGGGTGATCCCGAACGTCGAGGTCAAACGCGCCGACTTGGCCGAAGTCACGCCGTCCGATGACGGCAAACAGCAACAGGCCGAAGGCGCTCCTCCGGTCGTCGTCGCCCCGAAACCGGCGGACGATCTGGAACTGAAGAAAGCCATCGAAATTCTTACTAGCGGCGCCAAAGCCAAGCGCCGCTCGGCATAGCGATATTCTCCTCCTCTTCAACCGCTCGAAGCGGATCAAGACTTCAGGCTTGATCCGCATTTCTTTTGCGCGACAATGGGCATCTAAATCGAAACACGCTACATTGGGACGCTGGTACAGTACCGCGCGCGTAAGCAAGCGGCCGTCTCATAAGTCAGCCGCTTGCTTACGCGCGCGGTACTGTACCAATCTCACGTGTTCTGATTTAGCAAAAGTAACTCTGGCTTCGGATCCGCGACGCTAAAAGAAATCGAGGTCGCAAAAGGCGTAGCGCAAACTGTCTAGCTAAAGTTTCTACACATGTCTTTTGCGCCGGAGATGTTCATTCGCATAGCGCACCACCTGGGATGAAAAAAATTGAGTCCCTCCCAGCGTGTGAGTAGCCAAGGCGGGTCAATTCGTGGCTTCTATGACTCGTAACCAGCGGTC
>WNFU01012773.1_pt1 | contig 16169 bp, 16 predicted proteins | sample 5400121 | NCBI WGS metagenome assembly WNFU01 (sample SAMN13153360, study PRJNA577476) | soil metagenome | isolation source: 100 cm soil or saprolite under grassland replicate 1 | place: USA:California | collected 2016-06-15
TGGTCCGCCCAGCGGAACAGCAGGTCCGCGTGATCGTTGACCGCGTCGCGAATCTCCTTCGCCAGCCACTTCTTGTCGGCGTCGTTCAGCGGCATGTCATCCCCTACTCTCCATTGGCCGAAGTCGTCGGTCATCGCCCTGTTGTAGTCCACCTTGCCGCTGCCGACTCACCGGGCACCCCCTGGTCGCGCGCTGGTCGCCGACCGCCGACCAAGGGGGTGACCGACATGAGGTCGTGAGCGCTACCATCACCACGACGAGGCTCTTCGCATCCCTACTCCCCCCCGTCACCTCGCGCGGGCGCGCCACTCGGGCACTCACCGATATCAGCGTGCTCGCACGGCTTGGCCTTGTCCAGGCCTGTCGCCCCGTTCAGCGGAAATATCCAAGTATGTGCAGCAAGGTTCCTGGCGTCGTGCAGCCCGACCGGGTCCGCGGGCTCCTCCGCCGCCGCCCGCCGGCGGCGGCGCTGCGATGGGCGGCCGCGGCGGTCGGCGCTGGCAGCCGGGTCGTGCGGGTCCGGCTGCTGGCCTCGAGTTGGCTCGCTGGTCGCGGCCGACCCGGACGGCGCCGCCTGCGACGTGCCCGCCCTGCTGCTCACCCGGCTCCCGGGCCGCCCGCCCGACGTGGCGGCCGACCCGCGGCGCCTGGTCGACGGGCTGGCGGCCACGCTCCCGGCCATCCACGCGGCTGGCGCCGGCGTCGGCACCGCGGCGTTGCCGGCCTATCAGCGCTTCTACGACCCCAAGGCGCTGGTCCCGCCGGCCTGGTCGGGCCGCCAGGGCCTGTGGGCCCGGGCGATCGAGGTGGCCGACGGCCCGCCGCCACCGGGCGAGCCGTGCCTCATCCACCGCGACTACCACCCGGGCAACACCCTGTGGTCGCGTGGCCGGCTGGTCGGCGTGGTCGACTGGAACTTCGCCTCCTGGGGGTCGCCCTCGTTCGACCTCGGCCACATGCGCGTGAACCTCGCCACCGACCTCGGCCCGGAGTGGGCCGACGAGTTCCTCGCCGCCCACCGCGCGCTGACCGGCTTCGAGCACCACCCCTGGTGGGACCTGGCCGCGATGGTCGACGTGCTGCCCGACTGGGACCCCGCGCCCGGAACCGAGGTGGACCGCCTGGATGCCTTCGTCGCCGCCGCCCTGGACCGCCTCGGCCCGGGCTGAGCAGGGTCGCGGAGGTCAGGCCGGGGCGGCGTCGGTGTCGAACTGGAAGACCTGGTAGGCACAGCCGATCACGGGCACGGCGACGTTGCGGACCGGCACGCCGCCGGGGGTCGTGCCGCTCGGGCTGCCCCGGTGCGCGTGGCCGTGCACGACCAGGTCGGCGCCGGAACGGTCGACCGCCTCGGCGAGCAGGTAGCTGCCGAGGAACGGGTAGATCTCCCGGGGCTCCCCGGCCAGCGTCTCGGCCACCGGCGAGTAGTGGAGCAGCGCGATCCGCCGGTCGGCCCGCAGCGCCGCCAGGGCCCGCTCCAGGCCCCGTGCCAGCTTCCTGGTCTGGCCAACGAACGCCTTCATCTCCGGCTCGCCGAAGTCGCTGGCGCTGGCGCCGGCGAAGCCGCCGCCGAACCCCTTGGTGCCGGCGACGCCGACGCGGCGGTCGCCCACCCGGACCACCACCGCGGTGCCCTCCAGCACGCTGATGCCGGCGTCCTCCAGCACCCTGGCGACGGCGTCCTGCTCGTCGGCGTGGTAGTCGTGGTTGCCGAGGACCGCCACCGTCGGCACGCCGAGCCCGTCGAGCTCGGCGGCGAGCACCTTGGCCTCCTCGGGCCGGCCCCGCTGGGTCAGGTCCCCGGCCAGCAGGAACAGGTCGGCGTCGCGGGCCAGGTCGGTCAGCAGCGGCCGCAGGCGCCCCACCGAGTCCACGCCGACGTGGAGGTCGCCGGCGGCCGCGACCCGGATCACGGCAGCGTCTCCACGAACGGCGCCGCGGCGGGACCGTCGGCGCTGGTCAGGTTGCGGACCTCGCGGCCGGGGAGCGCCTTGGCGACCACCTCGGCGACCGCGGCCTGCCGCTCGGGGGTGGCGACCGCGCCGGACAGCACCACCACGTCGCCGTCGACGGCGACGTCCAGCTCCAGCTCGCCGGTGCGCGGGTCGCGGACCAGCGCGTCCTGCGCGCGGGCGATCAGGTACTCGTCGGGCTCGTCGTCGGTGCCCTCCTGCTCGCGGGCCTTCGCGAGCAGCTCCTCGACCACCCAGTCGGGCACCTCCAGGCCCTCGGTCTGGGCGTACAGCAGCAGGCTGGCGACCCGCCGCGGGTTGGGCTCGGCCCGCCGCAGCAGGTACGGCCAGTCCAGCTCGCCGGTCTCCACCAGCGCCAGCGCGTCGAACCAGTGCCGCTGGCGGTGCTCGCGGTGCACGATCGCCTTGATGACCAGCAGGTCCTCCGGGGCGAGGACGCTGAGCCGCAGCCCGTCGAAGCTCGCCGCCCGCACCCGCGACAGCATCTCGTCGTCGAGCACGATCCCGCCGGTGCTCTCGAAGATCACGTCGACCAGCACGCCGTCCCTGGTCGCCTTGTAGAGCCAGGCCTGGTCGGTCTCCTCGGTGTCGAAGCCGGCGGCGGCGAACGCCCGCAGCATCGCCTGGGCGTCGCCCGGCCGCACCAGCAGGTCGACGTCGTGGGTCCAGCGCGGCCGCCCAAGCGCCGTCGAGGCGATCCCGCCCATGAACGCGTGCGGCAGGCCGGTGGCCTCGGCCACGCGGATCGCCTCGGCGAGCACCAGGTGGAAGGTCGCGTCGTCCACCACCGGCACGGTGCCGCCCGTCCACTCCCGCTCGTTCGGGTGGTCCTGGTCGCGCATCATGGGGTGCGCCTACCACCGGCGGGCCGTGCCGAAACGCGCCGGCCGTGCCATCGTGGCCGCGTCATGGAGACCCTCGAGCTGCTCATCGGCATGCTCGCCGCCATCGCGGTGGTGGTCACCCTCGCCGGGCACACCCGCGTTCCCGAGCCGGTGCTGCTGATGGCCGCCGGCCTGGCCGTCGCCCTGGTCCCTGGGCTGCCAGAGGTCGAGCTGGACCCGGAGCTGACGCTGGCGCTGTTCCTGCCGCCGCTGCTGTACTGGGCGGCCCTGCACACCAACCTCCGCGACCTGCGCCGCGACCTGCGGCCGATCTCGATGCTGGCCGTCGGGCTGGTGGTGGCCACCACCAGCGCGGTCGCGCTGCTGGCCCACGCCGCGCTGGGGCTGCCGTGGGCGGTGGCGATCGTGCTCGGGGCGATCGTGGCGCCACCCGACCCGGTGGCGGCGGTCGCGGTCGCCGGGCGCATCGGGATGCCGCGGCGGATGGTCACCATCCTGGAGGCCGAGGGGCTGCTGAACGACGCCACCGCCCTGGTCATCTACCGGATGGCGGTGGCCGCGGCCGTCACCGGGACCTTCTCCGCCGGCGGGGCCGCGGTCGAGCTGGTGGTGTCGGCGGTCGGCGGGATGCTGGTCGGGCTGGCGGTCGCCTGGGCAGGCAGCCGGGTCCTGCACCGGGTCGAGGAGGCGGCGGTCGAGAACACCATCAAGCTGCTGCTCCCCTACGTGGCCTGGCTGGCCGCCGAGCGGCTGCACACCTCCGGGGTCCTGGCGGTGCTCGCCTGCGGGTTGCTGATGTCGCGGAACTGGGCCGCGATCTCCTCGGCAGCCCGCCTCCAGGCCCGCCAGCTCTGGGACTGGCTGGTGTTCGTCCTGGAGGGGCTGTCGTTCGTCCTGGTCGGGCTGCAGCTCCGCACCGTCGTCGAGGGGATCGGGGGCCGGTCGCTGGCCGAGCTGGCCTGGGCGGCGCTGGCGCTGAACCTGGTCGTGGTCGCGGTCAGGCTGGCCTGGGTGTTCCCGGCGAGCTGGCTGCCGCGGCGGCTGTCTGCCCGGCTGCGCGAACGCGACCCGTTCCCCGGCTGGAGGCCGACCACGGTGATCGGCTGGGCCGGGATGCGCGGGGTGGTGTCGCTCGCCCTCGCCCTGGCCGTCCCCACCCAGGTCGCGGGCGGCGGCCCGTTCCCCGAGCGCGACCTGATCGTGTTCCTCACCTTCTCGGTGATCGTGGTCACCCTGGTCGGCCAGGGCCTCACCCTGCCGCTGCTGGTCACCCGCCTGGGCGTGGTCGCCCCCGACGAGGGGCAGGCCGCCGGCGCGTCCCGCGCGCTCGCCCGCCTGTCCGAGGTCGCCCTCGCCACGCTGGACGCGATCGACCCCGAGGCCGAGAAGCTGGCGCCGGAGCTGCTGGACCGCCTCCGCGAGCGCTACCGGGCCCGCCTGGCCCACCTTGACCAGCAGCGCGACGCCGGCGAGCAGGACGACACCGGCGCCTACCACGAGCTGGTCGCCGAGCTGCTCCGGGCCCAGCGCGAGGAGCTGCGCCGCCTGCGCGAGCAGGGCGAGGTCACCCCCGAGGTGGCGCGCCGCCTCCACCACGACCTCGACGTCGAGGAGACCCGCCTGGAACGCCAGCGCCGCGACTGACCCGCGGCGCCAGCCGGGCTACCCGGGTTCCATGTAGGAGCGGGGGTCGAGGATGCACAGGTCGGCGCGGCCGGCCGCCAGGATGGTGTCGACCTCGTCGGCGGTGGTGAGGTCGCCGCCGACCATGGTGGCCACGCCCGCCTCGTTGCGGACCAGGTCGCTCCAGCCGACCAGGAAGAAGCGGCCGTAGTCCGGGCGGCCGGCGGCGGTAGCCTGCCCGGCGGTCACCTGCAGCAGCTCGCAGCCGTGCCCGGCCAGCGCCACGGCGGCCTTCACCGCCTCGTCCGGCTCGATGCCGCCGGGTGCCCAGTCGCTTGCCGCCAGCGCCGCCCACAGCGGCCGCTCCGGCGGCCAGGCCGCACGCACCGCGTCGACCACCTCCAGCGGGAAGCGCAGCCGGCCCTCCAGCGGCCCGCCGTGCTCGTCGTCGCGCCGGTTGGCCAGCGGCGACAGGAACCCGCCGAGCAGGTAGCCGTGGGCAAGGTCCAGCAGCAGCACGTCGGCGCCGGCGGCGGCGGCCAGCCGCGCCGCCCGCGCGAAGTCGCCGGTGACCCGCTCCATGTCGGCCCGCCGCATCGCCCGCGGCGTGGCGCTCCCCCGCCCGTAGGGGATCGCGGAGGCCGCCAGCAGCGGCCAGCCGCCGCCGGCGAGCGGCCGGTCGACGCCGTGGCGCCGCGGGCGGGTGGCGCCGCGCCGCCCGGCGTGGCCGACCCGCACCGCCAGGCGGCTGCCCCGCCGACGGGCGGCGGCGGCGACCCGCGCCCACGGCGCCACGTGCGACTCCTCCCACAGGCCGGGGGTGCCGGGGCTGACGCGGCCGTCGGGCGCGACCGCGACCAGCTCCGAGACGACCACGCCGGGGCCGGCGGCGGCCGCGTCGAGGTGTCGCCGTTCGGCGGCCTCGGCGAGCTCGCCCTGGTCGGCGTCGTCCTCGCCGACGACCGCGACCGCCACCCGGTTGGAGATCGTCACCTCCCGCTGCCGCAAGGGGGTGAGCAGCGGCGGCCGGGGAACGAGGGCCGCGGGGGTGCCGGCGAGGAAGCGGTCCACGGTGGCGACGAAGCGGGCGTCGCGCTTGGTGAGCTCCAGGTGGCCGATGCGGCCGGAGCGGGTGAGCAGGTTGAAGGCGAACTGCACCGGGTCGAACCCGTCGTAGCGGCGCACGTCCTCGAACCAGGTGGCGCTGGCGCGGGCCGCCTCCTGGAAGCGCTCCACCACCGGCTGGCGCTCCAGCTCGTAGTCGGTCATGGCGGCCAGCCGCTCGCTGCGGTGGCGCTGCAGCGCGCCCGAGAGCGCGACCGCGTCCTCCATCGCCAGCTTGGTGCCGGAGCCGATGGTGAAGTGGGCGGTGTGGGCGGCGTCGCCGAGCAGCACGACGTCGCCGTGGTGCCAGCTCGCGCAGCGGACGGTCACGAAGCTGGTCCACAGCGACCGGTTGGAGAGCAGCTTGTGGCCGGCCAGCTCGGGGGCGAACAGCTCCTGGCAGAAGGCGATGCTCTCCTCCTCGCCGGCGTCCTCCAGGCCGGCGCGGCGCCAGGTCGCCTCGGTGCACTCGACGATGAAGGTGGAGGTGTGCGCGTCGAACGGGTAGGCGTGGACCTGGAACATGCCATGCTCGGTGGCGCGGAACACGAAGGTGAAGGCGTCCAGCACCAGGTCGGTGCCGAACCACACGTACCTGGAGCGGTGCACGTCGAGGGTGGGCCGGAGCTGCTCGGCGAGCAGCCGCCTGGCGGTGGAGTTGACGCCGTCGGCGGCCACCACCAGGTCGCTGCCCGCGAACGCGTCCAGGCCGGGCACGTCGGTGTGGAAGGCGAGCTCGACGCCGACGTCGCGGCAGCGGCGTTGCAGGATCTCCAGCAGCCGCTTGCGGGCGATCGCGGAGAACACGTGGCCGCGGGAGCGGACGGTGCGGCCACCGTAGACGACGTCGATGGCGCTCCAGCGGGCGAAGGCGTCGCTGATCTCCACGAAGCTGGGATGGTCGGCGTCGCGCAGCGCCCCGAGGGTCTCCTCGGAGAACACCACCCCCCAGCCGAAGGTCGCGTCGGGTGCGTTGCGCTCGACCACGGTGACCTCGTGCGAAGGGTCGGCCCGCTTGGCGAGCAGCGCGAAGTACAGCCCGGCGGGCCCTCCCCCAAGGACGCCGATGCGCATCGCCGGCCCTCCCGTCAGGCGAGCACGTCGGCCAGCCGGTCGAGCTGGGCGGGGTCGGACACGGTCGGCAGCAGCACCAGATGGTCGCAGCCGGCCTCCTGGTAGCCGCGGACGAAGTCCCTCACGGCGCGGGCGCTGGTCAGGTTGCCGGCCGCGATCCGCTCGGCGAACGGGCCCGTGAAGGCGTAGTAGTCGCGCAGGTAGGCGCCGCCGGCGTCGGCGTCGCCGAGGGCGAAGTAGCCCTGCCCCCACAGCGCCGGCCGGCCCGGCCGCTCCAGGTCCCGCCAGGCCGCCCACGCCTTGGCGGCGGCGTTGGCGAACGCCCGCGGCGGCCCGCCGCCGTGCACGTAGCCGTCGGCGGCGCGGGCCATCCGCGCGAACGCCTGCCCCGACAGCCCACCGGCCAGCAGCGGCGGCCCGCCCGGCTGGACCGGCTCGGGCCCGACCTCGGCCTTCTCCCAGGTCGAGCGGAGCTCCACGAGCTGGTCGGCGAGGCGGCGGCCCCGGTCGCCGCTGCGCACCCCGGTGACCCGGTAGTCGTCGTCGCGGGCGCCGATCGCCAGGCCGAGGGTGAGGCGCCCGCCGCTGAGCAGGTCCAGGGAGGCGGCCTGCTTGGCGAGCAGCACGGTGTTGCGCAGCGGCCCGATCACCACCATGGTCACCAGGCGGACGCGGCTGCTGACGGCGGCCGCCGCCGCCAGCGCCAGGAACGGCTCGACGCTGCGGTACACCACCCGGTCCAGGACGCCGACGCTGGCGAACGGCCCGCCGTCGGCGCGCCTGGCCCACTCGACGATGACCTGGCCGTCGGTGCCCGGTGTGGTGGTTGGCAGGCCGACCCCGACCTCCATGCTCGCTCGCCTCCCGGTCGCCCTCCAGAGGGCCGCTCAAGTATGCACGGCGCGCACGTGCAGGCCAGGGCCGGTCCAGCGTGGTGCGTGTGCAACGCCGATACTTGACCGGCCCTCTGGTGCACCCGCGAGGGATCATGGTACGGCTGACGGATGCGGGTGGTGCTCATGCTGCTGGTCGCCGTCGCCATGCTGCTGGCGGTGGTGGGGCTGCTGTGGTCGCAGCAGCGGCGGCTGATCTACCTGCCGGCGCCGCGGGCGGTGCCGCCGGCCGCGACGGTCCTGCCGGCCGCCGAGGAGGTCTCCTTCCCCACCGAGGACGGCCTGCGGTTGGCGGGCTGGTTCGTGCCGCCGGCTGGCACGCCCGGGCGCGGGTCCCGCGAGCCGAGGCCGCCGGCGGTGCTGGTCTGCAACGGCAACGCCGGCAACCGCTCGCTGCGGGCGCCGCTGGCGGCGGCGCTGGCCCGGGCCGGCCTGGCGGTGCTGCTGTTCGACTACCGCGGCTACGCCGCCAACCCCGGCCGCCCGACCGAGCCCGGCCTGGCGGCCGACGCCCGCGCCGCGCTCGCCTATCTCGCCGCCCGCCCCGACGTCGACCCGGCGCGGCTGGTCTACCTCGGCGAGTCGCTGGGCGCCGCGGTCGCCCTGCGGCTGGCCGTGGAACGGCCGCCCGCCGCGCTGGTGCTGCGCTCCCCGTGGGCGTCGCTCGCCGAGGTCGGCCGGCACCTCTACCCGTGGCTGCCCGTCTCGCTGCTGCTCGCCGACCGCTACGACTCGCTCGGGCGGGTCGGCCGGCTGGCGGCTCCCCTGCTGGTGGTCGCCGGCGAGCGCGACCGGATCATCCCGGCGGCCCACAGCCGGCGGCTGTTCGACGCCGCCCCGAAGCCGAAGCGGTTCGTGCTCCTGCCCGGCGCCGACCACAACGACCTCGACCTGCTCGCCGGCCCTCGCCTGCTCGCCGAGCTGCTGGCGTTCCTCCGCGACGTCGGCGCGCTCGGCGCGGCCCGCGGGCCCTGAGGCGGGGCTTGCGCGGCGCGGTGCGGAGGCCCACGCTTGGGTTGTGGAGAACGTGCGAGGGCTGCCGACCCGCCGGGACGTCTTCATCGACCAGCGGGGCGCCGGGCTGCGCGTCACCTGGCACCCCGAGCAGGACGTGGTGGTGCTGAGCGTGTGGCACGAGGACCGCTGCGCCGGCACCTTCCGGATGCCGATCCAGGACGTCCCGCGGCTCAGCGGGCTGCTGGCCGCCACGCTCGGCGACTGGGTCACCCAGGCGAGCGCCATCCCGGAGCCGGGCCCGGCCGAGGCGGCTGGCCTGTCGATCAGGCGGCGGCTCAGGCTCAACCCGGCGCTGCTCAGGCTGCGCCAGCGCCGTGCCGGCGGCGTCAGCGCTCGATGACGGCCCGGTCCAGCACGGCGCCGCCGTCGGTGACCGCCGTGAGGGTGAGCGAGCGGGCGCGCACCTCGACGGCGGTGAAGTGGTGCCGCATGGCCAGGGCGACCCGGCGCGGCTCGTCGCCCCTGCACTCGTCCAGCCGGTACAGGCCCTTGCCGCCGCCGCCGGTGACCACGTAGGTGACGCCGGCGTCGGAGACGAAGCGCTGGTAGTTAGACCTGGTCGACCTCCTCGTCGGAGTCGTGGTTGCTGCACGACCAGGCCGGCTGGTGGAAGACGACCACCCGGAAGGGCGGCCCGCGCTCCGACAGGCGGGCGTCCAGCCAGTCGGCCTGCGCCTGGTCGGGCCGGTTGGCGTCGACGAACAGGAGCTGCACGCCGGGCAGCTCCTTGGCGTACGGCAGGTCGGGCAGGCCGAGGTGACGAAGCTGGTTGGGGCCGTTGCCGTCCTTGACGTCGTGGTTGCCGAGCGTCACCCACAGCGGGCGGGTGCGGCGCAGCTCCCGGTAGGGCTCGTCGAGCTGGGCGCGGAACTTCTCCGGCTCGCCGTTGTTGTAGACGTTGTCGCCGGTGGTGACCAGCGCGTCGACCCGGTGCCCGTCGGCCGCCCAGCGCTCCATGGCCCTGGCGACCTCGTGCTGGGCGTCGCCGCCGCCGAAGTCGCCGAAGGCCACGAACCCGGAGACGACCTCGCCGTCCGTCAGCAATGGTGGTGAGCTCGCCACGCGGTTCCGAGCGCGCCGGCGTGTCGCTTCGAGCATACAACCCGAGCATCCGCTCGGTGTGGAGGCTCACGAGGCGTCCAGCAGCACGCCGGGGTTGAGGATACCGGCCGGGTCGACGGCGGCCTTGGCGGCGCGCAGGGCCGCCGCGAACGGCTCGGGGCGCTGCCGGTCGTACCAGGGTCGGTGGTCGCGGCCGACCGCGTGGTGGTGGGTGATGGTGCCGCCCGCGGCCAGCACCGCCTCGGCGGCGGCCGCCTTGACCTCGGCCCACTGGCCCAGCTCCGCGCCGCGGCGGGCCGGGGCGAGGACGGTGAAATATGGCGCGGCACCGTCGGGGTAGGCGTGGGTGAGGCGGCAGGTGACCGTGCCGGCGCCGCAGGTCGCGGCCAGCGCCGCCGCGGTCGCCGCGCGGACGCCGGCGACCAGGCCGTCCAGGCGCTCCCAGGTCACGGCGGTCTCGAACGTCTCCGCCAGCACGCCGAGCAGCACCAGCCGCTCGCGCAGGTAGGGGGCGCGCACGAAGCTGGCCCGCCAGGTGGCCCCGGCGTCCCCGCCGGCGTCGGCGTCGAGCGCCCGACCGCCCGCGTCCGCGCACACCTCCAGGGCGGCGGCCAGCTCGGCGTCGACCGGGAGCCGGGCCGACTCGAAGCCGAGCACCAGCGGCGCCTCCCCGGTCGCCAGCGTGCCGGTGAGCGCCGCCTCGGCGGCGTCGACCAGCCGGCAGGTGGCCGGCTCGATCCCGGCGTGCAGCAGCCCGCGGACGGCGGCGACGCCGGCGTCGAAGGTCGCGAAGGCGACGGTGGCGGCCGCGCGCCGCGCCGGGCGGGGCCGGACCCGCAGCCACGCCTCGGTGACCACCCCGAGGATGCCCTCGCTGCCGAGCGCGAGCCGGTCGGGGCTCGGCCCGGCCCCGGACCCGGGCAGCCTCCTGGACGCCCACAGCCCCGCCGGCGTGACCATCCGGATCGACTCCACCAGGTCGTCGACGTGGGTCGCCCGGGTCGAGAAGTGCCCGGCGGCGCGCGTGGCCAGCCAGCCGCCGACCGTGGAGCGCTCGAACGACTGCGGGTAGAACCGCAGGGTGAGGCCGTGGCCCTTGAGGCCGGCCTCCAGGTCCGGTCCGGTGGTGCCGGCCAGGACCAGGGCGGCGCGGCTGACCCGGTCGACCTCGGCGACCCCGGCGAGCGCCTCCAGGTCCAGCGACACCACGCCCGCGAACCCCTCGCCGACGGCCGGCTCGACGCCACCGACCACGCTGGTCCCGCCCCCGAACGGCACCACGGCCACGCCGGCGCCGGCGCACCACTCCAGCGCCTGCGTCACCTCGGCCTCGGTCCGCGGCCGCAGCACCACGTCGGGCGGGTGGTCGATCTGGGCACGCAGGCCGCGCAGCACGTCGCGGTAGGAGCGGCCGAGGGCGTGGCGGGCGCGGTCCAGCGGCTCGCTGGCGGCGATCGCCGCCAGCGAGGCGGGAACCCGCACCCGCGGCGCCGGCAGGTCGGCCGGCCGGGCCGGCCGCTCGGGGGCCTGCAGCGGGAACCCGAGCAGCGCCCGCACCACCGGGGCGAGCGCCTCCAGCTCCGCCGTGGTCGGCGCCTCCTCGGGCCGCCCCCAGCCCCACACCGGGTAGGTCGACGTCATGCGCCAAGGATGCCGCCCCGAGACGCCGCCCGGTAGAGTCGAGCGGCGGGGAGGGCGGCGCGCGTCGCGGGAGGTGCACGGTGGGCGGGACGACGCTGGAGGGCCACGGCGGCGCCCTGGCGGTCGCGGCGGCCAGGCGGCACGGCATCCAGGAGATGTTCACCCTCTCCGGCGGCCACGTGTTCCCCCTCTACGACGGGGTGGTCAAGGCCGACCCGCCGCTGCGCCTGGTCGACGTCCGCCACGAGCAGACGGCGGTGTTCGCCGCCGAGGCGACCGCCAAGCTGCTGCGGCGGCCCGGCCTGGCGGTGGTGACCGCCGGCCCCGGCGTCACCAACGGGATCAGCGCGGTCACCACCGCCCACTTCAACGGCTCGCCCGTGCTGGTGCTCGGCGGCCGCGCCCCCACCGGCCGCTGGGGGGCCGGGAGCCTGCAGGAGCTCGACCACCCGCCGCTGCTCGCCCCCGTCACCAAGCACGCCGGCACCGTCGGCGACACCGCCGCCATCCCGGAGGCGGTCGACCGGGCGCTGCGGCTGGCCGCCGAGCCCCACCGCGGCCCGGTCTTCCTCGACCTCCCGATCGAGGCGCTGTTCTCGCAGGCGACCGCGGAGCTGCCCGACCCGCCGCCGACGCCCGGGCGCGAGCCGGACCCCGACGCGCTGGACGGGGTCGCCCGCCTGCTCGCCGAGGCGCGGCGGCCGGTGCTGGTGCTCGGCTCCGACGTCTGGGCCGACCGCGCCGAGGCGGCGGCCGCGCGCGCCGCCGAGGCGCTCGGCCTGCCGGTGGTCGCCAACGGCCAGGGCCGCGGCATCGTCCCGCCGGCGGCCGGGCTGCTCGTCACCCGCGCCCGCTCGGCCGCGTTCGGCGGCGCCGACCTGGTGCTGGTCGCCGGCGCCCCGCTGGACTTCCGGCTCGGCTACGGCAGCTTCGGCGGGGCCGCCAAGGTGGTGCACCTGGTGGACGCCCCCAGCCAGCTCGCCGGCCACGTCGAGCTGGCGGGCGCGGTCGCCGGCGACCTCGGCCTGGCCCTTGACGGCCTGGTGGAGGCGGTCGCGCGCCTGGGGCGGCCGCGGGCGGAGGGCCCGAACCCGTGGCTGGAGCTGCTGCGGGAGCAGGCCGCCGGCGCGGCCGAGCGGGACCGGGCACTGCTGGAGAGCGACGCCGACCCGATCCACCCGGCGAGGGTCTACGGCGAGCTGCGGCGGCAGCTCGCCGACGACGCCGTGGTGATCGGCGACGGCGGCGACTTCGTCTCGTTCGCGGGGCGCTTCCTGGAGCCGGCACGGCCCGGCGGCTGGCTGGACCCCGGTCCCTATGGGTGCCTCGGCACCGGGCTGGGCTATGCGCTCGCCGCGCGCCTGGCCCGCCCCGGCGCCCAGGTGGTGCTGCTGCTGGGCGACGGGGCGGCGGGCTTCTCGCTGATGGACGTGGACACGCTGGTGCGCCACGGGCTGCCGGTGGCGATCGTCTGCGGCAACAACGGCATCTGGGGGCTGGAGAAGCACCCGATGCGGATGCTGTACGGCTACGACGTCGCCGCCGACCTGCAGCCCGGCTGCCGCTACGACGAGGTCGTGCGCGCCCTCGGCGGCGACGGCGAGCTGGTGACCTCGCCGTCGGGGATCGGCCCCGCGCTGGCCCGCGCCTTCGACGCGGGCGTCCCCTACCTGGTCAACGTGGCCACCGACCCCGAGGTCGCCTACCCCCGGTCGACCACCGGCATCTGAACGCGGCGCCGGCGTGTCAGCCGGCCCCGGCGCCGCGCAGGAACGCGGCGCGGTCGACCACCACCCGGATCACCCAGCCGCGAGCGGCCAGCCGCTCGCCGTCGGCGACGCGGACGGCGAACTCCAGGCGGCGGCCGTCGACCCGCTCCAGCACCGCCTCGACCGTCACCGTCGCGCCGACCGGGGTGGCCCGCAGGTGCTCGAGCTCGACGCGGGCGCCGACGGTGGTGGCGCCCGCGTCCAGCGCGCCGGCGACCGCCTCCACGCTGGCCCGTTCCGCCAGCGCCAGCACCCGCGGGGTGGCCAGCACCGGCACGTCGCCGCTGCCGGCGGCGACGGCGGTGTCCGCGTCGGTGACGGTGTGCGAGAAGCCGGCCCGCAGGCCGGGGCTGATCGGCATGTCGAGGAAGGCTACCCTCAACGGGATGAGGCTGGCGCTGGCAGGGGACACGATGCTCGGCCGCGGGGTGGCGAGGGCGCTGGCCGCCGGGCCGCCGGCGCGGCTGGTCGCCCCCGAGGTCGCCGAGCTCATGCGCGCCGCCGACCTGGTCGTCGTCAACCTCGAATGCTGTGTCTCCGACCGGGGCCGGCGCTGGGACGCGCCCGGCAAGCCGTTCTTCTTCCGCGCGCCGCCGAGCGCGGTCGAGCTGCTCGCGCTGCTGGGGGTGGGCTGCGTCACCCTGGCCAACAACCATGCCCTCGACTACGGACCGGAGGCGCTGCTCGACACCCTCGACCACCTCGCCGGCGCCGGCATCGCCGCCGTCGGCGCCGGCCCGGCGCTGGACGAGGCGCGCCGCCCCGTCATCCTCGACGCCGCCGGCCTGCGCGTGGCCGTGGTCGGCGCCACCGACCACCCGGCGGACTTCGCCGCCGGACCGGCGCGCCCGGGCGTGGCCTACGCCGAGCTTGTGGCCGGCGTGCCCGAGTGGCTGCTCGCGGCCGTGCGCGACGCCGCCGCCCACGCCGACGCGGTACTGGTCACCCCCCACTGGGGGCCGAACATGACCAGGGCGCCGGTCCCCCACGTCCGACGGGCGGCCGCCGCCCTGGTGGACGCGGGCGCCACCCTGGTCGCCGGGCACTCCGCCCACGTGCCCCAGGGGGTGGGCGGCCGGGTGCTCTACGACCTCGGCGACTTCCTGGACGACTACGCCGTCGACCCGCGGCTGCGCAACGACCTCGGCCTGCTGTTCGTGGTGACCGTCGACGAGGGCGGCCCGGTCGGGCTGGAGGCGGTCCCGCTGAAGCTCGACTTCTGCCGCACCAGCCTGGCCGCCGGGACCGACGCCGCCTGGATGCGCCGGCGCTTCCGCGACGCCTGCGCCGCCCTCGGCACCGACGTCGTCGAGGCCGACGGCCGTCTCGTCATTACCTGGCGGTGACCCGCGCGGCTCGTCTTCGCCGGGTCGCGAGCCGGTACAGGTCGGCCTCCCACGGCCCGCCCTGCCGCGTCAGGAACGCCGCCGCCCGCTCGGGCGCCATGACCTCGACCGCGCTGATGCGCTCCCCGCCGTCGGCGGCTTGGGGAGGGCCGACCAGCTCGACGTCGCCGTAGCCGTACAGGCAGTCGTAGTCGGGATGGGGCAGATGGGCGCGGTACGGCGCACCACGGGAATGGCACCGCAGCACCGCGAACGGGGTGTAGGAGCGCAGCCGGGCGCCGGCCTCCTCGCGCAGCTCGCGCTCCAAGGCCGCCTGGACGGTCTCCTCTGGTTCGCGCCCACCGCCCGCCGGCCCCCAGTCACCGTTGTCGAAGCCGACCAGCACGCAGGCATCGCCCACGAAGGGCACCACGTAGACACGGGCGACCAGGCGGTCGTCAGCCGGACCTGTGAGCAGCACGAAGCGCAGGTCGATTGGGGCCCAGTCGGCCTGCGTGGTGCCGAACAGAACGGGATAGTCGCGCTCGCCGAGCATGGCTCCACTGATACCACGCCGGCGGGCGGAACCGTCCCGCCCCGGCGACCGACCTAGTAGCTCGTCAGCCTTGAATTGCGTGTTGTGTGGTCCGGCCCCATGCTCCTGCGGTTGAGGATCCCGCCGCTGGAGGAGCCGGGCATGCGCAAGCAGCACATCGTGGTCTTGTCCGAGGAAGAGCGCGCCCGGCTCCACACCCTGATCGGCCAAGGCACTGCCCCAGCCCGCGCGCTGACCCATGCCCGTATCCTGCTCAAGGCCAACCAGGGCGAGGCCGGCCCTTCATGGACTGACCGGGCGATCGCCGCGGCGCTGGAGGTCCACCACACCACGGTGGCCCGGGTGCGCCAGCAGTATGCCCGCCACGGGTTGGACGCTGCGGTGGACCGCAAGGCACCTGAGCGGGAGTACCGCCGCAAGCTCGATGGCGAACAGGAGGCCCGCCTGGTCGCGTTGGCCTGCAGCGCCCCACCCGAGGGCCGCAAGCGCTGGACGCTGCGGCTGCTGGCTGAGCGGCTGGTCGCCTTGGAGGTCGTCGAGGACCTCTCGCACGAGACGGTCCGCCAGGCCTTAAAGCAAACCGGCTCAAGCCGTGGCTGACCGAACGCTGGTGCATCCCCCCCAGCACGATGCCGAGTTCGTCTGGCGCATGGAGGACGTGCTGGAGGTCTACACCCGCCCCTATGACCCGCGCCGCCCGCAGGTCTGTCTGGACGAGACCAGCCGCCAGCTCCTCGCCGAGGTCACCCCGCCCTTGCCGGTCGCCCCTGGCCGGTCAGCCAGGGAGGACTATGAGTACGAGCGCCACGGGGTGTGCAACCTGTTCCTGGTTTGCGAGCCGCTGCGCGGCTGGCGCCACATCACTTGTAGCGCGCGACGCACCCGCATCGACTGGGCGTACTGCATCAAAGACCTGGTCGACATCTGCTACCCCGACGCCGAGGTCATCGTGCTGGTGCAAGACAACCTCAACACCCACACGCCGGCGTCGCTGTACCAGGCGTTCCCGCCGGCGGAGGCCAAGCGGCTGGCCGACAAGCTGGAGCTGCACTACACGCCCAAGCATGGGAGCTGGTTGAACATGGCCGAGATCGAGCTTGCCGTGCTGGCCGAGCAGTGCCTGGACCGGCGGCTGGCCGACCAGGTGACCCTGGAGCGAGAAGTCGCCGCGTGGGAGGCGACGCGCAACGCGGCCAGCCGTGGCATTGACTGGCGCTTCACCACCGCTGATGCCCGGATCAAGCTCAAGCACCTCTACCCCGCAATTCAAGGCTGACGACCTACTAG
>WNFU01005256.1_pt1 | contig 16168 bp, 15 predicted proteins | sample 5400121 | NCBI WGS metagenome assembly WNFU01 (sample SAMN13153360, study PRJNA577476) | soil metagenome | isolation source: 100 cm soil or saprolite under grassland replicate 1 | place: USA:California | collected 2016-06-15
CGGCCCGGCGTCCTCCTCCCCGATGAGCTCGACCAGCATGGCCTGGGCGAAGCACGGCCCCAGCACCATCCGGGCCACGGCGTCGGGGGAGACGTCCGGACGGATCCCCCCCACCCGCTGCTCCCTGCGGACGTACTCGCGAACGGAGTTGAGGGCCCGGGCCGGGCCGGCCCCGGTGTCTTTCCAGTGCGCGCGCTGTGCCTCCAGCAGCTCGCGATCCGACAGGGCGCCCGTGACCATGGGGACGATGGCCCGGTAGAACTCGACGGCCTCCTCGGCCACCCGGGCCAGGTTCGACTCGACGGTCCGCGTGCCCGCCAGGTCCGGCAGCGTCGCCATCAGCTGGACGAAGTCGGCGAAGCGCGTGTGCACGATCTCGTGGAACAACGCGGCCTTGTCGGGGAAGTATCGGTAGATGCTGCCCTCCGCGCATCCGGCCCGCTCGGCGATGGCCCGGGTCGTGGTCCCGGCCAGGCCTCGTTCGCGGATCAGGCCGTGCGTGGCCTCCAGGATCTGCGCCCGCGTGGCGCCGCGTCCCTCAGGCAACGGGCGCCAGCTCTTCCGCCGACGGCTGCTCCACGTGGCTTCGCACGAACAGGAGCGACACGATCGAGGCCAGCAGGGCGAATACCGCCGCCACGATCACGCCCACGTGCAGCGCGTGCACGAAGGAGTCCTTCACCGCATGGACGACTGCCTGGGCCTGGGCCACGGTGGTTCCCGGCGGCGCCTGCCGCAGGACCGTCTTCACGGTGACCGCGGCGGCGGCCGCCCGCGATCCCCCCTGCTGGGAGATCTGGTGGGCCACCGCCGACGGGAATCCCGCCGCGACGAGCCGTGCCGGGAGGGCCCGGGTGAACGCGGAGGTGACGATCGCGCCGAGCAACGCGATGCCGAAGACGCCGCCCAGCTCCCGGCTGGTGTTCGTGGCCGCGGAGGCCACACCGGCCCGGGCCGGCGGCACGGAGGCCATGACGGCTGCGGTCATGGGGGCCATGGTCGTGGCCATGCCCCCGCCCATGACCAGCATCGACGGCAGGATCACGCCGAGGTACGACGACCCCGGCTCGGTGCGCAGCACGAGGAGCAGCCCGCCGCTCAGGACGAGGGTCCCCACGGCCATGAACCACCTGGAGCCGAACCGGTCGGACAGCCGTCCGGACACCGGCGCGATGAGCAGGATCATGGCGGTGAAGGGGAACAGCCGGAACCCCGCCCCCACGGGCGAGTACCCCTGCACGTTCTGGAGGTACAGCGACAGGAAGAACGTCGAGCCGAACAGCGCGAAGAACACGGCAGCCGCCACGACGTTCGACGCGGCGAACGTGGGGATGCGGAAGAACGACAGCGGCAGCATCGGGTACTCGCGGTGCGTCTCGAGGTAGAAGAACACCGCGAACAGCACGGCGGACAGCGCGAACGAGGCCAGGATGAGCCCGTCCGTCCACCCCCGTGCGTTCCCCTCGATGAGCGCGTAGACGAGGAAGAACACCGCCCCCGTGCCGGTGACCAGGCCGGGCGGATCGAGGCGACGTGACTTGGTGGGGTCGCGCGACTCCCGCACCACCAGGTAGGTCAGCGTGAGCCCGACGGCGCCGATCGGCACGTTGATGAAGAAGATGCTCTGCCAGCTGACGTGCTCGACCAGGAAGCCGCCGAGCACCGGGCCCACCGCGACGGCCAGGCCCGACATCGCCGCCCAGATCCCGATGGCGGCGCCTCGCTCCCGGCCGTGGAACGTGGCCGTGATGATCGACAGTGACCCCGGCAGCAGCATGGCCGACCCCAGTCCCTGGAGGGCCCGGAACGCGATGAGCTGGCCGGTCGTCTGCGACAGCCCGCAGGCGAGCGAGCCGAGCACGAAGACGACCAGGCCCATGGAGAAGAACCGCTTGCGGCCGTACAGGTCGCCCAGGGCGCCGCCGGTGAGCATGAACGAAGCGAACGTCAGCGTGTAGGCGTCGATCAGCCACTGGAGCTGCGAGACGTTCGCCCCCAGGGACCGCTGGATCGTGGGGAGCGCCACGTTCACGACGAGGTTGTCCAGCATGGGCATGAACAGCCCGAAGACCATGGCCACGAGGACCAGCCACTTCCGGCGGTCGCCCGCACCGTCCTGGAGGCCCGGCGAGGCCTGCTCGATCGGATGCTCCATGTCGCACCTCCTGGCGTGCTCGGGATAGCCACAGCGTCCCGTCGTGCAACGCAAAAAATAGTGAGTGAGCGCTCACTCACTCGTCAAATTCGCACGTCGCTGTCCGGTTTGACGAGGCCGACCCCAGCGTGAGAAGGTTGCAACATGCAAATATTGGAAGGTGCAAGTGTTTCCGCACGGAACGAACGGATCGAGCGTCCATTGGCGGACGAGCTCTCCGCGCACTGGGAGGAGCTGAGCCGGTTCATCCTGGACCGGAAGGTCCGGTCGTCCCTGGCCCGCGGACCGGCCGGCGACCTCTCCCACGTCCAGCTCGGGGCGCTGGCGGCCCTGGCCGATGGCGACGTCCGGATGGGCGACCTCGCGGCGCGGCTGGGTGTCGCCGAGAGCTCGGTGACCAGGATGGTGGACCGCCTGGTGTCGGCCCGACTGGCCCAGCGCCGGCCGGCGCCGGAAGACCGCCGGTGTGTGGTGGCGGGCCTCACCGCCGAGGGCCGGAAGGTCCTGCGAGGGGTTCGCGCCGAGCGGCGCGAGTTCCTGGGCGAGATCCTGGAGGCGCTGTCGCCGGCCGATCGCGCGGAGCTGGTCCGGATGTTCGGTGTGCTTGCGGAAGCCCTCCGCGCCCGGCGGGGCGGGCCGGCCGGACGGGCCCCTGCCCGAGCGGCATCGCAGCCGTGACCCGGCGCCAGATCATGGTCGTGTTCGGGGGCGTCATGCTCGGCATGCTGCTCGCCGCGCTCGACCAGACCATCGTGGCGACGGCGCTCCCTCGCATCGTCGAGGACCTGAAGGGGTTCCAGCACCTGTCGTGGGTGGTCACCGCCTATCTGCTGACGTCGACCGTGACCGTCCCGCTGTACGGGAAGCTGTCCGACCTCTACGGCCGGCGGAGGCTGTTCATCTTCTCCATCTCGGTGTTCTTGGTCGGGTCGGCGCTCTCAGGGCTGTCGCAGAACATGGCGCAGCTGATCCTGTTCCGCGGGATCCAGGGCCTCGGCGCCGGCGGGATCCTCCCCCTCGCGCTGATCGTCATCGGCGACCTGTTCTCGCCGCGGGAACGGGGCCGCTACCAGGGCTTCACCGGGGCCGTGTTCGGGGCGTCGTCGATCATCGGGCCGCTCCTCGGCGGCTACCTCACCGACCACGCCTCGTGGCGGTGGATCTTCTACATCAACCTCCCCCTTGGGGCCGTGGCCCTTTTCGTGATCGCCACGACCATGCACATGCCGTTCGAGCGGCGGGAGCACAGGGTCGACTACCTGGGGGCGGGCCTGCTGTCGGCCGGGGTGACCGCCCTGCTGCTGGTGGCGGTGTGGGGCGGCACCACGTACCCGTGGGGCTCCGTGGTGATCGTCGGGCTCGCCGTCGCCGGGGCGATCCTGCTCTCGGTGTTCTGGTTGGTGGAACGGAGGTCGCCGGAGCCCGTGCTGCCACCCTCCCTGTTCCGGGACGGCATCTTCCGCGTCTCGAACGCCGCCTCGTTCCTGATCGGCGCCGCGATGTTCGGGACGATCGTGTTCATCCCCGTGTTCGTCCAGCTGGTCATCGGGTCCTCGGCCACGAACTCCGGCGTCGTGCTGATCCCGATGATGCTGGCGGTGGTGGCGTCCGTGGTCGTCTCGGGCCAGCTCGTGACGAGGACGGGCCGCTACCGGATCTTCCCCATCAGCGGGTCGGTCTTCGCGCTCGCCGGGTTCTGGATGCTGTCGAGGCTGGACGTGAACGCCACCAGCCTCCAGGCCACGCTGGCCATGATCCTGATCGGGCTGGGGATCGGACAGATGATGCAGGTCTACACGCTCGCCGTGCAGAACGCCGCCGGCCGCAGCGAGATGGGGATCGCGACCGCGTCGATCCAGTTCTTCCGCTCCATCGGGGGGACGTTCGGCGTGGCCATCCTCGGCGCGGTGCTGACGTCCCGGCTGGCCTCCGAGCTGGTGTCGAGGCTGGGGGCCGCCGGCTCCGGCCTCGATCCGAGGACGCTGACGGACCCCACCGTGGCCCGGGGGCTGTCGCCGCAGCCCTTCGAGGCCGTGCGCCACAGCCTGGCCTCGGCGCTGCACACCGTCTTCGAGCTCGCCCTGCCGCTCATGGTGATCGCGCTCGTCCTGTCGTTCCTGTTGAAGGAGATCCCGCTGCGGACGGTGGCCAACGTGCAGTCGTCCGCGGAGCTCGGGGTGGACCTCGGCCAAGCCGACGCCGTGGGCGCGCAGGAGCTGTCCGAGGCGGCGCTCGACGGCGGCGGCGCCCCGTCACCCCGTCCCGCCGGCGCCGGCTGAGGAGGCGCGGACACCGTCCGGCCCCACCTCCGGCGCACCGTGTAGCCTGCCCGGAACGCCACCACGCCAGGAGGATCCAGTGCCCACCATCGAGCTCGTCACCGAGATCCCCGGGCCGAGGTCCCGGGACGTCGTGGCCCGCAAGGAGCGTGTCGTGTGCGACCCGCTCGACCTGCACGTCCCCGCGGTGATCGACCACGCGACGGGCGCGGCGTTCACCGACGTGGACGGGAACACGTTCCTGGACTTCTCCGGGGGACTGGGATGCCACCTGGTCGGCTACTCGCACCCCAAGGTGGTGGAGGCGGTTCGCCGGCAGGCCGAGCGCTTCTCTCACACCGACTTCTCGGTGATCCCCTACGAGCCGTACGTGGAGCTCGCGGAGCGCCTCGTGTCCCTGACCGGCGGCGGGGACCGCAAGGTCGCGCTGTTCAACGCCGGCGCCGAGGCCATCGAGAACGCCGTGAAGTTCGCTCGGGCCGCCACCGGCCGGCCGGCCCTGGTGTGCTTCGAGGGCGGGTTCCACGGGCGGACGCTCCTGACCATGACCCTCACCAGCCGGTACCGGCCGTACAAGAGCGGGTTCGGGCCGTTCGCCCCGGAGGTGTACCGCCTGCCGTTCCCCTACCCGTACCGGAGCGCGGACCCCGAAAGCGCGGGCCGGGCGGCGCTCGAGGCCATCGAGCGGGCCTTCGCCACCACCGTCGACCCGTCGAGCGTGGCCGCGGCCATCGTGGAGCCGATCCAGGGGGAGGGCGGGTTCATCGTCCCCACCCCCGAGTTCCTGTCCGGGCTGGCCGGGATCTGCCGCCGCCACGGGATCCTGGTCGTGGCCGACGAGATCCAGTCCGGGTGCGGCCGCACCGGGCGGTTCCTGGCGTCCGAGCACTTCGACTTCCAGCCGGACATGGTCGTACTGGCGAAGGCGCTCGCATCCGGCTATCCGCTGTCGGCGGTGGTGGGCCCCAAGGAGGTCATGGACGCGCCGGGGCCCTCGGCCATCGGCGGCACCTACGTGGGGAATCCGGTGGCGTGCGCCGCGGCCAACGCTGTCCTGGAGGTCATCGAGGAGGAGGGCCTGCTGGACCGGGCCGAGACCGTGGGCAAGGAGCTTCGGTCCAGGTGGGAGGACGTGTCGCGCGACGTGCCGGAGATCGGGGAGGTCCGGGGCGTGGGCGCGATGGTCGGCGTGGAGTTCGTGAAGGACCGGGAGACCCGCGAGCCGAACGGGCCGTATCTCTCCGCGCTGATGCGCGAGGCCATGAGCCGGGGCGTCGTCACCGTCTCGTGTGGCGCGGACCACAACGTCCTTCGCCACCTCGTGCCGCTCGTGATCACCGACGACCAGCTGGAAGAGGGGCTCGACGTGCTCGCGGACGCCGCGGTGGCCGCCCGGTCCTCGGCCGCGCCGGTGGAGGCTGGAGCCGGGGAGTAGGCGGCGCTCGAACCCGCCGGGTTCGGTCAGGCAGTCGGCGTCGGGCTCGCCGTGGGCGTCGGGCTCGGAGTGGGGGTCGGGCTCGGAGTGGGCGACGGTGACGGCGTGGGCGTGGGCGTGGGCACCGGGTTCACCGCCAGGGGCAGCGACGCGGGGAGGGCCACGCCGCCGTCCACGGTCTGCGCCTGGATGACGGCGGCATACGTGCCCGGCGGAACGGGCGCTCCCGCCGCGTCGGTCCCATTCCACGTCAGCGCCAGCACCTGCCCGGCCTGCGACATCGACGCCAGCACGGCCCCGTCGGCGCCGACGACGTCCACGATCCACGTCAGCTCGCCGCTCCCTCGGGCCGTGAAGGTGACCGCGTCCATCCCCGGCGTGACCTGCGGGGCCGAGACGGCGGGCCGGTAGATCTTCGGCAGCCCCATCTGGCCCACGGTCGTCCGGATCTGCGGCAGCATCGCGTACAGGTAGTCGCCGGGGCAGTCCGTGATGCCGGTGTCCCGGTGCCCGGAGATCATCTTGAGCCTCACCCGGGTTCCCCTCGGGTACTTCGTCGTGGAACCGCCCGCCGACACCATCACCGCATGCCCCTTCGGCGGAAGGTGGGCGACGTCGAGCCTCCAGGCCAGCAGCTGCTCCAGCGAGTCCACGGCGGCCGCGGGCGGCGGAACGTCCTGGAAGTCCCCCAGCACCGAAACCGAGAAGGTCCCGGTGTTGAACCCCATCTGGGAGCCCGGGACGACGGGCAGGGTCACGCCGCCCTTGCGCCCCACGAAGATCGTGCCGAACCGGTCGATCAGGAAGCTGTAGGCGATGTCGCAATAGCCCCGTTCCTGGGTGTGGTACCAGTAGATCGACCGCACGATGTCGTCCGACTGCGCCGGCGTGTAGTCGTTCGTCCCCGACGTGTGATGGACGTACGCCATCTTCACCGCGGGGGCGTAGTAGGGGGCAGAGCATCCCGGCGTGCCCGTGTTGAAGTACGCGGGATCGGCGCCCCACCGCCACCGCGGAACCATGCGCGGCGGGGTCGTGGCGGCGTCCGCGGCCGAGGCGGCGAACAGCCCGCCCAGCAGCCCACCGGACGAGGCCACGGGCGGCTGGTCCGGCGGCCCCGTGCCCGGCCCGGCGGCCGTCCCCGAGGTGTTCACGAAGGCCGCCCGCAGGTCCGAGATCGCGCTCCCGGCGGGCAGGGTCAGCGAGAGCCGGATGCAGCGGCTTCCGCCCGTCCACAGCAGGCCGGTCCCCTGGCGGTCGGGGTGGTGCTCGGGGGTGCCCGGGTCCGGCGCCTCGGAGGGTTCCGCGCCGAGCACCCTGGTCGCGCTGAGACGCGACGCGCTCGGCCCCTCGGCCACGAGTGCCTGGACCTCACCGCCGGCGGCCTGGTCCCACACAACCCCCACCGCGGTGAACCAGAAGGGCGCGCACATGGTTTCGGCCCCGGTGGTGACCCGCGCCTGCGCCCGGAGAGTCCCGTCGTCCACGAACGCCGCACCCTGGGGCAGCCCCCGGGCCAGCGGCGCCAGCGGGACGGCCGCGTCGGTTCCGACGGTGGGCGGCGTGCCCACACCGCTCGCCGGCGGGACCCATCCCGCCACCTGGACCAGCACCGCCAGTCCCAGCGCGGCGCCCAATCGCCTGAACCGTCTCACGACGCCGGCATCCCCGGATCTCGATCGTCGATGTCCGCGTCGAGGGAAACGGCGCGGCAGGCATCCTGTGTAGCGCACGAACAGGTGGTGTTCAAGATCATTTGCCCCAACTGCCGCCTTCGTCCACCTTGGAACGGCTTCGCCGCGCGGCTAGGGTGACGGGCATGTGCCGAAGCATCGTGACGCTCAGGCGCCCGGACGGCGTCGCCACCGAGGACGAGGTCCGGGCGGCCGCGCTCCAGTTCGTGCGGAAGATCAGCGGGTACCGGGCCCCGTCGCGGGCCAACGCAGAGGCGTTCGACGCGGCCGTCGAGGAGGTCGCGGTGGCCTCGCGGCGGCTGCTGGAGGCCGTCGGAACGCCCCGCGGGTAGCCGCCGCCGGCGATCGTCCCACCGTATCGTTCCGGTCGTCCTGCCTCGAGCCCTCCGTCGGTGGCCCGAGGCCCCCACGGGGAGGTGCAGCGCAGCGGTGGCGGTCATCGACGACTTCGACGGGTTCCTGATCGACCTGGACGGCGTGGTGTGGGTCGGCGACGCGCTCGTCCTGGGAGCCGACGACGCCATCAGGACGCTCCAGGCGCGGCGCAAGCACGTGGTGTTCCTGACGAACGACCCCCGGAGCTCGGGGGAGGAGTACGCGGCGAAGCTCCGCCGCCTCGGCCTGGACGTGGCCCGATCCAGGGTGCTCACCGCCGGCGCCGCCACTGCCCTGCACATCGCCCGGCACGAGGAGACGGCGAACCGGTCGGTCTTCGTGATCGGTACGCCGGCCCTCCAAGCGGAGCTCGAAGCCGTGGGCCTCACGGTCGTCGAGGGAGAGGAGGGACGCACGGCGGACCTGGTGGTCGTCGGCGGCCACGACGGCTTCGACTACACGGAGCTCAGGATCGCGTCGCAGGCCATCCGGCGGGGCGCGGGGTTCTACGCCACGGGCCGCGACGCCACGTTCCCCATGCCGGACGGTCCGTGGCCCGCCGCGGGAGCGATCCTCGCGGCGGTCGAGACGGCCGCCGGGCGCCCGGCGCACGTGGTCGGCAAGCCAGAGCCCGACATGTTCCGGGTGGCGCGGGAGCTGATCCCGGAGGCCCGGCGGTGCGTGGTCGTCGGTGACCGGCTCGACTCGGACATCGCCGGGGGTCGTCGGGCCGGCCTCGCGACCGTCCTCGTGCTGACCGGCAGCACGACGGAGGCCGACGCGGCGGAGGCAGCCCCGGCTCCCGACTTCATCGTCCCCGACCTGAAGGGCCTCGTCGGAGGCCCATAGACGCGACGAGCCTCCCTGGGCGCCGCCCGAACGGCACCCGCCGGCGGCTACCATGCCCGGGCCGTGAACGACTACGTCGCGTCGAACCGGGACCTGTGGAACGAGTGGGTCGACATCAACGCCCGCTCCAAGTTCTACGGCCTGGAGGAGTTCCGCAAGGGCGGGTCGAGGATCCGGCCGTACGAGCTCGAGGAGGTGGGCCCCGTCGGCGGCAAGACCCTGCTCCATCTCCAGTGCCACTTCGGGATGGACACGCTGTCCTGGGCCCGGGAGGGCGCCGTCGTCACCGGCGCTGACTTCTCCGAGCGTGGCATCGAGGTGGCCCGCTCGCTGGCCGCCGAGCTGGGCCTGGAGTCGACGTTCGTCCACTCCGACCTCTACGAGCTGCCGAACGTGCTCGAGGGACAGTTCGACGTCGTGTACACGTCCCGCGGCGTCCTGTACTGGCTCCCGGACCTGGCGCGGTGGGGCCGGGTCGCCGCCCATTTCGTGAAGCCCGGCGGGATCTTCTACGTGACGGAGGCGCACCCCGTCTTCATGGTGCTGGACGACGAGCTGAAGGAGCCGCATCTCCGCCTGCGGTATCCGTACTGGACGCGCGAGGAGCCGCTCGAGTTCGAGAACATCGGCTCGTACGCCGACCCTACCCAGCCCGTGACGGTGCCGACCGAGTACGGCTGGACCCACAGCCTCGGCGAGATGGTCACGGCGCTCGCGGAGGCCGGACTCCGCATCGAGTTCCTCCACGAGTTCGACTTCGTGGAGTGGCCCATGCCGCCCTTCACCGAGCAGTCCCCGGACGGGCTGTGGCGGCTGCCGCCCGGGAAATACGGAGACGGCGAGCTCCCCCTGTTCTTCTCGCTCCGCGCGCGGAAGGACTAGTCTGAGGCGGACTAGCGCCCGGGCGTAGCGGCGGCCGGCACTCCGCTCCGGACGGCGACCAGGTCCCGCACGGCCGGCGCGGCCAGCGCCACCGTGAACGCGAAGGTCACCGCCCACCACAGCCACGGCCACGGGTCGGGCTCGAACCACAGGATCCACGCGCCGCCCACCAGGACCGTCCGCCAGGGCCGGCCCGTGCGGAGCCACTCGTGCAGCAGCAGGAACGCCAGCGCCGGACCCAGGTAGTACGAGTACAGCGTCGGCTCGAAGACGACCCGGGACAGGAACGTGAGGCCGAGGCCGGCCAGGACCGGCCCCGGCTCGACCCGGCCCCACAGCCTCCAGGCGACGCCGAACGCCACCATGAACGACCCGGCCCGGCTGGGGGTGCCCACCAGGACCTGGGTGTGGGCGGACACCCACAGCGCGGCGTGGCCGATCTGGGGGAACGTCCGCGCCTCGAACAGGGCCTTCGACGCGTGCGGCCAGTCCACGGCCAGCGTGAAGCCCGCGAGCGCCGCGGCCGGAGCCAGGCTCACCGCCGCCGCGCGCGCCCGCCGGCCCGGAGGGCACAGCGCGACGTACACCGGCAGCGCCAGCAGAGCCCACTGCTTCACCGCGATGGCCACACCGAGCCACAATGCGCCGGCCACGCTCCGCCCTCGGAGGACTTCCCGCGCGGCCAGCATGACGAACGCGAGGGCCAGGACGTCCTCGTAGTGGCCGTACACGACGGCGATCGACGCGATGGCCAGGATCCCCACGAGCAGCTGGATGATCAGGCGTCCCCGCCGGATGCCGGCCTCGGTCGCCAGGGCCCGGACCGCGTACAGGAGCGGCAGGTTCATGGCCAGCCCGTACGGCCCGTACACCAGCCACAGCGTGGGGTGGGCGACCTCCCGGGGGTAGCTCTCGGTGAGGTGCAGCGCGTGCCCCACCGCGGCCACCGGCGCGAGCAGGATGGCGAACAGCGGCATGGCCACGTAGTAGCCGTCGGGCCGGTACAGGTGTCCGGGGTCGCCGCTCGCCACCGTGTGCGCGGCCACCATGGGATGCCAGATGTCGCCAGGCGGCCCCCACTCGTGCGGGAGATGCCACGGCGGCCACTGGAGCATCGTGTAGATCATGCCGATCGCGATCCCGAGGAGCGTCAGCCACACGGCAGCGCGCCACGGATGCGGGTCGGCCGCCGAGGCCGGACCACCGTCGGAGGCCGGGCGTCCGGTTCGGGCCCGGGTCGCCCTCCCCACGCGGGTCAGCTCGTCCAGCGCGATTCCCTTCGGATCTGCCGTGGGCCGGGCCTCGTGCCCGGCCGGGGCGGGGGCAAGCCCCGCCCCACCGCCAAGGTGTCCGATCCTAGTGCGCGCGGCGGGCGGATCGGTAGCGTCCGCGGTCCTCCCGGGTATCCTCCCCGTGCACTGCTTGGATCGGTATCGACGAAAGGAATCCCAGCCATGACCACCCGCGTGACGAGGCCGAGGCGCTCGTGCCTCTCGGTCCCCGGGTCCTCGCCGAAGATGCTGGCCAAGGCGCCGGGGCTCCCCGCCGACGAGGTGTTCATGGACCTCGAGGACTCCGTCGCCCCGGGGGCGAAGGAGGAGGCCCGGGGCAACGTCGTCCAGGCACTGAAGGAGGGCGACTGGACGGGCAAGACCGTCGTCGTCCGGATCAACGGCGTGTACACGAAGTGGTGCTATCGCGACGTCATCGAGGTGGTCGAGAACGCCGGGGAGCTCCTCGACTGCATCATGATCCCGAAGGTCGAGCACGCGAGCGACGTGACGTTCGTGGCCGAGCTGCTCCGCCAGATCGAGGAGACCAACGGGCTGGAGAAGCGGATCGGCCTGGAGATCCAGATCGAGACGGCCACAGGGCTCACGAACATCGACGCGATCGCCACGGCGAGCGATCGTGCGGAGACCCTCATCTTCGGCCCGGCGGACATGAGCGCCTCGCTCGGCCTTCCGACGGTGACCGCCGGGCTGCCGATGCCGGGCTACCCGGGGGACCACTGGCACCACGTGCTCATGACGATCCTCATCGCGGCGCGCCACGCCGGCCTCCAGGCCATCGACGGGCCCTACCTCGTCATCAGGGACCTCGACGGGTTCCGGGAGATGGCGACCCGCAGCCGCGCCCTCGGGTACGACGGAAAGTGGGCGCTGCACCCCGGCCAGGTGGACGTGCTGAACGAGGTCTTCTCGCCGACCCAGGACGAGTTCGACAAGTCGGAGGCCATGCTCGAGGCGTACCGGCACGCCACCGACGTCGAGCTGCGCGGCGCGGTCATGTTCGGCAACGAGATGATCGACGAGGCCTCCCGGAAGATGGCCGAGCAGCTCGCCATGCGGGGCCGCGCCGCCGGCATGGAGCGGCAGAAGACGCTGGAGGAATTCCTCGAGGAGGAGGGGGTCGGGCTGTGAGCGGCCGGGTCGAGCTCGTCGAGCTGTCCGACGAGCAGCGGGAGGTCGTGGCGACCGTTCGCGACTTCGTGGAGCGGGAGGTCATCCCGGTGGCCGACGAGCTCGAGCACGCCGACGAGTTCCCGGAGAAGATCGTCGAGGGGATGAAGGAGCTCGGCCTGTTCGGGCTCACCGTCCCCGAGGAGTACGGCGGCGCCGGTCTCGACCTGTTGACCTACGCGCTGGCGGGCGTCGAGCTGTCGCGGGGCTGGATGTCGCTTTCGGGCATCCTGAACACCCACTTCATGGCCGTCTACCTGCTGAAGAAGTACGGGACGGACGAGCAGAAGCAGAAGTGGCTGCCGCAGATGGCCACGGGCGAGCTCCGCGCGGCGCTCTCGATGTCGGAGCCGGGAGCGGGGTCTGACGTGCAGTCCATCCAGTGCCGCGCGGTCCGCGACAGCGACGAGTACGTCGTGACCGGCACGAAGATGTGGGTGACGAACGGGCTCCGGGCCGGCCTGGTGGTGCTGCTGTGCAAGACCGACCCCGAGGCCGATCCGCCGTATCGCGGCATGTCCCTGCTGTTCGTGGAGAAGGAGCCCGGCGCCAACAAGTTCGAGGGCATCACGATCCCGCCGAACATCGAGAAGATGGGCTACCACGGCGTCGAGACCACCGAGCTGGTCTTCGAGGGCCATCACGTTCCGGCTGGGAACCTGCTGGGGAGCGAGGGCGACGGGTTCCGCCAGGTCATGGACGGCATCGAGGTCGGGCGGGTGAACGTGTCGGCCCGGGCAGTCGGCCTGGCCACCCGGGCGTTCGAGGAGGCCATCCGGTACGCGCAGGAGCGCCAGGCCTTCGGCAAGCCCATCGCTCAGCACCAGATGATCCAGGAGAAGCTGGCGGACATGGGCACGAAGCTGGAGGCGGCCCGGCTCATGCTCCTCAACGCGGCGATGAAGAAGTCGGCGGGGGAGCGGTCGGACCTCGAGGCCGGGATGGCCAAGTACTTCACCACCGAGGCCTGTCACCAGATCGTGACCGACGCGCTGCGCGTGCACGGCGGGTACGGCTACTCGGCGGAGTACACCGTCGAGCGCCTGTACCGGGACGCGCCGTTCCTGCTGATCGGCGAGGGCACCAGCGAGATCCAGAAGATCGTGATCGCGAGGCAACTGCTGGAGCGCTACAAGCTTCAGTAGGACAGGATCCCCTCGAGCCAGCGGATGCCGTTCGGACCGGTGACCTGGGCAATCGACAGCGCTCCGGCCCCGGCCACGTTCACGGTGGTGGCGCTGGTGTCGAGCGTGGGGGCCGGCTTCGGAACGGCCGGTTGCGAATTCGGGTCGATGAAGTTGGTGCCCCCTCGCTGCGACCCGTCTCCCAGCACGATCCACCCCACCTCCACCGACCCGGGCTGTCCGGCCTTCCCCTTGACCGCCCGGTACAGTCCGGCGTCCCCCGTGGCGAGCTGCGCGGCGAAGGCGTGGTCGGCCCCGGAGATGGAGACCGTGCCTGTAGCCGTATCGCCGGAGAGGGTGGCCTCCCCCAGGGCCTGGCCGTCCCGGGTGGCCAGCGAGGCCTTGCCCCCCGAGATGTCCGCCACCTCGAACCAGGTCGACACCCGGTTGCCGTCACACACGTAGCCGCCCACCTTCGTGCCGTCGGAGACCAGGGCGATGAAGGCGTCGGTGCCCTCCACCCGCCCCACGAAGGAGCCCGCCTTGGTGGCGTTCCCGCCCCCGCCGCAGGCCTGAAGGGCCACGGCGGCCAGGACGGCCACCACTGCCAGGCCCGCTCGAATTCGACGCGTCATGGAAAGCACCCCGAGCGCGACGGTACGCGGGGCCGCGCTGGCACACAAGGCGCCAATGGGTCGGTGGGATCCCCCGCCACCTCCTGGAGTGCCACAAGGCCGGCGTAGGCCGGGGCTTGTCCCCGGCCTGCTGAAAACCATCCCGGCCCGGCCGGGTCGGCGGCTGCCGCGGGACCCCGGGGCCCACCGCTCCCGGAACGCGAGCGGGGACGCCGCGCGGTCCGTTCGGCGCCGCACCCCCGTTCCTCCGCGGTCCCCCCTGGGGCGCCCGCGGCCCCGCCTGCAAGCGCTCCATTCGGCGTGAGAACGTTGCTCGGAGATCCGAGGGTCACCGAATCGGTTCGATGGTGATCTCGTCCACCGATGGGAGCCGGTCAGGCATCTCATCCGTCACCCACGCGTACTCGAGCGCTGACAGTCGCCCCGATCGAACCCAGACGATGAGTTCCCCGAGGAGCTCGCCCGATTCATCGACAATGATGGCTCTCGCCGGAGTGGGCCCGTCCGCGAGGGGCGACTGCGAAGCGGAGTCCGGGTACCCGAAGATCGATGCTCGGTGACGTCGCCGTCCAGGGCGCCGCGACCGTCGCGTGAGCGATCTGGGCACGGAGCTCCTGGGCGCCCTTGAAATCGACCTCCAAGATTCGGGAGAGAACGTCTCGCTCGTTCTCCGTCAGCGGCCGCTCCCGCTCCTTCATCGCGCCCAATCATGAGTTAGCCAGCGGAGCCGTGCCGGCGCATTTCCGAATTGACCGCTTCGACCATTACCGACGAGCGCCCCCGGATGAAATTCGTCTCCCGTGCCGCGATGAGTGATGTAGACTATGCAGCACGAGGTGATGCACAGTGGCGCGGGTGACGTTCACGATCGACGATTCGAGCGCTCGGGAGCTAGAGAGGGTTGGGGAGTTGTTGAAGTCGCTGCATGAGCGGTTGATTCCGGTCTTGGAACAGGAACTCGCTGAAGGCTCGCCCTTCGTCCGACACCTGCTGGCTTCGCTCGAGGCGTTGCCGGAGGATCCGTCTGCTTCCGCAGTCGTACGCAGTGCCGTCGGCACCTATCTCGCTGCCATTCGCGACCTGGACCGCTCGGCTGGAATGGATGCCGGCTATGCGGCGCTCGAGGCCGAGGAGGATCGTGCGGGCATCATGGAGGGAGCGGCGAAGCGGGTGGCGGCTCGATGGGCCGACGAGCCGTAGCCGGGCCGGCCGTCCTGCGAGGCCAGATCTGGCTGGCCGACGTGGGGCTGGCGGAACCGAAGCGCTTCCTGATCCTCTCCAACAACGACCGCAATCGTCGCCTGCGGGACGTCCTCGGGGTCCGAATGACGACCGCGGACAAGCCCCCCATTCCGAGCATCGTCGCGTTCGAGTCCGGCGAAGTCTCGGAGTCCCGGACATTCGCCGTAGCGGATGACATCGTGCCGCTCGCGAAAGGAGCGCTGGTCCGGCGGGTTGGGGGCTTGTCGATCGGCCAGATGAGGAGGGTCGAGGAGGCGGTCAAGGCCGCGCTCTCCCTCTCCTGACACGCGACCGGTCGTGACCGGTGGCGCTCACTTCCGGGTCATGAGGAAGCAGGCCGCGCCGGTGCCCGGCTCGGGGGTGGGGTGGCGTTCGATGTGGAAGGCGTCGGCGAACAGCGCTCGCTCCTCGCCGGGCTCTAGCGGGAGGGCCAGCCTCGATGCGCCCTTGAAGCTGACCAGCGGAAGCTCTCGCTTCGCGCGGTAGAAGCACCACAGCAGGAACACCGCGCCGGGGCGGGCCAGTCGCTTCACCGTGCGGGCCATGGCCACGCGGCGGTCTCGCTTGAGGTCGTCGAGGGTGCCATAGTCCACCAGGAGGTCGAAGGGGCCGGGGACGCCGAGGATCTCGTCGGCGGTGAGGTCGCCCCGCACCCATCGGATGTCCGGGCGCGGGCGGCCCTTCGCCGAGATTCGGGCCTTCTCCAGCGCCACCGGCGAGAAGTCCACGCCGGTCACGTCGAAGCCGTGGTCGGCCAGAAAGATCGCGTTCGACCCGCTGCCGCAGCCGAGGTCGACGGCCCGGCCCGGCGGGAGCGCGTCCGGGCTCAGACGGCCCGACCGCACGAGGTTCACCAGCTCCTCTCGGGGCTGGCCCTCCCACGGAGCCCCGAACCGGTACATCACGTCGTACGTGCGGCGGCCCGGCATGGTGCGCGTCAGATCCCGAGGATCTGCTTCTTCTGCGCCTCGAACTCTTCGTCTGTCAGCGCGCCCTGCTCGCGAAGCTTCGCCAGGCGTTCGAGGAGCGCCACCCG
>WNFU01005268.1_pt1 | contig 16144 bp, 15 predicted proteins | sample 5400121 | NCBI WGS metagenome assembly WNFU01 (sample SAMN13153360, study PRJNA577476) | soil metagenome | isolation source: 100 cm soil or saprolite under grassland replicate 1 | place: USA:California | collected 2016-06-15
AGAATCGAGCCGCCCTGGATCTCCTGTCCGGCCGCCGTCATGATCGTGGCGTTGCGGATCAACACCGCCGGATTGGGATGGCGCTGGTATGTCGACGGATACTGGGGTCCGATCCCCGCCGCCGTATCCTGGCTCGCTGCTGCTGGCGCCATCGCGGTTGTTGGGGCCGACGCCGTCGTCGTGCGTGCACCTGCTGAGGCGCAGCCCGCGACGAGGGCGATCAGTCCCAGCGCGGCTGACAGTTGTCGCATGGCGTGCTCTCCTGTCATTTCACGAGTTCAAACACCAGCGGCGCGCCCGTCGGCGCGATCCGCACCACCCGGCGCGGCGCTTGCTGGGTTACGTGCATCACGATCGGCAGCTGCATCCCGGACAGCTCGAGCCGAAATGCCGGGAACGTCCCGGCGGGAACGACGACGCTCTCGATCGCCGCCACCTTCACGCTGACGACCTTCGTCGTGCCCTCGCCCGTGGAGAAGACGTTCAGGTTGAACGTCTTGCCCTGCTCGAGCGGCAATGCCCCGAGGAGGACGGCGAGCGCGTTGTCGTCGATCGTGCCGTCGGCAACGGTCGTGTCGACCGTGATCGACTTCGGCGTGCCACCCGGTTGCGGCGACTGCGAGGTGCCTTTGACGCGCCCCCCCCCGTAGGTCAGATGAATCTCCGTGTGCTGACCCTGAACCAGGCCGGTCTGGTCGGTATGACGCATCGAGAGATCGCCATTCAGCACGACGGTCGACTGCTGCTGGAAGGGTCCGATGGTCGTCGATTCACTGTAGACGATCGAGTCTCCCGTCACGACAACCTTCCCCGTCTGTGCCCCGAACACGTTGCCTTGCACCAGCGCCTGGAAACTGTCGCTGCGCGCCACGATCTGGCTGCGATCGAACGCAACCGGTCCGCCCGTCGGATTCAGCTCGGCGGGATCCATCGCCTTGCCTTCGACGTCCACGAGGCGAACGGACGCGATCGCCTTGAGTTTCTCGTACAGCACCTTGGCATCGCCCACCACCACGATCGTGAGCGCATCCCGCTTGTACACGCGCTGGGCCGCGGCACGTGCTCGCGGGCCACTCACTGCAGTGAGCCGCTCGCGATAGCGCTGGATGTAGTCGGCGCCGAGGCCGAGGAGGCGTGCGGTCGTCACGACCTGCGCGATCTGGCGCGGCGTCTCGATCGTGAGTGGGAACGAGCCGACGAGAAATCCCTTGGCCGCGACCAGCTCGCTGTCGGGAATGGTCTCGGTGCGGACCCGGTCGATCTGGTGCAGCAGCTCCGCGAGCGCGCTGTCGGTGACTTCGGTCCGTCCCTCGAACGTCGCCTGCCAGTAGCCCATCCCGCGGTTGCGCCGCAAGGCTGCATACGAGCCGTACGTCCAGCTCTTCTGTTCGCGCAGAATCATGAACAGGCGCGAGTCGCTGCCGCCACCCAATACATGTGTGGCGATACGCGCCGCGTAGTAGCCGGTGTCGGTCGGCAGGAATGTCGTATTGCCGATCACGATGTTTGACTGTACAGAGCCGGGCCGGTTGACGAGCAGAATGTCCGTGCCGCGCTTGGTCGGTGCGGCGGGAAACACCGGCGTCGGTGCCGCAGCACCGCGCCAGGTGCCGAACGCCTGTGTCGCAAGCGCCCGTGCCCGCGGCAAGGTGATATCACCAGAGATGACGAGCAGTGAGCCACCGGGGCGCAAGCGACGTCCCGCAAAGGCAACGACGTCGTCCCTGGTGATCGCTTTGTACGCGGCAACGCTGGTGTTTCGGCCGTACGGATTCCGGCCGTAGATCTCCTTCTGGAAGGCGCGTCCCGCGACGTTCCCGGCCTGAGACAGCTCCACCTCGAGCGACGACAGGAACCGCGTGCGCGCCAGCTCGAGCTCGTCGGCGGGGAACGTCGCGCGTCGAGTCACATCGCCCAGCATGGTGAAGGCTAGGTCGGCATGGTCACTCAGCACGTCGGTCGAGATCGTGAAGAAGTCATCGCCCGCGCTTGCCCCGATGCTGCCGCCGACCCCTTCGATCTCGGCCGCGATCTGGTCGGCGGTGCGGGTGGGTGTGCCCTTGGTCAGCAGCTCGGCGACCAGCGCCGCGACGCCTTCTTTCCCGGCGGGATCGTACGCCGTGCCGGCCCGAAAGCTGAGACTGATCGAAAGCGTCGGCTGCTCGTGATTCTCCACGAGCAGCAATGTCATCCCGTTGGGCAGCGCCACTTCGCGAAACGGCGGGAACTGCACGGGCCGCAGCCGGGCGGGCGCGGGTGGCCGGGTGGGGAAGGGCTCCTGGGCGCTTAGGCCGTTAAGCGGTTGGGCGGTGAGTAACAGAACCGCACTCCATGCAACCGCCAAACCGCTGAACCGCCAAACCGCCCTCATCGTCCGCCCCCACTCGACGGAGCCGCACCCGCACGGACGATCACCAGCGTCAGATTCCCCGGTGCGAGATAGGTGTTGGCGACGCGCTTCACATCGTCGCTCGTGACGGCGAGCAGCCGATCGAGATCGGTGTTGATCTCATCGATCGAGGTGTGAAACGTCAGATAGTGATGCAGCTCTTCTGCCTTGCCCAACGTCGTCTCCCGGTTGCCGATGAATCCAGCTCGCAATGCGTTTTTCGCCTTCTCCAATTCGGCCGGCGTGATGCCGTTCGCGCGAATGCTGTCCAGCTGCACGCCGATCAGGCTGTCCATGCGATCGGCGGACACGCCCTGGTTCACGATGCCGTACGCGACCCAGATCCCCGGCCCGTTGCGCGAGCCGAAGGGGTTGAGAATCGAACCGGTCCCCGCAGCCGCCTTCGCGCGCCGCACGACGGCGACGTTGAGCCGTGAGCTCTCACCCTGGCCGATGATGATGTTGAGCAGCTCGAGCGCCGGCGTGTCGGCGTGGCGATGCTCGGGAATGCGGTAGATCCGGAGCAGCGCATCCAGGTTCGCTTGGGCGTCGTGCACTTCCCGCCGCTTGGGTGCCGAGCCGGTCGTCGCGGCGTCACACCGCGGCGCTTCCGGCACTGGGTGACTCGGGGCTCCCGCGAAGTACTGATTGACCAGGCTGCGGAGCTCGCTCGGCACGAAGTCGCCCACCACCACGAGCGTCGCGTTGTTAGGGGCGTAGTAGCTGTCGAAAAACGCCTGCACGTCCGGGAGCTTCGCGGCGTCGAGATCGGCCATCGAGCCGATGACGGTGTGCGCGTAGGGGAAGCAACTCGTGCTGTCGAACGGCCAGGTCAGCCCGTCCGTAAAGGCGGCCTGATACGGCTGGTTGTCTACGCGCAGCCGCCGCTCCTCTTTCACCGCCTGGCGCTGATTCTCGAAGTTCTCTTCAGTGATCGCGAGTGAGCGCATCCGGTCGGCCTCCGCCCAGAGCGCAAGGTTGAGGCGATTCGAGGGCACCGTCTCCCAGTAGTTGGTTCGATCCTCCGCGGTGGAGCCGTTGAAATCACCGCCGGCGCGCTCGATCAGCTTGTTGTGCTCGGCCTTTTTGATGTGCGCCGATCCCTGAAACATCATGTGCTCGAACAGGTGCGCGAAGCCGGAGCGGCCGGGGCGCTCGTTGCGCGAGCCGACTTCGTACCACACGTCGACCGAGACGACGGGCGTGGAGTGGTCCTCGGAATAAATGACGCGCAGGCCGTTCGGTAGCGTGAACTGTTCGAACGCGATCCGGCCGGCCTGCGCAGCGAGCACTCCTGGGACGATCATCAGCAACACAAGCAGTTGACACATGGGTTCAGGACTCCGCGGGGAAAAGCGCAAGCGCGTTGGTTTCGAGGATAGCCCGTTGCTGCTCGTTCGTGAGCGGCAGGGTCAGGAATTGATCGATGTTTTGCCGAAGGTCTTTCACGCCTGGACTGGGCCAGTCGGTACCCCACAGCACACGGTCCACAAGCTCCGTCAGGCGAGGAAAGTACTCCAGCAACTTGGAAGGCGGAATGCCCGAGACGTCGAGCCTGACTTTCCTATGACGTCGCAGGATAAAGAACGCCTCCTCCATGTACAGCGGCCGCCCGCCATGCGCCATCACCAGCTGCAAATCGGGGAAATCGATGGCGACGTCGTCCAGCTCCATCGGGTTGCCGTACTTCGACCGGGCGCCCGGAAAGATCGACGTGCCGGTGTGGATCATAACCGGGAGGCCGCGTTCTTCGCACCGCCGGTAAATCTTCCCGAGCGCCGTGAGCCCGTCGGTGTAGGCATTGGCGGGGAACGCCTGATGGGGAGGATGGATCTTGAGCAGCCGGGTGCCTTGATCTATCAACCGATCGACGTCGCCCGCGGGATCGCGGGTGTAACGGGCGTGCACGCCGCCGTAGGGCAACAGCCGCTCGGGATTCGCCTTCGCATACTTTACGGCGAATGTGTTCGTCGAATCGTCGAACCCCATAATGTCGGGACTGGGATAGTTGACCAGGCCCACGCGCCAGACACCGGACTCGTCCATCACCTCGAGCAGCGCGCGCGGATCGTCCATCAGGGAGATGAGGACCTCCCAATGGTCTTCCTTCCCCTTGCGCATCGCCTCCTGGACTTTGGGCTTGAGGTCGCGCCACGGCTGGATGTGAATGTGGACGTCGGTGATGCGTCTCAATCGCTCCAGGTGTAGAACCCCTTTCCCGTTTTCTTCCCCAGCTCGCCCTTCTTGACCTTCTCCTTCAGGATCTTCGGCGGCTCGTATTGGGCCTTCCCCAGCGTCGCGTGCAGGTACTCAGCGATCGCCAGTCGCACATCGAGGCCGACGAGATCGGTGAGCTTGAGCGGGCCCATCGGGTGGTTGTAGCCCAGCTCCATCGCTTTGTCGATGTCCTCCGCGCTCGCGACATCTTGCTCGAGCATACGCATCGCTTCGAGCCCGAGCACAACGCCGAGCCGGCTGGACGCGAAACCGGGCGAATCTCGTACGACGATCGGCTCCTTGCCGAGCTGGCGAGCGAACTTCACCGCGCGCTCCGCCGCCGCGCGGCTGTCACGCCCCCTCTCGTGAGTCACCACCTCGACCAGCTTCATGACGTGAACCGGATTGAAGAAATGCATGCCGACCAGGCGCGCCGGCTGCGTCATTGCAGACGCGATCTCGCCGATGGAGAGCGACGAGGTGTTCGAGGCGAGCAGCGCTCCCGGCGGTGCCGCGCGCTCCACGTCCGCGAACAGACGCTGCTTGATCGCGAGATCCTCAACGACCGCTTCGATCACGATGTCGGCATCGGTCACTGCCGCGCGGATCTCGGGCTCCGCGCGAACCCGCTTGCGAACCACGGCGTGATCGTCCGCGGCCAGCTTTCCCCGTTTGACGCCGCTCACGAGCAACGCTTCGATCTTGTCCAACGCCTGGGGCAGGGCATCGGGCCGGGCGTCGGTGAGCCGTACGTCACAACCCGCTAGCGCCGCGACGTAGGCAATGCCGTGGCCCATCGTACCCGCGCCGATCACGGCGACGCGCGTTGTCATGCCGCTCGGGAAGCGTCGACGACGCGGCGGGCGCGCTCAGGATGGTTGGTGCAGATGCCGTCCACTCCCCAGCGCACCAGCCGCTCCATGTCGCCGGAGTTGTCGACCGTCCACGCAAAGATGCTCGCGCCGAGACCGTGCACCGTTTTCACGAGCGGTTCCTTCAAGGTCGAGCGCTCCTGCCAAAGTGTCTGCGCGGACGCGTCCTCGAGTGTCTGCTTCGGCGCGCGAGTTTCGACTTCCGAAAGCACGCCACGCGGCAGGCTGGGACGTTTCTCGCCCAGACGCCGCACGACGTGAAACGCAAAGCTGTGGACCGCGTACCCGGCGGGATTCGGCCCGCTGTCGAGCACTGCCAGCAGGCGTTCATCCCAGCGCGGGTCGAGCACTTTCACTTCGACGAAGACCTTGAGCTGGGGGCCGAGGACGTCCAGCGCTTGTGCGAGTGTTGGAATTGGCTCGCCATTCGGTAACCGCATCGCGGCGAGGTCACGGGCTCGTGCCTGGGCAATCGGCAGGCCCATGACGGAAGGATCATGATGGACGACGATCTCACCGTCGATCGTGCCGTGGACGTCCAGCTCCACGCCATCGGCTCCCTGGCCGGCGGCGGCACGGAAGGCGGCCAGGGAGTTCTCCAGCTCGATGCTGGAGGCGCCCCGGTGGGCGATGACTAAGGGCTTCACTGCTGGAGGCTGTCGGCTTTCTTCGGCTCGATCCAGTCCGGTTCCTTCTCGATGTCGTGCACGGACGCGACGTCTTCCGGGCGCGGCAGCATCGATTCCAGATACGCCGGATACTTCGCGGCGTCCAGCGGTTGTCCGTCAACCGCGAAGTGCTGATGCGCGTACATCCCGATCCGCCGGTTGAACTTGAGATCCGGCACCTTGAGCTGCCGCTCGCGCTCGGGGATGAACATGTTGAGCCGCTCGACCAGCTTCACGATCTCCTGGCGATACAACCCGCGCGCCATCTCGTTGAGCTTGCTCTTGTCGGGCTCGGCGCCGTTCGTGGGGTTCTCCCGTTCGTCGTAGCGGCCTTTGAGCCCCCACACGTACGCCCAGTGGGCGGACGACGAGTTGTCCGTGCCGAAGAGATCGAACGCCGTGGGGATCCACTTATAGAAGAAGCGCTGGATCACTTCCGGCGGCATCTTGCCCGCCTTCACGATGCGCAGCAGGCCGTTGTTGCCGGTGCCGAGGTGGTAGGACTCCTCTTTGAGCATCGGGCCCATGGAGCGTGACAGCGGATCGAACGCGGAGACCGACAGCATCTTCAGCTGGAACTTGCCGTCGCGATCGATGAACTGCGTGTACGTGAAGAAGTCGAGCCAGTTGTCGACGATCTCGTTGAAGGAGCCGAGCAGCCGTTCGCCTTCGTCGGCACGCCGCTCGAGCAGCTTGGCGGCCTCGCGTTTGCCCTCGTCGCCGAAGTGCGAGCAGAGCAGGTAGGACATTTGCCAGCCGTGCCGCATCTCTTCCGTCATCACCCGCTGCAACGACAGCAGGTCGTAATCGGAGGGCGCGTGCTGCAGCAGGTTGCGCTGCTGCTCGACGGACGCGAATTCGGTGTCGCCCTGATACACGATCAGGTTGAGCAAGGCGTCACGAATGCGCTGATCGGGGATGTGCATGACGGTCGGCCATTTGCGCTGGCCTTTGTAATGCCCGAACTCGATGTGGGACACCTCCGGCTCGCCGAACTTCGCTTCGAACCCGTACTTGCGAAGATCGCCCTGCGGCAGCCCGATCGAGTCCTGCCAATAGCGGAAGTAATCGATCCAGTCGTCGAAGTTGTGGAGTTTGCGGACCATCAGCGATTCCTTATGAGTTGGCGTGCTTCGGGAGTTGCGAACAGGACTTCCTGATCGGCGATTTCGATGTCGAGCATCTCCTCGAGCGTGCTGTGCAGCGAGCGATACAGCGCGGCCTTCGCTTTGCGCACCGCAAGCGGCGCCATCGACGCCCACCGCTCCGCCAGCGCTCGCGTTTCCGCGGCGAGCGAGTCGTGCGAAACCACGCGATCGAACACGCCGAGCTCCAGCGCCTCGGCGGCGGGCACCATACGCGCGCTCCACACCAGCTCCAGCGCTTTCGAGATGCTGGTGAGACGGGGCAGGAAGTAGCTGCCGCCCCAGTCCGGTCCGAGTCCCAGCTTGTGAAATACCTGCCCGATCGATGCTTGATCGGATGCCAGGCGATAGTCGCAGGCGAGCGCCAGGTTGGCCCCGCCGCCGGCCGCCGGGCCGTTCACCGCGGCGAGCACGGGCTTGGGCGCGTTGCGAATCGTGAGCGCGATATCCTTACCGGCGCGGACCAGTTGGTCGCCCTGGGTGCCCAGCACGCCGAGGTCGGCGCCGGCGCAGAAGGCGCGGCCGGCTCCGGTGATGACGATGACGCGCACGGCGTCGGCGGCCGCGAGCATGCGCAACGCTTCGAGCAGATCCTCGCAGCCGTCAGGGTCGAAGGCGTTGAGCTTTTCGGGACGATTGAGGGTGAGCGTGCCGATGTGGTCGTTGATCTCGACGAGAACCCGCTCGAAGGCCGCCATCAGACGCGCTCCACGATCATCGCGATGCCCTGACCGACGCCGATACACATAGTCACTAGACCGAACTGCGTGTTGCGGCGTGATAAGGCGTGGACAAGCGTGGTCAGTAGTTTGGCACCGGTGCAACCGAGGGGATGACCGAGCGAGATGCCGCCGCCGTAGATGTTGACCTTCTCGGGATCGAGCTTCAGCTCGCGGATGCAGGCAATCGCCTGCGCCGCGAACGCTTCATTCAGCTCGACGAGACCGATCTGATCAATCGTGAGACCGGCGCGTTTGAGCGCTTTCTTGGTCGCCGGGATCGGACCCAATCCCATACAGCTCGGATCCACGCCTGCCACAGCGGTCGCTACGATTCGAGCCATTGCCGCCCCTCGCCGCCCCTCGCCGCCCTTCGCCGCCGTCACAAGCAGTGCCGCCGCTCCATCGTTGATGCCACTAGAGCTTGCCGCCGTGACCGTTCCATCCTTCTTAAAGGCGGGCTTGAGCTTCGATACCGCATCCATCGTCGTTCCCGCCCGCGGATACTCGTCTTTCGAGAATGTCGAGCCATCCGGCAGTGGCACGGGCACGAGCTCATCCGTGAACACGCACTCCTTGAGCGCTCGCTCGGCGCGCTGTTGGCTCTGTACCGCAAACGCATCCTGCTCGGCGCGGCTGATCTTGTAGCGCTCAGCCACGACCTCGGCCGTTTCGCCCAGCGAGATCGTCCATTCCTGCTTCATGCGCGGGTTCACGAAGCGCCAGCCGACCGTCGTGTCCGCCGTCTCCGGCGCCTTGCGGCTCCATGGCTCGCCCGACTTGAGCGTGACATAGGGCGCGCGGGTCATGCTCTCGACGCCGCCCGCGATGAAGGTCTCGCCTTCGCCGGCTCGGATCGCCTGCGCCGCGCTCGCGGCAGCCTGGAGCCCTGATCCGCACAGGCGATTCACCGTCTGACCGGGGACCTCGACCGGTAAGCCCGCGAGGAGGAGTGCCATGCGGGCGACGTTGCGATTGTCCTCGCCCGCCTGATTTGCGCAGCCCAGAATGACATCGTCGATAGTCGACGGATCGATGCCCGAACGTTCGACAACTGCTTTGATTGGAATCGCCGCCAGATCGTCCGGCCGCACGCCTGCCAACGAGCCGCCATGCTTACCAACAGGGGTCCTTAGGGCCTCAACAACAAAGGCCTCTCTCACAGTGCGACCCACACAGTCTTGGTTTCCAAGTACCCATCCAGCGCTTCGCGACCGAGATCCCGTCCAAACCCGGAAGCCTTGAAGCCACCGAACGGCGCGCCGGAATCGTAAGAATTGTACGAATTGATCCAAACCGTCCCGGCGCGAATCGCCTTCGCCGCCCGGTGCGCCTTCTGGATGTCCTTGGTCCAGATGCCCGCAGCGAGACCGTAGATCGTGTGATTGGCGAGCTTCACGCCCTGATCGAAATCGTCGAAGGTGAGTACGGCGAGGACGGGCCCGAAGATCTCTTCACGCGCGATCGTCATTTCGGGCTGCACGCCGTCGAACACTGTCGCCTCGACGTAGTAGCCTTTGCCATTCGGCTTCGCCGCCTTGCCGCCGGCCACGAGTTGCGCGCCTTCGTCCACGCCCTTCTTGATGTAGGAAAGCACCGTCTCCTGCTGCTTTTTGGAGACCAGCGCGCCGAGACGTGTGTTCTTATCGAGCGGATCGCCGGGGGTCATTTTCTTCGCGCCTTCGGCGAGCTGCTCGATCACCTGCGCGTGCACCGATTTCTCGACCAGCAGCCGCGAGCCAGCGGCGCAGACCTCGCCTTTGCCGTAAAAGATGCCCGTCTGCGCGCCGCGCACGGCGGCCTTCAGGTCAGCGTCGGCGAAGATGATGTTGGGACTCTTCCCGCCTAGCTCGAGCGTGACGCGCTTATTGGTGTCGGCGGCCATTTTCATGATTTGGCGGCCGACCTCGGTCGATCCCGTGAACGAGATCTTATCGACGTCGGGATGCCGCACGAGCGCCGCGCCGGCAGTAGATCCTCCTCCACAGACGACATTAAACGCCCCCGGAGGCACTCCAGCTTCGAGCGCGATCTCCGCGAAGAGCAGGGCGGTGAGCGGTGTCTCCGAAGCGGGCTTCAGGACGACCGTGCATCCGGCAGCGAGCGCAGGGGCGAACTTCCAGCTGGCGATGTTGAGCGGGAAGTTCCAGGGCACGATTGCGCCGACGACCCCGATCGGCTCGCGCAGCGTATAGGTAAAGAAGGGCCCTTCGACCGGGAGCGTATCGCCGACGATCTTGTCCGCCCACCCCGCGTAGTAGCGCAGCGTGTTGATCGTCATCCCGATCTCGATCTTCGACTCGAACAGTGTCTTGCCGTTCTGCGCCGTCTCGAGCCGCGCGACTTCGTCGAGCCTGGCCTCCAGCAGGTCCGCCGCCTTAAAGAGGAGTTTTCCTCTCTTCCTCCCTGACATCTCCCGCCACGCTTGCGATTCAAAGCAAGCCTTGGCCGCGCGGACCGCGTTGTCGACATCGGCCGCGTCCCCGGCCGCGACATCGGCCAGGTTCTCCTCGGTCGCCGGGTTTTCGACGGCGAAGCGCTTCCCGCTGGCCGCCGGCCGCCACTCGTTATTAATGAAGAGGTCGGTCTTCACTTCCCCTTGAACTCCGCCACGCGCTTCTCGTTGTAGGCGGCGATGCCTTCCTTGGCGTCCTCGCTCTGGAAGAGCTGCTGCTGCAGCTCACGCTCGATGGCCAGCGCGCTTTCGAAGGGCACTTCGGCACCGGACTGAACGGAGCGCTTGATCAACCCGACGGCCTTGGATGCCTTGTGCGGCGGACAGAACTGCTTGGCGTACAGCACGACCTGCTCCCAGAACGCGTCAGCGGGGAAGATCTCGTTGACGAGGCCCAGCTCCTTCGCCCGATCGAACGAGAACGTTTCGCCCTTGACCATCAGCTCGATCGCCAGCGACTTCCCGACGATCCGAGCGAGCCGCTGCGTGCCGCCGGTGCCGGGGAGCACACCGAGGTTCACTTCCGGCAGGCCGACCTTGCCGGCGTTCTCCTTCGCCAGGCGGAGGTCGCAAGCCATCGCGATCTCGAGCCCACCGCCCACCGTATGCCCGTTCAGGGCGGCAATCGTGAGCTTCGGCGTCTGCTCCAGGCGGTTCAACGTCTCGTTTGCGTGCAGGCAGAAGAAGTACTTGAAGCGGGGCGTGACCTTGTTGAGCATCGCGATGTTCGCCCCGGCGGAGAAGAATTTCTCGCCGTGGCCCCGAATGACGATGACGTGGACCCCATCGTCGAAACGGGCTTTGAGGATTGCTTCATCGAGCTGGTGCATCATTTCGAACGTGTAGGTATTCGCGGGAGGATCGTCGAGCTCGATAATCGCGAGTCCGTCCTCGACGCGGTATTGGATGAGAGTCTTGACCTGCGGTTCGGTCATCGTTGCCATGATTACTTAGCCTCCGAATGAGTCTCGACGAAGCCGCCGAGGAAGATGCTCGCCATGAGATCGGCCAGCCGGGCGGGATCGATGTGGCCGGTCGGGTCGTACCAGTTGTAGATCCAGTTCATCATGCCAAACAGGATGTAGGTTGCCGCGCTGCGGTCGACGGCACTCTGCTCGGGCGCCGCCTCTTTGAGAATCGACTCGAGCAGGTCCACATAGCGCCGCTTGATCGCGCTCACGCCCCGCGGCGAGGCTTCATGCGACATGACCTTCATCTCGGCCATGTGCTGCGCGAAGAACGCCACGTGATGGTGGATAAAGGCATGCAGCCGTTCCTGCGGATCGCTGGCGGCCGCCACCGCCTGTCGAGCGCCTTCCAGGACCTGCGTGAAGCAGCGCTCCTGGATCAGCGCGAGGAGGTCTTCCTTGCCGCGGACGTAGTAGTACATCCCGGCGAGAGACATCCCGCTCGCGGCCGAGAGGTCCCGCATGGTGGTGGGGTGGTAGCCCTTGTCCGCAAAGACCCGGGCGGCGCGGGCGAGCAGGTGGTCGAGACGCTCGTCGTATGGTCGCATGAGTTCGAACGATCGTTCGAAATTGGAAGCTATGCGCGACTATTCGGTGCGGCAAGGTGCCTGGTGTCAGGTGTCTGGTGCCAGACGTCCAAAACCCAGGCACCTGACACCCGACACCAGGCACCGCCTTAATATTGGGCTGCTTTCCACGTCCACCGACAAACGGAACCAATGGCAAACCCTCTGCCGCGAACCGATGCGGCGCCCGATGCCGAATTAATTGCTGCATGGCGGACCGGCGACGAGCAGGCGGCGGCCGAGCTTGTCGGGCGCCACGCCAGGCCGTTGGCGCGCTTTTTGGCCGGCGCCGGCGCGCCCGAAGCGGATGTGGACGACTTGGTGCAGGAGACATTCATCCGCGCGTTTCGCAGCGTGGATCGCTTCCGCGGGCAGTGTCAATTTCGCACCTGGCTGCTGACGATCGGCGGCAACGTGCTGAAGGATTTCGGGCGCCGCGCGGCGCGGCGCAAAGTGATGCCGTTGGATGAGGCCGTGCGCGACGTCACCGGTGACCCGCACGAGCATGCTGAGGCGAGCGAAGCTGAAGCATTGCTCGCGGCGGGACTGAAGCAGCTCCCGCGACTCCAGCGGGAAGTGTTCCTGCTGAGGGCGCAGCAAGGACTCGAATACGAAGAGATCGCGGCGGCGTTGGCAACGACCCCCGGAGCGGCGCGCGTGCACTACCATCATGCAGTACGGCGATTGAAGGAGATAGTGAAATGAGACCCGAAGACACGTCACACGACGGCATGTTGCACGAGCTCGCCCAACGGCTCGGCGCGCGCGCCGCGGCGAGGCTCGACGTCGACGCGACCGCGCGGGAGGTCGTCGCGCGCTTGCGCGAGCAGCCGGTGCGTCGCATCCCGTGGGTCCAACAGAGGTGGCTGCGGATTGCCGCGGCGCTGGTCATCGTGCTGGGAGGTGCCGTGGTCGCGTCTCGGCTAACCCCGGGGCGCCGCCCCGGGGTCAGCGCGCACGCAGCTCACTTTGTGGCGGACGACCTGAATGATCTGTCTGCCGATGAGCTACGCGACGTGCTCGCGACGTTCGATGAGTTGATCAGCACCGACAGTGTGGCCCTACCGGAAGGCAGCACGGACTTGCATGAACTCGACGCGCAGCAGCTGCGTGCAGTCCTGCGCTCTTTGGAGGGATAGACATGAGGAAGTACATCCTACTCAGCCTTGCCGTTCTGATCGCGCCGAGCCTGGCAGCTCAGCAGCGCGACAGCGTGCGCCGAGTCGATGACACGATCGAAGTCGGCCGGCTGCGTCAGCGGGTCGACAGCGTCTTCAGTATGCGCGTGCAGCACGAGCTCCAGCTCACGCCAGATCAAACGACCAAGCTACGGTCGACGCAGGAGCGGTTCAGCACGCGCCGCCGCACGCTCATGGTGCAACAGATGCAGCGCCGCGTCGCCCTCCAGGATCAAATGCAGCCGGGCGTGGCGGCGAACTCCGACAGCGTGCGCAAGCTGATGGACGGCATTCAGGCCGGGCGGGCCGAGATGGTCAAAATCGAGCAGGATCAGGACCGGGAAATGTCGGGCTATCTCACGCCGGTCCAGCGCGCGCGCTACCAGCAGATGCGCGAGCGGTTCATGCAGCGGATCGGGGAGATGCGGATGGAGCGGCGGGAAACCCGGGGGATGCGTCCCGGGATGCGTCCTGGAATGGTCCCCCGCCAAGGACTTCGGGGAGGGCGGCGTCGGGGGATTTGATTGGCGTCGAAGACTGGTCTAGGGTCGAAAGATTTGACGTAGGGGCGCAGCGTGCTGCGCCCCTACATTTAACCAGCCCCTTCGAGTAATCGCGTTGCTAGCTGAGCACCTTACTCAACTGCACGCAGCGGCCCAGCAGGGTCGGATCATCCAGCCTGGCCCCACCGCCATCGAGGAACCCGGCGAGGATCCACGGGTTGCCCCCCACGCCGCCTTGCACAGGCTGTTTGGGGAACGTGAAGCTCATCCCCGGCGGGATGATGGAGAGAGTCTGGCTGCGAACCGCCTCGTGCGGGCCCCCCACCGGATTGTCGTTGTTCCGGAAGATGACCTGCGCGCCGAGACCCTCGTACGCCAGGCTGGCATCTAGACTGATGAACGGCCCTGGGCTGTTTTCGCAGCCCGTGATTCCAAACTCGGCGAACGCCGATCCCGTCGTGACCTCCGCGTGCGTGAAGCCGTAACGGGAACCCTGGACGCAGCGACCAAGGTAGATCTCGTCGCTGGTCGGCTTCCCGGCGGCATTCACGAACTGCACCCAGATGAACGGGTTGCCGCCAACGCCACCGAGCACCGGCTGCTTCGGGATCGTCATCGTTTGCCCCGCGGGCTGCAGCGCGATGTCCACCTGCTTGTCGACGGTGTAGTCGTGCGTGCCTTTCAGGTTATTGCTGAAGGTCATCTCCACGCCGAACCCACCGAGCGCGGCCACGCCATCGAGCGTGATGTTCGGACCGGGGTTGTTGCTGCAGTCCGTGACCGTGAGGGCGGCCTTCACGCTCACAGGTAATGGCAGCTCGGTGATGTTGATGTGGGGCAGCGACGACGAGGATGCGCCAAACGCGGGAGCAGTCGGGCTGGCGGAGCGCGAGCTCTCCTGACAGGCGCCCGCCAGGAAAAACGGTACGAACAGCAGGAAGGTGGTGGGGCGCATACGCACAGGACCTCCTTCATGGTTGCGGGGTCTGGGGGATTCCAGACCCGGGTGGGGAGGCCGCAAGGTACGTGCCCGACTTACACTTGCTGGAGGTGTGCGAGAAGGCGTCGTTACATGTGTGGCAGCGTGGTAGCGCGGCAACAGTGAGACGACGCCGTGTCGCCAAACAGCGGCCACGCGATCGCTGGTCATACGACAAGAAAAAATCGCGCGTTACCTCGAGTCGGTTCACAGCATCTCGGCTTGACGAGTTCTTGATAGAGCAACTGCACCATGCGGGCGTCCCTCTTTAAAGGCGCCACCATGCGACTCCCGAAACTGTCGGCCCTCACGTTCCTGCCCGCGCTCGCGGGTTGTGCCACCGTCGGCATGATGAAGGGACTCCCGCCGGACGCCGGTCGGCTCGCCCTTTATGCGGCGTCACCCGACACGCTGGTCGCCGTCGCCGAGCAGGCCATCAGACAGCAGCACCTCCTCATCGCCGATACCAGCCGGCCGGATGTCGCTACACGTGTCGTGATCGCAAAGCGGCCGCGCGGGCTGTTTTCGAATGGCGAGTACGTGCGCGTGCGGATTGCCCGAGACAGTGGGAGCCTGATGGCGGTTCGCGTCGTCAGCCAATCCGGCTACCTGCTCGACTGGGGACACCGAGACCGCGCGCCTCGCGTGTTTGCGGAAATGGACACGCAGCTCAGCGCCACCGCGCTCGGGCCATGGCCGGGGATGCGTGTGCGGGCGACACCGCATGGAGGGAGCGCCATCGTGGGAAGGGTTGCCCGGGTGACCGCCGACACGCTCGTGCTCGAGGGAGACCCCGGCAGCGCGCCGCCCATCTTGAGAACTCCGGCTCTCGACGACCTGGCGGTAAGCCGCGGTAGCTATCGACACACCCGGGAAGGAGGTGTGATTGGTGCGCTCGTTGGGGGACTCCTTGGGGGACTGCTCGCCCACTCGGACGAGGTCGGTTTCTATCGGGGCGTCGATATTATCGCCCAAGTCCTCATCGGGGGTGCGGCGGGCGCCCTGGTGGGCGGCGCCGCGGGCGCGAGCGTGCGAACGGAGGTGTGGAGCCCCGTGCCGATCCGCTGACGCGCTGCATGGGGCCTGCGTCTATATTTCCGCCCCTAGCCCGAGTGGCGGAATGGCAGACGCAACGGACTCAAAATCCGTCGGGGGCAACCCCATGAGAGTTCGACTCTCTCCTCGGGCATCTCGCTAATTCTCTCGCGGAGGTGACCTTGTCCGCCCGCACCGCTGGCGTCCTTGGCATAGCCGCCCTGCTGCTCGCCTGTTCCGACCCGGACAGAGCCAAACTCTCGCCGTTCTTCCTGTGGGGCATGCGTCCCGGAATGCAGCTCGACAGCATCGAGCAATTCCTCATCAGACAAGACAACGTCCCGTGGGCAAAATGCGAAGACCTGGGCTCCGGCGTGCGACGCTGCGAACGCCACACGAGCTGGATCTGGGGTCGACTCGAAGCGCTCGCGGGTCCCGACGGGCGCGTGC
>WNFU01005281.1_pt1 | contig 16117 bp, 10 predicted proteins | sample 5400121 | NCBI WGS metagenome assembly WNFU01 (sample SAMN13153360, study PRJNA577476) | soil metagenome | isolation source: 100 cm soil or saprolite under grassland replicate 1 | place: USA:California | collected 2016-06-15
GGCCGAGCCCACTTGCATGTGGCTCGATGAAACAACTTCCCGTTCTTGTGCGCGACGCAGTCTCTGCTCCGCGGCTTCTCGGCCAGCAGGCGCTGCTGGAGCTTCTCAATCTGTGTCTCGTACCGCCGGAGCGTTGTCCGAAGAGCGAGTAGTGTGTGGCCACAGTTAGGGCACACCAGTGGTTTCTCTATCGTCACGATCGCCTTCCTTCTCCCCCGCAGCCTTCGAGTGGTCGCTCCTCAGCCCGCCGTCTGCGCGGCCGCGTCAAGGTCTCGCGCGTAATACCGCAGTCGACAAAAGAGGTTCAGCAGCTCCAGCTCGGCAACGCTGGTTGGTCGCGTGCGAATGAGAGTCGCGGACGCCACCACAATGGCGAGGCACTTCGCGCGCGAAATCGCGACGTTCAGCCGGTTGGGACTCAACAGGAACGCCGAGCCCCGTGCCGCCTCCTCGAGCGAGGAGGCGCACATCGATACGATGACGACGCTGGCCTCCTGGCCCTGGAACTTGTCCACCGACGCAATGCGGAGCTTGTCCCCCAGCCGATGCTTGAGACAGCGGACTTGTGCGTTGTACGGCGCTACAATGAGCAAGTCCTTCTCTCGATCGAAGCGAGTGCGCTTCCCGTCCACCTCGATCTCCGACCGATCGAGGTCCCCCAGCACCTCGGCGATCCGCTCAGCCTCTTCCTCGCTCGACTGCGTGTTACCCTCGTGGCTCAACTCCTCGAAATGAATTCCTGTTCCGCGACGCAACCGTACTGAGTCTGGCGAGAGGACCACGCGCCGACGCGACGTGTGCTCTTCAGGTTTGAGCTTGCCGTCGTACGCGGTATCCGAGATGAACCGGCAGATGTCCGGGTGCAGCCGCCACGTGAGCGGGAGCAGCACGCCGCGATCCGGCGGCACCGTGGCGTGGCCTTCGAGGACGTAGTGCAGACACGACAGGCCGCTCTGCCCTGGATGCGAGCCCTGCGCCGGTTGGGCGAGCTGCATTTGGTCGCCGATGAGGACAAGGTTTCGCGCAGCGAGACCCATCGCGAGGGCGTTGGCCAGGGCCACCTGCCCGGCTTCGTCAACAAACAGGTAGTCGAATTGCTGCTCGAGATCGGGGCTGGCGAAAACCCACGCCGTGCCTCCGACCACGATACCGGGACGGAGTGCACCTGCGACGTCCTTGGCCTCGATCTCGCCCTCGTCCTTGCCGACCTTCGCAATCGGGACTTTGCGCCGCTGCTTCAAGGCCTCGACGGCAACTGTATCGAGCAGATTCACAATCGCCTTGTGGCTGTTCGACGACACTCCGGTGCGGGCGCCACGAGCCGACAGGGCGACGATGACGGCTGCGGCATTGTACGTCTTGCCCGACCCGGGGGGGCCCTGGATACAAAGGGTGGTGTGATCAAGCCCTTCCACGAGACCGATAAGGGCACCTGGCAACTGCGCGCCGTCTTTTACCAGGATCTCCCGTGGACCACCCTTGAGCCGCGGAGGGCGCTTGAATAACAGGTCGTCGATCGCTCGAGCCGACGCCAAGTCTCCACGTTGCCAGCGCTCGGCGAAGCGTAACACCGCCTCTCGGAGCGCCTTGGACGGGAAATCCTCATCCGGAATGAGGTTGCATCGGTCCGGGATCCGCTTGCTCGGCCCGAACTTCAGCGTCAAAAGGCCGCGATCGGCATTGAACGTGACAATCCTGTTCCGCACCGCGTCAGCGGTGAGGACGTACACCTTGTCGCCTTCCTGGATCTTCGTGTCCTGCTCCGGATCAAACTCGTACTCGACCGCGACCGACCTCTTCACGGGGACCGGCTTTTTCTTGGTCCGCAGCAATCCCGCCAGGCAGTCGGCGTCATCGAATAGCTTCTCGTCGCTCGCCTTCAGCCGATCGAAGTAGCGCCACCACATCGGCTTTTCTTCCCGCCGATGGTAGTTGAGCAGCCATCCCACCAACTGTGTCACACGCTTCCGCTCGCCATCGGGCTCGGTTTCAGCTCGAGCCAGGAGGGCGTCGGCGAGCGCATCCTCGGGACGAGCCTCTTGCGGCTCCTCCGGCGGTTTCTCGAAGGGCAGATAGCGGACGCCCGCCTTCGATTGCAGGGCCCTCAGCCACGATGCCAGCCGCCACGTCGCCTCGCAGTCCTCGCGATTGTAGTCGCGGATGGCGGTGAGTATGGGGGAGTGTTGCCAGTCACCCGGCTGACCGCTGTCCATCCATCGCTTGTACTCGACCATCGAGCTGGCGGCGTCGGTCACACCGGCCTTGCGAACTGGTGAGAAGAGCGCTTCGATGTCCTTCAGAGAGTACCCGGACGTTCCGATCGCGACCGCTGCGCGAGTAATGCTGAAGAGGTCCACGAACACCTCGCCGCGGAGCAGGTCGTCCACTTCAGCCTCGCGCGTGGCGTAACGGCCCATGAGCCGGCGGAGCGCCGTCACCTCGTAAGCGGCGTAGTGGTAAATGTGCATCGCCGGGTCCGCCTGCCATCGCCCGTGCAGCCAATCCACGGCGCGCTCGAACGCCGCCTTCTCCTCGGCACTGTTGTGCGCCCACCAATCGCGAAACTCTGGAGTGCCACCGTGGACAGTGACCGCGCCGAAGAGATACTCGAGACCGTTCTCGGCCAGCGGGAAGCCTTCGAGGTCGAAGTACACATCGCCGTCTGACGCAGGAGGCAACGCAGCCAGTCCGGTGCGTTTGCCCTCATCGGGAAGGAGTACTTCGAACTCCGGCAGCCGCTTGCCGCGGGACGCGATTTGGAGGCGCGCCTGACGCCGAAGGCGTTCGAGCACGTCACCATTGACGCGCGGTACGGCGCCCGACGCTATCAGCTCGGCGCAGGTGCGGACTCCCGCGTCGCGCAGGCGCTTGATCTGGCTGACAGTAATGCGTGCGACGAGGCGAAGATCGTCGCGCTCCACCAGGATGCGGCGGGCTGCGTTCGTCCACGTACCGTAACCGGACTCCAACGCCGGATCGGGTATCGCGTCCGGGTCGAATGTTTCTTGAAATCGCTCGAACGCTTCCTTCAGGTAGCGATAGAAGGAGAAATAGCGCTCCGTAACGAAGTCCTGCTCCAAGCGGTTGCCGAAGAAGAAGCCGAGCCGACCGGGCCTGATTCCCTGGACGTGCTGCAGCAGTTCGGCGTAGGCGCTCAGTTGGATGAGAAAGTATGGCTTGGCGGATCTGGCGAGCTTGGAGTCCTCGGGCCGGTAGGCCCAAGCGCCGAGGTCGCTTGGCGAGTCCGTTCTAACGAGAAAGTCGGGATACCCGTGCCACTGGCCGGCCGTCAGGTGGCCTTGGTAAATGAGCCGGCGGCCCTTACGCATGGCGGTGAGCGTCCGCTCCACAGATTGGTCGCCGCTCGGGATCTCCTCGCAGTCGCCCAAGCGATCTCGCAGCACTGCGAGTACCGCTGTCTCGTGCTGAGCGCCCTGACGCGTGACCAGCTCCTGCTCAGCGTCAGCCTCATCGGGTGCAAACGGGAACGCGAGGCCCGCACGCCCCGCCCTCTGCTCCGCCTGGCGCCGCTCCATCCACGCCGCGAAGTCGCCTTCGAGGAAGACGATGAGGTCGGTTGGCGAGTAGCGGGTCGTCCCGTTGGGTTGCACTATCATGGTCAGCGCCGCTCGAACGTGGCGGCGCCTCGGCCGCCGCTGATCGCGTCGCTATGGGCGGCTCAGCGGGTCCTCTGGTTCGGCGGGCGCCTTCCCCTCGAGCGCGCGTAGCTCTTCGCCGATCCGTTGCAGGTCCGCCTGGTGCCGCTGGTAAAACCGGATGTTCTCTTGCGGGATGCCCGCCGGCACCTTGTCGAACTTGCCGTGTTGCTGCTCGACCGACCACGCGGCCATTCCCGCCTGGAACATCGACATCTCGAACGTCGTGAATTCCCGAGTCGTCATGCCGGCGCTGGTGATGGCCTGTCTCAGGGCCGGGTGCCGGTCGTACAGGGCGGCGAGCGCGGCGATGGAGTTGGCGGAGTCGTCCTCGTCCTGATCCTCGCGCGTCGTGGAATCGGCTTTGGCGGCGGCGATGAAGTTGCGCGCCGCCTGCGTGAATTTCACGAGGGAGGCCTCGGTGAGCCGGTACCGGGCGAGCGTCTCCTCGTCGGACTGCGCACCCAGGCGAGGGGCGACAAACGTGACGGCGGCCGCGGCCAATACGAGCAGGCGGGGGGGCGAGACCATCGCGACTCCGGGGTCCAAGTGAGTGAAACCGAGGCGTCCAATATAGTCCCGGGCGTCATCGTCGCGCTGCTGGTCGTCGCGCTCGGTCTAGGCCCCGCGCGCCGCGGCCGCTACCGCAGCGAGGTCCGCCGCAAGCCGCGCCCATGGGACCGCGCCGAGCCGCGCGCGTAGCCGCGCCTGGGCCCGCTCCCAGGCGGGGCGGGCGCGGTCGAGCCGCCGCCGGCCCGCGGGGGTAAGGGCCCAGCGCACCTGACGGCGGTCCGCCCCCGCGCCCCCGCGGATCCAGCCCGCGCGCTCGAGGGGGCGGAGCGTGCGGGTGAGCGTCGTACTGTCGAGCGCGAGCATGTCTCCCAATGCCACCTGCGGGCTGGGACCCCGAAGCTCGAGCGCCTGCAGCAGCGTGAACTGCGTCGCCTTGAGTCCCGTGTGTCGCAACGCCCCCTCATATGCCTGGGTCACTGCGCGGGCCGCGCGCCGCAGGCTCGCGCAGGCGCACGGGAGGGCGGGTAGCCGTTCAGCCTCCATGAGCACCACCCGATCCGGCGGCGACGAGCCGCCGGAAGATGAAGACGTGGTTCGCGAGGAACAGCGGCACGAAGAACGTCGGGACGAGGCTCAGCGGGAACGTCAGCACCGGCGCCACGCCCGGCGTCGCGCCGTTCAGCGTCACTGCCGTGGCCGTGCCGACGGCAACCACCAGATCGAGGAATCCGAAGGCGTTCCAGGCGTGGTACAGGACGCGCCGGCCCGGGGTGAGCTGTCCACCCGTCGCCACGAGCGCGATCGCCACGAGGGCCGTCGCAATGTCCCCCCAGCCCGCGCGGGCCGCGAAGGCGGGGTTCACCTGACCCTGGGCGGCGAGCACCAGAAACGTGATGCCGATGAAGCGCGTCGCGTTGACTGCGACGAGCACGCGCAGCGGAATCGCGTCGATCCAGGCGCGCAGACGACTGGGGACGCTGCCGGCTGCGAGCGTCAGGGCGACGAGCGTGAGAATGATGAGTTGCGGCCCCGGGAACGGCAGCCGGAGGAGAAAGCCGGTGGCGCCCGCGGCGACGGCGAGGCCCAGCCAGACAGTGGCGGCTGCGGCGGCGCTGCCCGGAAAGCGGGGCGCGGAGACGGTGGAAGCTGTCATCGGGACGACCCTCCGAGAAGAGTGGTTGGATATAGATGTATATACAATTATTTGCAGGGCCGGCGGGTTCCCCCTCGAGCCCACGCTCCCACCAGCTCGGGCCGCGGGCTGCCTCTAATCCTCTTCGCGTTACAGCCTTTGGAGGGTTAGTCTTCTCAATGCCTCGCCGCCTGGTCTGACCCGTGACGAGTCTCGCCGCGACACGCGAGCTCTGGCCTCCCCTGCCCCTCGATGAGTGGCGGGACACGTACGCCACGCTCCACATGTGGACGCAGATCGTCGGGAAGACCCGCCTCGCTCTTGCGCCCTGGCAGAATCATTGGTGGCAGGTGACGCTGCATGTCAGCGCGCGGGGACTCGCGACCGGCCCCATGCCGTACGGGTCCCGGACGCTCGATATGGAGTTTGACTTCCTCGAGCACGAGCTCGTCCTGCGGACGGACCAAGGGGCGGTGCGGGAAATCGCGCTGCGTCCGCGCTCAGTCGCTGACTTCTACCAGGTCTATCTCGAGGCGCTCGACACTCTGGGGATACGCGTGGATCTCTGGCCCGTACCGGTCGAGGTCGAGCACCCGGTACGCTTCACCGACGATCAGACGCACGCGTCGTACGATCCGGAGTACGCCAACCGCTTCTGGCGGATCCTCGTCCAGGTGGACGACGTGTTCAAGCGATTCCGCGGGCGCTTCCTCGGGAAGAGCAGCCCCGTGCACTTCTTCTGGGGCAGCTTCGATCTGGCGGTGACCCGGTTTTCGGGGCGTCGCGCGCCCGCGCGGGCCGGGGCGGACCGAGTCACGCGAGAGGCCTATTCCCACGAGGTGATCAGCGCAGGTTTTTGGCCCGGCAGCGGCGCGGTGCAGGAAGCAGCGTTCTATGCCTATGCAGCGCCCGAGCCGGCAGGTCTGCGAGACGTCCCGCCGCAGCCGACTGCGGCGTATTACCAACCCGAGATGGGTCTGTTCATCCTGCCCTACGCGGCCGTCAGAACCGCCACGTCGCCTGTCGCTACACTGCAGGAGTTCCTTCAGAGCACCTACGACGTCGCGGCGGAGCTGGCGCGCTGGGACCGGGACACCCTCGAGCGCCCGCTCGAGGCGATCCTCTAGCCCGTCGAAGCAGCAGAGCTCGCGGACTACGCGCTCGGGCTGGGTGGGAGACGCCCGGCCCCGGGGTCCTCGATCAGGCTCATGAGGAGCTTGGTCGTGTAGAACACCGCGCGCCCCCGCAAGCTCTCGAGCTGCCGCACGGTCTCTTCCGTCACCAGGTCGAGGGTTCGAGCCATCTGCAGGTGGTACCCGAGCTCCGAGAGCGCGGCCAGCGTGCGGTCGAGACAGAACGCGAACATGCGCCGGCTCCCGAAGCCGGCCCCCCGGGCGATCCGCCCCGAGGCGAATAGCGCCGCGCTCCACAGCTGGGCCGCAAGCTCCGGATCGCGCTCGTCCAACTGCTCCGCACAGCGGTATGTGCGGATGGCGAGCTCGTGGCACACCTTGAACGCGTCCAGCTCCTCGTACGCCGGCATCAGCCGCAGGATAGCCGTGCGCTCCCCTCAGACCGTCATCGAATCGCCGCCACGCGGATCGAAACCTTGCCTCACGGGTGGGTCCGGCTCGTCTCGAGCACGACCTGCCGGCCTGCATGGCTGGAGTCGTCAAAACTCCCGAGCAACCAGCACGCGAGCCGGGACCCCAAGTATCTTCGCCGCCTGCCTGACGATCGCCAGGGGCAGGAGGCGCCGCGGGCTGAGGCTCCCGCCAACGCTCACCCACGCCCAGGAGCGCTCCGCCCCTTTGGCGGCATGTGTGGAGTAGCGCGCATCGAGCGACACCCTGCGCCGTGCCCGCGACCTTTGAGCCGCCATTCTGTCCCGAGCAGCTGCTCGGCCTCGGCGAAAGCGCGCTGGACGTCGGCGAATCGCGTCTTGAGCGGCGTTCCGGGCGCCGCGGCGGCGCGCGCTCCGCCGAGCGGGCGCGCGCAGATCGACCCACGGCACACCCGCGTCCGGCCACTGGGCGACCACCCGGCGCCACGCGGCATCGACCTCGTGAAACGGGCGGTTCCAGACCCCGCCCGTGCCCTCGCACGCGGGGCAGCGGCTCCAGGCCCCCCCGTCGCGGCTCAGCACCGCTCGCCCGCCGCAGCGGACGCACGGAGACCGCATCGGGGCGAAGACCTGGTCGGCGAGGGGGCGGTGCGGTCCGATCGGATTGAGGCCGAACCCGTGGTAGTACAGGCGCATCGCTTCCCAGATGCCGAGCCGCCAACCCTCGAACGTGCCGCGGCTCCCGCATGCATGGCACTCGGGTGAGTCGGCCAGCACTTCGCCGCCCGTGCAGACGTGTACTCCAGAAAGGCTGGGGCATGACCTACTTACTCCCCAGCCGGATACCGTGGCGGGTCATTGGGATTGCCCTTTCGTCGTTCTGCTCACGCACGCTCGTGCGGGGCCACGTGCACCCGCCGCGCGGCCTTGCTGAGGGACAGCCCCTCGGCCAGTAAGGATTCAATGTCTCATCATGCTCCGAGTCTGCCCTGAAGGCACGACTCGTCGCGAGACTTTTGGCTCCCTACTTAGCAACCCGGATCGGCTGCCGGGATCGTGATCGCTCCACCTACCGGAATGTTCAATCGTGTGACGAGGAGCACGGCGGATTGAGCGCTCACGACCACTGCCCGGTGAACCTGGTTGGCGACCTCGAAATAGGCCTTGCCGGGGCCGGACACCGGAGTCTCCGTGCAACCATCCTTCTTTGTAAACCGCTCGAGCTTGATTTCCCCTTCAATGACGTAGACGAAACTCGCTCCGGGATGCGTGTGCCAGGCTCCGGTGCCGGGAGCGAACACGAGCCTCTGTATCACGATGTCCGTCCTGGCTGTCGAATGAATCATGAAGTTCGGTGGCTGGTGGATGCGGTAGGGATCGAGCGGTGCGCGGAAGGTGAACGGGTCCAGGGCGAGCGTGGCGACATCCGCCGTCATGTTGTGGGTGGCGCCGGGCGCAACGGGCGATTCCTCCGAGCATGCGACTAACGCACCTGCAGCGAGGACAGCGACGATTAGACTTGCGCGGCTACGGCGTGACATGGGTGACCTCCTCCAAACAGCGTGTCTCAAGAAATCAACGCGTCAATGAGTCCCCCGTGATCGGTCGACGTTGAAGTTGTTGCCCGGGCGAAGGTAGCGCGCCGTGCTCGGCGAGCGTCTAGCCGCCGGAGAGCTCCTTCTCAGTGCGCCTGACCCAGGTAACGAGTCGCTCCCGTTCCTCGCGGGACCTCGGTAACTGCCTCAGTCGGCGAAGCAGCGCACCAGACGTGATCATCCCTTCGAGAAGCAGGGTTCTCACGAAGTCGCGGTCCTTGTCTCTGAAGGCGGCCAGCTTGCTAGCCGCAAGGTCGCGCACCTCCAGGCACCACCCGATACAGTCCCGCGTGTTGAGGTTTTGTACCTTGATCGCTCGGTTCTCCCAATCGCCGGGCAGAATGGCGGTTTCCAGAGACACGCCGTGTACGTAGAACCCATGCGTCCGGTGAAATTGCGATAATTCGCCGAGCATCGCGTCAATGTCAGCGACGCGCTCCGGCTTGTTCTTGGGGAAGACGTCAGCCTCGGCTGATTGCCTCAGGGAAGGCGGAGCGTCCGGGAACTGCCCGAGCACCGCCTGCGAACCGAATACATAGACCTCAGTCTCATCGGCCACGTCGCACGCCGCGCGGATGGCGTGCTCCAGCTCGTCTCGGGTCATTCGCCGGTATCGCTCAAGATCCGCTCTCGCTCCTGTCGCGAAACAACGTCAAGGAACGGAAGGGTCTGACGCAGGCGAGTGGCGCGGGGGCCCCGGTCCACGAGGAAGTCCCGGAGACGCCGCGGCGACATCGTGCGCAGGACCCTCTCCCATTCGAGGAGCTCCTTGCGCTCCCCTGCTGACGCAACGGGAAGCCGCCGCCGGACGTGCTGCAACGCGCGCTCGATTATCGTCTGATCAGTCTTTATTCTGTCGGCGACCGTCGCCGCGAATCGTAGCAGGTACCGGTCATGGTCTTCCTGACTGCGCTTGCCGGCTCCCCTCGTTGGTTCGTGCGCCCCGGCGCGAGCGAAATACAGCTCCGGCGCCAGACCTGCGACGACCAGAGATCTGCTGAGGGTCGCCCGCTCGGAGACCGGCAGGCTCTCGAGGTCGGGCTCGGTCAGCCCGCGCACTTCCACTCTGACGTCATGTCTCGCCCCCAGCTCCGCGGCTTCGGAGACGAGCTGCTCCGTCACGGTTGCAATGTCTTTGGTTCCTGCGATCACCGCCAAATCAACGGGGTCGCCAACCGCGTCTGCCCCCTCGGCTCCAGGGCCGAACAGCCAGACCGACCGGGGAGGAGGGGATAAACGCTTGACAGCCGCCCGAAGGTCGGCGAAGAACCGGTCCCCACGCAGACGCTCCGCTTCGAACAACGACGCCACGGCGGGCGCCAGGGGATGTTCGGTGCGTAGGCGAAGCTGGCCGCGTGAGCCACGACCGACCCGTTCGACGATCCCCGCCGAGCGAAGCGCTTCCAATGCCTGGTAAGCGCCAGGAGCACTCAGCCCCGCCTCGCGGGCGAGTTGAGGTGCGCTGACCGGCTCGGCGGTCTGCGTGAGGATGCGTAGGAGGCGCACGTTGGCTTCGGTGCCCAGCAAGGCATTGAGGGGCGCGCGGAGGGCGCTCTGGCGCACGGCGACAGGTCTCATATAATTACGTTAGAGTTAACTATTGACTGTTATAAGATGCAATAACCAGTTATAGTTTGCAAGGCCGTTACAGCAGACTTGGAAACCGGAGAGCACGCCGTCGTGGCCGGGCCGTCGCGCGCGGACGCATATTGAGCCGATGTTCCCGCACGACGAGAGCCTCGCCGAGGCCCTGTCCAGCCGCTACCGCCTGGAGCGCCCGCTGGGCCAGGGGGGAATGGCCACAGTCCATCTCGCCGAGGACCTGAAGCACCGCCGCAAGGTGGCCGTCAAGGTGCTCCGATCCGATTTGGCCATTGCGCTCGGGGCCGAGCGCTTCTTGCGCGAGATCGAGATCGCGGCCGCGCTCAATCACCCCCACATCCTCGCCGTGCATGACTCCGGGGAAGCGGCCGGCGTTCTCTACTACGTGACGCCCTACGTCGAGGGGAAGTCGTTGCGCGATCGGCTGCGGCGCGACATGCGGCTGCCGCTCGAGGAAGCATTGCGGATCGCGAGGGAGGTGGCGGACGCGCTGGGCTACGCCCATCAGCGGGGGGTGATCCATCGCGACATCAAGCCGGAGAACATCCTGCTCCAGTCGGGACACGCCGTGGTGGCGGACTTCGGGATCGCGCGGGCCATCACCCCCGCCGAGGGGCCGCGCAGCGCGTCGCTGACGCAGCCCGGCGCGGCGATTGGGACGCCGGAATACATGAGCCCCGAGCAGGCGGTTGGAGAGCGGGAGCTGGACGGGCGGTGCGATCAATACGCGCTGGCGTGCGTGCTCTACGAAATGCTGGCGGGGCAGCCGCCGTTCACCGGGCCGACCATGCAGAGCGTGCTGCTGCGGCAGATGACGGTCGAGGCGCCGCGAATCACGGATCTCCAACCCGATGTCCCGAAGCCGGTGGCCGCGGCGCTGGCCCGTGCCCTGGCCAAGGCACCCGGCGACCGGTTCAGCGGGATGGCGGCATTCGTCGACGCCCTTGGGGCGCCGGCAGCCCCGGCGGGCGCGCCGCCGCCCGCCCAACTCGCCTCGTTCATCGGCCGCGAGCGCGAGATGGCGGCCGTCCAGGCGCTGCTCCAGGGCACGCGGCTCCTGACGCTCACGGGCGCTGGCGGAAGCGGCAAGACCCGTCTCGCGCTCGAGGTGGCGAGCCGCGTGGGGGCGCAGTACGCTGACGGCGTGGCCTGGGTGGAGCTCGCCTCCCTCTCGAACCCCGAGCTCGTCCCGCACCACGTCGCCGACACGCTGCACGTGCGCCGCGACGGCATCCGATCGGCCGGGGACGCGCTGCTCGAGGCGCTGCGCGATTGGGAAGCGCTGCTCGTGCTGGACAACTGCGAGCATCTGGTCGAGGCATGCGCCCGCCTGGCGGAGGCCTTGCTGCGGGGCTGCCCGCACCTCCGCATCATGACGACGAGCCGTGAGGCGCTCGGGGTCGGCGGCGAGCGCGCCTGGCTCGTGCCGGCGCTCACGCTCCCGGAGACCGCCCAGCCGGTCACGCGCGCGGTGGCGGCGGCGAGCGAGGCGATCCGCTTGTTCGTCGAGCGGACGCAGGCGGTGCGGCCATCGTTCGCGCTGATCGACGGCAACGCCGCCGCGGTCACGCAGATCTGCCGGCGGCTCGACGGTCTGCCTCTGGCCATCGAGCTGGCCGCCGCGAGGGCACGCGTCCTCGATCCACAACAGATCGCCGCTCGGCTGGACGACGTGTTCGGGTTGCTCTCCGCGGGGAGCCGGACGGCCCTCCCACGCCAGCGCACGCTGCGCGGCACCATCGAGTGGAGCCACGCGCTGCTCGCCGAGCCGGAGCGGATCCTGTTCCGGCGGCTGGCTGTGTTCGCCGGGGGGTTCACGATCGACGCCGCGGAGGCGGTCGCGGTGGGGGGCGCGCTTGCCGCGGCGGACGTGCTGGACCTGCTGAGTGGTCTCGTCGAGAAATCGCTCGTCGTCTTGGAGACCGAGGCGCTCGAGGCGCGCTATCGCATGTTGGAGACGATACGGCAGTTCGCCCGGGAGCGGCTGGAGGAAGCGGGCGAGACGGCGGAGCTGGGGCGCCGCCACGCGCGGTACTTTCTCGCCCGCGCGGAGGCCGCGGAGCCGTTCCTCGCCAACCAATCCGAGGGGTGGCAGGAGCGGCTCGCGGAGGATCTCGGCAACCTGAGGACCGCGGCCGACTGGTTCGAGCGGGATCCCGACGCCATCGAAGCGGCCCTACGGTTGGCCGCCGCGCTGCATTGGTTCTGGTTCGGGCTGGGGCACTACCGCGAGGCCCGCCGGCGCCTCGAAGCGGCGCTGGACCGGAGCGGCGCCGTGCGGACTCAGGCGCGGGGACGCGCTCTCTCCTCGCTCGCGACGTACCTGGTTCTCCAGGGCGAGACGGTGGCAGTCCTTCCGGTGGCCGAGGAGAGCGTGGAGATCCTGCGGGAAACGGCCGGCGCCTCGGTGGATCTCGTCTGCGCGCTCGTCGGGCTGGGGCAGTCCTGTCTCCTCGAGGGTGACCTGGAACGCGCGGCCCGCGTTCTGGCGGAGGCCCTCGGCCTCGCGCGGATCGTGCGACCGCGGTACTGGATCACTTACGCGCTGTACTGGCACGGCCGCGTGGCGCAGGCCCGCGGCGACCTCGCGGCCGCACGGGCGGCGTTCGACGAAGGCGCTACCCTCGGTCTCGAGGATGGCTTCGACCAGCCCATCGCGCACCTCTCTACGATGCGGGGCCGGCTCGCCCTCGCCGAAGGCGACAGCGACGGCGCGCTGGGCTGGTTCGGCGTCGCGCTCACCCCGCTGCGGCGGATGAAAAATCACTGGTCCACGATCATCCTGGTGGAAGACCTCGCGCGGATCGCCAGCGAGCGGGGCGATCCCGAGCGGGCCGCGCGCTTGCTCGGCGCCGCGGCCAATCTGCGTGAGGAAGCCGGGGCCGCCCCACTGCCGCTCGAGCGCGAAGCTTTGGACCGCCTTGCCGGGTCGCTCCGCGCCGCCCTCGGCGCCCCGGCGTTCGCGGCGGCGTTCCAGGCGGGGCAGGCGCTGAGCCTGAGCCAGGCCCTGGACCAGGCCGAGACGATGCTGGGCGAGCCGGCGGCGGCGACGGCGCGCCCGGCCGGCACGCCGATCCTGAAGGTCGATGCCCTCGGCCCGCTCGAGATCTCGGTGGACGGCGAGCGACTCCCCCCCGCCGCGGGCTGGGGCGACGTCAAGGCGCGCGAGCTGCTGCTCTACCTCCTGTGTCATCCGGCGGGGCGCACGCGCGACCAGATCGGGCTCGCGTTCTGGCGCGACGCCTCGCCCGCCCAGGTCAAGAACAACGTCCACGTCACCCTGCACCACCTGCGGAGGACCCTGGGCCGGCCGGACTGGATCGTGTTCGAGGAGGAGCGCTACCGGATCAACCCGCGCCTCGCGGTGGAGTTCGACGGACGCCAATTCGAAACCGAGTTGCGGGCGGGGCGGGCGGCGCTCGCCAAGACTGGGGACGCCGGGCCGCTCGCGCGCGCACTGCTGATGTACCGGGGCGACTTCCTCGAGGACGCGGCAGCCGGCGACTGGCACGTGGAGCACCGGGACCGTTGGCACCGGCTGTACGTCGAGGGCCAACTCGCGCTGGCGGAACACGTTTAACTGACGCCCGCACCAACAACCTCCTCGTGATCAAGGAGGAACGAGGCCCGCGACGCTGGACGGAGAGGAGGTCGTGCCCGCCCTCCCCTACCTGTTGATCCAGTACGACAGCTTCACCAGAAAGCTGTTGTCCGGCCGGAGGGTGAACAGATCGCCGAGGTCGCCGCCGAAGCCGCGCGTGCCCTCGACGCCGGTGGAGCCCTGGCGCCCCTGGCTCCACACGACGAACAGCGTCGAGCCGGGCCGGTACTCCCAGCGGAACACGACGTTCGATCGGAACTGCTTGTAGTTGAAGCCGCCGGGGTGGTTCGTGACGGCGGTGTCCGCATAGGCCTGATAGCGGCTCGCGAAGTCCGCTGCGCGCGGCGTGGCCGACAGCTCGCGCACGTTGCTGTACGTCCCCTTCGAGATGAACGGTTGCCCGTACACCTGGAGCGACATGGTCGCGCTGAACGGGTAGGTGAAGCGCACGGTCAGCCCGAGCTGCTTCTGCTCGAGGTGCGCGAACAGGTAGTGCGTCACGTCGCTCGTGTCCGTCGTGGGACGGCGCGGTTGCACCTCGTTCGTCGCCCGCGTGTAGCTGGGGCTGATCGACGCCGTGATGCGCGACGCCACCTTGAAGTCGAGCCCCGGACTCAGATTGATGCTCTTGGACCGCCCGCCGTCGCCCCGCCAGTAGTTGACCCAGAAGGACGGGACGATCGCTTTGCGGTCGTCCCCGTTCAGACCGGCCCACGGCGCGAAGTACGGATCCTGACGGACGGCGGGACCGCCGCGCCCGCACGAGTAGCAGTACGTCTCGCCCAGCTGGCCCAAGGTGCCCCCGGCATGGAACGACCAGGTGTTGTGGAACGTGATGTGCGTGTTGGTGTTGAACGCGCGCTCCTCGGGCAGGCCCCCGCCGGTCCAGTATTGCCACCAGTTGGCATTCCATTGAAACCGCTGGTACAGGGCGCGCCGGTGGCGATCGAAGTATCCGACCCAGGTGCTCCAGGACTGTTGGTCCGCGCGCTGCAAGTAGCCCAGGTCGTTGATTTCGAAGCCGGCGGAGCGCCGCTGGTAGCTGGTCTGCCCCAGGAGGTGCGTGCCGCCCACCTTGCCGATCTGCAGCTCTACGGCATCACCGGAGAGCGACGTGCGCGTCGTGTCGAATGGGAGCCCCGCGTCGGGGCGCTGGTAGTAGTGGACGGCGTCGCGCTGCGTGACGGCGATGGCCGGAGCGCTGCCCGCCACCCGGCTCAGGTGGAGCGAGCCGGAAACCTCGAAACGGCCGCCGGGGAAGCGATGGCGGAAGTCCGCGGCGCCGACGTAGGCGCTGTGGCGAAGGTAGGGTGAGGTCCAGGAGTCGTTGTCGCGGTTCACGGCGGTGACGATGCCGCCGACGCTGGTTTCGCCGCCGCGCAAATCCTGGCGCAGCCGCAGCACGCCGTAGTTGGTCGTCGGCTCGATCGTCTCGCCGTCCGCGCCCGTCACGTGCTGCGTCACGGCATCGAGCACGCCGATCGTCAGTCCGCCCGGCAGCCGCCCGGTGAGCTTGCCGGCGCCGAGGATCCTCGTGAAGGCGGACGAGGTGGTGTCCGAGTAGGCGCCCGCCAGTTGGGGCGCCCGCCCGATGCGCCGCGAGTACAGCAGGCCCTCACCGGTGTTGCAGTCGTTTACCGCGGTGCAGTTGACGTCGAAGCGAAAGATCCCCGCTCCCTGCACGAAGAACGGTCGCTGCTCCCTGAAGAACGTCTCGAAGGCGGTGAGGTTCAGGACCCCGGGGTCGGCCTCCACCTGCCCGAAGTCGGGATTGAAGGTGGCGTCGAGCGTGAGGTTCGATGCGACGCGGTACTTCAAGTCGCCCCCGGCCGCCACGTCCTGCGTCCGGCCGATTCCCGTCTCGGTGAACTCCGACACGTTCTTGGTCACCACGTAGGGGGCAGCCTCGAGCCGGCGCGGCGTCTCGAGGTCGTCCAGCCCGGTGATTTCACCGAATTGCGACACGAACCCCGCCCGCGACTGCCGGAACAGCGGCCAGCTCACGCGCTGGGCGTAGCGGTACAGGTCCCGGTCGACCGTGAGTCCGAAGGTGTGGCTGCGCTCGCGGCCGTAGCGAAGCTGCGACAGCGGGATCTGGAACTCGGCGGTCCAGCCCAGGGAATCGACGCGGGTCGCGACGTCCCACACCGCGTCCCAGGCGAAGTCTTCGTTGCCGTCATTGTAGACCTGCGCGTCGAGCTTCACGCGCGAGGGGTTGACGCCGAACTCGTACCCGGTGCGGCGGTCGTGATACGAGTCGAGGAACAACCAGATCATGTCCGAGGGCGTGAAGTAGTCGCGCCGGGCGAGGACCGTGATGATGCTGTCGGGGTGCGGATCGAAGGCGCGGACGAAGACGTACAGGTTGGCCGCGTCGTAGGCGACTTTCGCTGCGGTCGGGAGCTTGGGCGGTCCGCCCTCGCTGGGCCGCCATTCCTGGAACTCGGTGATCGG
>WNFU01012153.1_pt1 | contig 16117 bp, 14 predicted proteins | sample 5400121 | NCBI WGS metagenome assembly WNFU01 (sample SAMN13153360, study PRJNA577476) | soil metagenome | isolation source: 100 cm soil or saprolite under grassland replicate 1 | place: USA:California | collected 2016-06-15
AGAACAGGAAGACAAAAAGAGAACGCTTCATGGCGGGTTGCTCTCCTCGTACGCTACTTCACCAAAACGACTGCTGATGCCATATCCCAGGACGCCTGGGGCGGAAAGACCGCGATCCCGATCTGCCTCGCACCACTCGCGGCCGGCAGCGTGGCTGCGTCGAACCCTCCAATCGCGCACGCGGGTGGTGTGTTGTCGCTCTGTGCGGCCGGATTGGACGCTGTGGCGAGATTGGGCGCGCCGAAATCTAGCGGCAGCACGCTGCGCATGGCGTACTGGCCAGGCAGACTCATCAGCGAGAACGATGGATCGCGCGTGAGCTTGAGCCAGGCATCACTCGCCGTCTGGGATAGCTGGGGGTCGAGTGTCAGCCTCGGAAGTTGCTGCTGCCGCCGCGCGCAGTTGAGCGCCGCCAGCAACTCGGTCTCATGCTGCTGTATCTCTGCGGCACTCCATGCAGCCTGCGCCTGTGCGACCGTCTGTGGGCCGGCATCAGCCGCAATTGGCGCGTCAAGCAGGCTGGCATTTGGGCTGGGCAGTGTGCTATACGCCTGAGTCGCATCGCCGCTGCGCGGTAGCATCGTACCGGATGGCTCACCGGCCAGTGCTGACCGCGGCGCGTCCGCATCGCCCAGAAATGTCACACTGAACGCTGTATCGCCGAGCGTGAGTACAGCGACCAGCGCGGCAGCTAGAATAATCGCCAGGCCGGCGAGCACAACACGCCAGCGCCGCCTGAGCCAGAAAAACCACATCCGCATAGCGCCTCCGTACAAAAAGCCAACAAAAAACGACCCCGCCTTGACGCCACAAAGGGCCTCAAGCGGAGTCGCAACTCGCTTGTGCAGGGGCTTCCCCCGCCCCGCACAGGGACTACTTTTTAGATCAGCGCGTGTCTCGCATACCGAGAGCAACAAGCGCAGCAGGTTGGTCCTGCATCGTGATTATAGTATGCTCGGTCGTGGAAGAAAAGCTGCCCGTTCGTCCCTTCGTGCGTGGCCCTGAGTCCTGGTATCGAATGGGACCATTAGGCGTCTGGATTGAGCGTATCAAATTGGGTAGCCGGACGGTGGCTGATGATCCGCGCCACATACGCCGCACCCGGCCGGCAGTGGTGGGTAGGAATTCGTATTCCGTGTCATCACATTGAACACGCGGACGAGCGACTGGATCAGGTCGGCTGATTCACTGAACCGCTGCATGATGCCGATCGCTAGCCAGCCTTGTGTGTGGTGAGTGGCAATCTTGAGCGCTCGGTACGACCGGGGATCCTGATGACGTTCTGCTGTCCTGGCGCCCTAGGGAAGCTTCGGCTCTTGCGTCGGGTGGGTGGTTTTGACAATCCTGGTGTCGCGAACACGACCAGCGTGGGCTGGGTAGGTCCAGGCGTGCAACGCGGATAGGGCGTGGTGGTTGGCCAGAGCGTTGACGTCGGAGTGCCAGCAAACGTGGATATGGTCGGCGTCGCGGTTGTGCCACCACGCGGCATCACGGTGATCGGCCAGACGGTTGTGATCTTCCCTAAACCAGTGACGTGCCGATGCGGCCCACGGCCCAGGCAGCTGTGCATGTGAGCCAATGCCATTGGCCAATGGGGAAGGTCTGCGGCGGTGGTAAAATACCACCTGGCAAGTAACCCCATTTCAAAATGCAAATGCCGGATCGTCGGTTGGATTTCCCCCGCATCGATCGCGGAGATCACGCATGAGCCAAATTCTCTATCCCGAGCGGATTGCCATCGCGAACCTGCCCACGCCGCTCGAACGACTCGAACGCCTGTCGGCGCAGCTCGGGGTCGAGCTGTGGGTCAAGCGCGACGACCTGACCGGCGCCGAGTTGTCCGGCAACAAAGTCCGCAAGCTGGAATTTCTGTTCGCCGATGCGCGCGCGCAAGGCGCCGATCACATCATCACCTGCGGCGGCGCACAATCCAATCATTGCCGCGCCACCGCGCTCGCGGCATCTCGCCTCGGCATGCGTACGACGCTGCTTTTGCGCGTGGCCGATCCATCGCAGCCGCCGCCGATCGAAGCCAACATCCTGCTCGACAAATTGAGCGGCGCCGAAATCCGCTGGGTTTCGCCCGAACAGTACGCGCGGCGCGCCGAGCTATTTGCGCTCGTCGCCGAGGAGCTCCAGAGGGCCGGCCGCAAACCCTACATCATCCCCGAAGGCGGCTCCAATGGGGTCGGCGCTTGGGGCTACGTGCGCGCGATCGAAGAGCTGCACGGGCAGCTTCCGCCCGGGCCGGTCACGATCGTCTACGCCGCCGGCTCGGGCGGTACAGGCGCCGGCATCATCCTCGGTATCAAGCTCTGCGGTCTGCGCGACGCGCGCGCCGTGGGCGTCAACGTGTGTGACGACCGCGACTATTTCGTGCGCGAGATTGGCCAGATCGTCGAGGGCGCGATCAAGCAATGGCGGCTCGCGGTGGCATTCGAGCGCAACGAGATCGAGATCCTCGACGGCTATGTTGGAGGCGGCTATGGCATCTCGCGTCCCGAGGAGCTCGCACTGATTCGCGATGTCGCGCGCACCGAGGGGTTGGTGCTCGATCCGGTCTACACTGGCAAAGCCTTTTTGGGTATGAAGGAGCACGCGCGCGAGCTAGGCCCGCGCATCGTGTTCATGCACACCGGCGGCATCTACGGGCTGTTAGCGAAGGCTGCGGAGCTGGCGCCTCTGCTCTAATCGTGTCCAGGTGTGTTGTGAGCGGGGTTGTGTGTCGATGCATTCGCGTGCAGATTATAGATGAGCGGCTCCTCAATCTATATTTGGACAGCATACAAAATCTTCAGATAGCTCTTGGCCCCCATGTTGTTGGACATCAGCATTTGCGATTGGTGAGCTATGAAATACATGCTCCTGATGTATGCGAACCCCAATGAGACAAAAGCCATGCCTGCGTCGGACCGAGACATCGTAGCACGCAAGCACGAAGCTCTGGTGGCCAGACTGACCGAGTCTGGCGAACTGCTCAATGGCGCGGGGCTCGACTACCCGTGGAACACCATTACCATCCGTTGGAACCAAGGCGATCTGAGCAGCACTGACGGGCCGTTTACCGATGCCGAAGAACAACTGACCGCCTACTATGTCTTGGACTGCGTGAGCGCTGAGCGCGCAGTCGAACTGGCGAGAGAGATTGTAGATTTTCATGTCACCGCCATCGAGGTGCGCCCGATCCACACATAGACGCCGCACGATGCCAAGGGCGATGGCAACACAATCGTATCTGGGGGATTCTGCTTCTAGGAAAAGGCGCCTTGCAGCGGCGGCCCACGACTGGCTCCAGCGACAGCGGCAACGCCACTGAGGGTGGGCACCGGCCTGCCAGAAGTGTGTGATTCATTGCAAAGCTATCTTGACCACCCTGCCGCTGCGGAGCTATGTCGTTATGCGACGAGTGAGTTCAAGGAGCGAAAGAGGAAATATAGCTCGTCATTACCGAGTAAGGTGTCTTCCTCGATGACTGTGTCGACGCGCATGGGCGTGAACATGGCAGGCACATACTGATCGAGCAACTGGAACAGGCGCTCCATGGCTAGTCAATGAGCGCCCGAGGAGATGGAGAGAAGTATGGCAGGTCTTTCGAAGTCGCGGCTTGAACGAATGCATCGAGTATTGTCGGGATACATCGAACGGAGGGATATGCCTGGACTGGTTGCGCTTGTCAGCCATTCTGACGACGTTCATGTGGAAGCGCTTGGCACCCTGGCGTTCGACACTCCGGTTCCAATGAGGCGCGACACAATCTTTCGCATCGCTTCGATCACCAAGCCCATCACTGCCGTTGCGGCAATGATACTGGTCGAAGAATGCAAGATACGGCTCGACGATTCGATTGAGCCATGGCTACCGGAACTTGCAAATCGTCGCGTGCTCAAGTCGATCTCCTCAGATCTTGATGACACGGTGCCTGCGCGGCGTGCGATCACCCTTCGCGATCTCATCACGTACTGCATGGGCTTCGGCAGTGTGATGGCCATGCCGGACACCTATCCAATCCAGAAGTTCATCCGTGACTATCGGATTGGCGGCGACGGCCCAATGCTGCCCTCCGATGCTCTTGGCACGGACGAATGGCTCCAGAAGCTCGGCTCGCTGCCGCTCATAGCGCAACCGGGCGAGCGCTGGATGTATCAAGTCAGCGGCGATGTGCTCGGGGCATTGATCGCGCGCGTGTCAGGACAATCCCTCGGCACGTTCATGCGCGAACGGATCTTCGACCCGCTCGGCATGAAAGATACTGCTTTCTACGTGCCTCCCGAAAAGCTCGACCGCTTGCCTAGGTTCTATTTCTTCAATCGTCAGACGAGCACGCTGGAGTTTTTTGACGACCCAGCCAACAGTGCCTGGCGGTCTCAGCCGCCGTTTGAATCGGGTGGAGGTGGGCTGGTCTCGACGATCGATGACTATTTTGCTTTCAGCCGCATGATGCTGAATAAAGGCCGGCACGGCCGGGAGCAAATTCTTTCCCGCGCTACTGTGGAACTTATGACATCAGATCACATCACGCCTGAGCAACGCGCAGGTGCGGATATCTTTTTCGGGACGCACTCCAGTTGGGGCTTGGGAATGGCGGTGGACACTCAGCGCAAAGAAATCTACCACACGCCGGGCCGCTTCGGCTGGACGGGCGGTTTTGGCACAACCGCCTACACCGACCCTGCAGAGGGAATGATCGGCATCCTCTTCACGCAGCGCATGATGGATTCGCCGGAGGCGCCGAAGGTATTCACTGACTTCTGGACCCTGGCGTATGGAGCAATGGAGTAGCCAACAGGCAAACGCTTCGACCATGGCGATCGGAATGAGTGTCATCGCCGGTCGGATGCGAATTGCCAGGTACGCAAGAAGATTGGAACTCCATGCCTTGCCGCCCCAGTGCCCAGACGGTTGGATCCCTGTGATTCAGCAGGTCGTCATTTGCGTTATTCTGCCCCACTACTACCAGCGCGGGGTGAAGTCGACGAATTGTGTTCCAAACGCGGCGCAGCGCCATTCGTGAGGCACAGGGTCGTAATTGGAGTCACCGGTTGCAGTGTTAACCTAAACAGGTTCCATCGTCGAGGCGATACATGCAGTCCGTCGTCGTGAAGGACCAGGTTTTGTCGAATGGCACGCCGTCCACCGCGCCGCGCACATGCGCGGTGTAGGTCGTCGATCGCTGGAGCGGATCGATCGGAATGAGCGCGTAGCAGGTCGTGGCGCAGTCGGATGGACTCGGATACAAGCGCAGCGGGACATTAGCTGCATCATGTACCTCGGCGAAGTCGACCGTCAGATTCGTGCCAAACGCCGGCTGCACGGTGATCGGGTAGCCAATCGGGTAGCTTCCATTCGGCGGCAGCGGATCGGGCGTTTCGCTTGCTCCATAGATCGGGAGATCGGTCTGCCGATCGGCGGGGAACACCAGCACGTTGGCCTGACTGATCGGCGTGGTCGCACCGTGTCCAAAGTCGATGACATCCACGGATTCTACTGTGCTGCGACCGTGGCCATAGCCCACATACTGATGCGACCAGGATAGGATGCCGACGCGGTGATAGACCGAGTTCATGAGGTCATCAACGCTCCTGGCCGGATCGTCGAAGTAGTTCATGACCTCCCAACCAGCCTCCCAGGGATATCCGGCTGCGATTGCCCGCGCGCCGGACGACTCGCCGGTGAAGCCCGGCTTGCCCACCACCTCGCCGTGCGGCCCAGCTACCCAGGCAGATGGATCGCCATGATTGAGCAGATCATAATTGGCATGATTCTGCGCCGCCGCTGCCAGCGCGGAGTGGAGCTGTACGGACGGCACTCCAGCGAGCTGACGGTAATAATTGATCCGGCCGAGCGCGATCTGCGCCGGCGTCGCTGGGGTTGTGATCAGCGGCAGGTAAAGGAGGGTGGGCTCGTTAGCGTGAGCTGGCGCTATCCGCGCGGCGCTCGTGATGAGAAAGATGATCAGCATCACTATTGGCATGATGCGATAGGCGAAAGCGTTGTGCTGCATTGTGGTGGTCCTTAGATGTGCGGCACCATGGTGCGGGCGCCTGTATGAGAGTGTCACTATTTTAATATACACGAAATAGTGTTGAGTGTCGAGCGAGACGGCTGGTATCGTGCTCCGAATAGCAACTCTTTCAAATGTATTGGCCTACAATATCTATCAACTTGCAGAAGTTGCGGTCGCCTCCAGACTAGCTGAATCGAGCATCGTGCGAACCATATGGACGAGAAGCTCATGTGAGCAAGGTTTCGGCAGGAAACGGATTGTCTCAAATGACCCATAGATCGCAACGACCGCATCGGGATAGCCTGACATGATGATGACGCTGAGGTTGGGCCACAGGGCTCTGAGTTGCTCAGCTACGATCTTGCCACTTAGCTTCGGCAGCACTAGATCGGTCAACAGGAGGTCGATCGGCTGCGAATGGTCGCGCGCGACGCGCAGCGCCTCGGCGCCATCAGACGCCGTAAGCACCGTGTATCCCTGCCGGCGGAGCAGCCGGGCGGCAAACGTACATACCGAGGGGTCATCTTCAACGACGAGAATCGTCTCGCTCCCGCATGGCAGTTCCGCCCCCTGTTCGATCGCCACGCGCAGCGGAACGGCATCTTCATCAACCACCTGCGGCAGATAAATGCTGAACGTGGCGCCTTCACCTGGTTCGCTCTGCACGCTCATCCACCCGCCGTGCTGCTGGATGATCTCATAACAGATCGCCAGCCCCAGTCCCGTGCCGCTGCCTGCGGGCTTCGTGGTAAAGAACGGCTCGAAGATCTTCGCCTGCGTCTGCGGCTCCATGCCAATACCAGTATCGCTGACGGTGAGGAGAACGTAGCGACCACAGCCTGCTTTAGCAGCTAATCGCTCAGGAACCTGATCTAGAAGCGCACTGCGCGTCTCTATCACTAGCTGTCCGCCGAAAGGCATCGCATCACGCGCATTGACCGCGAGATTCATCAGCACTTGTTCGATCTGGCTCGGATCGGCTTGCACCAGAGGGTGGTCAGCTGTAGGCAGGATCACCAGGTCAATATCCTCGCCGATCAGCCGGCGCAGCAACCGAGCCAGATCAGCGATCAGATCGCTCAGGTCGATCACTCTGGGGAGTGTTATCGCTCGGCGTGCGAAACCGAGCAACTGATCGGTCAGGCTGTTGGCGCGGGCGGTGGCACGCTGAATCTCTTCGAGATCGGCGCGAACATCAGAGTTCAAAGGCAGCGCCGACAGCGCCAGTGCAGCATAGCCGTTGATTGCAGTCATCACATTATGAAAGTCGTGGGCGACGCCAGCGGCCAGGCGACCGATACTGTTGAGCTTTTGAATCTGACAGAGGCGGGTTTCGAGGCGCCGCTCCTCCGTGACATCACGACCGACGACCAGGACAGAGGCGCCACCGTGCTGCCGAATACCGTGCCAGCGCGTCTCGATCCAGCGCCAGGAGCCATCGGCGTGGCGGTAGCGGATGGTCGCCTGTGCCTCAGCCTGGTAGGCGAGCGACGCCAGTTGCTGCTGCACGATCTCCAGATCCTCGTGATGAATAAGCAGGGTGCTGGACTGGCCGACGAGCAGGGCGGGGTCGTAGCCAAGCACTTGCTTATACGACGCACTGGCGTAGCAATACCGGCCTGGGCTGTCTAGGTCGAGCAGGCTGATCAGATCGTTGGTGTGCTCCAACGTTGGCTCGTAGCATGCCGGATCTCTTGTGGTCTGATTAGGCCAGGGGTAGATCATTTCACGAGTCTTCCAGAGGCACTGGGTAGATAACGAGTGGGTGCAGCGGCAACGCCGAGCAACGTGAGCAGCGATGGAGTTGCTGGCGCGTCGATGAAGGAGATTTGCTTGAAGAGGCGATCATCCCAGCCTGCTGAACAAAACAGATCTTGCCAATGAAGAAACACACCTATATCCTACCACCATACTAACGACAGAACGGCACATACACGCCGAATGTTATAGCACATCCCTTATGGGAATACGATACTTCTGTATCGCCACTTTTGGCGATATTGATCGCCAATTTTGACGGCCATCAACTCAGCAAGTGTCTCTAGCCCTTTTGGATGTGATCCAAACACATCCCAAAGATCAAACTCGAGCTTAATCATGCACTTGGTGCATCAATCTTCCTCGTCCAGTCGGTTGGTGTAGTGCGGGACCACAGGAAGAAATGAGACAATGTACGAAAGTTTCCGCATGCGATACCAAACTTTCCGCATCGATCTCCGCTATACTGAGTTGACCGATGGTCAAGTCGACACGGGGAGCAAGACATGAGCAGCCGCAGTGAGGCGTTTGGCCGATTACTGAAAGGCGCGATCAACAGTATCGCCGCATACGAGGGCAAGACGGCGCCTGCCGTTGAGGACGAGCTCGGCGCAAAGATCGGCGTAGCTGGCTCGGCCATCCAGCGCTACAAGTCGGGGTTTCTTCCGCCGGACACACGGGCGGTGCAGCTGTTCGCCGAAGCGGCGGTGCGGCGCGGCTATCTCGGGCGCGCTTGGTTGGTGCGCTTTCTCCAAGCGGCCCACTATCCAACCCCCGAAACATTGATCGACCAGCTCACTGGCCCAGCACGCTCCCAAGCCACTGGAGCACCAGCCCAACCAGCCACGCCGCCAACTGGAACGGTGACCTTTCTCTTCACTGACGTCGCAGGCAGTACCTCCTTGTGGGAGCAGCATCCGCAGGCGATGCAGCGGGCGCTGGCACGTCACGATGCGATCTTGACCGAAGCCATTACTACCCACAACGGGGTGGTGTTCAAAACGGTTGGCGATGCGTTTTGTGCTGCATTCGGCACAGTCGCGGCTGGGTTGAATGCTGCCCTGACTGCCCAGCGCGCGCTTCAGGCCGAGCCGTGGGGTGAAACAGGCCCGATCCGTGTGCGGATGGCGCTCCACGCCGGGTCGGCAGAGGAGCGCGCTGGCGATTACTTTGGTCCACCGCTCAGTCGGGCCGCTCGGCTCTGCGCCGCCGCCGCTGGCGGACAGATTGTGCTGTCACTAGTAGCTCAGGCGCTGGTGCGCGACCAACTACCACCGGATGTTCTGCTTCTCGATCTGGGCACACACCGGCTCAAGGACCTTACCAGCCCAGAGCCAATCTTTCAAGTTGTGGCGCCCGATCTCCCAGGCGAGTTTCCGCCACTCAAGACACTCAATCGCTATCGCACCAATCTGCCGGCGCAACCAACTTCGTCTCACTTGCTGCAATTATGGACCCCAACCTGGTTGCGGCATCAATCGCCCAGGCGCTGGAGTTGCAGGAAGCCAACGGGCAGACCTTCGACGAGCGGCTCATCCGCTCACTGCACGATAAGACGCTGCTGCTGGTCCTGGATAATCTTGAACAGGTACTTGGCGCCACACCACTGATCGCTGCGCTGCTGCGGGAGGCAGCGGCGCTCAAGATTCTCGTCACGAGCCGTTCGGTGTTACATCTGTCGGGCGAACGTATCTTCACCGTGCCACCGCTCGCTATGCCAGATCGGACACCACTGCCGGCGCTCGAGCGGCTCACGCAATATGACGCGGTGCAGCTATTCATTGAGCGCGCCCAAGCTGTCAAACTCGACTTTGCCGTCACCACTGCGAACGCGCCAGCGATCGCCGAAATCTGTGCGCGACTGGATGGTGTGCCATTGGCGATAGAGCTGGCCGCCGCACGGGTCAACTTGTTTACACCACAGGCGCTCCTCGCCCGGCTTACCCATCGCCTTACGCTGCTCATCGGCGGGGCGCGCGATCTCCCCGACCGACAACAAACGCTACGCGGAACAATTACCTGGAGTTATGACCTGCTCGGCCAACCTGAGCAGATTCTATTCGCGCGGCTCGCAGTGTTCGCTGGCGGTTGGACAATCGAGGCGGCAGAGGCGATCTGCGATCTGTCTGGCGAGCCTGACAATACCAGTCCACCAATTGCGATCCTGGAAGGTCTCTCGACGCTAATTGACCAGAGCCTGCTGCGGCAGACCAACGATCTCGCAGGCGAACCACGCTTCACAATGTTGGAGACAATCCGCGAGTATGCACTCGAGCGGCTGGAAGAACAGGGAGAAGGCGAGAGGCTGCGGCGGCGGCACGCGGCGTACTACGCATCGCTGGTAGATGTAGCCGATGCCCAACTCAGCGGCGCCGATCAAGCAGTCTGGCTACAGCAACTGGATGCTGAGATCGACAATCTGCGCGCGGCGCTGACATGGCTACAGGCATCCAAAACGGCGCCCGAACTAGGGCTGCAACTGGCCGGGTCGTTAGCGTCCTACTGGCTCTGGCGCGGATATTATACCGAGGGCCGGGCGTGGCTGACTAGCATGCTCGGTCAAACCGGACAAGCATCAGTGGCGCGCGGGCGCGCCCTGCGTGAAGCTGGCATGTTAGCCTGGTTTCAAGGTGATTTTGGCGCAGCTGTGACACTCTTGGAGCAGAGCCTGGCTCTATGCCAACAACTGGAAGATCAGGTCGGCATTGCCTGGGCGCTGCGTGGACTCGCGGTCGCTGTGGCCGATCAGAATGATATCACAGGAGCGGAAGCCCTGTTTGCAGAGAGCCTTGCGCTGTTCCGCGCACTCGGATACGTCACGGGCACAGCTTGGGCGCTCGCCGGCTGGGGCAGCGTCGCCACACGACAGGACGATCTTGACCGCGCGAGCTCACTCTTGTCGGAGGGATTGGTCTTATTCCGCGAGTTGAACGACCGACAGGGCATGGCGCTGACGCTGAGCTTCTTAGGCTATATTGCCACACGGTACCACAACCTCGAAGAAGCCGAGGTCTTGCTCACGGAGAGCCTGACGCTCTCACAGGCGCTCGGCTACCAATCGAATAGCGCCTGGGCGCTCGCCAGCTTGGGCGAGGTGGCACGTGAACAGCACGATATCGAGCGGGCGAGCGCGCTGATGACCGAGAGCCTCGCCATCTTCCGCGAGTTGGACGAGCGACGGGGGCTTAGCATCATGAGCGCCAGTTTGGGGCGGCTGGCATACGATCAGGGCGCCTACGAGCGCGCGACTGCGCTGCTGACAGAAAGTCTAGCCGTATGTCGCGAACTCGGCGAGCGCCATGCAATCCCAAGACTGCTGCGCGATCTTGGTGCGGCCCTCCAAGCGCACGGCGACGCTGCACGGGCCGCAGCAGCGTTTTCTGAAAGTCTCATGTTGGCGCAGAGCCTGGATGACGAGCACGGGATTGTCGCAAGCTTGGAGCACCTCGCGCAGATTGCTGTACAAGCGGGTCAGCCCGCGCGCGCGGCGCGCCTCTTTGGCTCGGCCGAGGCCATGCGTCAAGGCGTGGACCAGCCGCGCGATCCTCGATACCAGGCGGAGTACGAGCATGCAGTTGCTACCGTTCGCGATCAGCTCGGTGCGGTCGATCACGCGGCTGCCTGGGCTGCTGGTCGAGCACTGCCGCCCGAGCAGGCGATCCGCGAAGCGCTCGATCAAGATCGATTTTGCTGAGCAGGCGTCGACGAGGATGCTGAACCAATCATTTGGCCTTTTGTACTTGCGAGGCCCCGTCAGAACACGCGGGAAGCTACCGCACGAGGTTGTGTAAGTGTTGTCCACGGTTATGCCAATCGATCGGGAATGAGCCATCACCAGCGCTGACCATATCGCGATCGAGAACAGAACACGCCACGTCTGCATTCAGGCATCTGCATGCCAAGCACCATGCATCCGGTGAGGGACACATCTGTCGGAAGGAATATTCACGTGAATGACGACAATGGTAATATCTTCTCCTGCCCTGGCTGGGGACGCGATGATGGAATTTGGGAGATGATTGCGGCACAGTACAGCCGACTCCTGATTGCCTGGGCAATGCGTTGCCCGGCAACAGCGATAGCGGGAGCAAGCGCCAAGGATATCGCCGACCAGGCGTTGGCACGAGCATGGCTGGCCCTCTCCGCAAAGGACTTCCCACCATTTCCAAATCTAGCAGCGTTCCTCTCCTACCTGCGCATGTGCGTCACACACGCAGCGATTGATGCACTGCGAGCGTCGGCAGTTCAAGCAGGCACGCTCCAAGTACCCAAGGCGAGCATAACCACCGATCCTGATCTAGCGTTGTTCTACCAGTTGGATCGCATGGCGCTATGGGACCTGGTCAATAGCTTCGTCTGCAGCGAACAGGAACGAGTGGTCCTTATCGAACGGTATGTCCTTGATTTGCCTCCGCGGCGCATTCACGCGCGGCATCCAACACTCTTTGCTGACGTGACCGAAATCTACACCTTAGTGCGCAATCTGTGTTGCCGCCTCCGGCACCACGATGAGTTACGGCAACTGTGGGATGAGCGTATCGTCGTCTAGCATATAATTCGAAATTCGACAATTGACGAACCTCGCGGACAAAGCGTGGCACTTGCGTGAGCTTGGATAGTTTCTACCTCGCTGCCAGAGATGTGCCGCTGACGCACTAGTTTCGCTGCCTGCGACGCTGCATCATCATTGGTTAAGATATTAACCACCCGTCGTGTATTATACAAAGGTCGTGGTCTATGTGTTGAGGTGCTATTTTTGTCGACGGCGAACAGGAATTGGCCCTTCTCAATCCGATTGCAAGTCGCCAACGCCCAGGGTCAGCACAACTGATCTTGCTATGGTCCGCGCCAGATCTGCAAACCGAACCGCTACTGCGCTGGTCGCAGCAGAGCGGCATCCCAATCGCCTACTGGACCGCTAAAAAGGAGCCAGCCGCGACACTGTGTCACTTTTCTAGAAGGTCACTGATCTCTAAACGCCCCGTACAATCTGGTACGGTACGATAACTGGCTCCAGCACCGTTGGGTAGCCATCGACCTGATAGCCGACCAGGTAGCCGGTGTGGCTGGCCACCCCAAACGGCCAGGGATCAACCTGGATCGTGCCATCCTCAATCCGATAGCCCACCGTAACCTCCTCCTCGCGATCGTTCCTCGGAAAGATGTGTACCTCGCCTTCGGCTGGCGCCTCAAAGCACAAGTCAAATGCGATGCGGTCACATAGGTTGGTGATGCGGTCGATTCGCTCAAATGCCGCCGCATCCAGGCCGTGATGCTCGATCAGCGCTTGGATCGCTTGCGCCATCTCGGCGGCTTTCGCCTGCCGCACAGGCGCGCTGCCATAGCTCGTCAGCCGCTTGAGATGCATCTTCGTGATTACATCCGCGACCAGGTCGGCCCATGTCATCTCGAAGCCGCTTCGGGTGAGCGCGAGCCACTCCTCCTCGGGTATCTCACCAATCGGCAGGTTGTCCAGCGGGCCATAGGCGCGGTCGTGGAGGCCGATCCCCGTTAGGAACGACTCGAACGGTATGGGGGGTAGTTCGAATTCGGCGTTGCCCCACAGCAGCGCCAGCGTCCCCGCGAGCCTCTGGTGCTCCCACTGCGAGATAGCAATCGAGCGCTGTTTCGATTTGAACATCGTAAACTCCTGTTTGTCTGCTTCGCATATGTCTGCGTATCAGCGCCGCCCAATCCGGCATGCTAAAATACTTGCGCTCAGACGACCTACTCCTCTTGTTCCCGTATGGCCAAACGGCGCCACATTGCTGCCGGAATGCCTACCCGTCCTGTATCGATCTGGGCCGCCAAGCGGAGTGCTATGTTTGAAGATAGGCGAATCAGGGTTTGCGTGATACTGCCGCGTTTTCTAGCTCGCCAAGGAGGAGACGCTTGGATACAGACATGCTCCAGAGCATCTACGCGCATGCAAGCTGGGCGAATACGAAGCTGTTCGACACCGCCGCTAAGTTGACAGAGGAGCAGCTTATGCATGCTACTATCGGCTCCGACACGGTCTTTGGTCTCCTGGTGCATCTCGTCGATGTGCAGCGCACCTGGCTGGCACGCGCCCAGCACACGCTACCGCCTCCGCTCGATCGTGCCGCTTGTTCAACACTTCCCGCACTGCGAGAGGTATGGGAGCGTGTCGATACCGCCAGCCAGACATATGTCGCCGATCTGCGCGCAGACGACTTGAGTGAGATAGTGCGCTACATCAACTCCAAGGGCGAGCCCCAGGCGTACCCGCGTTGGCAGATTCTTCTGCATCAGGCGCTGCATGCGGCGCAGCACCGCAGCGAGGCCGCACTACTGCTCACGGCTCTCGGCCATTCCACCGGCTGGCTCGATTACCTGATCTATATCGACGAGACAAGAGCAGTTTAGTACATGTGGCTGGCAAACCGCCTCAGCGTTCAGCCACCGCAGCCTCAAGGATCGTTATCGTCTGCTGCTCACAGTCGACTTGAGCCTGCAGGCCATACGGTAACACCATCATCGGATCAGTGTGCCCAAAATCCATGTTCGTGACGATTGGTAGTTCGGTTAATCCATACTCCGTAGCGACTACCTGCTGAATGGTCTCGTCGTAGGCGCTGTACTGCTCCTCGGGAATCGTGCCGCCGGGGCGACCAACCAGGATGGCACTCAGCTGGCTGAGCATTCCGATGGCGGCAAATGTGCGTAACACGCGCCCGACGTAGGTCGGCGATGGGGCCTCCTCCGAGGTTTCGAGAAACAGAATCGCATTCTGCCAGGAAGTTTGATGCGGCCAGAACGGCGTGCCACGCAGCCAATCCAGCACCTCCAGACAGCCACCAATGAGTGGGCCGGACACCACCCCTTGACCCTGGAGCCAGCGCCAGGGCCTGCTTGGGCGCAGCGCGCGCCGCTGGGATTGCAGCTCGGGCTGCCCCCAATCCAGGAACTCAACCGTCCACCCATCCGTATTGGGTGACAGCGCTCCAATCGGTTCGCTGCTGAAGAGCGTGCGGCGTACCGAGGCTTCGGTGTAGGAGAAGATGCCGCCGTTCTCGGCGAAGCCGGCCAGGATCGCCGGGCCGTAGAATGACACCAATCCCGCTTTGAAACACGCGAAATGCGTGATCGTCGTATCCGAGTAGCCCATAAAGATCTTGGGGTTCGCCTGGATGACCCTCAGGTCGAGATACGGCAAGATCCGAATTGAGTCGTCGCCACCAATTGTCGAGATGATCGCCCTGATGGTTGGATCGGCAACGGCCTGCATCAGGTCCTCGGCGCGCGCTTGGGGATTGCGAGACAGCCAGGCGGCATCCCTCAGTGCGTAGCGGCTCTCGACCACCTGAAGGCCAAAGGTATCTTGGAGCTGCTGCTTGCCGGCTGCGTAGCGGTGAGGAAATGTGTGCGCGCCACCCCACGATAGTGAGATCGTGGCGACCGTGTCGCCGGGCATGAGTTTCGGCGGCTTGATCATCAGTTGCTGATATCTACGGCCTCGCTCAAAAGCGCCGCACGCTGGCGTGGCGAGGCATCCTCGGCACGCCGCACCTCAATGCGCGGCTCACTCCCAAGCGCGTCGAGCGCCTGGTAGATTCCATGCTCGTGCTTAGGCAAATCCCACACAACCAGGGTCAACTCCGACCAGTAGCCCAGCGGCTCGGATCGGAGCAGGTCGCCGATGACCGCGACTCGCGATACGCCAAAGCGCTCACGCAGGAGCGCGGCAGCTTGCCGCGCGACACTCCACCAGGCATCGCGTCGCCCGGCATCACTCAGCCGTGCGTGTTCCTCGGCAAGCAGCGCGGCCACCCACTCACGCGGATGCAGCAGCGTCACGGCCTCTGTGAGGCCGAAGGTCATCAGCAGCATTCCCAGCACGTTGCGCGTGCCTTCCCAGCCACCGATGTACGGCTTGCCATCCAGGAGCTCGAATTTGGCTTCTGGGCACCAGACGAGATACTGCTCGAAGCTCATTGGTGTCGGCTGTTCGTCGATCGGTAGCATCAGTGGACGCCAATCCCAGGTCCAGGTCTCTTGATCATTCGCTTTGGTACGCGGCCCGAGCACCATCCGCTCTGGCTCGACAATGAAGATCCCCGTGTCAAGCTCACGTCGCGCTGAGCGATCGAGACTGGACCACAGGCGCGCTGGATCGCAGGCTAATCCGGGCATACTCAGCGGCCGATAGCGCCCGTCGGCGTCGAGCGGCTGGGTCTCGTACTGATCTCCAACTAATCGCAGAAATGTCCAGGTGCGCGATGCGGGATCGACGATCCAGTATTCGGGCACGCCGCCAGCGGCGTAGCGACGCCGTTTCACGAGCGTGTCCTGCGTCTCTGCGCCAGGGAGTGTCACCTCGATCACCAGATCGGC
>WNFU01005287.1_pt1 | contig 16107 bp, 8 predicted proteins | sample 5400121 | NCBI WGS metagenome assembly WNFU01 (sample SAMN13153360, study PRJNA577476) | soil metagenome | isolation source: 100 cm soil or saprolite under grassland replicate 1 | place: USA:California | collected 2016-06-15
AGCCACCTGGCGCTGTACTTCGTGCTCGTGCTGGCGCTTCGTCACGTGGGCGTCTCCGAGCAGGAGATCAGCTGGGCGCAGATCCTGGTGGTGTTCTCGTTCGGTCGCCTGATCACCGCGCTCCCCATCACGCCCGGAGGCGTCGGGTTGATCGAGGCCGCGTACATCGCGGCACTGGTCGCTATCGGCAAGAACCACAGGGATGTATCACTCGACGTGTTCAAGGTCCAGATCGCTGCGGCCGTCCTGCTGTTCCGAACCCTCACCTACGGCATCCAGATCCCACTCGGCGGCTTCACGTACATCATCTGGCGGAGGAACAGAAGCTGGCGCAAGGCTCCGCTCGACCAGCACCTGGAGGTGTGCGCGGCATCGGCCACCGCGGAAGGGCCGGTCCAAAGGTGAACTTCCGCTGCGAGCTCGCGCTAGAGAAACGAGAACCCGATGGTGCGGGTCCATCGGGAGTCGTGAGGAAATCTGTGGAAAACGAAGTATCGGGTTCCGCGTCACCGGTGCGGCAGCAGCGTCAAGACAAGCTGGGAGAGGGACGTCCCGGAAGGACAAGGGCGGATCGTTCTTACACCCTCCACTCTTCCACGGCGTCAGCGACATCGAGATCTCAATCCCAGTGGAGCGTGGCCGATTCGGGGGCATGCCGTCCATCCATGGCGCCTTCGATCGTCCCTCGTCGTGACCTCCCTTCAGACGTCCACAAGTCAGGGGTTCCGGGCTCGTCGCGATCGTGTCAGGATCTCCCCCAGGGGAGGTCGCGTGGAGAAGCCGGGGCAAGCGCCGGGATCTAGGACTCGCCTCGTGGCCCCACCGGGCGGCCGTCGGCACCGGCGGCCGACCGGAGCGCCGCCGCCCCTGCCGAAGTCGATCGGCCTGACCGGCAAGCTCTGGGTGGCTGCCGTCCTGGTCGTCGTGGTGTCGGGGACGGTCTGGCTGCACTTCACGACCGGCCCACTCGACCGCGTCGACGCCGTGTTCATCCGGCTGGTGACCTCGGCGAGGACCGCGTCGCTCGACTCGCTCACACGCGGCCTGAACTCGCTGGGATCCCGGTGGGTGCTGCCGATGTGGGGGCTCCTCGCCGTGGCGCTCGCCGGGGTGTTCCGTCGGTGGCGTCACTTGATCGTCTTCCTGGTGAGCCTCGCCGTGCTCGAGGTCATCTTCCCGCTCCTCTACAACCTTGCCGCACGGCCGCGCCCCTTCAGCGTCACCACGATCGGTCCCTGGGAGGGGTACTCCTCGCCCTCACAGCCGGTCGCGGTACTAACGGCGGTCCTCGTCGGTATGACATACATGCTGGTCGTCGCCGGCCGGCCACGCTGGTACGCGAAGCTGTCGACCACGGCGATCATCGTGGCCGTGGGGCTCATCCGGACCTACCTCGGCGTCGAGCATCCCTCCGACGTCGTGTTCGCGGCCGTACTCGGGGTCGCGATCCCGGTCGCGCTGTTCCGCGCGTTCGCCCCAAACGACGCCTTCCCCGTGCGCTATGGGCGCCGCGGCAAGTCGGCCCATCTGGACGTCGGCGGCCGGCGCGGCGAGGCGATCAAGCGCGCCATGCAAGAGCAGGTCGGGTTCACGATCCTCGAGATGAAGCTGGTCGGGCTCGAGGGATCCGGTGGGTCCACGCCGCTGAAGCTTCGCGTCGTCGACGAGCAGGGCCTGGAGCGGTCGGTGTTCGCGAAGCTGTACGCGAAGAACCACGTGCGAGCGGACCGCTCGTACAAGCTAGGCAGGACAATGCTGTATGGGCGTCTCGAAGACGAGACGTCGTTCAAGACCGTCCGTCGCTTCGTCGAGTACGAGGACTACACGCTCCGCCTCCTGGGCGACTACCACTTTCCCACACCGGCGCCCCTCGGCATCGTTGAGATCACTCCCGAGCGCGAGTACCTGATCGCGATGGAGTTCTTCGACGGCGGCGAGGAGATCGGCGACGTTGAGATCGACGGCGGCGTGATCGACGAGGGACTTCAGATGATCCGGCGCATGTGGGACGTGGGCCTGGCCCACCGCGACATCAAACCGGCGAACCTGATGGTGCAGGACGGCCACCTACGGTTGATCGACGTGTTCTTCGTGCAGGTGCGACCCTCCCCGTGGCGGCAGGCAGTGGACCTCGGGAACATCATGCTGGTGCTCGCGCTACGCGCGGACGCGCGGACCGTGTACGAGAGAGCTCTTGAGTACTTCACGGCCGAGGAGCTCGCCGAGGCGTTCGCCGCGACGCGCGGCGTTGCGAGCCCCACCCAGCTCCGCAACTTCATGAAGCGGGACGGACGCGATCTGCTCGAGCAGTTCAGGGCGCTCGCGCCCCACCGTCCGCGTGTCACGATTCAGCGGTGGAGCTTCCGGCGCGTCGGGCTGATCCTCCTCACGTTGCTCATCGTCCTCGCCGCGGGAGCCTTCAGCCTTTCGCTGTTCTTCCCGAGCCGTGGCGACGTCTTGGCTCCTTCGTGCAACACGAACCGGACGATGGCCCTGATGGCCCAGGCCGTGCCGTCGGCTACGCGCCTGCCATGCATCCAGTCCCTCACCCTGGGATGGAGTTTCTCCGGCGCCACGATCGTGCGCGGCCACTCGACGTTTCACCTGCTAGTGATGGGCGGGGATGGGGGCAACGGATCGATCCAGCTGCAGCTGGGCCAGGGCGGTGCGAGTCCCGCAGTGGATGTGACCTTGACGCCGACTTGCGCACCGATGGAGAACGGTCCAACGATTAAGGTCTACGAGGTCGAGGGCGGATGCGTCACCTACCGGTCGTCCCTTCCCGCCGGGGTCAGGCCGGTCCCGTCGTTCGACCATGGCGGTGGGCTGTCTTTCGTCCCGCGGTCCCAACTTGTAGCGTCCGTCGACCGAGACGAGGACCTGATCCTCTGCGGCGCCGGTGCGGCATGCCCGTGAGGGGCTCGGCCCCATGCTTGACTCCATCCCGATTGCTACGTCCACGTGATGGCATGCGAGCTCCGCCTGCTTGGCAGAGTCGCGGCTGTTGAAGACCACCAGCCGGATGCGTATCGCCCCTACGTGCAAGAGCCTTTCCAATTGCTTGTTGTCAAGCGATGTGGTCGTCCCGTCAGCGTGAGGGGGTACACAAATCATGCCACTGCTTTGAGCAGCGACGTCGGGTAGCATCACCGACTCCCCAGCTGGCTTCCCGAGGAGGCACCCGATGTTGCTCTCGCTCGTCTACTTCGCCCTGCGTCGTCTCCTCCGGGCACTGGCCTCGTCAGGTCGCGATGACTTGGAACGAGAGGTCGAGCTGCTGGTCCTCCGACATCAGGTCAACGTGCTCTCGCGGGGAACTCGAAATTCTCCGGCCTCTTCGACGAGGTCTTTGAGGCCGAAGGGGTGAAGGTAGTCAAGACGCCGATCGCCGCCCCGAAGGCGAACGCCTTCGCCGAGAGGTGGGTGAGAACCGCTCGCCGAGAGTGCTCTCGACCACATCTTGATCCGCGGCAGGCGCCGCCTGGAGCGAACACTTGAGGAATTCGTCATGCATTACAAGGCGGGACGCCCGCACCGCGGACTGCGGCTGGCCTGTCCTTCGCCTCCGACCTCATCGAGTACCTTGGGCACGGTCCGCCGACGCGATTGCCTGGGCGGGTTGATCCACGAGTACCACAGGTGTGTAGCGTGACGCGGATTTGTGTACCCCTCACCAAGTGGCAGATCTTCAAGACTGTGGTTACCCGTCGGCGGGAACTGCTGCTTCTCGGCGATAGCAGCAGACGTTCCGTTTCGACAAGGTCCGGGTCGAGTGGAGGGGACGTGGATGGCCGCCAGGAAGCTGGGCCTCTACCGGACGCGCCCCAAAAGGGACGCCGCCTTTCGGGCGGAGACCGCGTTTCCCTTCCGTTGGTATAGCTCCTCGGCGCGTTGGAAGGTGGAGTCCGCCTCGGCACTGCGGCCTGTGAGATGCAGCAGCTCTCCAAGGTCCATGAGCGCGTCGGCCTGCATGTTGAGCGCATCGGTGGTCTCGGTACGTTCGATGGCCTGGCGCGGCACTGTTGCGTTAGCCGAAGCCAGGCCGAGGTGAACCGATCCTCCCGGGCCGGTGTCAAATCACGAGGGCCAGTTCGTCGAAGGCTTCGGCAAGTCGAGCGGCCGGCGGTACGTCGATTCCGAGATCGTAGAAGCCCCTGCGGAGGTTCTGGATGAAGGCATGGGCGGCGACGATGACCCTGGCGGTACGGTCTCGCTTCAGTCCTCGCATCGGTCGAAGCCGAGCCTTCAGGCGTCCGTGGTCGGTCTCGATGGGGTTGTTCGCATGGACGTCCGTGCTATGGAACGCCACCGGAAGCACCTCGTCGAGGACACGAGGATAGACTCGGTACCGGTCGGTGGTGACCTCGACGGGTGAGATTCGGGTCCGGTCGATCGCTCGCTCGAAGAAGCGGTGGGCTGCCTTGGCGTCCCGGCGAGGTGAGAGGAACACATCGATGACCTGGCCGAACTGGTCGATGGCCCGGAACAAGTAGCGCCAGATCCCTCCGACCTTGACGTAGGTCTCATCGACGTGCCAGCGATCCCCGATGACGTGCTGACGGGCTCGGGCTGCCTCCGCGAACTCCGGCGCGAACCGCTGGACCCACCGGTAGATACTCACGTGGTCGACCTCGATGCCCCGTTCCGACAGGAGTTCCTCGACGTCCCGGTAGGACAGGCCGAACCGCAGGTACCAGCGGACGGCCAGGGTGATGACCTCGGGCGGGAACCGATAGCCAGTGAACGCGGAACGCGGGGCTGGGCAGGGACGAGGGTATCGGTGCGGTCTCATCGCGCCAGTCTCTCCGACGGGAGCCTGGGCGACCAATGCAACAGCCCCCGATCCGGGACTTGTGGGTCGCCGAGGCCCACCGCCGTCGCGGGATCGGGAGTTCGCTGGTCGCCGTCGTCGTCGAGGCCGGGGGACGACGAGCGTGGATCGCACCTGAGAACGAGGCATCGCTCGCGACGTTCCGGCGGTGCGGCTTCAGGCGGACGGGCGCTGTTCAACGACGTCGGTGAGGTCGAGGTCCGTCGCAACGGGTAAGCGTGCAATCGTGAAACTTGACGGGGGACGTGGGCGACATGGCCGTATCGGGCACTGCGGGAGCCCCGTGAACCCGAGCGCCCCCGTCAACAACCGCGCGCGGCGTTCGCCTCCACTTCCGCCGCGCCGTCCGGGCTGGGGCTGTCGGAGGCTTTGGCGGAGGAACAGCCCCAGCTCGGACTAACAGAATGGAGGAGGACTGCGAGCAGGAGTGAGAGGCCGCGCTGCGGGGCGGCGTCGTCCGAGGAGCGCGTCTCATACCAAGCGCGCGATCGACAAACACACATCGAGATCACGCCGTGCTGAAGACGCACGCGAGGATGAAGGCGCCCTCGTCTGCTCCGCCGGGTCCTCGCCCGTTCGTGGACCTGGGGCATTTCGGTGAGACGGACTGCTGGGCTCGGCGGCTATGGCCTGCCGATCTGCGCCTTGCGGGAGCCCTCGTCGAAGCGGCTCAGCGGGTCGGACTCGGCGGTCGCCAATCACCCCAGCCGGTCCCGGTAACGAGATGACGGGGGTCGGAGCCGTCGGCGCGGATGCTCCAGAGCGAACTCACGCCGCGGCCGTTATCTTCCGTCCTCGAGAACAGGATCTGATCGCCATCGGGCGAGAAGTCGATGACCCCGAGTAGTTCTGACCGATCCATGTCGGCAAGCAACGTCACCGTTTCGGTCGCCAGGTCGATCACGCGTATTTCGGTGGAGTGCCAGTTGCCATAGGCGAACGCGATTCGATCACCGCTTGGTGACCATACGGGGTTGTGGGCGTGACCAGCGACGACCTCCCGAGCGTGGGAACCATCGGCGTCGGCAACGACGAGCGAGCCAACGAGTGCGCCGACGGTATAGGCGACGCGCGATCCGTCAGGCGAATACGTAGCGTTCCACTGGGATCGTGGATCACTCGACGGGAGTCTCCGTGGTGTGCGACCGTCGAGGGGCACCTCCACGCCGCGAAGCTCCTGTGCCGCTTCCGAAACGTCGACCGACGGAAGGAGGAGCGATTCGCCGTCCGCCGACCACACCGGATCGAAATCGCCCGCCAGCGTCGTTCCGGGCGGCACGATGAGCGTCGTCTGGCGCTTGCCGTTGAGCCCGTAGACGCCGATCGTGTCGCCAAAGCGGACCCAAACCGCCACACGTGTCGAGTCGGGCGACCACATGATTTGCCAGCCCTCGCTGGGGAACGATGCGACGATGTTGCCCTGCCGATCGGTGATCACGACGTCCCACCACGGATCTCGAGACAGCGGCGGACCGGCCTGACAGTCCGTGTGCCGATAGGCCAGATACCGCCCGTCGGGCGACCAGATCGGTCCCTCTCCCCAATACTCGCCCAGGCCGCCGCACTCGTTGGGGGGACGGCCATCGGCGATCCGGACTGCGTTCGCACCGTCCCAGTCGGCCACGTAGATGTCGCCGTCGACCCCGTAGGCGAGGGCGCCCAAGCTCCGGGGGGTTGGGGTTGGCGTGGGCGAGTCCGCGGAGGTCGGCGCCGCAGCCACCGGCTCGCCGCCTTCAGCGGTGCAGCCCGCCGTCAGCAGGCACACGATCCCCAGAGCCATAAGCGGCCGACGGATCTCCGACCAGCCACCTCGACCCGGCAGGTTTATCTCACGATGGCGCACGGCGGCAGGCTGAACCAGGGGACTGAAAGTTCGCTTAAAAGAAGCCGGAGGGACGAGCTCGGCGAAGTGTGCCGGTCGGCCCGAGGATCTCTGCTCCGTTCCTTAAGCGGTTTGTTAGCGCCTCGATCGAGGTTGCAGTCGGTGAACGAGAAGCCCGACGGCACCTGGCGCTCCACGCCTCAACGCTCGATACTCGGCGGCATGCGGGAGGCGAAGGAAGCTTCCGTCGGCACCGGCATGCTGGATGTCCGGCTGACGCACCCGCACGGCGATCGGGGGAGCGAGGTCAGGACGTTCCTGATCGCGAACGTCCGCGGGTACACCTCCTTCGCTCAAGTCCGCGGCGACGAAGCCGCCGCGCAACTCGCGGCCGGATTCGCAGAAGCCGTTCGCGAACCCGTGGAGAAGCAGAACGGTTCCGTCGTCGAGATGCGGGCGGACGACGCGCTCGCGGTCTTCGCTTCACCTCGCCAGGCGATCGGCGCGGCGGTCGAGGTTCAGGGCCGCTGTCTCCAGAGGACGCAGGCGGCTCCGGACCTTCCGCTGCCCGTCGGGATCGGGCTCCACGTAGGGGAGGCCGTGGAGGTCGACGGAGGGTACCGCGGCGACGCCGTGAACCTCACGGCCCTGATCTGCTCCGAGGCCGGCACCGGCGAGATCCTCGCCAGCCGAACCGTCGTTCACCTCGCGCGCACGATCGAGGGCGTCACCTACTTCGACCGCGGCGAACTCCATCTGCAGGGTCTTTCCTATCCCGTCCACGTCCTGGCCGTTGCCTCCGACGCGTCCGACGTCGCCACGCAGATGAGCGCGCTCGCGCCGCCGCGGTCGGGACGCGTCCACCCGGGGAAGATGCAGTTCCGCGTCCTCGGACAGCTCGAGGCCGACGCGGGGAGCGGGCCGATCGGCCTTGGAGGGCCGAAGCAGCGCGCGGTCCTAGCCCATCTCGTCATTCGTGCGAACGAGCTCGTCCCGGCCGAGACCCTGGTCGATGAGATCTGGGGGGAGGAACCGCCGCAGAAGGCGCGGAACATCATCCAGAACTACGTCTCGCACCTTCGAAAGGCACTCGGACACGACCGCATCGAGTGGAGGGCCCCGGGCTACAGCCTGCGCTTCGACGCGGACGAGCTGGACGCCGCTCGGTTCGACGCGCTCGTCCGGGACGCGAACAAGGCGTTTGCGACGGATCCGAACGTCGCGGTCGGGTTGCTCGAGGATGCGCTCGCGCTATGGCGCGGACCGGCCCTTGCCGGGCTCGCCGATCAGCCCACGCTCTCGGCCGAAGCGACCAGGCTCGATGACCTTCGGTTGCAGGCGCAGGAGCACAGGCTCGAGGGGCTGCTGGCGCTCGGGACCCAGGCGCGAGCGATCGGGGAGCTCGAGGTGCTCCTCGCGCAGCATCCTCTCCGGGAGAGCATCTGGGCCCTGTTGATGCTGGCCTTGTACCGGGACGGCCGGCAGGCCGACGCGCTGACCGCGTACCAGCGCGCCAGGACGATCCTGGCCGACGAGCTCGGGATCGACCCGTCACCCGAACTCACGAGGCTGCACGAGCGGATCCTGCGGCAGGATCCGGGGCTGGAGCTGCGGGGACGGCGCCTCCGAGGGTACCGACTGCTCGAGAAGATCCACGACGGACCGAGGGGCGTCGCGTTCCGAGCGATCCAGCCTCGTGTCGAACGCGACGTCGCCGTCAAGATCTTCCACGACGCCATCTCGACCGACCCCGCGTTCGTCCGGGGCTTCGAGCAACAAGCCCAGGCCGTCGCCGCCCTCGAGCATCCGCACGTCGTTCCCGTCTATGACTACTGGCGGGAGCCCGGTCAGGCCTACGTCGTCTCGAGGTACCTGCGGGGCGGGAGCCTTCGCGCCCTGGAGGAGCGGGGGCAGTCGCTGGAGGGGGACCACGCCGTTCGCGTCTTCGAGCAGGTCGCCTCGGCGCTCTCGTTCGCGCACCGCCAGGGCGTCACGCACGGCAGCGTGGAATCATCCAACGTCCTGCTCGACGGCGAGGGCAACGCCTACCTCGGCGACTTCCTCGTCGGGCTCGCCTTTGTCCCAGAGCCTTCGTCCGACGTGCGGGAGCTCGCCCGCCTCGCTCGGCGCCTGCTCGGAGACGGCATGCCGGGCGGACTCGCGGAGCTCTGCGACCGGGTCGAGCTCGGCACCGAGGTGCACGAAGCCGACGCGTTCGCCGCGGCGGCGAGGGCCGCGCTCGATCGCACCGCGGTCGCCGAGCCTCGAAGGGGCGACACACCAAACCCGTACAAGGGGCTGAGGCCGTTCACCGAGGCGGACGCGCCCGACTTCTTCGGGCGAGGCGAGCTCACGCAGCGGCTCGTGGCCAGGCTGCGTGGAGAAGACGTCGGATCCAGGTTCCTCGCGGTCGTCGGACCGAGCGGCAGCGGCAAGTCCTCGGTCGTTCGTGCGGGGCTCGTCCCCGCGATCCGACGCGGGGCGTTAGGGGGACCCGAGGGTCGCTTCGTGGCCGAGATGTGTCCCGGCGCGCATCCGATCGACGAGCTCGAGGCCGCGCTGCTTCGGATCGCGGTGCGCCCGATCGCCCGTTTGCGCGAAACGCTCGGATCCGGATCCCGCGGCCTCCTCGAGGCAGCGGAGCTGCTCGTCCCCCACGACTCGGAGATCGTGCTGGTGGTCGACCAGTTCGAGGAGGTCTTCAAGCTCTGCCCAGACGCGAGCGAGCGCGAGGGGTTCCTGGAGTCGCTGCGCGTCGCCACGGTCGATCCCGATACGCGGCTCCGGGTGGTGGTGACGCTCCGGGCCGACTTCTACGACCGTCCGCTCACCTACCCCCGTTTCGGCGAGCTGCTCGCGACGATGAACGAGGCGGTTCCTCCGCTGACGCCCGATGAGCTGGAGCAGGCGATCCGCAAGCCCGCCGAACGGGTCGGGGTCTCGCCGGGGGCTGGACTGGTCGCGGAGATGATCGCCGAGGTCGCGCACCAGCCGGGGCCGCTTCCCCTGGTGCAGTACGCGCTCACGGAGCTGTTCGAGCGTCGCGATGAGGACAGGCTCACCCTCGCGGCACTCCAAGAGATCGGGGGGGTCGCCGGCGCCCTCTCCGCGCGAGCCGATCGCATCCTCGACGACGCCGACCCCGAGGCGCGACGAGCGATCAAACAGGTGTTCCTCAGGTTGGTGACGCTCGGAGAGGAAACGCAGGACACCAGACGCCGGGTCCCGCGAGGCGAGATGGACGCTCTCGAGGTGGATCCCGAGTCGATCGATCGCGTGCTCGACGTTTTCGGTCGGCACCGGTTCCTGACCTTCGACCGGGACGCTTCCACGCGGGAGCCGACGGTGGAGATCGCGCACGAGGCGCTGCTCAGCGCTTGGGGGCGGCTGCGCAACTGGATCGAGGACGCGCGGGAGGACCTGCGCCAGGAGCGGCGACTGGCCCGGGCGGCGGCGGAGTGGCGGGCGTCCGATCACGATTCGAGCTTCCTGATGCGCGGTGCTCGCCTGGAGCAGATCGCCTCATGGGACGCCGGGACGGATCTCGCGATGGGGCAACACGACCGCGCCTACCTGAAGGCGAGCCTCGATGAGCGCGACCGCGAAGCAGCCGCCGAAGACCAGCGACGCCTGCGCGAGGCGCGCCTCGAGCAACGCTCGCGAACCCGGCTCCGGGCCCTCGTCGCCGTCTTCGCTGTCGCGGCGCTCGTGGCGGGATCGCTCACTGTCGTCGCCAAGAACCAGAGTGAGCGCGCCACCCGTGAGGCCAGGATCGCCCGCGCCAGGGAGCTCGCGTCGGCTGCCATGGCCAACCTCGAGGCCGACCCGGAGCGCAGCATCATGCTCGCGATGTCGGCGGTCGAGGAGACCCGTTCCGTCGACGGGACCGTGCTCCGCGAGGCGGAGGAAGCGCTGCATCAGGCGGTCACCGCGTCGAGGGTGGTGATGACGGCCCCCGGGCTCGGCGGCCATCTCGATTGGAGCCGCAACGGGGTCTTCGTGACCGAGGACCCCGACGGAACGGGGATGATCGACCTCAGGGATGCCGCGACGGGAGATCGCATCCATCGCTGGAAGGGGCACACCGGCAAGATCACGGACGTCGCCCTCAGCCGCGACGGCTCGAGGCTCGCGACCACGGGCGACGACGGCATGCTCAAGGTCTGGAACCCCTCCACCGGCGATCTACTCGCCTCGGTTCGGGGAAGGGGGCCCGCGTCAGGACCCTCCTTCAGCGCCGACGGCTCACTCGTCGCGGCCGGATGGAGAGAAGACACGTGGTTGCAAGGATCTACGCCACCCCTACGGCTGCCGCTTTCGACGATACGGGTTCTCGATCTGGTGACGGACCGAGTGGTGTGGACGCACGACGACATGAAGGGTGCCCCGACTCATACCGCATTCAGCGGCGATGGGAAGCGCCTCGCCGTTACCAACTCGGGTCCCCTCGCGGTGTTCGACCTCGAGACCGGCGATCGCCCGTTCCGACTACGGACCGGGGAAGGCGATCTGCAGGTGGCCTGGAGCCCGGATGGCCGATTCATCGCCACGACGAGCGGCCTAGCGCCGCCACGGATCTGGGACGCGGAAACCGGGGGGCTCCTGTCCACCCTCACCGGCCACACCGGACTCGTTAGCAGCGTCGCCTGGAGCCGGGATTCCTCTTTCCTGGTCACCGGGGGACGTGAGGTGAAGGTGTGGGACGTCGAAAGTGACGGCGACGCTACCGAGGTGCGGTCGCTGGCCTCGGAGATGAGCAGCGGGGTCGCGGGGGTCGCGTTCTCCCCCGATGGAACCCGGGTGATGGCCGGAGCCGCCGACTTCACTGCGGTGAAGACCTGGGACTTGGGTCTGAACGGCGACGCCGAGTGGGCGAACCTGCCGGCGTCCGGCAGCGACGAAGGCACGTTGGTCGAGTTCTTGCGGGACGGGCGCATCGTGACGACCAGCCGGCATGGTCTGACGGTCTGGGACATTCAGCGGAGGCAGGAGCCTCGGACGATCGCACCACGAGCCTTCGGCGGCATCTTTGCATTGGACGTGAGCTCGGACGGCCGTCAGATCGCCGCCGGCGGCGGCTACCCGACCGGTCCCCGAACTTTCGGCGGCGACGCGGTCGGGGTCTGGGATGCGGACACCGGGCAGGAGCTGTTCAGGGTCCGGCATCACCTCGATGTCAACGCCGTTGCCTTCAGCCCGGACGGGGAGCACATGGTCAGTGCGGGTTGGAGCGGATGGGCCAAGGTCGTGGATGGCGAGGGCGACGTGATCCGGGTCCTGAAGGAGGAGAACGAACGCTTCAGCATTGACGACGTCGACTTCAGCTCCGACGGCCGATTCGTCGCCACCGCGGCCTCGAGCTGGGGAAGCGGAGAGCCCCACGTGAACATCTGGGACTGGGAGAACGGCACCGTCGTCCGCACGATCGAGGGCGCCTCGCACCTGGAATTGGATCCCAGCGGTCCCAGGATGGCTATCGTCTTGGCAGGACGTGCGGAGATACAGGACTTGGAGAGCGGCGAGCGGATCGCCAGGCTCGCCGGGACGTCGGGCGACATCTCCGTACTGGCCTTCAGCCCCGACGGGTCGCTGGTGGCGACCGGGCGCTCCGATGGCACGGTACGCTTGTTCGAGGCGTCCACGGGTGAACAGCGTCTGGTTCTACCGGGTAATGCGTGCGAAGTCTCGGATGTGGCGTTCAGCGCACATGGCGCGAAGCTCGCCTCCGCGAGCGGTTGCGACGGCGTCGTTCGGATCTGGGCGCTCGACATCGACGACCTCCTCGAGATCGCCCGGCAGAACGTGACCAGGTCGCTGACCGACGAGGAGTGCCTCCAGTACCTCCACATGGACCGGTGCCCCAGCGATCAGCCCCTGGCCTTCCCGTCACATCGTGCAGGCGTCGACCGGGCCCGACCTGTCCATCGATCCGGCGGATAGGCACCACTGAGGCGGATCGAGGCACGGTCCGTCCCATACTGTGTCCGGGGCCGGCCGAGCCATAGATGGTTCCGCACAGCGCCGCCCACCGCTGGCGGCTCGCGGGCGGCGTTTGTGGTTCGGGGGTGGTCGGTGCTGCGGTCGCTTCGTCTTGGAGACCTCATGAATCCCATTCCCGGGATTCGGCGCACGAGCCGATCGAGAAGAGGAGTGCAGTTAGGGCGCCCGGTACGGGGCTGATGAGCGCAGAGCGAAGACTGAGGAGACGGAGGGTACAACCCCGCGTATACCTGACGACCGCGATAGACGATGCGCTGTCCGTCGTGCTCGCCGCCACGCGCTCGCGTCCTTGTCGAAAGGACCAAGAACCGCAAGTAGCGGAGGAAGGAACACTGTACGAACCCGAACGCCCCAGGTCAGGCTCTTTGGGTGAGCGCTCGTGGCTGGGGTCGAGTGAGCTGAGCGCCGCGATCCCGATGCGGGGCCGTGCTCGACACCATGTTCGTCTCTGCGGGGAGAGATCGGCGGCCGGCGGATCACGGCCGACCCGCGTGCGGCGCGGGAGCAGGAGCGGTCAGGACCTGTCCCGTCCGAGGTCCGGTCGTCAGCCGCGTCATGTTGTCAGCGGGCTCCTCGTCCATGTGCCAATCCGTGGCCACGATGAACAGGGTGCACCCGTCCGGTCCGCCGAGCATGCACGCGAACGGCATGAGGTCCAGCTCGACCCAGTCCAGGATCTTGCCGCCCTCGCCGATCCGCACACACCCGGCCTCTCCCGATCCGGTCCAGATCGCGCCCTCGGCGTCGATGCAGATCCCGTCGGGACCGACGCCGGCTGCCCAGTCACGTCGGTTCGACAGGCTCCCGTCCTCGGCGATTTCGAAGGCGGTGAGCTTCCCCGCGAACGACTCGGCGATGATCAGCGTAGAGCCGTCCTGCGTCACGACCATCCCGTTCGGGAACGCGATCCCGTCTGCCACCTCACGTGCCGAGCCGTCGGGTGTTACCAACGCGATGATCCCGGGACGGAACTCTTCTGCGCCGAAGCGGAAGCCCATCCCGTTCAGGTAGGTGTTGCCGCGGCCGTCCACGACGATCTCGTTCCAGCGGTGATCGGCGACACGGGTCAGGTCGGCGTGGCGCACCATCGAGCCGTCCGGCTCCCGGCGCATCAGCTCCTCGCCCGTCACCAAGAGACGGCCGTCGGGCAGCCAGTCGACCGACCATCCCAACCCGGGCGGACCCTCCGCAACCACCTCGTTGCCGCCGAGTTCGGCGGCGACGATCTCGCCCGTACCCCAGTGTGCGAACCACAGACGATCGTCGTGCCAGCGCGGGGATTCGCCGATCACGAGATCGTCCAGCAGCACCCTCGGCTCGATGATCGACGTCATGGGACCTCACCCCAGATCGATCGTAGCGCCTGAACGCCGACGCAACGGGCCATGGTCCTGCGATCGCGGGCAGATGTCAGGTCCCAAAGTGGCGATCTTCCTCGCCTTGATCGGCCCCATTGGGACGGGAGGTTGCCATGGCGGTCAAACCGATCCCCGACGAGTACGGCGCCCAGCCGCTTCACCGGCGGCGGGGTGCCGAACTTCCTCCGCAAGCCGCTCGGACCCGGCTGGGCGTTCGTCGGGGCGCCGGCCACACGAAGGATCCGATCACCGCGCAGGGGATCAGCAACGCGTTCCGCGACGCCGAGCTGTGCGCGTCGCCGCTCGGCTCGCGCGTGGTGCCATCGCGGAGAAGGCGGAGAGCACATCTGACTCCCCGCGATCTCTCCAGAACCTCCACGCAGGCGGACGGGAATGGAACCCGCCTGGGAGCTCTCGCCCCCACACCGGTTTTGAAGGCATGTCCGGCCTTCTCGCTGCCTTCAGGCCTGTGACCAGGGCATTTGTCTTCAGACGCCATCCCAGAACGTGCAAAGACTTGTGAGGCCGATCCGGCTCGAAGACTTGTCCGGTTGGGCCCATGAAGACTCGTCCGGGGTACCACCTCCTCGATCAGCATGTTAGTGGCCGATGCTGCCCACCGGAGCCAGATGTTCCTCCATGCGGAGGACCTAACCGATCGTCGTCGACCGATTGGTTCGGCACCGCCGCGCCGTCGTTTCGAACGGGCCAGCAGGAGTATCAGAAGCGGCGGGAGAGGTGAGGCTGCCAATGGTGAGAGCCTGGCAGAGGGACTCATCCGAGCGAGACGTCCAAACTCACATCGACGCAGGGCATCGCAAGGAGCGCCCGCCGAGGTTCCCTGATGCAGTCTACTACTGGATAATAAGGGCACCTGTTGGTCGAGATCGTCGCGAGAATAGCTGCCCGGACTCAGTCGATCAGTGTCCTCGAAGGACGGCCGGCCAGGAACGGCTGTACCGCGGCGAGCGTGGCTGGCAGGTCGTGCCAGTGCACGAGATGACCGGTGTTCGGGATGAACGCGAGCGACCCCCGAGGGAGGCGCTGGACCAGCAAGCGGCCGAGTTCTTGTCCCACGCCGCCCTTCTCCTTCTCACCGACGACGACGAGCGTTGGACAGGCAATACGGGAGATGTCCCGCCAATCGGCGCGAGTGCTCTGCCACATGCGCCCGCTTGCGTACGCATCCGCGTAACCCGACTGGTCGAAACCGGGGTTCCATCCCTCGGGGGACCAGCGAACATGCCGCATCAGCCATCGGTTGACGTCACCAGTGTCTATCCCATCCGTCCAACCCTGCGCGGCGGCCCACTCGACAAGCTCATCGGGCGACGCGAGACCGGATGGGAACGGGGGATCGGGTTCGTCCGCCTCGGCCTCGCCCAACGGATCGGGACTGGCGTCGAGCAAGACGAGGCAGTCCACCTTGTCGGGGTTGCGCGCCGCGTACTCCCACGCGATGGCCCCACCCATCGAGTGACCGATGAGCGCGAAGTGGCTGAGGCCCACCGCTTCGACCATGCGCACGACATCAGCGACGAGCAATCGGTCGGTGTAACGCCCGGGCCAATCGGACAATCCGTGACCGCGCTGATCGAAGGCAACCACGCGATAGCGGTCCGCTAGGCCCATGGCCAGTCGGTGCCAAGAGATCGCGTTCGCTGAGCGACCGTGGAGTAACAACACCGATGGGTCGCGGGGCTCGCCCCACTCGACGACGTGGAACCTCACTCCACCGACTCGAAGCATGAATTCCCGCCCCGGTTCATCCACCGCGCCGCCAAGCGTACGCTTCAGCCGGCCCTAATCGCAGTCGACCTCATTGATCTCGAGCACCTGCGTAAGCGCGTCAATCTTGTGGAGGTCGCTTGCGGCTGAAGCGCACGCTGCAACGTAACGCAGGGCCCGAGGGCGATTCACGGACTTGGCTTCACGGACGTGGCTTCCTTGCGAGATCATCCGTCCGGTAGGCTACGCGCGCCTACCCTCGATCCGATGCCCCACTGCTGCTCGATGTTCGATCTCAAGCGACGATCCGGAGATGTTCGATACGGATCTCACTCGCGAGTACGAGGTGGCCACGTCCTTTGGGATCG
>WNFU01006652.1_pt1 | contig 16100 bp, 10 predicted proteins | sample 5400121 | NCBI WGS metagenome assembly WNFU01 (sample SAMN13153360, study PRJNA577476) | soil metagenome | isolation source: 100 cm soil or saprolite under grassland replicate 1 | place: USA:California | collected 2016-06-15
TTGCGGGCGAATCGAGGTCGGGCCACTCGTCGTCCGGAAGCTTCGTTGACTCCCCTACGGGGCGGATGACGACGTGATCTCCGTGATCCTCCATCGCCACGCTATGGGTGCTCCAGCGCTTCTCGAATTCGATCGGGAGTCCGATCTCGTCGCCGTCGAGGGTCTTGAATCGCTTCACGTCACTGCATCCTAGTTGCGATCTGGAAAGATGCCTCCATGAGCGACGAGCAGAAGCTCCAGGACCTCAAGACCCGCCTCGCCGAGATCGTCGACCTCCGTCGCGCCGAGGCGATCCTCTCCTGGGACCAGCACGTGATGATGCCGCCCGGCGGAGCAGCCGCCCGCGCCGAGCAGCTCGCCACCCTCGACCGGGTCTCCCACGAGATGTTCGTCTCGGATGAGATCGGCGGCCTGATCGAAGACCTTCGCTCCTATGAGGAGGGCCTCGACTACGAGTCCGACGACGCCTCGCTCATCCGGCGAACGCGGCGGGACTACGGGAAGGCAAGCCGAGTCCCGCCGGAGCTGTCGGCCGAGATGACGCGTGCCGGCGCGATCGCCTACGAGGCCTGGGTCAAGGCGCGCAAGGCGTCCGACTTCAAGGCGTTCCTTCCCTATCTGGAGAAGAACGTCCAGCTGAAGCACCGCTATGTCGAGTGCTTCGACCCCGCGGACGAGACGTATGACGTCCTGCTCGACGACTTCGAGGAGGGGATGAAGACCGCTGAGGTGCGCGAGGTCTTCGACCAGCTCAAGGACGAGCTGCTGCCCTTCATCGCGGAGGTCGCGGAGCGGCAGGACGCCGTCGACGACTCGTCTCTGCACGCCGGCTTCCCGACCGACGGTCAGGAGCAGTTCGGCCGCTCGATCATCGAGCGCTTCGGCTTCACCCCCGAGGCCTGGCGGCTCGATCGGACGGTGCACCCCTTCGCGACCGGCTCGTGCCCTACCGACATCCGCCTGACGACGCGCTACGCGGAGGACAACCTCGAGTCGATCTTCTCCTCGATGCACGAGTTCGGGCACGGTGCGTACGAGAACGGGGTGGACCAGTCGCTCGACCGGACGCCGCTCTGTCGCGGCGCCTCACTCGGCTTGCACGAGTCCCAGAGCAGGATGTGGGAGAACCTCGTCGGCCGGAGCCTGCCGTTCTGGCACTACTTCTTCCCAAAGATCCAGGAGACGTTCCCGGAGCAGCTGGGCGGCGTCGAGCTAGAGACCTTCTACAAGGCGGTCAACAAGGTCCAGCCATCTCTGATCCGCGTGGACGCCGACGAGGTCACCTACAACTTCCACATCATCCTCCGCTTCGAGCTCGAGCAGGAGATCGTCGACAGCACGATCGAGCTCGCCGATCTGCCCGAAGCCTGGAATGCGAAGATGGACGAGTACCTCGGAGTCGACGTTCCCGACGAAGCCACGGGAGTACTGCAGGACGTCCACTGGTCGTTCGGCGGTTTCGGCTACTTCCCGACCTACTCGCTCGGCAACATCATCTCCGTCCAGATCTGGGAGAAGGCGCTCGAGGCGATTCCGGGCCTGTACGACCAGTTCGAGCAGGGCGAGTTCGGCGAGCTGCGCGAGTGGCTGCGCGAAAACCTGCATCGCTACGGCCGCAAGTTCACTCCGCGTGAGACGCTCGAGCGCGTCGCGGGCGCCCCACTCGACGCGGGGCCGTACATCCGCTACCTGAAGGACAAGCTCGGCCAGGTATACGGGATCGCCACTCCCGTTTCGGCGTAGCGCAGCTAGAATCGTGTCCTGGCGCCGGGGGCAAGTCCTCCGGCGAGACTTTCCTTACCCGAGAGACGAGAGATGGCAACCGGAGTCAGAGTCGGAATCACGCTCGCATGCACGGAGTGCAAGCGGCGCAACTACCAGACGACCAAGTCGAAGCGGAACACGCCCGACCGCGTCGAGTTCCGAAAGTACTGCCGCTGGTGCGGCCGCCACACGCCGCACCGTGAAACAAGGTAATGGCCCGCCAGACGAGAGCCCAGCGCCGCGCCCGCCGGCAGAAGCAGGCGGAGTCGCGTGGAGCCACGCAGCCCGAGCCCCGCGCCCGTCCCGTCGTTCCTCAGCAAGTCCGCGCGCAGGCCGACGAGGGCGTCGGCGAGGCCGCGATCCGGCATGTCCCCGGCCGAAGGGGGACGCGCTTCGTCTTGGAGTCGTGGGCCGAGCTGAAGAAGGTCGAATGGCCGGGCCAGAGCCAGCTGATCCAGGCGACCACCGTGGTTTTGCTCGCATGCGCTATCGTCGGGGCCTACCTCTGGGGCGCGGATCTCGTGCTGAAGCGCCTCGTGGAGAAGGTCTTCCTCGGACAGTAAGGATCGTTTCGATGTTCCAGTGGTACGTCATAAACACGTATTCCGGGCACGAGAACAAGGTCAAGAAGAACCTCGAGCACCGGATCGACTCGATGAAGATGCACCCGCGATTCCGCCGGGTCATCGTGCCGACCGATCAGGTGATCGAGACCAAGGACGGGCAGAAGGTGCAGATCGAGAAGCGGGTACTGCCGGGCTACGTGCTCGTGAACATGGACCTGGACGACGATGCCTGGACGCTCGTGAAGAACACGCCGGGCGTGACCGGGTTCGTCGGCGCAGGCGCGAAGCCGGTGCCGCTCGCCACTCCCGAGGTCGATCGCATCCTCCACACCGGGACGACCGCCGGCGAGAGGCCGCGCGCGCAAATCGAGTTCTCGCTCGGTGAGTCGGTCAAGGTGACCTCCGGGCCGCTGTCCGACTTCGACGGCGAGATCGTCGACGTCAACTCCGACCAGCAGAAGCTGAAGGTGCTCGTGGACATCTTCGAGCGCCAGGTTCCCGTCGAGCTCGGCTTCGACCAGGTAAAGAAGATCGACTGATGGCCAAGAAGGTCCTCACGATGATCAAGCTGCAGATCCCCGGCGGACAGGCCAATCCAGCGCCGCCGGTCGGTCCTGCGCTCGGCCAGCACGGCGTCAACATCATGGAGTTCTGCAAGGCGTTCAACGCCGAGACCGCCCAGGCGGGCGGACGCATCACGCCGGTCGAGATCACGGTCTACGAGGATCGCTCGTTCACCTTCATCACCAAGACCCCGCCGGCCGCCGTTCTCATCAAGGAGGCGCTCAACCTCGAGAAGGGCTCGGGCGAGCCGAACCGCGAGAAGGTAGGGCGGCTGTCGCGCAAGCAAGTGCAGGACATCGCCGAGATCAAGCTCGAGGACCTCACGGCGCACGACGTCGAGCAAGCGATGAAGATCATCGCCGGCACCGCGCGGAGTATGGGTGTCGAGGTAGAAGGGGGCTCGGCGCCGGCCATCGTGCCCAGGCTTCGCCCGGTGGAAGCAGACGGCGGCGAGGAACAGGCGTGAAGCACGGGAAGGCCTTCAGGCAGGCACTGGGCCAGTTCGACCGCGAGCAGCTCTACTCGCCGGCCGAGGCGATCCGGCTGCTGAAGAGCTTCGAGACGGCAAAGTTCGACGAGACCGTCGAGGTGCACTTCCGGCTCGGCCTCAACGTCCGCCATGCCGAGCAGCAGCTCCGGGGCACGCTCATGCTCCCGCACGGGACCGGGCAAGATGTGAAGGTCGCGGTCTTCGCGGACGGCGAGAACGCGAAGGAGGCGAAGGAGGCCGGCGCAGACGTGGTCGGCACCGCCGATCTCGCCAAGCAGATAGAGGAAGGCTTCGACGACTTCGACGTCGCTATCGCGACTCCGGACCAGATGAGCGTCGTCGGCAAGCTCGGGCGAATCCTCGGCCCCCGTGGGAAGATGCCGAACCCGAAGACCGGCACGGTCACCTCGGACGTAGGCAAGGCGGTCCGCGACGCGAAGGCAGGCAAGCTCGAGTACCGCACCGACCGCGGCGCGAACGTCCACGTCGTCATCGGCAAGAAGAGCTTCGAGGAGCGACAGCTCATCGAGAACTACGCCGCGCTGATCGACGAGATCATGCGCGCCAAGCCGGCGGCGGCCAAGGGGCGGTACGTCCGGTCGATCACGCTGACGAGTACCATGGGGCCCGGTATTCACATCGACCCGGCGGTAACGAGAGGCATCGTCGAAGAACTGGAGGAAGCCGAGGAACAAGCGGCCGTGCCCGCATAGAACGACCCCCGTCGCCCAAGACAACTGGCTGCCACAACAGGCATAAGCCCAGTCGAGGCGGTCAGGAGAGACTCCACGTCTTTGCTCCGGCCCGCCTCACGGTGGGTCTTTTTGTTTTCGGAGGAGACCATGCTCAAAAAGGACAAGGAACAGATCGTCACCCAGCTCACCGAGCGGCTGCGCTCGACCGACACGCTCTTCGTGGCGGACTATCGCGGCCTGTCGGTGACCGACATCAACGAGCTGCGGACGAAGCTGCTCGAGCAGGGGGCTCGTTTCTCCGTCGTGAAGAACACACTCACGAAGCTCGCCGCGGAGGCGGCCGGCGCCAAGAGCCTGCTCGAGCTCATAGACGGGCCGACAGCGATCGCCTTCCTCGAACCGGACGCCGACCCGGCCGCGGCCGCCAAGGTCCTGCACGACGCCGTGCGCATCGGCCGTGTGCTCGTGATCCGCGGCGGTGTCCTCGAGGGCGAGACGATCACCGAGGCGGATATCCGCAATCTCGCGACGCTTCCGCCCGCGGACGTGCTTCGCGGACAGGTGGTGGGCGCGCTGGCAGGGCCTCTGACGACCGTCGTCGGGCTCTTCAATGCGCCGTTGCGCGACTTCGTCAACGTGCTCGACGCCCGGATCAAGCAGCTCGAGGAGCAGGAAGAGGCGCCGCCCTCCGAGCCAGAGGCCCAGGTCGAAGAGCAACCGGAGCCCGAATTGGAGCCCGAGACGGGCGGGGAGCAGCCGGAGACCGAAGAGCCGGCTGAACAACCGGAATCAGAAGAACAACCAGAGCAACCCGACGAATCACCGAAAGAGGAGGCGGCGCAGCCGCCTGTCCGCGACAGCGGACCAGGGGAGGGGGCTTCGGGGGAACCGGGAGGTTCCCCCGCTGCGGAGGCTGGCGATTCCGATGAAGCAAGTAGTGCTAACGAAGAGAGGAGTACCTAGATGGCAACCGATTCAGCAAAGCTCGTCGAGCAGCTCGGCAAGATGAGCGTGCTCGAGCTCGTCGAGCTCAAGAACTCCCTCGAGGAGGAGTGGGGCGTGACCGCGGCGGCGCCGATGGCGGTGGCTGCTCCGGGAGCGGCTCCCGCCGGCGGCGACGGCGCGGCCGCTGAGGAGCAGACCGCGTTCGACGTCGTCCTCACGGGCGCGGGCGACAAGAAGATCCAGGCGATCAAGGTCGTCCGTGCAGTTACGGGCCTCGGCCTGAAGGAGGCCAAGGACCTCGTCGACTCGGCGCCGAAGCCGGTCAAGGAGGGCGTCGACAAGGAAGAGGCGGACGCGATCAAGGCCCAGCTCGAAGAAGCAGGGGCCGAAGTCGAGGTGAAATAGGCGCGGCCGGGCTTTGCCCGGCCGCGTTCACCCCCGCTGGCTCAGGCTCTTAAGGAGGGGCACGCAGGGGAACCGACTCGATCAAGGGCCAGCTCGAAGAGGCCGGAGCAGAGGTCGAGCTGAAGTAGTCAGGCTGACGCGATTTGGTGGAGGCCGCGGCAACGCGGCCTCCCTCAGTTCTGGGGTTGCGACGCGAATTGCCACGTATAAGTGGCCTGGTACGGGCCTGAAGTGAAGGTGTACGTCCCGTTCAGGTGCATGCCGTCCGCGCTAACTGCCGGGGCCGCTCCTTCGGGAGGCGCACGTGTCAACCAGAGCGCGTTCGTGAACGCGGAGAAGAACTCCGTGGAGCCGTCAGAGCAGTCGTAGGAGATGCTCGGCAGAGAGAATCCAGGGGGGAATTCCCAAGGCATGGGAAGGCCGCCGGCGTATTGCCGATATGCAATTTCCGGCGGAGCGGACGAGCCGACGTATCCGGCTAGCTGGATCGACCCTCCCGACGCGCTTGTCGCCGGCGGGATCGCATACGTTCCGCTCAACTGCCCGCTGCAGGTTTTGAACTCCGTCGTGTACGTACCGGAGTGCGTCCAGGTCGCGTTCCCGGTGACTGGGATGTAGAAGTCGGTCCCTCCAACAGCGTGGCGGTCGAGGCGCCGGAACAGCACACCGGTCGTCGTGGACGTCTCACTTTGGTTGAAGTCTGTGTCGACGTATTTGGCTTGAGCCGTGATGCTGCCCGCCCACTGCCAGCACCCGACATTCGACGCCGTCAGCTCGGTAAATCCGAGCGGGGCCGACGCAGTCCGGTCGCTGAAATTGCTGTTGCTGAAGATAAGCACGAGCTCCTCGACCCGCTCGTTCTGCAGGTCGCGGCAGAAGCCCTGGTCCCGGCCGCTCCAGTCCTCGACGGTCCAGTCCTGGTTCTGGATCTTGACGAGGGCTCGGACCTTCAGTGCTGGATCGCCTCCCGAGAATCCATCCCAGAAATCGATCGAGCGGGCGGTCTGATCCTCGAACTCGAAGTCCACGTATCGCGCCGAGAGGTGGTCGATCGACCCCGTGAACTTGTAGGAGACGTCGCCGCCTCCTTGTAGCTCGACGAGGACGTCCGCATCGTTCTCATTTCCGTCGGGCGTCGAGGTAGCGGGGAATGCCTCGAGGTTGTCGCGCTGCCGATAGGTGTCGACGGGCGGTTTGTTCCAGTTCGCGAGGACGAACTTGTGCCACTGGCCCTTGAAGCCGCCGGGAATTGACCCGTCGATCGCGTCGAGGCTGCTCTTGTTGCCGGCGTTCGCCCAGATCGTCCCGATCAGCGACGGATTCTCGAGGACACGAGCAAGGTAGAACGGGAACAGATATGCCCCGTACTTGTGTAGATCGTCCTGGTTGGGGTCGTACTCGAGCGGGCGCGAGGGATGCTCGAGGAATGCGCCCGCATAGTCGTGCTCATCTTGGTCGTCCGGGTACACGTAGTCCTCAGCCCAGGTCGCAGTGGCTTCTTCGAACCAGCGGAAGTCGCCGCAGTTCGAGATCTTGAACGCGAACTGATACGCGTGCATCAGCTCGTGGGCCACCGTCGCAAGGAGATGTTTTGCGTTGCTCTTGACGAGAACGTACTCCGGCGTCTCGCCGCATCCCAGGTCAAGAGGGGTCGTCAGCCCTTCCCAGCGCTCGTTGGGCATATAGACGATCGCGACGTCGAGCCGGTCGTCACCGCCACGGCATGGAATCGTGTCTCCATCGTCCGAGATCGGCTCCTTCTTCATCAAGTCGAACAGCTTCGTCCAGATCGGCTGGTCGATCGCCGCCGCGATCGTCTTCGCCCGCGTGGCATCCGCGGGGCGATTGGTCTCCCACCACACTCGCGCCTTTCCGTTCGCCGTGTCTACGTGCCCCCAACGCGACAGCGGCTTCGTCAGGCCGCAGCGAAATAAGAAGTTGCCCGCGGGAGCACGGAAGGAGGATCCTTGCGCCGTGCCGCCGACACCGTTGATCCGCGCCCACCAGCTTCCCGCGTGAAACGGGCCGACGAAATACGGGCGGATCAAGTCCTGGGCGCTCGGTGCCAACGAGTCGAACTTCGCGCCGGCATCTCGGAGCACCAACTCGGAGGAGGGTGGCGCTGCTCCGCGATATTCGGACGGTAGGCGCGGATCGGCGAAGGCGGCAAAGACCTTGTAGGCGGTACCGAGGCTCGGATTGATCCTTCCGCTCTTCACGGCCGCGTCGATCAACTCGCTGCTCGTCTTCCCGGCCGGCGGCTGGACGGCGGCGGTCACGCGGATGCGGGCGGTGGCGGTGCGGCAGTTGTTGGTCTCGCGGCGCTCGCGAACCTTGCGGCCGTCGTCGGCACACGCGATCAGGTAGTAGCTCGCCTTGGCGGCCGACGCGGGCACGCGGACGGTGACCACCCCTTGGTACGCACGGCGTCCGCGGAGTCGCGGAATCCCGACCGACGGTCGCAGCGCGATCGCGCGGCGGTCCTTGCGTTTGATCGTCGAGAGGTAGATCCCCGTTGCCGAGACGCGAGCTGAGCCTCGTCCCGAGTTCTTCACCTTGACCGTCACGTCGAAGCCGCCGGTTCGCTCGATCGAGGCAGGCGGCTTCGAGACCGAGGTGACGACGAGGTCTGCGCGTCCTTTGGCTCCGCCGAGCCCGGTCGCTGAGAGCGCCACAGCGAGGGCGAACGTGATCACAATCCCTCCACTCCGATCGACCCAGTAGCGGCTCCGAACTGTGCTCCCCGACGCAACATGCCGCTGACGCTAGGCGTCTCCGCCCGTGGGCGAAAGTCGGGATTTCCCTACAGTTTGCGTGCGGCTTCATCTCCGCGGGCACGAATGAACCTGTCCCATCGGCGCTAGGCCCCCGCGGTGTCAAGCAGTCGAGGGGCTCGGAATAGACCCGGCCGTCCGCTCGTTTGCTACTGTCGAAACTGCCAAGACGCCCGCGTCTGGCAACCGCTTGCGCCGAAGGGGGTACGTTCGCTAGTCTTTTTGGTTCGGCCCGACCGACCGATCTTCGCGTCTCGATTTCTAGAAGCCGTTAAGGGAGGCTGCATCACTTGACCACAAGGGTTGGCGCGCCGCGCGCGCGCAAGAGTTTTTCCCGCCTCAAGCACGTTCTCGACCTCCCCAACCTGATCGACATTCAGAAGGCCTCGTTCGATTGGTTCATGTCGGACGGGCTCCGAGAGACGATCGACGACATCTCGCCGATCGAGGACTACACCGGCACGCTCGCGGTCGAGTTCGCCGACTACTGGTTCGGGGACCCGCAATTCACGATCACGGAGTGCCGTGAGAAGGACCTGACGTACCAGGTCCCGCTCTCGATGACGGTTCGGTTCGTCAACAAGGACACCGGCGAGATCCGAGAGCAGACGGTCTTCATGGGGGACTTCCCGATGATGACCGAGTGGGGCACCTTCATCATCAACGGCACCGAGCGCGTGATCGTCACGCAGCTCGTGCGGAGCCCGGGCGCCTACCTGATGGAGCCCAAGGATCCGACCAAACAGGTCTTCACCGCCAACCTGATGCCGTCCCGCGGCTCGTGGCTCGAGCTCGAAATCGACAAGAAGGGCGTCGTCTACACGCGCATCGACCGCAAGCGAAAGCTGCCGATCACGACGCTTCTGCGAGCGCTGCCCGAAGAGGATCCCACGACCGGGTTCAAGCTCGACACGAGCTCGAACGAGGCGATCATGAAGCTCTTCGGCAAGTCGATCTACATCGCGAACACGCTCGAGAAGGACCTGACCGAGAACGAGGACCAGGCGCTGATCGAGGTGTTCAAGAAGCAGCGGCCCGGCGAGCCGCCGACGCTGGAGAACGCGCGCAACCTCCTCAAGGCCCTCTTCTTCGACCCCAAGCGCTACGACCTGACGAAGGTCGGCCGCTACAAGCTGAACCAGCGGCTCGAAGTCGACGTTCCCGACGGCGTCCGCGTCCTGACGACGCAGGACATCCTCTCGCTCGTCCGCAAGCTCGTCGAGCTGCCGGATCTCATGGGCGTCGACAAGGAGTCGAAGGACTACGCGGCCGACGCCGCGACGCTGTCGCGCGATCCCGTTCGCGGTGAGCTCGACGAGTACGAGCATTTCGGCAACCGCAGGCTACGGACCGTCGGCGAGCTGATCCAGGAAGCATTCCGCGTCGGCCTCTACCGCATGGAGCGCGTCGTCCGCGAGCGCATGACGACCGAGGACGTGGATGCGATCACGCCGCAGACGATCATCAACATCCGTCCGGTTGTCGCAGCGCTGAAGGAGTTCTTCGGCTCCTCGCAGCTTTCGCAGTTCATGCAGCAGACGAACTCGCTCGACGGCCTCACGCACCGCCGCCGGCTCTCCGCGCTCGGCGCGGGCGGGCTGACCCGCGAGCGGGCGCCGATCGAGGTGCGCGACGTCCATCCGACCCACTACGGGCGCATGTGCCCGATCGAGACGCCGGAGGGTCCGAACATCGGCCTGATCGGTTCGCTCGCCTCCTACGCGACCGTGTCCGAGTTCGGCTTTATCCAGACGCCCTACCGCGTCGTAAAGAACGGCAAGGTGAGCGACGAGATCATCTATCTTGACGCGGCCGAGGAGGCCCAGTACACGATCGCGCAGGCGAACGAAGCGATCGACGTCAAGACCGGCAGGTTCCTCAGCGACCAGGTGCTGTGCCGGTCGCGTGAGGGCGAGGCCGTGACCGCCGCGCCGAAGGAAGTCGAGTACATGGACGTCGACCCGGCCCAGATCGTTTCGATCGCGACCGCGCTGATCCCCTTCCTCGAGCACAACGACGCGAACCGCGCGCTGATGGGCGCGAACATGCAGCGGCAGGCGGTGCCGCTGACGGTGACGCAGGCGCCGCTCGTCGGCACCGGCGTCGAGTACCGCGCCGCCGTCGACTCCGGTGACGTCATCCTGGCCCAGAACGCGGGGACGGTCGTGGACGTGGACGCCGAGCAGATCGTCGTCCAGACGCGCGAGGGCAAGGAGGAGTACCCGCTTACCAAGTTCATGCGCTCGAACCAGGGCACGCTCATCCACCACAAGCCGATCGTGGCGCTAGGCGACAAGGTCAAGGCCGAGCAGGTGCTCGCCGACGGCTCCTCGACCGACCAGGGCGAGCTTGCGCTCGGAGCGAACCTGCTCGTCGCGTTCATGCCGTTCGAGGGCTACAACTTCGAGGACGCGATCGTGATCTCGGAGAGGCTCGTCAAGGAAGACGTCCTTTCCTCGATCCACATCCACGAATACGAGATCGACGCGCGCTCGACCAAGCTCGGCGACGAGGAGATCACGCGCGACATCCCGAACCGCTCGGAGGAGTCTCTCCGCGATCTCGACGAGCGCGGGGTCGTCCGCATCGGAGCCGAGGTCGGCTCCGGCGACCTGCTCGTCGGGAAGGTCACGCCGAAGGGCGAGACCGAGCTGACGGCCGAGGAGAAGCTGATCCGCGCCATCTTCAAGGAGAAGGCGCGCGAGGTCCGCGACACGTCGCTCAAGGTCCCGCACGGCGAGGGCGGCAAGGTGATCGACGTCAAGACGTTCTCGCGCGAGGGCGGCGACGACCTCTCGCCCGGCGTGAACGAGCTCGTCCGCGTCTACGTGGCGAAGAAGCGCAAGATCGCCGAGGGCGACAAGCTCGCCGGCCGGCACGGCAACAAGGGCGTCATCGCGAAGATCGTCTCCGAGGAGGACATGCCGTTCCTCGAGGACGGCCGCCCGGTGGACATCCTGCTCAACCCGCTCGGGGTGCCGAGCCGGATGAACATCGGCCAGATCCTCGAGACGCACCTCGGTTGGGCCTGTGCCCATGGGATGTTCGCCGAGGACGGCCAGCAGAACGGCGGCAGCCCGGTGGCTTCTCCCGTGTTCGACGGGGCGACGCCGGTGGACGTCGACGACGCCCTGGTCGCGTGGGCGAAGCAGAACCCGGACTCGCCGGTGAAGTTCGTCTTCGACGAGAAGCAGCCGGCCGGCCGGCGCTGCTCAGGAAAGGCACGGCTGTTCGACGGCCGGACCGGCGATCCATTCGCGTCGAAGGTGACCGTGGGGTACATGTACATCCTCAAGCTCCTCCACCTGGTCGACGACAAGATCCACGCGCGCTCGACGGGCCCCTACTCGCTCGTCACGCAGCAGCCGCTCGGCGGGAAGGCGCAGTTCGGCGGCCAGCGCTTCGGCGAGATGGAGGTCTGGGCGCTGGAGGCCTACGGCGCCGCGTACACGCTTCAGGAGATGCTCACGATCAAGTCCGACGACACGATCGGGCGCGTGAAGGCCTACGAGGCGATCGTCAAGGGAGAGAACATCGCCGAGCCGTCGATCCCGGAGTCCTTCAAGGTGCTGCTGAAGGAGATGCAGTCGCTCGCGCTCGACGTGAACGTGCTCTCCGATGAGGGCCGCGCCGTCGCCGTCCGCGAGGAGGACGACGAGCTGCTGCGGGCGGCCGAGGAGCTCGGGATCGACCTCTCGCCCGGATCGCTCCGCGCTGCGGTGCGCGAGCCGACCGGCCAGGAGGTCGAAGAGGGGCAAGAGCGCGTCGACGCGGACGGCGAGCTGAAGCTGCCCGCAGACGAGGCGCTGGGAGACCTCGCGGACGTGGAGCTTTCGCCTGCGGACAAGGCCAAGGAAGAGATCGAGGAAGAGGTCGGCCCGCTCGGAGATGCCGAGCTGGCGGACGCAGAGATAGAGGAGAAGACTTGATCGACATCAACGACTTCGACGCAATCCGGATCGGGCTCGCCTCGAGCAAGCAGATCCGCGACTGGTCCTCGGGCGAGGTCACGAAGCCCGAGACGATCAACTACCGCACGCTCAAGCCTGAGCGTGACGGGCTCTTCTGCGAGCGCATCTTCGGTCCGACGAAGGACTGGGAGTGCTATTGCGGCAAGTACAAGCGCGTCCGCTACAAGGGCATCATCTGCGAGCGCTGCGGCGTCGAGGTGACGCGCCAGAAGGTGCGCCGCGAGCGCATGGGCCACATCGACCTGGCCGCGCCCGTCTCACACATCTGGTTTTTCAAGGGCGTCCCGAGCCGCATCGGCTACCTGCTCGACATCGCTCCGCGCGAGCTCGAGAAGGTCCTCTACTTCGCCGCCTCGATTGTCACCAGCGTCGACGTCAAGCAGCGCAAGAAGGATCTCAACGACCTCGAGGAGAAGGTCTCCGCCGAGTCGGAGCGGATCTACGTCGACCGCGACGAGGCGCTCGCCGCGCTCGAGACGCGGCTGAAGCGCCGCCGCGCCTACTTCACCAGGGGCGCCGAGAAGGGCTTCGACGAGGACGACGACTTCTGGGGCCGCGGGCTCTCCAACTGGGCCGAGGAGCAGGCCGTGCCGCCGCTCGAGGAGGCGCGCGAGCTCGTCGGCGGGCTCTTCCTCGACGTCGCGAAGCAGATCACGACCGAGGACTCCAAGAAGATCCGCGAGCTCGTCCGGAACACCGCCATCCGCGACGACCGCAAGCTCACGCCGCGCGAGCTCGAGACGGTCGCGAGCGCCGCGATCCAGGTTCGCGAAGGGCTCGCGCCGCTGTACAAGGAGCTCGAGAAGTCGACCGGCTCGAAGAAGGGCGCTGTCACCAAGCACATCAACCGTGTGATCGAGGCGCTGCTCGCCGGCAAGGAGCAGAAGGAGGAGGACGCCGAGCTCGTCACGGGCGTCGACCTGAAGAACATCGAGAAGGCGCGGGGCCTCGGCAAGGGCCTGCTCGCCGAGGTGCTCGAGCAGGCTCCACCGGACGCAGACCCCGAGGTCATCCGCGAGCTGACGAACGACCTCTGCCTCCGCACCGACGGGAAGATCCAGAAGGAGGACCTGGACGCAATCGTCCAGTGGTCGCTGAAGGTGCGCGAGATGTACCTCGACATCGAGGCCCGCCGCCAGGACACGCGCGAGGCCGCCGAGGAGTCACGCCTCCGCCTCCAGCAGACGTGGGAGCTCTTCAAGGAGCTCGAGCCGAAGATGATCGTCAACGACGAGCAGCTCTTCCGCGAGCTCAAGGACCGCTTCGGCTCCTCGTACGGGTTCGGCATCTACTTCCAGGGTGGGATGGGCGCCGAAGCGATCCGGGAGCTGCTCAAGGATCTCGACCTCGACAAGGAGGCCGCGTCCCTGCGGGAGACGATTCTGACCTCGAAGGGCCAGAAGCAGCAGCGCGCCATCAAGCGGCTCAAGGTCGTGAACGCGTTCATCAAGTCCGAGAACCGCCCCGAGTGGATGGTCCTCGAGGCCGTCCCGGTCATTCCGCCGGAGCTGCGTCCGATGGTGCAGCTGGACGGTGGCCGCTTCGCGACCAGCGACCTCAACGACCTCTACCGGCGTGTGATCAACCGGAACAACCGCCTCAAGCGGCTGCTCGACCTCGGAGCGCCCGAGATCATCGTCAACAACGAGAAGCGGATGCTCCAGGAGGCTGTGGACGCGCTGTTCGACAACGGCCGCCGAGGCCGCGCCGTCACCGGTCCGGGCAACCGCGCGCTCAAGCTCCACCAGTGCGGCCTGCCGAAGCTGATGGCGCTCGAGCTGTTCAAGCCGTTCATCATGAGCCGGCTCGTCGAGCGCAAGTCGGTCCAGAACATCAAGGCGGCCAAGAAGCACGTCGAGTCGATGGTCCCCGAGGTCTGGGACGTGCTCGAGGAGGTCATCGCGGAGCATCCGGTGCTCCTGAACCGGGCGCCGACGCTGCACCGGCTCGGCATCCAGGCTTTCGAGCCCGTGCTCGTCGAGGGCAAGGCGATCCAGGTTCACCCGCTCGTTTGCCATGCGTTCAACGCGGACTTCGACGGAGACCAGATGGCCGTCCACCTGCCGCTGTCGGCCGAGGCCCAGGCGGAGGCAAGGATTCTGATGCTCTCCTCGAACAACATCCTCTCGCCCGCGAACTCGCGGCCGCTCGCGACCCCGTCGAAGGACATGGTTCTGGGCGGCTACTTCCTCACCTACGCCGGCCAGGACCTGAACGAGGTCAAGGCCGAGGATCTCGATCCGCGGCCCCAGCGCTTCGCCTCCGAGGAGGAGGTCGAGTTCGCGCTCGGCGCCCGCCAGCTCGGGCTTCAGGATCCGATCGAGTACCGCCACGACGGCGAGCTGCTCGTGACGACGCCCGGCCGCGTGATCTTCAACGTCGAGGTCGCGCGTGCCCTGCGCGAATCGCTCGGGGAGCACGAGGACGTGGAGCTCGATCACGAGTTCATGAACAGGGCCCTGACCAAGCGGGAGATGGACGACTTCATTGCCAGCCTCCTCCAGCGCTACGGCGCGACGCGGATTGCCGCCGTCCTCGACACGCTCAAGACGCTCGGCTTCAAGTACGCGACCGAGGGTGGAATCACGATCTCCAAGAACGACATCGTCATCCCAGAGGAGAAGGAAGAGATCCTGCAGGGGTACGAGGAGCGCGTGCAGAGGGTCGAGCAGCAGTACGAGCAGGGCCTCATCACGGGCGAGGAGCGCCACGAGTCGATCGTCAACATCTGGACGGAGGCAACCGACGCCGTGGCGGACGCGATGTCGGCGAACTTCTCCGAGCTGAACCCGATCTACATGATGGCCAACTCCGGCGCGCGCGGCTCCTTCAGCCAGATCCGGCAGCTTGCCGGAATGCGCGGCCTGATCGCGAACCCGAAGGGCGAGATCGTCGAGCGCCCGATCAAGGCGAACTTCATGGAGGGGCTGACCGTTCTTGAGTACTTCATCTCGACGCACGGCGCCCGGAAGGGGCTAGCCGACACAGCGCTCCGTACGGCTGACTCGGGATATCTGACCCGCCGCCTCGTGGACGTGGCACAGGACGTGATCATCCGCGAGGAGGACTGCGGGACCTCCGATTCGATTGAGCTGCCGCTCTTCACTCCGGACGGCCCGAACAAGGGCATCGCCGGCCGCGTTCTCGCAGAGGACGTCTTCCGGCCGCTCGCCTCCGGCAAGCCGGGCAAGACCAAGCTGGCCGAGAAGGGCGACGAGGTCACGCTCGAGCTGCTCGCGGAGATCGTCGAGGGGCTCGGCGACCAGGAGGGGGAGACAACGCTGGCGATGCGTTCGGTGCTGAAGTGCCGCAGCGAATACGGAGTCTGCCGGGCCTGTTACGGCACGTTCCTCGCCACCGGAGCGCTGTGCGAGATCGGCGACGCGGTCGGGATCATCGCCGCCCAGTCGATCGGCGAGCCGGGCACGCAGCTGACCATGCGGACCTTCCACACGGGCGGCGTCGCCGGCGCGGACATCACGCACGGTCTTCCGCGCGTCGTGGAGATCTTCGAGGCGCGCAACCCGAAGGGCGTCGCCAAGCTCGCCGAGGAGGCTGGCATCGTCGACGTCGAGGAGAGCGAGCGCGGTCCGAAGGTAATCATCGTTCGCGACGGGGTGGACGACGAGGGCGAGCCGCTCGAGCCCGTCTCCTACCAGCTTCCACGACGCACGCGGGTGCTCGTCGAGAAGAAGCAGACCGTCCAGCCGGGCGATCCGCTCCACGAGGGCTCGCTGAACCCGTCCGACCTCCTTCGCCTCAAGGGGGCGACCGCGACCGAGCTCTACCTCGTCTTCGAGGTGCAGAAGGTCTACCGCTCGCAGGGCGTGGACATCCACGACAAGCACATCGAGCTGATCGTGCGCCAGATGCTGAAGAAGGTGCGCGTCGAGAGCTCCGGCGACACCGAGCTTCTTCCCGGCCAG
>WNFU01008545.1_pt1 | contig 16096 bp, 16 predicted proteins | sample 5400121 | NCBI WGS metagenome assembly WNFU01 (sample SAMN13153360, study PRJNA577476) | soil metagenome | isolation source: 100 cm soil or saprolite under grassland replicate 1 | place: USA:California | collected 2016-06-15
GTAAACTTCTCGCGGCTCGCCGATAGCGAACATCCGAAGGAACGCGAATGGAGTTCGTGGTTTGATTTCCCGAGCAATTCTCCGCTCAACGCTTGTTCCCTTGAGTAAGAGCAGACTTAGGGACATCACGACGCTGGTTGACGGCAGCAAATTTGTTTATAACTCGACCCTATCAACGAATACGTGGCCGATAATTTTCGCTCCGCCGCGAGTGCCTGGCGGCGGTTAAGCACGTGCTTTAGGAAGGTTAGAAATATCTATGAAACTCTATGATCTTGTCGGCGCGGAAGATGATCTACGCTTCAGCCCTAACTGCTGGCGCATCAAAATAGCACTGGAGCACAAGGGACTAGTAGCCGAAACAGTTCCGTGGCGCTTCGTGGAAAAAGACGTCATCGCATTTTCGCGGCAGAAAGCCGTTCCGGTGCTGGTCGACGGCGATAAGAGCGTCTCCGATAGCTGGGAGATCGCGAGGTATCTCGACAATGCCTATTCGGAGAAACCAAGTCTTTTTGCCGGTTCAGCGGGCGAAGGACTGGCACTGTTCGTGAAGTTCTGGTGCGAGCAGACTCTGAATCGCATCATACTGAGAATCATCCTTCCGGATCTGTTTAGGTGTTTACATGAAAAAGATAAAGCCTATTTTCGCGAGTCGCGCGAAGCCCGCTTCGGCACGACACTGGAACAATATGCATTGCCATCTCAAGAGGGAGTTTTGTTGCTGCGTGACGCAATATCCCCGATGCGGGCGACTCTTCAGCGCCAGCCATATCTAGCCGGAGCGCAACCGACTTTCGCTGATTACACCGTGTTCGGCTCGTTTCAGTGGGCGCGTGCAGTATCGCCGGCCGCTCTGCTGGAGGCCGGCGATCCGGTTTTCGAGTGGCGTGAGCGGCTGCTTGACGCCTTTGGAGGTTTTGCTCGCAACGCGCGTCACTACGGGACCTGAGATTTTGCGGGTAGCCGCGGCCTTTGATGTAATACTGCTTGATAAACTAAGACTGACCGGTTTGCGACGAAAATCGGTTTGACGCTGGCAAGTCAGGCTGTTATTCCTCGATTGGGTGCGGGAAACCGCAGCACGAAGCGATCTTCCGAAATAGAATTTTTCACCGAAGTCTCCACTTTAGAAAGCGGAGTTGCCATGCAAATTCTCAAAGGTGATTTAAGCGACATAAAAGGAATACCGCCGAGCGGGTTATGCGTCGGCGTTCATCGGGCCGGCGCCATCCACCAGAAAATGGTGGCAAAATACGGCGATCGTCTGGCGGTTTGGTCGCTGCGACCGGATCTTGATTTCATTGCGTTCAAGAAGGAGGGCTTGGGAGAACAGGGCATTCGCTCAACGAGCGATATGGAATCGATTGAGGCGACTGAAAAACTGATTTATGGCGTGCGCGGAGCGCCGCCTGAGGTGAGGGAAAAGGCGCGGGAAAAAGGTCTCACGTTGCTGGCGGACGCTACTTGTCCTTTTGTCACGCAGCAGGAAGAGGCGGAAATTGAGCTACTAAACGCCGGCTGTCATCTAGTGGTTTTGAGCAGTCGTACGCATCACGGCATTCCAAGGCTTCAGGGAATCGCGCGCGACAAGGGGAAAGAAGTTTTCATCGTCGAGCGTGAAGAAGACCTAGATGCGATTCGCGTCACTCGTTTTGAGCCCATCGGCGTGATCGTGCAGACAACCTTCTGGCTGGAAACTTATAAGAAGATTATGGCGCGTATTCTCGAGCGTTTTGCCAACGTTCAGATTAGAAATACGGCCTGTATCGATTCTCTCCAGCGTCTTCCGGAAGTCGAGAAGCTCGCCAAGGAGGTCGATGCGATCATTATTTTCGGCTGGACCGAAGGAATGACGACCCGGATGCTCGAGGTCGCCCGCGCTTTCAATGAGCATGTGCACAAAATCGAAAAAGTGGACGATCTGCAACTGGACTGGCTCAGGGGTAAGGAAAAAGTGGGCATCATCGGCGCGAATGAGACCCCGGAGTGGATGATCAATGAAGCGATCGAGCGCATCAAAAGCATGGCGGCGTAACTATGGCGAAAGTGACTTTTATGCCGGCCGGACAGTCTTTCGAAGTCGCTGCAGGAACCACAATACTCGTTTCGGCGATCCATAACGGTTTGGCGCTTCGACACGACTGCACCGAAGCGATTTGTGGCACGGATCGGGTGAAGATCGTCTCCGGCAAACACCACCTGAGCGAAAAAACAGAAAACGAGGAGTTGACGCTCGAGATGATGAACGCAGGGCCAGACGAGAGATTAGGGTGCGTCGCTCGGGTTTTAGGCGATGTCACCGTTGAGCTGCCCGAGTAAGCAAGTTAAAGAGGAATGGCGGCCCCAGTGGCGATTAGCGAAACCCGATGATCATCGTGGCATTCTCAAGATGTCGGAAGCAGTCGTCGATGCAATGCCTGGAATTGGTTGAAAGGCTGTCAGGAAGAAAAAGAGCGCTGCATCTCTAACGTTGGCGGCTACCACGATTCTGTTCCCGGGTCGCCTTTCCACGGCCCGACGATTTCGTTGGTAATCCAACCGCCATAGAAATTACCGGGCTGCGGGCGCACGGGCTCGCTATCGACGAAGCACTCGACGCGACCGGGATAGAAGGAAAAGAAGCCTGAAATCGCGCCGTACGGGGCTTGCGCCCTTGGATAACTCCAGGCGATTGCTTCCCGCGCCCGTGTGGAGGTTTCGAAGGCCCAGTACTTCGCCGCGCCTTTCCACTCGCAAATCGACGTGCCGGGAAATGGCTTCAGCAGTTCCACGTGTACATCTCGTGGTGAAATGTAGAACGTCGGTGGTCCCGCGGTCTCCAAGATGCGATAAGTTTCAAGCGAGTCGGCGATGAGCAGATCGCCGCGTCGTACGACGATCCGCCGATGGTCTGCAAGAAGTTTTGGCGGCCGCTCCTGTCCGGGCCCCGGTGTTTCGGCAAAAGATGGCCGCTTATCGCCGGTATATACCCACATGGTTTTTTTGCTTGGTGGTTAGCTCACACGTCCTCAGTGTCGCTAACTTTGCGAAACTTGGCAACGAGATGGGTTATGGAGACGCACTTCGCGTTTCGACTATTGAGCGGTTCACTTCTTTGCTGACGGTTCGGCAGACGTGGGGGTCAGGCATGACGACCGGACTGACGACCGTTATGACAGGCAAGAGAGAGGAAAAGGATCGCCATGTTCATTTAATAACAATCGCATATTGCTTGGACTATTTATCCACCGCCTGTCCGTCTGTCGGCGCGAGTCCCTGCGACTCTAATTCTGCGTTCAAAGGCTCCAAATGGCGGGTCCGCAGAAGTGCGATCATGAGCATCCATAAAACTATCAGAGTGACACAAGCGAATTGAACGTATGTATAGTAGCTAGCGGTGAAGGAGAGGGCGAGGAGAATAATAAAGCCTGACGTCGCATCTCCTATCCTTTCAATCACTACGTCCAGAAAGGTCTTGACCGTTTTCTTCACTTTGCCCGACAGCGGCATATAGAGGCTCTCCCTACCACTCCGGTAAATACTGTCGCGCAACGCTCCATCGGCCATTCGCGTCAGCACGACTGCAAGAAGGCCCGGCCAGATCATTATGGCCAGAGAGCCGATCAGAAGGGTTCCGGGAGTGAGATACAGACTCGGCTTCAGCCCGACCGTGCTCAATATTTTTCCGGTCAAGACGACCTGGACGAAAAAGGTGGCGACGCTCAACCAGCCGTAATAAGAGCTGAAAAAAACCGCGAGAGCCCCTGCTGAAGGATAGGCTTGTTTAGCCGCGGACTTGAATTGGAAGTCGATCAAAGTCGATACGATGACTGAGACAAAAATTAGGACAGCGATCGTTTTGAGATATGGGGATCCGGCGAGTAGGTCACCTATACTGGAAGAGCGAGTTTCTTCCGGTTTCTCAGAGATGCCCAACTCGCTCTTGGAAATTTTTCCGACAACTCGATGTTGCGCCCAAAGAAGCAACGCCGAAGCCGCTAAATAGAGGCCTGCGATAATCCATAGCAGATGGTGGCTTTCGACCGAGGGATGCAGAAACCATTTAACCCCGAACCCGGCGAGAGCGCCGCCGAGTGTGCCTCCAGCGCTAAGGAGACCAAATGATCGTTTGCCTTCTTCCAAGCTGAAAATCTGGTCGGCGAGGGTCCACAGTTGGGCCACGGCAATGACACTCACGATAGCCGACCAGATGTAAAAGGCGTAGTAGCTCCAGCCAGGACTAAAATAAGTTAAGAGAAACCAAAAGAAGATTATATTCGAGAGAATGACTGCGTTCGTTCCTAAAATAAGCCGGATGACGGAGAGGTTTGCTGTATATTTTGTGTAGGTGGCGATGATCACAGCAGCGAGGAAGGCAACCAGGATATAGAGGTATGGCAGCTCGGACACTGAATGGTGGCCGAGAAATATGCTATCGCGAAGGATCTTGATGAGATTATTGGCCGCTATCAAAAAGAAAAGTAGAGAGGCCATGACGCCGACGCGGTAGGCCTCTCCTGAACTGTGTCGGACTAGTCCAACTGTTTTAACGCACTTGACTGACGTGGTAAGGTTCTGCAACTGTTTAGGCAACTATTGTGCCACGTAATCGCTAACGAAACACCCGCAAGCGTTATCCCCGTAAGACTTTGAGAGTTGCCACTTTTTCTTACAAGAACCTTGAAAACTTTGAAAATGACGTCGGTTAGGGAACATTCGATTGTTTGTATTTTGCGACACAATTCGCATACGGGAGAGGTAAAATGGGATCGCGGTTAGGTCATCACCTTTGACTGTCTCTTCCGTTTCTCGATCCCTTTTCAGTCGGCGACCTTTATGACAATTTTGCTGTGCTGGTGCGGCGCGCCTTCGAGCAGTTGATGCCTGAACATGGGAGGGAGTGATGGAGTAATGGAATGTTGGAGTTTTGAGCTCGGGCCGACGATTGGCGTGTGCCAAATCCGATCAGGCGATTCTACCCAGCATACGCGCGATACAAATTCTCAATTTTTTGCTTTACCCGATTAATTTTTTTCGGATAGGTCGTTGATTTGAGCGAGATTACTATGATTCGCTTCGATCACGAGTTGTTCGTTGTATTTCTTTAACGCGGTTTCAGTCTTCAGGTGCTCACCTCTTTGCCGATGGTTCGGTCCGGGCATCCAGCGCGAGATGCAAAACTTTAGATTGCCGGAGTTGACGCATCGTTTCGTTTCCACTACGTTCAGCGCAGTTTGTCGCCGGCCCTTCCGAAAGGCCGGGCGATCATCAGTCCTTCACCGACGCTATCGTTGCGAGGAGAAGCCGATGCGTAAAATAGGATGGATCGCGATTGTTTTCCTGTCAGCCTCTTCAATCCTGCTTCCTGCCGTAACAAAAAGCACGTTTTGTGCGGAACAGCCGGGGAAGCCGACTCCCGTCCGCATCGGCATCGTGTCGCGCAGCACATTGGACATGCCCTTTTACGTGGCGCGGGAGCGAAACTTTTTCCGCGAGGAGGGTTTGGAAGCCGAGATCATTCTGATTAAGGCGAACCTGGCGGTGCAAGCGCTCCTCGGAGGCAGCATCGACTTTGGCACGGCGACGGGAACTGCGGTCAGCGCCATCGTCAACGGCGCCGACGTCAGGGTCGTTCTGGCGATGAGCGACGCGCCTTCATTTGATTTAATCGTCCAGCCGAGCATCACCAGTGTTCAACAGTTGCGCGGCAAGAAGATCGGCGTTGCCGGAATCGGGGGCCTGACCGAGATTTTGGCTCGCCAGATCCTGATCGCCAATCACGTACCGCCCGAGCAAGTGACTTTCCTGCCGCTCGGCGCAAGCGACGTCACCTATGTATCCTTGAAGGCGGGGGTGATCGAGGCAACTATGCTGCAGATTCCGCAGACCTTTATGGCTCAAGATGAGGGCTTTCGAAAAATCGCGTCGGGCGGCGACGTTTACCGGATCATACAGGGCGGCTTGGCAACGGCGAAAACGACCGTCTCTGAACGGCCGGAGCTCGTGACCAAAACCATCCGTGCGACCTTGCGGGCGGTGCGGCTGATCAAGAACGACAAGAAGTATGCCCTGGAGTTTATGAAGGGACCCTATCTCGACCTGGGGAAGGAGCGGGAACGGTTTACCGAACGCGCTTATGACGCGGCGGTACGAGGATATGTTTTAACGGGCCTTGTGGACGAAAAGTTGCAGCGGGAGATGATCACGGCTGCCGCCCAGCGCGTCAAAGCCGCGCCGCCGACGCCCGAGCGAGTTTTCGACTTCAGCTTCGCGCGCAAGGTGACCGCGTCTTTGCAATAGACGCTTGCTTCGTGGACGGTTCAGGGTCTGGTAAAGGCTGCAGAGCGTCCTAGACTAGCAGGCTGCTGAAAAGAGGTTCGGAATGCTTCGAGGGCCTCGGCATGAACGGATGATATCAAAATCCGTCCGTTCGTCCTGAGCACCGTCGAAGGACTCCGACGCAGTCTTTCAGCAGCCTGCAAGATCTCTTCCCACGAAATCAAAAGACTCCGACGATCACGAGCAGCACCGTCTTTGGGAAATAAAGCGGAGAGCGACAGGATGACAAGCGATGAGCCGACTCTGCAAAAAACGCGATTAGGGTAGCGTGACTCCGCCGGTCAGACCTTTACAATCTTTCAGCTCCATCGAGTTTTCCAAGATCTCGGTCAAACGTACTTAAAGGAACATGTCCGGCCTTCCGAGCCACTTCGAGAATCAAGCAATCGGAAAATCCTAGGGCGGGACGGCGGCGGTACTGCTCCAGTGCGGCGGCAACCGTATCGGAGTCTTGGATTGTCAGATCTCTGTGATGCAAGAGCATATCGACGGCCGTCGCGATTTCAGGGTGAGTGAGTTCATAGACAGCGGCAAGAACCCAGGTTGCCTCAATGAGAACCAGCGTCGATACCCACGCGTCTTTGTTAATGAACGATTCCGCGGCAGCGACCTGCTTCCGGTCATCGCGCGTGACAAGGCGAACCAGGACGTTCGTGTCAACGGCGCGCATGCTTGTTCTTCATATAGCGCCGCAGGCCTTTATCGAAGTCTTCTAGCTTTTTCGGGGTGGGGGTGCCTTTGGGAAAGATCGTTCGGTGAATGTCTTCTCACGAGTACCGACCGGCTTTGCGAACGATCACCGCATCGCCTTCCTCATCCCACTCTAAAACGGACCCGGGGCCGATGCCGAGTTTTCGTCGCACCTCAGCTGGAACGGATATTTGCCCCTGTGCTGTAAGTTTTGATTGGGCCAGTACCATAGGGCCTAATTACCATGGTAATGAGGCACGGTCAATCTCATGGCGTTGGGAGGCTGGCGGAGGCATTCAGCACGCTGCATCGAAGAAAATCCTGCTTGCATTTTAGATCTTTTCCACGAAATGAAAAACTCCGACGATCACGAGAAACACCGCGCCGATCTTACCTGGCGTGAATTGTTCGCAGTCTGCGCGTGCGGATGCCGTTAACGATCACATGCGAGAGGAACGGCTGTTATGGGCGCCAGCCAGCTTGGGTTAGCTCTTTGTCGGCTTGCGCGGCGAAGCGAAAGTCGTAGGCTTGCGTGATGGGAACGTCCTTCTTCACGTTGGTAACCAAGCGAACGATGTCGAGATCGTTCTTTTGGGTTTCTTCTTCATCGACGACGCCGTTGCTGGCGAAGGTCCCGATCACGTCGTCATAGGTGCGTTCCGCCAGTTCTCTTTTCACCTCGGGGATTGATTAAGGGGACAGGCTACTTTTACACTTCAAACGGCGGTTTGCTGGACTTGCAGAGAGACCCGTCGCGGCTGTAGATTGCCGCCATGGTCAACAATAATGAATACGAAGTAGACGAGCGGGATATCGAGTATCAGCACCAGGCAGGCAAGGCGTGGCTCGCTCGCATTTATCAACCCAAGGGAACCGGACCATTTCCGACCATCGTCGACGTGCATGGCGGCGCGTGGCACAACGGCGATCGGACCAATAATGCCGGCATCGACCGAGCGCTGGCGGCCAAGGGTATCCTGGTCGCCGCGCTCGATTTCCATCAACCGCCGGAGGCGGGTTATCCCGCTTCTATCTGCGATATCAACCTCGCTGTTCGCTGGCTCAAAGCGCATGCGGGGGAGCTCAACGGAACGACCGGCGTAGGAGCGTTCGGCAATTCCAGCGGCGGTCATCAAGTCGTGCTGAGTGCGCTTCGACCGCGGCACGCGGCTTATTCGGCGCTGGCGCTGCCCAACCATCCTGAGGTCGACGCGAGCCTGGCCTATGTGATCGCTGGCTGGCCGGTGATATGTCCGCTGTATCGCTTCCACTTCGCCAAAGAGTTCAACCGCGAAGAACACATCAAGGCGCACATCGAGTACTGGAAGACAGAAGAAGCGATGGCCGAAGGGAGCCCGCAGACGATTATCGAGAAGGAAGAGCAGGTCGACCTACCGCCGATATTGATGTTGCTGAAGGCGAACGACAAAAACCATCCGCTGGAAATGCAGGAGCGCTTCATCGCGTCCTATCGCAAACGAGGCGGAGAGATCGAAGTGCATACGTTCGATGGCCTGCCAGAGCATAGAATGGTTCCGTCAGCTAGCCAGCCGGAAACGATGCGCTGCATAGAGACCATCACCGGGTTCATTCGGCGGCAAAGCGCCTAACAGGCTGCAAATCGTGTGCGTGTGACGCGTTCGTGCTCGTGCGGATTTCACGGTCACGTTTCACGGACACGATCACGGTCCATGCACGTCTCTGAGATCTAAAGATCCCGCTGGCCGTGTGCTCAGTATCTCCCCCTTTGCACCTTCGCATCCGGTTTTGCCAATTCTTGCTCGTGCGCTGGGACAATGCGCACGGCGCAGGCTTTGTACTCGGGGATTTTAGCGAGGGGGTCCAAGGCATCGATGGTAAGCAGGTTGGCGGCGGCTTCGACAAAGTGCATCGGGACAAAGACCACGCCCAGGGTGGTCCGCTGTGTCACCCACGCGTGCAGAACGATGGAGCCGCGGCGCGATGAAACGCGCACGGTTTGCCCATCTTCTATCTTGAGGCGCGCAGCGTCCGCGGGATTTATTTCGATGCGGGCTTCAGGATAGAGGTCGTCGAGCTTCGAATGGCGCGTCAGCGTGCCGCCGTGCCAGTGTTCGAGCAGGCGCCCTGTGGTCAAGATGAAGGGATATTCATCGTCCGGCATCTCGACCGACGGCACGTATTCAAGCGGATGGAATTTGCCCCTGCCGCTGGGAAAGCTCTCGGCGAAGAGATACGGCGTGCCGGGATGACTATCATCCCACACCGGCGTTTGCAGTCCCTCTTTTTCGATGCGCCGATATTTCACTCCAGAATATTCAGGCACCACACCGCCCATCTCTTCGAGCACTTCGGCCGGGCTATGGTAGGCCCACAAGGCTGACTTGGGACGGCCGAGTCGCTTTTCGATGCGCTCGGCCAGCCGACAGATGATTCCCCAATCGGGGCGCGACTGGCCGCGCGGTTCCAGTGCCTTGCGCACGCGCTGCACGCGCCGATCGGTATTGGTAAACGTGCCGTCTTTTTCCGCCCAGGAGGCCGCCGGAAAAAAAACGTCGGCGTAGGCGCCAGACTCGTTGATAAACAAATCCTGCGCGACCAGGAACTCCAGCTGCTCCATCATATGACGCGTGTGATTCAAATTGGGCTCGGACATCATCGGATTCTCGCCCATGATGTGAAGCGCGCGCACGCCCCCCGGTCCCACGGCGCTCAGGATCTCTGTGGTAGTCAGTCCCAGTTTGCGGCTGAGCCCGCCCGGCTCGATGTTCCAGGCCTGCTCGAACTTCCGCGCTGCCGCTTCGTCGTCGACGCGCTGATAACCCGGATAGTGCCACGGCATCGCGCCCGAATCCGACGCGCCTTGCACATTATTTTGCCCGCGGAGCGGATTCAGTCCCGTGCCTTTGCGGCCTATGTGGCCCGTGAGTAGGGTCAGGTGGATGAGCGCCATCGCGTTGTCGGTGCCGTGCGAATGCTCGGGAATGCCCAAGGCCCAATAAATCGCCGCGTTCTTCGCGGTCGCGTACATCCGCGCGGCTTGAACGATCAGGTTACGGTCGACGCCGGAAATCGCCTCGCCATATTCGGGCGTGAACCGATCGAGTGATTTGGCGAATTGTTCGAAGCCTTCGGTGCGCTGCCGGATGAAATCTTCATTGTACAGCCGCTCCTTCACAATGACGTGCGCCATCGCGGAAAAGAGCGGCACATCGGTGCCCGGCTTCTCGGGCAGCCAGAGCGTCGCCGAGTTCACCATCTCGACGCGCCGCGGATCCACCACGATGAGCTTGGCGCCGTGATTGGCGACGGCGGCTTTCATTTGCAACGCAATGATCGGATGGGTTTCGGCGGTGTTCGAGCCGGTGACGAGGAAAACGTCGCTGTGAATGACTTCCGCGGCGGTGTTGCTCATCGCCGAAGAGCCGATCGCCATTTGCAGCGCGACCACGGAGGCGGCATGGCACAAACGGGTGCAATGATCGATGTTGTTGGTGCGAAACACCGCGCGATACATTTTCTGCAGAAGGTAATTGTCTTCGTTGGTTGCCTTGGCGCAGCAGTAAACCGCCATCGCGTCCGCGCCTTCGCGGTTGTAAATCTCCACCAGCCGGTCGGCGGTGTAGTCGAGCGCTTCATCCCACGAAGCTTCCCGCCACTGGCTGCGATCGAAGGCTTGGGTGCGCGCGCCGGGCGCCTGAGGGGTTTTTCGGATGAGCGGCACGGTCACCCGATCCTGGTTGTAAATGAAGTCGTAGCCGAAGCGTCCTTTGACACATAGGTTGCCGTGGTTGACCACTCCGTCAAACGGCGAGGTCACCTTGTAGACGTAGTCGTCTTTGATGTGCAGCTCGAGGCTGCAGCCTACGCCGCAATAGGGGCAGGTGGTGGGAACGATCCGATCGGCATTGATCATGGCGATTTCCTACGGCGCTTTTTTCCGGCTTTGGTCGCTTGCATAATTTCATCCAAGCTCACACCTTGCTCCAGCAGCCACTCGCGTTTGGGCTCGAGCGCGCCCGTGGGGCAGACGCCGACGCACTGACCGCAAAACACGCACGTAGTCTCGGGCATCGGCTTGTCGTAGAACGTGCCGATACTGGTTTCGAAGCCGCGTCCGGAGAAGTTGATCGCGTAGGTGAACTGCGCGTCCTCGGCGCACACCTGCACGCAGCGCCAGCAGAGAATGCACTTGGAGTAGTCGCGGATGTACATGGGATTATCATCGAGAACGGCATGCTCGCGCCGCTCCGCCTCTGGAAAGCGTGCGCGATCGGCACGGTAATCAGCCAGAAGCTGCTGAATCTCAGGCGCCTGAGAAAGATCCACCGCCGACGCAAGCATTTCCAGTATGGTCCGGCGGCTGCGTTCGGCTCTGGAGCTGGTTGTCGAGACCTGTATGCCTTCGCGCACGGAAGTCAGGCACGATGGCACGAGCGGCTTCACGCCATTGACCTCGACCACGCAGACGCGGCAGAGACCGTTCGCCGTGCAGTGGTCGTGGTAGCAAATCGTCGGAATCTGCCGTCCGAGTTGCTCCGCGGCCTTGAGAATCGTGGTGCCAGGGGGCACCGTGACGGAGTCGCCGTCGACAGTAAGTTTTATGTCGGTATCAGCCATAATTCGTTAACTCAAAAAATATCCTAGGGATTTACTCGCGCCAAGCATTTTTTCTAAATTCGAAATTCGAATATCGAAATCCGAAACAATTTCAAAATTCCAATATCAAAATCAAAAACTCGAGTCCAAAACGAATTTGTTTGGAGCATTAGGTCTTTTTGTCATTCGATATTGTTTCGAGCTTCGGATTTCGTGCTTAGAATTTACCATTTTTCCTTGGCACCCTTAGCGTCTTTGCGCGAGTCAGTTCGATTTAATTGCCGGTCTGCCCTCTGGGCGCGGCTTATTTATTTTTTATCAAAAATCTCCGGCCATAGCTTCATCGCACTCAACACCGCCGTGGCCGCCGTCTGGCCGAGGCCGCAGAGCGAAGCGTCGATCATCGTCGAGCCCACGTCCGCCAAGCGTTCCCGATCACCGGGAATCGGACGACCTGACGCGACGCGGTGCAAAATTCCATGCTGGTGCACCGTGCCGAGCTGGCAGGGGTAACATTTGCCGCAACTTTCGTCGGCAAAGAAGTGCGCCAACCGCTTCAGCACGTCGCGCATGTCCGCGCTGTCGTCAAAGACCATGACTGCGCCGGAGCCCAGCGGCAGGCCGGCGGCGCTTAACTGCTCAAACGACAAAGTGACATCCAAATCTTTTTCAGTGGCAAAGGCTCCCGCCGCGCCACCCATGAGCACCGCTTGCAGCCTGCGTCCCGGTTTCAATCCGCCCGCGAGGTCAAACACTAGGTGACGCAACGTGACGCCGAACGGGACTTCATAAAGCCCCGGCTTCTCGACCTGGCCCGAAACACAAAAGAGCTTTGGACCGGACGAACGCTCCGTTCCCATTTTCCGATATGCGACGGCGCCTCCTTCTATAATGAGGGGCACATTGCAGAATGTCTCCACGTTGTTGATCACGGTGGGTTTGCCGAATAAGCCGTTCGTTGTCGGAAACGGCGGCTTAATGCGTGGGAAGCCGCGCTTTCCCTCGATGGATTCCAGCAGCGCGGTTTCTTCGCCGCAAATATAGGCGCCGGCGCCGAGGCGCATTTCAATGTCGAAAGCCAATTCAGAGCCGAGAATATTTTTTCCGATGATGCCGGCATGTTGCGCCTGTTCCACCGCCTCGCCCATGACCTTGAAGGCATAAGGAAACTCGCCGCGAACGTAGATATATCCTTTGCACGCGCCCACCGCATGCGCGGCGATGATCATCCCTTCGATCGTTCGGTGCGGATCTTGTTCCATCAAAATCCGGTCTTTGAATGTCCCGGGCTCGGATTCGTCCGCGTTGCACACGATGTACTTCGGTTGTCCGGCCGCTTGCGCCGCGCCCTCCCACTTGAGACCGGTCGGGAACGCCGCGCCGCCGCGTCCAACTAAGCCCGAAGCCTTCACTTCAGTGATCACAGCTTCAGATGTCATCGTCAAAGCCTTTTTTAATCCGGCGTAACCGCCCCCACTCTGGTACTCGCCAAGCGAGGTCGCGCGACCTCGACCGCAATTGGCCGTAAGGATTCGGATATCGCCGCTGACAAAGCTGACCGGGGGTTGCGCCCGTCGAGCACAGATCGCAGCCGCTTGCTCCGGTGCGGCATGTCCAGCAGCGGCGTCGCCGACAAGCAGCGCCGGCGCGTGATCGCACAACCCAAGGCACGGCGCATGCTCGACGGTAAACTCACCGTCCGCGTTCGCTTCGTCCGGCGCCGTTGTCAAACGCCGGTCGAGCGCCTGCGCGACGGCGTCGGCGCCGGCAAGCGCGCAAACGGGCGCACTGCACACGCGCACGATCGTTCGAGCCATCGGCTCGCGAGAGAACATCGCATAGAAATCGATGACGCCGTGCACATCCGCGAGCGGCACGCCCAAGGCGAGGCTCACTTCCGCTGCGAAGGGTTCCGGAATCCAACCGCGTAATTGCTGCGCAGCGTGCAAAGCCGGCAAGAGCGCAGCGCGGCCTTGGGGCGCGAGCTCGGCGAGGATGGATCGCAGGCGAATGAGATCAGGATCAGACATGGAGAATCTCAGACTCGTATATCTTAGCAGGTTCAAACGCGCGCTTCACCACTTGCATGCGCTCTATACGCCGGCAGCGGTACATCATGGTCACTCACCCGTGAAAAAGACTCCCGCCAGCTTTTTCCTAAGATTACGAAGCGAGTACGAAGCGAGGGTCGGGTATTTACCTTTGTTGTTTCAGATAGAATTTTTAAAAAATCGGCTGGAACGAAAAGGAAAGAGGTCCCGTCTAGAGTTGCGTCGTTAGCGTCCGCTGCAAATGAAGTCCTAACAACTCCAGACGGACCCATATTTAATTTTCTTATTGCTCCGAAACGTCGATGTAGTTTCCCTCTGGATCCGGTACGTGATATTGACCGTAGCGACCTGACTTCGAGCTGGCGCGTAGGTGAGGCCATGTCAAACTATGGTGGCGGCGTTTTTTCTTCCCCGTTGGCGCATCGGCAACACGGCAAATTCTCGTTCCCACGGATTTGATCAGGCAATTGGGTTCAGCATCGTTTCTGCCGCATATGGTGGGTTGGGCGAACGCCGCCTGGGCCGTTGTGCTTCTCATGATGCTTTGGTATCTCGTATGCGGCTGGAATGAGCAGTGCAAACAATCCGGCGTACCGAAAACTTAAGGTTTGGGATGAGCAATACAGCAGCAAAAGAAATTCAGTTTCCCGTAAGCGAGAAAGCCGGCGCAGTTTCCGGCTTGCTGATGAGGCCGAGCGACGCCCAAGCTTGTCTTATTCTGGCCCATGGCGCGGGTGCCGGGATGCGCCACAAGTTCATGGACGCCGTATCGCAAAAGCTCGCCGAACTCGGTGTGGCGACCTTGCGTTATCAGTTTCCCTATATGGAGAAGCGCATCAAGCGACCCGACTCGGAGGCTGTGCTCACAGATACAGTACGGGTCGCGGTTGCGGCGGCGAAAAAACATACCGGCGATTTGGTGCTGTTCGCCGGCGGCAAGTCGATGGGCGGGCGCATGACGTCGCTCGCGGCGGCCAAAGCGCCCCTGGATGGCGTGCGTGGTTTGATCTACTTTGGCTTTCCGCTGCACGCCGCGGGCATGCCCGGCGCGGAGCGCGGTAAGCATCTCAGCAACATCGACGTGCCGATGCTTTTTCTTCAAGGTTCGCGTGATGCGCTGGCGGATTTGAAACTGCTCAAACCGCTCTGTAAGCAGCTCGGCAGCCAAGCTGAATTATTCGTCATCGAAGGCGGCGATCATTCATTTCACGTGCTGAAAAGCTCGGGCCGGAGCGATGATGAAGTCTTGGACGAGGTGGTGAAAAAAACCGCGGGATGGATGGGAAAAAATGCATGAATCGTTCAAGTTTCAAAGAAACTCGGAAGTAGGGGTTCACCACAGAGACCTAGCGCGGCTACGCCGCAACCAAAAATCGGAATATCTCGCGCGAAGGCGCAAAGGCCGCCAAGGGGGAGCTTGTCGTTTCGACTGAAGGGAGAAATCTTTCTTAGATCCCTCACATTCGTTCGGGATGACGGGACTTGGCCGTCACTTTGCGTTCTTGGCGTCTTGGCGCGAGAATAATCCGAAGCACCCGGATAGCAATACAGAGGTTGCAGAGTAGGGGCGACCGGCGGTCGCCCGAATCGCACATTTTCTTGGAGATCCGACCTTGAACTTTGAACATTGAACGTGGAACGGGTTTAATTCAGAAATGCATCCAACAAACGAACAAGAAGCGCTCGAAGCACTGAAAGGCGACGACCTCGAGCTTGCCGCGACGGCGGAGGCCATTCTGTGGCGAACTTGGTGCTCCTCGGGGGATTCCGAAGCAGATCGGATCTTTCGCGCCGGAGTGGATGCGATGCAGCAAGCTAAGTTGGCAGAAGCGGAGGAGCTATTCAGCCGCGTCATTCAGATTAAACCGGACTTCGCCGAAGGTTGGAACAAGCGAGCAACGGTGCGTTACCTGCGGCGAAATTTTCGCGGTTCTGTTGGAGATTGCCGGGAGACCTTGGCGCGTAATCCAAATCACTTCGCCGCCTCATCTGGCCAAGGGCTGTGTCACCTGTCATTGAACGAGTTTCGTGAAGCGGCCATTTGCTTTCGCCGCGCGCTGGAAATCCATCCGCATCTCGAGGCCGTGCGCCACAATCTCGCCTTGGCCGAAGCCGAAGGCGGCGGCAGCGGCTATCTGCACTAACTATAAAAAGGATTTAGCTGCAAGGAATCCAGCGCGGCAGCACCGCAACCAATGAGAACAAGCCTTCACCACGAAGGTCACGAAGAGCACGAAGGAAAGAAGACATAGCCGCAGAAGACGCAAAGTAGGGGCACGGCGTGCCGTGCCCTCGGAGATACCCTTCGTGACCTTCGTGCGCTTCGGAAGCGCCAGGATAATCCTGGCCGATCTAATATTCTGAAAGGAGGATATCTTGTAGATTGCCCGTTCGGCAAGTAGCCAAGCAAGCGTGAGTGGGAGTAATTCCACTGGCGAGGCCTTGCAAGGCGAACACGC